>JABLTO010193633.1_pt1 | contig 26487 bp, 24 predicted proteins | sample 7160091 | NCBI WGS metagenome assembly JABLTO01 (sample SAMN14651225, study PRJNA627086) | human gut metagenome | isolation source: feces | host: Homo sapiens
CGGATTCTTCCGTGCAGATGCTGGTCCAGCAGTGGTTCCCGGAGGCGCGCATCTGGCTCTGCACTCGACGCACCATCCGGCGCATCTGCTTCTGAGCGTTGTGCTTGGGGGCGTCCACCACACGGACTTCGGTCTGCTTGGCGGAGATTTTCAGGATGCCCGCCTGGAGCTGGAGGCTGCCGTCCTTGTTGACCTGCAAGACCTGGGCACGGGTGCCCATCCGCTTCAGCTCCACCGTGTCTCCCACTTGTGCCGGACGGGTGGGCGTTTCCTCCTCCTGGGGCAGGGAACGGGTGTGGAATTTCTCGTCCGCCTGGTTGATGCGCTGGCGCATGGCGCTGCGCTGCTGGTTGACATTCTGCCAATCCTGCCCCTCTTTCTGCTTCTTCTTCATCTGATCCAGCTCGTGGAACACGGTGTTGGACACGGCACGAGCCTCTGCCAAAATCTCTCTGGCCTCTTCCCGAGCACCGTCCAGCATTTTGGCTCGCTCGGTCTCCAGCCGCTTCCGATGCTCCTTGGCGGCGGCGGCATCCTGCTCCATCTGCAAGCGCAGCCGGGCGGCCTCCCGCTTCTCCGCCTCCATCTCCTGGCGCTGGCGCTCCATCTTGCTCAGCACGTCCTCAAACTGGACGTTCTGCCGATCCAGATGCCCGCCTGCCAGCTCGATGACGTGCTCCGGCAGACCCAGCCGCCGGGCGATGGCGAAGGCGTTGGACTTGCCGGGGATGCCGATGAGCAGGCGATAGGTGGGACGGAGGGTCTCCACGTCAAACTCACAGGAGGCGTTCTCCACCCCCGCCGTGGTCATGGCGTACAGCTTCAATTCGGCGTAGTGGGTGGTGGCCATGACCTTGGCGCCCAGGCTCCGGGATTCTTCAATGATGGCCGTGGCCAGCGCCGCGCCCTCCACCGGGTCGGTGCCGGCGCCCAGCTCGTCGAAGAGCAACAACGTCCGGTCGTTGGCCTCCCCCAGCACCTTGACAATGTTGGTGATGTGGGAGGAGAAGGTGGACAGGGACTGCTCAATGGACTGCTCGTCGCCGATGTCCGCCAGGACTTTTTCAAAAATGGACACCTGACTGCCGTCGTCTACCGGCAAATGCAGACCGCACTGGGCCATGAGGGTGAGCAGACCGGCCGTTTTCAGCGTGACCGTCTTGCCGCCGGTGTTGGGGCCGGTGATGACCAGGGTGTCGAAGGTCTGCCCCAATTCCAGGTCGATGGGCACCGCCTTCTTCTTGTCCAGCAGCGGATGCCGGGCGTGGCGGAACAGGAACCCGCCGTCCTCCACCAATTTTGGCTCCATGCCGTTCATCTGGTAGGACAGCTTGCCCCGGGCGAAGATCAAATCCAGCGCCAACAGCAAGTCATAGTTCTGCAAAATGTCCTCCCGGAAGCTGGCCGCTTCCCGAGACAGAGACGCTAAGATGCGCTGGATTTCCGCTTCCTCCTTGGACAATAATTCCCGCAGGTCGTTGTTGGCCTTCACTGCGCCCATGGGCTCGATGAAATAGGTGGAGCCGGAGGCGGACACGTCATGCACCAGGCCGGGGATGCTCCCCTTAAACTCCGCCTTCACCGGCACCACGAACCGGTTGGAACGGATGGTGATGATGGCCTCCTGGAGGTATTTTGCGGCGGAGGAGGAGATGATGCGCTGGAGCACCTCCCGCGCCTTGCCGGAGGTGACCCGAATCTTCCGGCGCAGGTCGGCAAGCTCTGCGCTGGCGTTGTCGGCAATTTCGTCCTCAGATAGGATTGCGCCACTGATTTTTTCCTCCAAATATTTGTTAGGGGTCAGGCTCTTGAAGATGCTGTGGATGCAGGTCTTCTCCTCCCCCACGCCGCTGTAGGACGCCACGTTCCGGGTGGTGCGCAGGACGGAGGCGATCTGCAATAACTCACGGGTGTTCAGCACGCCGCCCAGGTGGGCACGCTGCAAAGACGCCGCCACAGGACGCAGGTTGCTCAGGGCGGGCGCGCCGTGGATGTCCATCATCTTCCGTGCCGCAGTGGTCTCCTGGAGCAGCAGGTTCACCTCGCCCCGGTCGGTGCTGGGACGGATGCTTCGCACCCGCTCCCGTGTCTCATCGCTGACCGCTTGGGCGGCCAGCAGCTCCAAGACCGCTGGGAACTCCAGGGTTTGGAGGGATTTTTCCATTAAATCTGTCATAAGTACATTTCCTCATTCAAAGGTCACAGAGGTCTCCCTCTGACTTGCTTGTAAAACTCCAACGTGTGGAACCGCCTGTCCATCTGGCTCAGCAAAAACCCCTCACACACCTGTGCCAGCCGCCCCAGGGCATCCGTCCCCAACCGGAAGGCGTACAGCCGCTTGCTGGGCGCCCGAACGATGTGCCGCAGAGCGGCCAGGCTGTCCGGACAGAGGGGCAGGGTCTCCCCAGCTCCTACTGGGCAGGTCTTGCAGTGCAAGACTCCTTCTCGCAGGTGGAAACAGGGCTGGCTGGGGTTGGGGTTGCCGCAGGTGGCACAGCAGTCCACCATGGGCTCATACCCGGCCAGGCACATGGCGCGCAGCTCGAAGGCGGCCTTGATGAGCACCGGCGGGCGGTCTAGATTCTCCAGGGCGTAGAGGGCGTTCAGGATGAGCGCCAGCAGCTCCGGCACCGGCAGCTGCTCCGGAGCCAGCTGGTCGATGATTTCCGCAAAGTAGCAGGCCAGGGCGTAGGACTCCAAGTCCTCCCGCACCCCCCGGAACTCCCGATTGGTCACCGCCTCCTTGAGACTCCACCGCTGGCGGTACTCGTACAGGGTCATCTCCGACCACACCAGCATCTGCGCCGCCGCCGAGATGCCCCCGCCCTTTTTGCGGCTGCCTCGGGCGGAGACGGTGAGCTTGCCCATGTCCTGGGTCAGGACGGTGAGGATCTTATCCGACTCCTTGTAATTCACTTCCCGCAGCACAAGCCCCTGGGTGGTCAACTGCATCTTGTCCCCTCCACACAAGTGGATGAGCGGCCGGTTAAAGCCGCTCATCGCTGGTTCGTTTCTCTCGTCTGTCGTTCTCTCTCCGGTCACGGTGCTGCTCCCGGGCTTTGGCAAAATTGTACGCCTGGGGCAGACCGGTGCGCAGAAAGAGCTTCCACGCCGGGTCTGTCATGTTACCGCCTCCCGTTACCCCTAGGATTCCCCAGGGCGGGGCGGTTCATGTCTGGCAATCTCTTACTGATCGGAGTAGCCAAAGTTGTGGATGGCCGCCAGGTTGTCCCGCCAGTTCTCCTTCACCTTCACCCAGGTGGTCAAAAACACCTTGGTGCCCATGAACCGCTCCATGTCCTTCCGGGCGGAGGTGGAGATTTTTTTCAGCATAGCGCCCTGCTTGCCGATGATGATGCCCTTGTGGCTGGCCTTTTCGCAGTAGATGGTGGCCTCCACGTCCACGATCTCATTGTCCCGCTCGGAGAACCGGGTGATCTCCACCGCCGTCCCGTGGGGGATCTCCCGCTGAAGCAGGCGGAGCATCTTTTCCCGCAAAATTTCCGCCATCACCTGCCGCTCCGGCTGGTCGGTGGTCATGTCCTCCGGGAACAGCTGAGGGCCTTCGGTCAGGTAGCCGGTCAGCGTATCCATCAGCTCAGGCACCCCGTCCCCCTTCTGGGCGGAGATGGGCAGGATGGCGTCAAAGTCGAACTCCTGCTGATAGGCGTCGATAACCTCCAACAGCTTGTCCTTCTGTTCCAGCGTGTCAATCTTGTTGATGACCAGCACCCCCGGCACCTTCAGCGCCTTCATCCGCTCCATCAGCTGCAATTCCGGTGCGCCTGGCTTGGGGATAGGCTCTACCACCAATACGGCGGCGTCCACGTCGGTGATGCTGGCTCTTACCACCCCGTCCATGTACTCACCCAGCCGGTTCCGTGCCTTGTGAAGCCCCGGCGTGTCGGTGAACACGAACTGACAGTCCCCCCGGGTGACGATGCCGCAGATGCGGTTGCGGGTGGTCTGGGGCTTGTTGGTGACGATGGCGATCTTCTCCCCTACCAGTGCGTTGAGCAGGGTGGATTTGCCCACGTTGGGGCGGCCGACGATGGTGATGATTCCTGATTTTTTGACTTCCATATGTTACCTCAATACCGTTCCGGTGGAACGGGTTCTTTTTATCCTCTGGGCACGCCCATTTCGTTCATGATGGCCTCTTCCCGTGCCCGCATCTGCCGTTTCTGCTCGCCCTCGTCCATGTGGTCATAGCCCAACAGGTGCAGCACCGAGTGAACGGCCAGATAGCCCAGCTCCCGCTGGATGCTGTGGCCATATTCCTCCGCCTGCGCTGTTGCCCGCTCTAAGGAGATGACCATGTCCCCTAAGGGCAGCCGGTGGGTGGCCGGGTCCAGCAGGTGCTCGTCCACCGGCGGCTGACCGGCGGTCAGGTCGAACATGGGGAAGGAGAGCACGTCGGTGGGCGCGTCCACCTGGCGCTGTTCCAGGTTGATGCGGTGGATGCCCTCGTTGTCGGTGATGAGCACGTTGATCTCACAGGGCAGCGTCACATGCTCCAGCTCCAGCGCCTTGGTGATGCACTGGCGCAGAAATTCCTCATAAGGGAACGGGGCGTCCAGTTCCGATTCCAGCCAAATATCGTGTTCCATTTACGGGTTCCCCTTTCCACTGGGTCGTTTTTTGGGCGGCGTGTTCCGCCGCTGCTCGTCTTCTTCGTAGGCTTGGATGATGCGCTGCACCAGCACGTGCCGCACCACGTCCGAGCCGGTCAGGCGGCAGATGGCGATGTCCTCCACCCCTTTCAGCACCCGCATGGCCTCCTTCAGGCCGGACACCTGGTCCCGGGGCAGGTCGATCTGGGTGATGTCGCCGGTGATGACCACCTTGGAGCCAAAGCCCAGGCGGGTGAGGAACATCTTCATCTGTTCCCGAGACGTATTCTGTGCCTCGTCCAGGATGATGAAGGAGTCGTCCAGGGTGCGGCCGCGCATATAGGCCAGGGGCGCGACCTCGATGTTCCCCCGCTCCAGATATTTGTTGTAGGTCTCCGGCCCCAGCATTTCAAAGAGGGCGTCGTAGAGGGGGCGGAGGTACGGGTCTACCTTGCTCTGCAAGTCGCCGGGCAAAAAACCCAGCCGCTCGCCGGCTTCCACCGCCGGACGGGTCAGGATGATGCGGTTGACCTGCCGCGCCTTAAAGGCGGCCACCGCCATGGCCACCGCCAAATAGGTCTTGCCGGTACCGGCAGGCCCCACGCCCAGAGTGACCACGTTATTTTGGATGGCACGGACGTAAGCGGTCTGTCCCACCGTCTTGGCCTTGATGGGCTTTCCGGCAGCAGTGACGCAGACCACGTCCCGTGCCAGGTCGTTGACCTTCTCCTCCTGCCCTTGGAGCACCAGCTGGAGGACGTAGCGGATATTCTGCTCGTTGATGGCCTCTCCCCGTGCCCCCAGGGCCAACAGGGATTGGATGGTCTTCTCCGCATACATGACCTGCTCCGCTTCCCCGGAAATGCGCAGTTCTTCCTCTCGGATGACGATCTGCACGTGCAGTTCCCGTTCGATCAGGCGGATATTTTCGTCAAAGGGGCCGAATAAGCTGGCCGTGTCTTCCATTCGTTCCAAGCTAATGCTCTGTTCGATCACGCGATTCATCTCCTGTGTCTTGGGCGTTTTCTTCATGTTCCTGCCCAGTCTCGCTCTCCCGTTCCAGCTCCACGGTCTTGCCAATTTCTTCATTGCAGGACGCTTGGAGGGTCACGGTGAGCACGCCGTCCCGTTCCGATGCCTTCCACTCCTTGGAGAGCACCTCGCCTTCCCCCACCACCTTCTGGATGTCCGCTTCCAGGCGCTGCTTCAAATACGCCTCGGCGCGTTCCTTGGAGAAGGTGGATTGGGTCACTTCACGGCTGGTGTAGGTGGTCTTGAGCCAGCTCAGGGGGAGTTTCAGGCCGCCGGGCAGGGTCAGCGGGTATTCTGCGTTTATTTTATCATAGTTGTCCAGGGAAATGCTACTCTTTCTATAAAAATTGATGCGCCGCCCCAGCACCCGCAGGGCGTACCGGTGCTGTATCGCCTCCGCGTCCCCCTTTCCGGCGGTTGTTAAGGGGATGGAACGCCGCAGCGTCCGCTCCGTCACCGCCCACACCTCACCAGCCGCCCGCACCTGTTCGCTGGACAAGATCGCGTCCGAGTCGCCGGACTTGTGGGTGACCAGACCGGAGATGAGCACCTCCCCTTTTAGCACCGCGTCCCCGTTCTTCACCATCTTCTTGCCTCGTTTCGCGCCGATCTCTAATATCACCCCATCCCGTTCCGCCACCACGTCCGCCGGAATGGTCAAGTCTTCAATTTTCGGCTTCTTGGGCGACTCCCGCACCACCACTTCCGCGCGGACGCCCTTGATGTTGATGGACAAAAACCCCACGTCCTCCAGCTCCAACAGCGCCCGGTTCACCAGCTCCCGCTCGTTGACGGAAGGGCCGTAGCTGCCGATGCCGAAGCCCAGGCGGCTGAGGGTGGCGCAGATTTCCGAGGTAGACACGGACTGGTTGCCGGTGACGTGGATGACCAGGATAAACTGGGACAAGACCAGCGCGGCGGCGATGGAGAGGGACAGGCCGACGAGCAGGGCGTAGCGCTTGCGGAAGCGCCCCACAAAGGCCGGGAACCCCTCCCGTCCCAGTTCCGTCACCTGGCACAGGCTCCGCTTGGCGGCTTCGATGGCACGGCGGCGATCCTGTCCCGCCAGGGTGATGCGGAGGGTGTGTTCGTCCGGCTGCTCCACCTGCCAGAAGGGCAGGTTCTCGGCGGCGCAGATGTTCAAAAACCGCTCCGGGAACGCCCCCGTCAGCTCCAGGCGCACGGTGCCCCGGAGAAAATTCACGATCTTCTGCATGGCTCTCCTCCCTCACTCCAGCTGCACCGACCGGATGACCCCAGCCACCAGCAGGGCGTTGGCACTCATGGACTGCAATTCCAGTTCGCTGCCTTGGATGCGCACCAGCAATTTGCCGCCGCTGACTACCACCTCATCCTCTCGATAGGATAAAATGCCCCGATGGTTCTCCATCTGTAACTGACCGTTCCCGATCAGCTCAATGCGGGGCAGCCCCGCCACAATATCCGCCGGCAGATCGAAGGTCTGCGCGGTTCTAGCTAAAAATCCCAGCCGTTGTTTTTGCTCCGACATCTCCATCCCCCCTGTTTCCATCGGGAAGGTTCCAGGGCAATTTGTCCCCTGCTTCCCCCAGTTGCTCCCTTGTTGGGCACTTTTCCCCTCTGTTTGCGCCCTTTAGTCCTAGATATTGGACTTATAAACTTTTTGAACACAACATCTTGCGTTTTGTTCTCGCTTCTGCTATACTTATGCACACAAGCAAAACCCTATGCGTCCGTCCCACCATCCCCATCAGGCCGGACGCATTGGAATGATATGGAGGTTTTCCCTGTGAAAGTAATCAAGCGAGACGGACACACGGTGGATTTTGACCGGATGAAGATTGTTGTCGCCATCCAGAAAGCCAACGCCGCTGTGGACCCGGAATACCGCATCGACCAAGAACGCATCGATGCCATCGCCGATGCAGTAGGCGCACTGCACCGGCCCCGTCTGTTGGTGGAAGACATCCAGGATATGGTGGAGCGGAAGCTGATGGAGAGCGGCAAGTACGAGCTGTCCAAGGCGTACATCCTCTACCGCTACCTCCGCTCCCTGGCTCGGAAGCAGAACACCACCGACGAATCCATCCTCAGCCTGCTCCACAACACCAACAAGGAGATGGCGGAGGAGAACTCCAACAAGGACACCACGGTAGCCTCCACCCAGCGGGACTACATCGCCGGTATCGTCAGCCGGGACCTGACCCGCCGCATCCTGCTGCCGGAGAAGATCTCCAAGGCTCATGACGAAGGGCTGCTCCACTTCCACGACGCAGACTATTTCGTCCAGCCCATCTTCAACTGCTGCCTCATCAACATCAGCGATATGCTGGACAACGGCACCATGATGAACGGCAAGCTCATCGAAAGCCCCAAGAGCTTCCAGGTGGCCTGCACCGTCACCACCCAGATCATCGCCTGTGTGGCCTCCAACCAGTACGGCGGCCAGAGCGTGGACATCAGCCACTTGGGCAAGTACCTGCGGCGGAGCAAGGAGAAGTTCCAGCGGAAGATCATGGAGGCGGCCGGCGGGCAGCTGGACGAGACCTTGCTGCACAAGCTGGTGGACGAGCGTCTGCGCACTGAGCTGTCCAACGGCGTCCAGACCATTCAATATCAGATCAACACCCTCATGACCACCAACGGCCAGTCCCCCTTCGTCACCCTCTTCCTCTACGTCCGGGACGACGACCCCTATGTGGAGGAGAACGCCATGATTGTGGAAGAGGTGCTGCGGCAGCGTCTGGTGGGCATCAAGAACGAGAGCGGCGTCTACGTCACCCCCGCCTTCCCCAAGCTGGTCTACGTCATCGACGAGAACAACAACCTGACCGGCGGCCGGTTCGACTACCTGACCAAGCTGGCAGCCAAGTGCTCCGCCAAGCGGATGTACCCGGACTACATCTCCGCAAAAAAAATGCGGGAGAACTACGAGGGCAACGTCTTCTCCCCCATGGGCTGCCGGAGCTTCCTGGCCCCGTGGAAGGACGAGAACGGCAACTACAAATTTGAAGGCCGCTTCAACCAGGGTGTCGTCTCCATCAACCTGCCCCAGATCGGCCTGGAAGTCCGCGGGGATATGGATAAGTTCTGGCCGGAGTTCGACCGTCGCTTGGAAATTTGCTACGAAGCCCTCATGTGCCGCCACAACGCCCTGAAGGGCGTCCGTTCCGACGTCAGCCCCATCCACTGGCAGTACGGCGCCCTGGCGCGGCTGGATAAGGGGGAGACCATCGACAAACTGCTCTACGGCGGCTACTCCTCCATCTCCCTGGGCTACATCGGCCTGTACGAGCTGACCTACCTGATGACCGGCAAGAGCCACACCACCGAAGAAGGCCAGACCTTCGCCCTGGCGGTCATGAACCATCTGAACGAGACCGTCCAGCGCTGGAAGGCGGAGACCAACATCGGTTTCGCCCTCTACGGCACCCCCGCCGAGTCTCTCTGTTATCGCTTTGCTGAGATCGACCGGGAGCGGTACGGCACCGTTGAGAATGTCACCGACAAGGGCTACTACACCAATTCCTACCACGTGGACGTGCGGGAGGACATCGACGCCTTCTCGAAATTCCAGTTCGAGAGCCAGTTCCAGTCCATCTCCAAGGGCGGCTGCATCAGCTACGTGGAAGTGCCCAACATGAGCAACAACCTGACCGCCCTGGAGGACGTCATCCACTTCATCTACAACAACATCCAGTACGCCGAGTTCAACACCAAGAGCGACTACTGCCAAGTGTGCGGCTATGAGGGCGAAATCCGCATCAACGACAACCTGGAGTGGGAGTGCCCCGTGTGCGGCAACCGGGATCAGCGGAAGATGAACGTGGTGCGCCGCACCTGCGGATACCTGGGTGAGAACTATTGGAACGTGGGCAAGACCAAGGAAATTCGTTCCAGAGTCATGCACCTGTGAGATGGGAAGGAGGCTGTGTTATGAATTACGCCACCATCAAAAAACACGACATCGCCAACGGCCCCGGCGTCCGCGTCTCCCTCTTCGTCTCCGGCTGTACCCACCACTGTGAGGGCTGCTTCAACCCGGAGACCTGGGATTTCCAGTACGGCACGCCGTACACCCAGGAGACCGAGCTGGAGATTTTGGAAGCCCTGGCCCCCGACCACATCCGCGGCCTGTCCCTGCTGGGGGGCGAGCCGCTGGAACCGGAGCATCAGGCGGCGCTGCTGCCCCTGCTGCGGCGGTTTGTCAAGCTGTACCCGGACAAGACCATCTGGTGCTACACCGGCTACGACTTTGAGCAGGATCTGCTCACCGGCCGGGTCGGCGACTGGTCTGTGACCCAGGAATTTCTGTCCTACCTGAACGTGCTGGTGGACGGCCCGTTCCTCCTGAAGGAAAAGGACATCACCCTCCGCTTCCGGGGCAGCCGGAACCAGCGGGTCATCGACGTTCCCAAGTCCCTCATCACCGACCAGGTCGTGTGGTGGGAGGACGAATTTGGCATCGGTATCCCCGATTGACCCTTCTTTCCCTTACAGACAGCGTACACGAACCGTGTACGCTGTTTTCATATCCGTTCGCCCCTCACATATGCTTAACGTGAGGTGAACTGCCATGCTGCTACGTCGATTCTCCCGCCCACTGACCTGGGCGCTGCCCTTAGCCCTCTGCGCTGGGCTATTGCTCCAACCAGACGCCGCCGCTCAGGCGGCCAAGAACGGGCTGCTGCTGTGCGGGAACCTGGTGGTGCCCGCCCTGTTCCCCTTCTTCATCCTCTCCTCCCTCCTGGTCTCCACCGGCGGCGCCGCCCGGTTGGGGCGGCTGTTGTCTGGGGTCATGGGGAGGCTGTTCCACCAGACCGGCGCCAGCGCTTCGGCGTTGGTGCTGGGGTTTCTGGGCGGGTATCCGGTGGGGGCGAAGACCGTCTGCACGTTGTACGAAGAAAAGCTGTGCGACCGCCCCCAGGCGGAGCACCTGCTCATGTTCTGCAACAACGCCGGCCCCGCCTTCATCCTGGGCGCCGCCGGCAGCGCCATCTTCCACAGCACCGCCGTTGGCTTCCTGCTCCTGGCCATTCAAATCTCCTCCGCCCTCCTGGTGGGCTTCCTCTTCCGCCCCGCCCGTGGGGAAATCGACCCAACCCAAGCCCCCACCGACACCCCCCGTCCCTTCAGCCGCTGTCTCACCGAGTCCGTCCAGCAGGCGGCCAGCGCTACGGTGAACGTGTGCGCCTTTGTCATCTTCTTCAATGTCGTCCTGCGCCTGCTGGACTGCTGCGGGCTGTTCGGCCTGTGCCGCGGGCTGCTGGCGCTGTGCCACTGTCCGGACGCCTGGCAGCTGCCATTGCTCTCCGGCGTGCTGGAGCTGTCCAACGGGGTGGCGCTGCTGCCGGGCACGTGGGACGGCCTCATCCCCGCTGCCTTTCTGCTCAGCTGGGGCGGGTGCTCCGTCCACTGCCAGACCCTGACCTTTCTCACCCAGCACGGCCTGAACCTGCGCCCCTACTTTCTAGGAAAGCTCCTCCAGGGCTGTATCTCCGCCGCCCTGGCCTGTCTGGCGCTGCGATTTCTGCCCCTGGCGCAACGGACGCTGAATCCCACCCAACTGCCCCTGGAACAGCCGCTGGCTGGCACCTTCGGCGTGCCGTTGACGGTGGCCTGCGGGCTGGTACTGGGGGTGTGGGTGCTGGATGGGTGGCTTTCGGGAAAAAACACTGGAAAACGACAGAAAAAACGAGTATAATAAGCGGTATCATGGATAGAAATTGAGGGATCATTATGCTGTTCCGAAAGGATATGGACCCCCGCTGCGCCTACTGTCAGCGTGGGAGTGAACTGGACGAGGACCGGGTGCTCTGCCCCAAAAAGGGTGTTGTCTCCCCCGGCGACCACTGCCGGTCGTTCCAATACGACCCCCTGCGGCGGAAGCCGCCAGAGATGGCGCAGTTGGATTTTTCCAAGCTCAGTCAGGAAGATTTCACCTTATAAAATGCGAAAAAAAGATTGCATGGTCACCCATGCAATCTTTTTTCATCAGTGTGCCGTCTCCGCCCGCACCGGGTCTTCGTCCCGGAAGAGCAGGGAGATGCACCACAGAGCGGCCAGACCCACCAGCGCGTAGATGATACGGCTGACCACGCTGGTGGAGCCACCGCAGATAAAGGCCACCAGGTCGAACTGGAAGAACCCGATCAGACCCCAGTTGATCCCGCCGATGACGGTCAGGATCAGAGCGATTTTATCAAACATAGGAAAAACCTCCCTTTGAACTCACAAAACCCGGCATAATCAGGCATCATTCCGCGTTTTGTGCTCTTACTTTGTCCGAACGGGAGAAAACTATGACTGCAAGTATTTTCCGCTTATCAGAAACAGCGCAGCGTTCCATCCTATTTGCGATAGCATGGAACGCTGCGTCCGTTTTCATTTGGTATTTTTTTCCGTTCCCTTGGGGCACTGCATCCCGTTGTTGTCGATGGTGTACTCCCCCTGATACACCAGCTCAGACACGGTGCAGAGGGTGTATCCGTCCTTTTGCAGGGCTTCGATGATGCCGGGCAGCGCCTCCGGGGTGTGGATGGCGGCGTTGTGGAAGAGGATGATGCTGCCGGGGACGACATTCTTCATCACCCGCTGGGTAATTTCCGGCGCGGTGATCTCCTTCCAGTCCAAGCTGTCCACGTTCCATTGAATCGGCTCCATACCGATGGAACGGATGGTGCGGATGGAGTTGTTGTCATAGTCTCCATAGGGGCAGCGGTGGAATTTGGGGGCGATGCCGGTGATGGCCTCAATCTTGCTGTTGCAGTCCTCCAGCTCCTGCCGAATTTGCTCACTGCTGCACTGGGGCAGGTGGGGGTGGGTGCTGGAGTGGTTCTCAATCTCATGGCCGGCGTCAGCGAGCGCTTTCACCGACTCCGGATATTTGTCCACCCACTGCCCCACCAAAAAGAAGGTGGCCTTCACGTCGTAGCGACCCAAAATCTCGATCAGCTCCTCCGTGTCCTCGTTGCCCCAGGCGGCGTCGAAGGTCAGCGCCGCATGCTTCTCCCCGTTGTCCTGGACGTAGTAGATGGGCAACTCTCGCTCGGTGGCGGCGGCGCCCACGGCGGCGGGATTGCTGACCACGCCGAACATGGCGATGGCCGCAGCGGCGCAGCCTGCCACCATGAGCCAGCGGCGGCGAAACACAACCATTTTCATAACCAATGAACCTCCCTATCTCGATTGGTACATGGTATGCGCCCCCAACGGAACTATGCCCGTTTTTGCCGGCCTTCGCCGGGAAAATCGGGGAAAATCCGCACTTTTTTCGTCACTTTGCCCAGTCTCGACCCGCCTTCCCATGACCGATTTCCCCTTGACGCTGTTGCACTTCCGCTATATAATTTTTAATATAGGGGAGAATTTCCTTTCCCTAAATCCTGTCACAGAAGGAGTCCGCCATGAAGCCCTTTTGCCCCCTTCCCCCACGCCTGTTCCGCCCGCCGGAACCGGTGCAGACTGACAGCTGTTCTGGCTGGCGCTTCCAGATCTGGGCGCCGGAGGCGGCCGCTGTCTCCGTGGCCGGGGACTTCCAAGGGTGGCGGACAGACCGGGACTTTCTGACCCGCACCCAGGACGGCCTGTGGGAAGGCTTCGTGGCCAACGCCCAGGTGGGCGACCTCTACCAATACGTCCTCCACGACGCCCAAGGCAATCCCCACTACTGCGCCGACCCCACCGCCTCCGCGGTGGAGTCCCTGCCGGGGACGGCAGGGCGACTGTGGGACCCCTCCGGCTACCGCTGGCAGGACGCCCCCTGGCTGGCTTTCCGGCAGCAGACGAACGTCTCACGCCCTACCCTGCTCTGTCCGCTGGATTTGACCCAACAGCCGCCGGACGGCTACCGCGCCCTGGTGCCCACCCTGAAACGACTGGGCTGCACCGGCGGGGTGTTCTCGTTGGGACTGGGACGGCGCACGGCCTTCTTCGCCCCCTGTGCTGGGTGGCGGCCGGAGGAGCTGATGCGCTGGGTGGACGCCTTTCACCAGGCGGGGCTGAGCGTGTTCTTGGACTGGAACGCCACCGACTTTTCCGAAGCCTACGGCCCGTTCCTGGCCACGGAGGGCTGCCCCAACCAGTTGGACTGGAGCCGTCCCCACCTGCGCCGCTTCCTGCTGGACTGCGCCCAATTTTGGCTGGGCACCTACCGCCTGGACGGCCTGCGGGTCACCATCGACGACCCCCGGTTCTTCTTCCCCGGACGGGACGCACGCAGGTTCCTGTCCCAGCTGGCGGAGGTGTGTCCGGCAGGCGGGTTATTCCTGCGGACGCCCTTTCCCTTGGGGGACGGCATGGGACAGGCGGAGCAGTCCGCCCAGCCCTTGGCTGACCTGTTTTTGCACAAGACCTGGGAGTGCTCCGACCGCCTGACCGCAGGTGGGCTGCTGGCCTATCCAGACTACAACGACCCGGCCTGTTACCTGGCCTATCTGGCTCTGCCCGGCGGGAAATGCACCCGGCTGGACGCGCTGTCCCGGCCTGGATTGCAGCAGGCACACCGTTGCTATCTGTCCCACCCAGCCCTGTGGCCCCAAGGCTCCTTCCGCTGGGCGCATCGACCGACGGAAGCGCTGCCGGTGCTGGCCTTTTGGCGGGGGGAGGAAGTATTGTGCCTGTGCAATCCGACAGATGAAGCAATTTCCCTGCCCATCCACACCGAACGGACGCTCCGGCTGCTCCACAGGAGCGGCACGGAACGAACCCCGATTGTTTCCGCTGTTCCTGAGCGGCTGTCTGATGGGGACGTGATACTGATTCCCCCTAGGATGTGCCTGCTCTTTGACCATACGCCTGACCGGACTGCCGGGACAGGCTGAGATTGAGGTGAATCGCTGATGAAAAAAGAATGTATCTCCATGCTGTTGGCTGGCGGCCAAGGCAGCCGGCTGTACGCCCTGACCGAACACAACGCCAAGCCCGCCCTTCCCTTTGGCGGGAAATACCGCATCATTGACTTTGCCCTCTCCAACTGCGCCAACTCCGGCATCGACACGGTGGGAGTGCTGACCCAGTACCGCCCCTTGAAGCTCAACTCCTACCTGGGCAACGGACAGCCCTGGGACTTAGACCGCTCTGACGGCGGCGTCCACGTGCTGCCCCCCTACGTCACCTCCGGCGACTCGGGCACCTGGTACAAGGGGACGGCCAACGCCATCTATCAGAACATCGGGTTCATCGACCTGTATGACCCTCAGTACGTCCTCATCCTCTCCGGCGACCACATCTATAAGATGGACTACGCCAAAATGCTGGAGTACCACAAGGAGACCGGCGCGGACGCCACCATCTCCGTGCTGGAGGTGTCCATGGATGAAGCCAGCCGGTTCGGCATCATGAACGTGGACGACCACGACCAGATCTGCGAGTTTGAGGAAAAGCCCGCCCACCCCAAGAGCAACCTGGCCTCCATGGGGGTCTACCTGTTCACCTGGGAGAAGCTGCGCCAGTACCTGATCCAGGACGAGGCCGACCCGGCGTCCAGCCATGACTTTGGCAAGAATATCATCCCCACTATGCTGGAGCAGGGCGAGAAATTATTCGCCTACCGATTCCAGGGCTACTGGAAGGATGTGGGTACCATCACCTCCCTGTGGGACGCCAACATGGATCTCCTCTCCCCCACCAGCGGCATCAATATCTACGACACCAGCTGGCCCATCTACACCCACAGCGCCATCCTGCCCGCCCAGTTCATCGGTGAGAACGCGGTGCTCTCCCACTGTCTGGTCACCGATGGGTGTGAGGTACACGGCACCATTGAAAACTCCGTCCTGTTCCACTCGGTCACGGTGGAGCCAGGTGCCATCGTGCGCTACTCCATCCTCATGCCGGGTGCCACGGTGAAGGCCGGTGCCGCGGTAGAATACGCCATCGTAGGCGAGAACACCACGGTGGGCTGTGACGCTACCGTTGGCAATCCGCCGGACGGCTCTGACCACTGGGGCGTTGCCGTAGTGGCGGCGGATGTGGCCGATGGCCAGGTGATCCCCGCCAACGCAATGTATTCCGAGAAGCAGAAAGGAGCGGTTTTGGGATGCTGAATAATGTACATGGTCTGCTGTTCACTCAGAGCAACATCTACAACCTGCGGGAGCTGACCGAGCCCCGCTGCCTGTCTTCCATTCCCTTCGGCGGACGGTTCCGGATGATTGACTTCATGCTCTCCAACCTGGTCAACGCCGGCGTCTCCGATGTAGGCGTACTGCTCCAGGCCAAGTATAAATCCCTCCTAGATCACCTTGGCTCCGGCAAGGACTGGGATTTAGCGCGCCACAGCGGCGGCCTCCATCTGCTGCCCCCCTACTCCCTGTCCAACGGGGAAAACCCCCGGGTGTTCCGAGGGCATATGGAAACCCTGTCCGAGATTATGCCCTACTTACAGGACATCCGGCAGGAATATGTGCTCATCGCCGATGGGAACATCGCCCTGAACCTGGACTTGGAGGACGTGTTCCAGCAGCACATGGACACCCACGCAGACATGACCCTGGTCTGCTCCCCCCGGTACACCGGTGACCCTCCTGCCACCGTCTATTTCCAGGTGGGAGACGACCAGACCATCACCGATGTCATCCAGTGCCCCAGCCAGCCCACCGGCGTGGAGTATCTGAACATCTTCCTCCTGTCCAAGGAGCTGCTCCTGCGCCTGGTCACCGACTGCGCCACCCATCGCCTCTACTCCTTCCGCAACGACCTGCTGCCCAAGCTCCATCATCACCTGAAACTCTCCGCCTACGCCTACGACGGCTTTGTGACCCGCTGCACCTCGGTGGCGTCCTACTACGACAGCAGCATGGCCCTGCTCCAGCCGGAGGTGCGCCGTGACCTGTTCTGCCTGGAACGCCCCATCCGCACCCGGGAGCGGAACGAGCCGTCCAGCTACTACGCCCCCGGTTCGGTCTGCCGCAACTCTCTGGTAGCGGACGGGTGCATCATCGAAGGGACGGTGGAGAACTCCATCATCTTCCACAACGTCCGTGTGGGCAAGGGTTCCGTCATCCGGGACTCCATCCTGTTCCAGAACACCGTCATCGGCACCGACGCCCAGCTGCGCTGCGTCATCACCGACAAGGACGTGACGGTCGGCGCTGGTGCTGTTTTGAACGGTGCCGCCCATCACCCCTTCGTCCTGGCCAAGGGCAGCACCGTCTGACCATTTTCCCCCCCACCTCATTCCAGAAAGGCTGGTGTCTCTATGCAACTTTTCTTCGCCGCATCCGAAGTGGCTCCCTTCATCAAGACCGGCGGTCTGGCCGATGTGGCCGGCTCCCTGCCCAACGCCCTGGCCAAGCTGGGTCATGATGTGCGGGTCATCCTGCCCCTCTACTCCGCCATCCCCGCCAAGTGGCGGCGGCAGATGACCTTCCTGAAGCGCTTCCACTTCCCCCTGAGCTGGCGCAACGCCTACTGCGGCCTGTTTTCGTTGGAGTATCAGGGGCTGACCTACTATTTCATCGACAACGAGTACTATTTCAAGCGGGAGGGTCTCTATGGCCAGTTCGACGACGGCGAGCGGTTCGCCTACTTCTCCCGCGCTGTGGTGGAGGTGCCCGTCCAGCTGGGCTGGTCGCCGGACGTCATCCACTGCAACGACTGGCAGACCGGCCTCGTGCCCGTCTACCTGCTGGAAGCCCGTCACCGGGAACCGCTTTTAAAACGCACCAAGAGCGTCTTCACCATCCACAACATCGAGTACCAGGGTCGATTTGACCGGAACATCCTGGGGGACGTGCTGGGGCTGGATGAGGGCTATTTCCGGGAGGATATGCTGTCCTACTACGGGGATGTGAACCTGGTCAAGGGCGCCATCTACGCCGCCGACTATATCACCACTGTCTCCCCCACCTACGCCAAGGAGCTGCAGTACGCCTTCTACGCCCACGGCCTGGAAGGGGTCATCGCGGACAACTATCACAAGTTCACCGGCATTTTGAACGGCATCGACATGGTACACAACGACCCGGCCAACGACCCGTTCCTGCCCGCCCCCTACTCCGCCGCCGACCTGTCCGGCAAGGCGGCCTGCAAGGCGGCGCTGCAGGAAAAGCTGGGGCTGGACGTGAACCCGGACGTGCCCATCATCGCCTGCATCTCCCGCCTGGTGGCACATAAGGGGTACGGGCTGGTCACCGCCGCCTTCCCCAAGATCATGGAGCATCACGTCCAGTTCGTGGTGCTGGGCACCGGCGACTGGGGCATTGAATCCTTCTTCCGCATGGCCGCGCTGGAGTACCCGGGCCGGGTATCCGCCAACCTGATGTACTCGGCGGAGCTGGCGTCCCAGCTCTACGCCGGAGCCGACCTGCTCCTGATGCCCTCCATCGCCGAGCCCTGCGGCCTGTCCCAGATGATCGCCATGCGCTACGGCACCGTGCCCATCGTCCGCCTCACCGGCGGCCTCAAGGACAGCGTCCCCGCCTACAACCCCACCACCGGCACCGGTCTGGGCTTCACCTTCGGCAGCATTACCCCCGGTGACCTGCTGGGGGCTATCGACCGTGGGTTGGAAGTGTACGAAAACGACCGCCCCAACTGGACGGCGCTGATGGAGCGTGGGATGACCACGGATTTCAGCTGGGATCAGTCAGCAACGGCCTATGAAAAGGTGTACAACCAAGTAATTCGGTAGGTTTTTGCACAAAAAAATTCCCCCTAGTGCTTTTTTCATTCACAGAGGGAACCTATCTTCTCTTTATTCATTTGTTTTCTCCTTGCAGCTTTGTTTCTCACCTCACCTGTTTCCGCTGTAACTGGAGGCGGTCTGCGATCATGGCGATGAACTCGCTGTTGGTGGGTTTTCCTTTGGCGTTGCTGACGGTATAACCGAAGTATTTTTGCAGGGTCTCGATGTCACCCCGATCCCACGCCACTTCGATGGCATGTCGGATGGCTCGCTCTACCCGGGACGCTGTGGTGTCAAAGCGCCGCGCCACCTCCGGGTAGAGCACCTTGGTCACTGCGTTGATAACTTCCATGTCTTCCACGGCAATGATGATGGCTTCCCGCAGATACTGATAGCCCTTGATGTGGGCCGGGACGCCGATCTCGTGGATGACCGAAGTCACCAGGGTCTCCAGGTGCTCGTTGTTGGCCGGTGCCACTGGACTGACCTGGTAGAGCTGGCGGATGCGTTCCGCCACCAGCTGACTGGAGCAGGGCTTCATGATAAAATAGTCCGCCCCGAACTCTGCCGCCTGGAGAGTCACACTGCCCCGTATATAGGCGGAGTAGACGATGACCATGGGGCGTTTCCGCTCCATCTGGCTCATCTGTTCCAGCACCTCTAAGCCGTCTACGCCGGCCAGCACCAGGTCCATGATGATGATATCCAGGTCCGTTTTCTCGATCAGCTTGATCGCGTCCATTCCATCTCCTGTGCTCCCGATCACCTCCAACGATCGCTCTTGTTCCAGATCCTGCTCTAAGGCGATCCGGCTGTCTTCATCCGCATCCGCCAGCAAAATCTTCAATGTACTCATTCAGTTCATTCTCCTTTTCCACAAACTCCCGCTGTCCTTCGACAGCGTTGTGTACCTCCCTCGGTACAGCAATAATTTACCATATATTCACTGAATTTTCAACCCTAAATTTCCAAAAATTTGAATTTTCGTTCTATGCCTTTCGACACTCCTCGACATACGTACATTTTCTCTTGCATTTGCAGACGCGGGAGAACCATTTTCTGAAAAAGACAAAATCACATTTTTTTCGCATCAAACCCAGGGAATCCTCCGCTTTTTCCTGTGTTTTTTGTATATTCCTTTTTGTATATACCACTTAACGCATATGTATATACCGCTCATTTGACAACCACGAGGAGGTTTAAATATGGAAGCAATGACCACAAAACGCAACCAGCTCCGCGCCCAGCAGCTCATCCAGGCGCTGAAGCAGCGGAATATGGAGGCCAGCTACGCCGCCACCAAAGAGGAAGCCCTGGAACAGGCTCTGGCCTGGATCCCGGAAGGCAGCTGCATCGGCTGGGGCGGCTCGGTGAGCATCGACGCCATCGGCCTGAAGGACGCGGTGCGGCAGGGTAACTACCGGGTCATCGACCGGGACACCGCCGCCAACGCGGAGGAGAAGGAAGCCATGTACCGCCGTATCTTGGCCGACTGCGACTACTTCCTCACCAGCACCAACGCCATCTCCCAAGACGGCGTGTTGGTGAACATCGACGGCACCGCCAACCGCCTGGCCGCCATGTGCTACGGACCCCGGCACGTGCTGTACATCGTGGGCATGAACAAGGTGGTGGCCACCGCCGAGGACGCCCTCCACCGTGCCCGGAACGAGGCCGCCCCCATCAACGCCATGCGCTTCGGCCTCAAGACCCCCTGCTCCAAGACCGGCTGCTGCTACGACTGCAAGTCCCCGGACACGGTATGTTGTCAGATTTTGTTCACCCGGTTCAACCATACGCCCGGTCGGGTGAAGGTCATCCTGGTGGACGATTCGCTCGGCTACTAATTTCGACAAAATGCAAGCATTTTGTCGAAGTTGCAGCCGGGTGCATGCCGCAGCGTTAAGCCAAATGTGCCGGGGGCACATTTGGTAGCGTAGGCTCCGCCTGTTTTTACAGGCGGAGAACCTATCGGATGAATTGCAAATTATTCCGGCATCCTGCCGGAACTCTGCGAGGCATAACGAACCAAAAAAACCACGGTATTTCTTACCGTGGTTTTTTCTTAGGCTTGTGCCGATTGCTGTTGTTTTTTCAGCGCCTTTTCCCGCTCCTTCTGCGCCCGTTTGGCCTGGTCGTTCCTGACCATGCTGTCAAACTGCTCCGCGCAGACGTTCCAGCTGTCATAGGCGGCGTCGCCCCGGTGGTCAACCAAGACGCCCTTGTCCGCCAGGAAGCCGCCCAGGTAGTCGGTGACCTTCCGGGCGCCGTTGTAGTTCAGGTGGTCGCCCTTGTCCTTGCTGTCCGTCTTCCAGTCGATGGGCACCTGCTCCCGGAGCATATTCAAGTCCATATACTCCACCCCCAGCTCTTCCGCCAGCTTTGCCACGCCGTTATGGCGCTTGGCGTTCCAGTTCTTGGTGCTAGGTGTGCTCAGCAGGACCAGCTGGGCGCCATGGTCGGCGCAGAACTGGGCGATGCGCTCTGCGTACCGCCGGTTCTTGGCGCTGACCTGTTCCGTCTTGTCCGACGGCTTCATGTACTTGGACGTGGACGCGCTCTTCACGCTGGAGCGATACCAGTAGCCCTTGTTGACCTCCATGTGGTTGTAGTTCACCGTGAAGTCAAAGTCCCGCAGGGTCAGGCTCTTCCACCGGTTGTGGTAGCGGAAGACGGGCATGAATTGCTCCAGGGAATGCCGGAGAGAGTACGCGAAGGAGATCTTCCGATAGAGGGCGTTGGTCTCCAGGATGACCACCTTGGGAGACTGACAGTCGAACGCCCGCTTCATCAACTCCTCCGAGTAGCACAGACGCTGTGCGTGGCTGCCGCAGACGTAGGAGGTGATGCCCTGCTGCTGCCACAGCTGGATGGGGATGATGGAGCTGTAGCTCTCGCTGTCCCCCAGCACCAGCACGTCGATGCTATTGGAAGGCTCTCCCAAAAAGCCCATAGCGGTGGGGTCCTTCATCCCCGCCTGGGCGGAATTGTCCTTGGGGTTGACCACGAAGGACAACAGGAACAAAATGGCCAGCAATCCGGCCAGAAAGGCGACGATGATGCCGGTATGTTTCAAAAAGCTGCGCATGGTCTGCCCTCCTTAAAAGTTCGCATAGATGGGACTGAGGGGGGTGTACCCCATGCCGTAAGCACCGAAGAGGATGAGGAAGAGCACCCAGGCATACATGACCGCCCAGCGCACCACCACGTGCCGCTCCGCCAGCAGCTCCCGCACCACGCAGCCCCGTTCGTTGAGCATACTCACGCCCCACACCAGCACCAGCATGACCGCCACCACCAGGAAATCAAGCCCGTCGATGCTCAGCTTGCCCAGGAGGGTGTAGTCGATGGAGTCGAAGTGGAAATCAGTGACGATCTTGCCGAACATGGCAAGCCCGGCGCCTAGGCTGGTGGCGCGGAAGAACAGCTCGCCGATGATAACCAGGATGGTGGTGCGCACCATCTGGAAGAGGCGATAGGGGAAGCTGTTGCTGTCCAGGTGCACCTTGGCGAAGAACTGGTTGGCCAGGGGAGTAATCATGTTGCCGCCCAGGATGAGGACGAAGTGATACATCCCAAAGAAGACATAGCTCCACGCCGCCCCGTGCCACAGGCCGTTGCTGAACCAGACGCAGAGGAGGGCGATGGACCCGGCCACCAGGGGGCCGTAGTGGTTGCCCAGCTTCTTGCGGTACTTGCTGGTCATGGCCTTCATGCGCTTGGACATGGTGACCGGGTAGAAGATGTAGTCCTTGAACCAGGTGCCCAGGGTGATGTGCCAGCGCTTCCAGAACTCAGAGATGCTCTTGGAGAAGAAGGGGCGCTGGAAGTTCTCCGGCATTTTCACGCCGAAAATCTCCGCCGTGCCCATGACCGCGTCCATGGTGCCGGAAAAGTCCATGTAGAGCTGGATGGTGTAGCACACGGCTGCGATGGCGATGACGCCGCCCTGGTACTCGCCGTAGTTGGTGAACACCGCAGTGATCATCAGGTTCAGCCGGTCGGCCACGATGAGCTTCTTGGTCAGGCCGTACAGGATGCGCAGGAACCCGGAGGACAGGTTGTGCCAGGTGATGGGCCCCACGTTCCAGAGCTGCTCCGCCGTGTCGCTGTAGCGACAGATGGGGCCTTCCACCAGCTGGGGGAAGAAGCTCATGAACAGGGCCAGTCGGCCAAAATTGGTCTCCGCCGGGATGACCCCACGGTAGACGTCCACCGCGTAGGCTACGCCCTGGAGGGAGAAGAAGGAGATGCCGATGGGCAGCAGGAAATGGGGCACCTTCATGCGCACCCCAGCGCCCAGGGCGGCCAGGACGGCGTTGACGTTAGCGGCGAAGAAACCGGAGTATTTCAGCACCAGCAGCCCGCCGATATGGAGCAGGATGGCCACCAGAACCACCTTCCGCTGCCGCTTCTGGTACACCAGCTTCAGCGCTTTCCGCTCCGACCGCTCCACCAGCTTCACCTGTGCCTTCTGCTCCTGCTGGATGGCGGTGAGCCGCTTGCCCACCCAGTACATGACCGCTGTAGACGCCAGCAGGTACACCGCCAGTCCCCCGCTGATGAGCCAGAAGAAGGCGTAGCTGGCCGCCAGCAGCCACCAGCGCCGTCCCTTCTGGGGCAGGATGCTGTAGACGATGAGCACCGCCGGCAGGAAGAGCACCAGGTAGAGGGGGGAAAAGTAGGAGGTCAGCCCCGCTGCCTTACCGGGCAGGAGGATGGAGGGGAGGGTCATTTAGTCTACCTCTTCCAGCCGCTGGATCATCTTCCACATGGCCTTTGCGGAGTTGAAGTTGGCGGGGATGATCTCCACAGCGGGGATGGTGATGTCGTACTCATCCTCCAGTTCTGCCACCAGGGCGATGATGGACAGGGAGTCCAAAAAGTGTCCGTCGATGAGGTTTTCGCATTCCTTATAGTTCACGCCAGGCTGGATATCCTCCAAAATCTCGTACAGTCTTTCCATCATTCATACATCCTTTCCGTAATTTGGTTGATTTAAGGTGGCCGTATCAAATGCCTTCCGCACCTGAACGGCAGTGCCGTTTTCCAACAGCAGGTAGACCGCCGGAATGTCACGGCTGAGGAACAGGGAGATGCCCTCGGTCATGCAGTAGGCTCCGGCGTTTTCAAAGGCAAGCACGTCGCCCAGCGCCAAGTCGGGCAGCGGGCTCTGCTTGGTCATCACATCGTTCATGCTGCACAGCGACCCGCAGATGTTCCACTGATCGGTGGCCGGCAGTTCTTCCTTGCCGCACACGTGGAAGAAGGGCTGCTTCATGGCCATGTGCTGGCCGAAGTACACCAGGTGGTGCATCCCACCGTCCACCAGGGCGTAGTTCTGCTCCTGGTTCCGCTTCAAGTCCACAATGTGGGTGTAATAGGTGCCGCAGGAGGCGGCGATGCTGCGGCCCAGCTCCAAGGTAATCTTGGGGTGGTGGGTCATGTCGTGCAGCAGTTCCGAGAAGCCGGACAGCAGTTCCGCCTCGTCCAGCTCGTCCGACTGGAAGTAGCTCACCGGGAAGCCGGGGCCGTACTCCAATTCCCGGGCAACAAACCCGTATTTTTCTTCCAGCAGGGTCAGCAGGTCGTCCAGCTTCCCCACTTCCCGCTTTAGCTTTTTGAGAGAAGTTTTTTGGGTGCCGGAGAAGAACTGGATGCCCAGAATGTCAACCTCCGGCGTCTCCCCTCTCCGCGCGACGATGGCTTCAATATCCCCCTTGTTGATGCCGAACTGACTGCCATTGGTCAGTCGCAGCAGCAGGGGCAGCGTGCGGCCGTACTGCTTCGCCAGCCGCCGGAACAGCTCGTACTGCTCCAAAGACTCCACCGTGTAGATGGGGTGGAAACCGGGGTCAGCCACCATAGCCTCCATGACCTCCGGCGTCTTGTACACGCCGGAGATGACCATATTTTCACTGGGCACCCCCACCGCGCGGCAGATCTCCGCCTCGCCGGGAGAGCAAACTTCAAAGCGGTGGATGGTGTCGATGAGCGCCTTGGTGATGAAGGTGTTGGCCTTCACCGCATAGCACAGCACCACCTCCGGCGGCAGTGCCGCCTGCAAGTGGGCGATGCGGGCTTTGAGCTTCTCTATGTCGAAGACATAAAAAGCGGTTTTGTTCTCTTGTAACAGACGATTTAAGGCCTGATTCACTTTTTCTTTCCTCCTACCAGCGCTTCCAACTGCTTGCGGTCAATTTTCCCGTTCTTGGTCAGGGGCATTTCCTCCACCTTCCGCAAGAATCCTGGGATCATGAACACCGGCAGCGTAGCCTTCATGGCCTCGTGGAGCTGATCCTTCTCGATGGTGCCCACATAGAAGCCCTTCAGGCGGGATTTCTTCTCGTCGAACAGGCAGCAGCACCGTTCCACCCCGTCAATGGCGGAGATGGCGCGCTCGATTTCCTCCAGCTCGATGCGGTGCCCCATATATTTGATCTGAAAATCCTTCCGGCCGCTGAACACCAATTCCCCGTTCTCATCGTACCGCGCCAGGTCACCGGTGCGGTAGATTAGCTCCGGATAGCAGGGGTTCAACGGGTTCTGGACGAAGTGGGTGGCCGTCTGCTCCGGTGCGCAGTAGTAGCCCAGTGCCAGGGCGGTGCCACGGACACACAGCTCGCCGATGGTGTCCGGCTGGGTGATCTTGTGGTTCTGCTCGTCCAGCAGGAACACGTCCTCGTTGGGGAAATGCCTGCCGATGGGAATGCCGTCGGCGTAGTCCCGTTCCGGCTGGAGCTTGTGATAGGTGCAGTTGCAGGTGATCTCCGTGGGGCCGTACAGGTTCACGAACAGCGCCTCCGGCAGGTGCTCCCGCCAACTGCGCAGGTGCTTTAGGGGCATCACTTCCCCGCTGAACAGCACCTTGTCCACCGTGGTCGGAGTCTTGTAGTCCAGGCCGTGAAAGGTGCTGACCAGACAGAGGGCGGAGACCGCCCAGATGAGGGTGGTCACCTGGTGGTCGCACAAGAAGTCCAACAGCTGTACCGGCGCGGAAAACAGCCTCCGTGGGACGATGACCAGGGTTGCGCCGGTTTTAAGGGCGGAGTAGATGTCCTTCACCGATACGTCGAAGTCGAAGGGCGCCTGGTTGGCGATGATGTCCCGTTCCGTGATGTGGAACAGCTGGGTGAAGCAGTCGATGAAGTCCACGATGCTCCGGTGACAGACCACGATGCCCTTAGGGGTGCCGGTGGAACCGGAGGTGAAGTTGATGTACACCGGGTCGGTGTCGATGGCGGCGTCCTGGGCGTCCGCCAGTGCGGCAGGGTCCTCCTCCGCCTTCCGCAGTTCCTCCACGGTGAGCAGTTCTGCCGTGGGGAAGATGTCCGCAGCGGCGTCCTTCAGGTCAGCGCTGGTGACCACGATCTGTGCCTGGAGGACGGACTGGATCTGCTCCAGACGGCTCTTGGGCAGCTCTGGATTCAAAAGGGAGTAAAAACTGCCGGCGTAGAGGGTGCCGAAGAAAACGGTCAGGGCGTCCACGCCCTTCTCCATATAAACCATCACAGGGGTGCCGCGCTCCACCTTAGGTGCCAGGGCGCTGGCAATGCGCCGGCTGGTGGTGCGCAGTTCCTGATAAGTACACTGCTGATGTTCGTCGATGACCGCAGGCTTCTGCGGGTAGGTTGCTGCGCTCTCTTCCAAGTAGCGCAAAACGGTTGCTGCCATGGGAAAGCTCCTTTCTGCTGTGCTTTGAGAAGCTGTTTTGCATCTTTGATCGGCATTGTCCATTATAGGGAGAAATTCTTAAGAAGTTGTCAGCAAACAGTTTAAGAATTTTGAAAGCACTGTTTACAATCCCCATCGGAATTGTCACAATTTTATGTGAAAGGTGACAATTTCGTGAAAAAGTGCCCACAACCAGTCCAATTTGCCGGAAAACGCTCGTTCCCCTATCTTAAGATTTGCCTTCTACATAAGATACCGTTCAGATCACTGAAATGTTGCAGCGATACGAAAAAAACTTACGCTTCCGCATAGAAAAAGAACAATCGAAGTCAGCCTTCGATTGTCTTCCGTCGAGCCATCTCAAGTGATTGCCATTATTATACCAGATTTCCGCCTCTTTGACAATGGGAACTGCATCGTTCCGGTGCTGTCTTCCCTTCTGGATAAAGAAAACCCCTCAACCGGTCTCCCGGTTGAGGGTATTCATGTTGGCACTACCAATTTTCCCGGGCCGTCGCCAGACAAGTATCGTAGGCGCAGGTGAGCTTAACTTCTGTGTTC
>JABLTO010062660.1_pt1 | contig 26466 bp, 6 predicted proteins | sample 7160091 | NCBI WGS metagenome assembly JABLTO01 (sample SAMN14651225, study PRJNA627086) | human gut metagenome | isolation source: feces | host: Homo sapiens
CGGGCCAGCATAGGCTTCAGCAGGTTACCAGCGTCCATGGCGCCGTCCGCCTTACCAGCGCCCACAATGGTGTGCAGCTCATCAATGAAGAGGATGATCTTGCCTTCGCTCTTCTTGATTTCCGCCAGCACGGCCTTCAAGCGCTCCTCGAACTCGCCGCGGAACTTCGCACCAGCGATCAGGCTGCCCATGTCCAATGAGAAGATCGTGCGATTCTTCAGGCTGTCCGGTACGTCGCCGCGCACAATACGCAGCGCCAGACCCTCGGCAATGGCGGTCTTACCAACGCCGGGTTCGCCGATCAGCACAGGGTTGTTCTTCGTCTTACGGCTCAGAATACGGATCACGTTGCGGATCTCGTTATCACGGCCGATCACAGGATCGAGCTTGTGATTCCGAGCCAGCTCCACCAAATCGGAGCCGTACTTCTTCAACGCGTCGTAGGTTTCCTCGGGGTTGTCGCTGGTCACGCGGGTCGCACCGCGGACGGCAGACAGCGCCTTGAGGAACTCCGCTTCCTTATAATTGAAGGTACGCAGAATTTCCTGTACGCGGCTGCTGGGCTTCGCGCAGATGCCCATCCAAACGTGCTCCACAGAGAGGTACTCATCCTTCATCTGCTTTGCGCGGTTCTCGGCTTCCAGCAACGACTTTTCCACGTCCTGCGAAATATAAACCTTATCGGCTTCCCGGCCGGGGCCGCTGACCCGCGGGATGCGGCCAAGGCTGTCCGTGACCGCCTTGCGCAGCCCCTCCACGTTCAGGCCCATCTTTTGCAGCAGCTGAGAGATCAGCCCATTCTTGTCCTCCAGCAGAGCGGTCATCAAATGCTCCTGCTCCACCTGCATATGTTGATATTCAATCGCCAGCGCCTGCGCCCTTTGCAGAGCCTCGACAGTTTTCTGGGTAAATTGGTTCATGTTCATAAGCGTGCCTCCTTTTGGCAGGTACTGGGTCGCGGTCTGTCTTTTTGACTTTCTTTGACCTTTCGAAAGATATTATACGCAGCTTCAAAAGTTTGTCAATAGGTTTTGAAAAAAAATTTTTGATATTTTTCGAAGGAATCTATCCGCCCGGTTGACGTGCCGCAAACACAGGCCTATACTCGTTTTATTGTCTTCAAGAAGGTCATAAAATGCGCATCAAATTTGCCGCCCTGCAATGCGCCCGTGTGCTGCATCCATCGCCCGAACAGCTTCCGTCCGCGAAGGTCAAAGGTCAAACTGCGCGGCGCACCGCTCCTGTTCATCGATCGCTCATCGAACGTACAGCCGCCTTTTCCGGCGAATTAAGGCAATACCGCACAAATGAGTTGGTGCGGTATTGCCTTAATTCTGTCCACCCCCATCGACTGGGGAGACCCCTGCGGAAGCGAGGTCTGGTAACATCAAAACGGCGCTGGCAAATCTCCTGCCAGCGCCGTTTTTTTCTATACAAAAGGGAGACGGCCTTATCACAGCCGTCTCCCCTGTTTTTGTATCAGCCCTTATTCGAAGCTCACCACATCGTCCGTGCCTTCCACATTCAGCTCGCCATTATCCGCCACGTCAAAGTCGGCGGTATCGTCCGTCTCCATAGGCTCGCCAATGTAGGCGTAGATGATCGCCACCGGCCAGCTGTACTGTCCCTGCGGGTCGTAATTCTGCAAATTGCCCTCATGGAAGTCGAAGTAAATGTTCGAGTACAGCGGCAGAGTAGGCAGCTCCTCATTGAAGCACTTCTGGAATTCCAGCCACTTCTGCTCGTATTCCAGCAGACTCATAGGCTCGGTCTTGTGCATATTCCACGCCAGCTCCATCAGCTCCTCATTGATGCTGCCGCTGGTGTTGATGGAACCCGCAATAGCCGGGTTATTGTGGAAAGTGAAGAAGGGATCGAACACGGAATAGAAGTTCGTTGCCATAAAGTTCATGTCATAGAGCCGCTGACCGTCGTCCCGATAGTAGTCGGACAGCATCTCCGTGAAGGTCACTTCATGCACAATCAGTTCTATGCCCAGCTTAGGCAGCGTCTCTTGGAACTGCGCCAGCACGCGATCCGCACCGTCGTTGTCCTTCACCTTGGCAAAGTTAATGGTCAGGGGCATCAATGCGCCGTCCACGTCCTTATAGCGCACCGTGTCCTTTTCCGCGTCAAAGGACTCTCCCGCGCTGTTCAGCGTCCAGCCGTCCTCCACCAGCAGTGCCAGCGCCTTCTCCGCGTCCGGCTCGTAGGTGTTCAGCTCGTCCAGCGTGATCGCATCCCATTGCGCGCTTTCTTCCTCGGTCATATCCTCGGGGCGCAGGGTGCCCAGCGCCGCCTGCGTCATCCATTGACCGATGCCGTAATAGCCGTATACCGGCATTCCGAAGTCCAGCAGATAGTCGCTGACAAAGCTCGTGGTGTCAAAGCTGTAAGCAATGGCCTGACGCACGGCCTTGAACTGCGTAGGACCCTGCTCGTTGGCAAAGGCGCAGAAGCCGTAGCCAATGCGGGCGTAGTTCTTCATGCCGAAGCCGTCCGCCGTCAGCGCCATGCCGTCCAGGATCACCTGACCGTCCACACACTTGTTCAGCAAACCGACCTCGCCGCTCTTCAGCTGGTCGATCATCGTTTCCGGCAGCACCGGCACCAGCGTAATGGTGTCGATCACCGGCTTCACGCCCTCGTAATTGCCCTTGTAATAGGGATTCAGCGCAAACTCCACCTGACCGCTTTCCTTGTCGTAGGAGATCATCTGGTAGGGGCCGCAGGTCAGGCTGGGATGACTGGCGTAGCCTGTCTCTTCGTTGAACAGCGTCTCCCGCAGCAGCTCCGCTGTGAAGGGCGCTTCCGCCTCGGGATCCTCCGCGTTGACGAAGTGTGCGCCGTCGCGGCTGTCCGCTACCGCGCAGCCGGGAGCGATGACGCTGATGGGATACGGATTCACGCGGATGTTCGCCATTTCAAAGAAGAAGGGCAGATATTCCGCCTTCACCGTAATGCTGAAGGTGTAATCATTCACCAGCCGCACGCCGCTGAAATAGGGTGTTTCCCCTGCGTGATACGCTTCGTAGCCCACGATGTGCTGGCAGCTGGTGCTGATACCGCCCAACTCCACCACCTGCGGCGAAGCATTGAGCAGCAGGGAGAAAACATAGTCCGCGGCGGTGATCTTCGTCTCGCCGTCGTTGTAGGTCAGGTCGTCCCACAGACTGATGGTGTAGCAGGTGCCCTCCGCCGTTGTGGTCGTAGACACGTCCCGCACCACCTGCGGGTCGGTGATGAATTCCACCTGCGAATCCCATACCACGGTGTTGTAGCCGTGCAGCATGGTACGCACGTCAATGTCGCTGGTGTTGTTGCTCCACAGCTCGGTGAAGAAGCCGCCGGAAACCTTCGTGGTGTTGCCCACCGTCAGGTGCGTCGGTTCATCGCTCACCGGACGGCCCAGCAGGGCAATGTCCGTGGTGGAAATGGGTTCCGTCGTTTCCTCCGCCAGCGCGGCGCAGGAGGTCAGAAGAAGCGCCAGCGCCAAGAGCAGCGCGAGTCCTTTCCGCATTGTTTTCACTCCTTCTTTTGCGGGGTGCGGCCCCTTGCGGCGCCGAACCCCGCCTTCGTGTTTTTAGTTGAAGCAGTCGCCCTCGTTCATGTTGATACCCGCGCCCAGAGGTACAGGCGTATCCTCAATGGTGATGAAGGTCTCCGTCGGGTGCGTGTTGGTCAGGCGCACCGTGTTCCCGTCATACTGCGTCCGTGCGTAGTATCCGGCGGTGGCCGTCTCTACCACGCGATAGCTGATCTCGGTTGCGTCCTCATGATACACAGGGAGATTCTCGAAGGTGAACTTCCATCCGTTCTCCTCGGAAAGGGTCGCCTTTGCAATGGCGACGTTGTCCGCAAAGAGGTACACGTTCAGCGTTTCGGGACGGAGCTTCTCGCGGTTGTTGCGGTCTCTCCATGTCTTTTCCACGCTGATGTTCTTGTACTCCTGCAGGATGTTGCGCGTGTTGACGATCCGGGCCGTCGCCGTCTCCGCATAGCGGATGGTGCCGTTCGCGCCGGTCGCCGTGGTTACGTAATTGTCGGTATCCGCTTCGATCTCGCGCACGCGGTAGGTCGTGCCCGCCAGCAGGCCCGTAATCGTCACGGCGGTGTTGCCGCGCAGGGACAGATTTGCGGTGCCCTCGGTGAAGGCGATCTCCGCGTTCCTCCTGCCCTCCAGCGGGAAGGTGCCGTTCACCGGGCGGCCATCCGGCAGCGTTGCCGTAATGACAAAGTGCCAGATCGTTTCCTCGTCCGCCGCGTCGCCTTCCAGTACCTTGCGCACCGTCAGACTGCCCACCTCGCGGTGGTTGTCGAAGGCCGCCAAGGTATTTGCGGTCGTGATCGCACCCGCAGCGTTCGTCGCCGTGGTGGTGTAGCCGTCCGCGGCGCAGTCCTCCTCGACCACGGTGTATTCCGTGCCGGTCAGAATGCCCTCTACGGTCAGCTCCTCCTGATCCGCAAGCGTAAAGGTCACATAGCCGTTTTCGTCCACCGTTACCGTCGCCGCCTCGCCGTTCAGCTTTGCCGCGTAGGTGCCGCTGACGTTCACGCCATCCTTGCGCGTCAGGCGCAGGGTGAACAGGAACTTGCGGTTCGCGTCGCCGCCGTTGCCGCTCAGGGTCTTGCGGATGGTCAGACTGCCCTCATTCCGGTTGTTGACAAAGTCTGCCAGATAGCCGTCGGGCACATCGGTGATCGTGTTGCTGAAGGTGTACGTGTCAGGCTCGGTGATATAGCCCTCCGCGAAGCAGCTGTCGTCCTCGGTTACAATGTACTCCGTGCCCTTGGGCAGACCCAGAATGCTCAGCGTCTGTCCGCCCTTCAGGGTGAACTCCGCCTTGCCTTCCTTGACCTCCAGCGTCGTCACGGTGTACAGGCCGGGAGCCGTCAGCTCCGCTTCGTAGGTGTGGTTCTTCCACAGGCTCTCCAGCATGTCGTCCTTGCGGCTCAGCGTCAGCGTGAAGCGGAATTCCTTCTCCGCGTCCGTCGCGTTGCCGCGCAGGGTCTTGCTGACCTCCAGCGTGCCGGAGGCGCGATAGTTGGTGTAGGCCGCGGTATAAACGCCGTCCTCCTCAACAATGGTGACATAGCGCTTGTTCCCGCCCAGAATCTCGTAGTTTTCCGCCAGAATGCTGTCGTCCTCCGTCACCGTGCAAAGCGTGTCGCGCAGAATGCCGGGGATGACCAGACTCTGACTGCCCTTGAGCTGGAAGGAAGCCTTGCCGTTCACGACCTTCAATTCATAAGGCGTGCTCGCCGCACCCTCCACCAGCTCGCATTGATAGTTCCGATCCAGATCGTTCTGGAAGCCGTCGTTGCGCAGGGTCAGCTCAAAGCTGAACAGGCGCTCCGCCTCCGTGGCATTGCCGCTCAGCGTCTTGCTGACGATCAATGCGCCGTAGGCATTGCGGGTGTTCGTGACCGTCGCGCTCACCTGTCCCGTGGTGACGTAATGTCTGTCCGTGCCATCGCTGAACACGAAGTCCACGCCATACGCCCCGTTGGGATACGCTTCATCCTGATACTTGCCGTTCTCAGCCAGCACGAAGCCCGTACCCGTAGGCAGGTGGGTAATGGTCGCCGTTTCGCCGCCCTTGATGGCAAAGCTGATGGTGTTGTTTTCCACCTTCACCTTGCTCGTTCTCGCCGCCTCCGTGTTCGAGGTGATGGTCAGATCAAATTCCTTGCCCTCCAGCACCACGTTCTCCTTCGGCGTAAGCGTCAGCGTCATTTCGAAGGCCTCATCCGCGTCGGTGTCGTTGCCCGCCAGCGCCTTGGTCACGGCGATGCTGCCGGTGTCGCGGTAGTTCTCCACCGTGACGGTCGCATCCTCCATGCTGCTGATGAAGCCCTCCTGCTCCGCACCGGTGATGATATAACCATCGCGGATCAGCTGGTCGGTAACTTCCTCCACCGTATAGCCCGTGCCTTCCAGAATGCCCTTGATTTGCAAACGCTCACCGCCCTTCAGGGTGATGGTCGCCTTGCCGTTCACAAAGGTTACGGTCGTTTCAGTCTCGTTCCCCGCCGCGTCCGTATGGATTGCGTCGTAGGTGTAGTCCACCGGCAGCAGCACGATGCGTCCACTCGTACCGCCTCCATTGAAACCGGGATCTTCGATGTTTTGAACCTCGATTTCCTCTTCCAGTACGAGGACTTTCGCGGGCGTGAGCGTCACATTGAAGGTGAACTCCCGCTCCCACTCAGGATCGTTGCCCGTCAGCTTCTTTTCAAGGACGAGGTCGCCCACGTTGCGCTCGTTCACGCAGGTCAGGGTGATCTTCTCGCCGTCCCTCAGCAGCGCTGCGAAGCCGTTCTTCTCGCTGGGATTATTGCGCCAGTAGGTGTCGAAGCCGTCGCTGCCCAGATACTCCGCTTCCATCGCCATCACGTAGGTATCCACGGGAATATCATGGATGGTCAGCTTCTCGCCGCCCTTCAGCGTGAAGACCGCCTTGCCGTCCGTCACCGTCAGGGTCTCGGACTGCGCGCCGTTCGCCGTATACCGCGTCGCCGCGTATTCGCCGTCCAGCTCCACGCCGTCCTCCGCACGGCCCAGCCGCAGGGTAAACGCAAAGTCCTTGTTCGTGAACTTCTCCGTGCCGTTGCCATCCAGCACCTTTTCGATGCTCAGGTCTGCGGATTCACGGGTGTTCACCGCCTCATGGGTGTAGGTCGTCGTGCCGTCGTTCATGATGGGCCGCATCTCGGTGTTCAGGCTGTCTGCCCGATCCATCTTCGTGAAATAGCCCTCCGCACGATAGTTGGCTTCCGTAATGACGTAGGCCGTGCCCATCAGCAGACCCTTGACCTTCAGCGTTTCGCCGCCCTTCAGCTTGAAGCTCGCCACGCCGTCCGCAAAGGTCACGGTCGTGTTTTCCGTCGCGCCGTTGGTCAGCGTCTTTTCCGCCTGATAGGTGTGGTTCTTCCACAGCTCCGGCTTCACGTCGTCGCCGCGGCTCAGCGTCATGGTAAAGGCAAATTCCTTATCCACATGCGCCGCGTTCGTCGCGCCGGTGCCCGCCAGCGTCTTAGTGATCTGCACGTCGCTGGTCCAGCGGGTGTTCGTGTACCCCACCGTGTAAGCGCCGCCGTCCGCCTCGATCACGCCTTCATCACCCTCGCTGGTAATGATGTAGCCGTCTGCCGCAACGTCGTCCGCCGCTTCCTTCACGGTGTACTTCGTGCCGCGCAGGATGCCCGGAATGACCAAGCTCTGACCGCCCTTCAGCGTGAAGGTCGCTTCGCCGTCCACCACCGTCAGCTGCTTCGCCTCGTTCTTCATCACGGGCTTGCCGCTGTCGTCCTGCGTGAGCGTCATCAGCTCGCATTCGTAGGTGGTGTTGACATCATTTTGGAATTTCTCGTTCGTCAGCGTCAGCTTGAAGGTGAATGTGCGCTCCGTCTCGACGTAGTTGCCCACCAGCGTCTTGCCAATCGTCAGCGCGCCGTAGCTGTTGCGGATGTTCGTCACAACCGCGCTCTGCTTCGCGTCCTCCGGCTGGCCGTTGCTGTCGGGAATATCCAGCTGCTGGGTCGTGTAGGTAATGGTGTACGGGCCCTTGGTCTGCGGATTGTTCTCGTCCGTGTAGTCCTCCTGCGCGTACTTTGCGTCCTCCGCCAGCGCCGCCGTGGTGCTCCAAGGCAGGTTGTCAATGGTCGCCGTCTGACCACCCTTCAGCGCGAAGCTGATGATGCCGCCCTCCTGCACCTTGACCGTGCCCGTCTGCACAACGGTTCCATCCACGCCCTTAACGGTGATCGGGAACTCCCGTCCCACCAGCACGATGGGCGCGTCCGCCGTCAGCGTCAGCGTCATTTCAAAGGCCTTGTCGTCTTCCGTGTTGTTGCCGTACAGCGCCTTGGTAATGGAGAAGCTGCCGCCCTCCAGGGCGTTGGTCACGGTAACGCCGTCGGTCGTATTGGTCTTGACCGCGCCCGCCGCACCGGCAGACACGGGCTTGATGCTCACGTCCGACACGCTGACCGACACATGATAGCCCAGCTTCTCAATGTCAGTCGTGATTTCCTTGACCTGATAGAGCGTGCCCGTCTGAATGCCCTTGATGGTCAGGGTCTGCCCCGCCTTCAGCGTGAACGTTGCCTTGCCCTGCGCATTCAGCTTCAGCGAATACTCCGCACCGGCCAAATCGCAGTTGAATTCGGCATTCGCCAGCACCTTCTGCTCAGACTCTTCGCCCATCGGCGTGACAGATGCCATGGTGATCTCAAAGGTAAACTCCTGCGTCTGTGCAATCAGCTTGCCCAGAGCGCCGTTCACCTGCTTGGTAATGCTCAGGTTACCCACGTTGCGGGTGTTGGTGAAGATTGCCGTCGCCTGCGGCTTGCCAGCCGCCCGCTCGAGGATCTCGCCGGTCGCTGTGCTGGTCGTCGTGCCATTCACCGTGGTAGTGAAACCGCCCTCTTCGTAGCTGCGGTAGTTATCCTCCGTCACGGTGTAACGTGTGCCAACGGGAATATCTCGAATGGTCAGCGCCTCACCGTGCTTCAGCTCAATGGTGGCCTCTACGATGGACTTGTTCGGCACATCCGTAAACGTGATCTCGGGAATGCCCGTCACGCCGTCCGCCTTGTAGGTGCCCGCCAGCTCCACGCCGTCCGTCTCCATGCGTTCCAGACGAATGGTGAAGCGGAAGTTCTTCTTCGCGTAATCCCCAATGTCCTCGCCGTTGACCACTACGTTCTTGGAGATGGTCAGGTCGCCCGCGTTGCGCTCATTGACAAAGGTGTACGCGTGCCGTCTGCCATCGCTGCCAACCGTTTCAGTAACCTGATAGCCCTTGACGGTATTTACCGTGGTCATGTAGCCGTCTTTTCTGTAAGAGGTTTCCTCCAGCGTGTAGCGCACGCCCTTCAGCAGACCGTTGACGACCAGCGTCTCGCCGTCCTTCAGCGTGAACGCAGCGCCCGCCGCGCCGGTGAGATCCAGCGTGACCGTGCCCAGCTTGGTCGTTCCGCTGTACTTATCGGCGGTGTAAACGCGCTTCCATTCCGCCTCGTCTACCTCAGCCGCATCCGGGCCGCTGAGCAGCTTCAGATTAAAGGCGAATTCCTTCACCTTGTCCTTACCGCTGCCCTCGCCGCTTTCCGTGCCGCTAGTCTGTTTGGTTACGATCAGGCTGCTGGTAACGCGCTTGTTCGTGAAGGTGACTGCCTGCGTCTGGCCAGCCTGCAGCGCGTCAAGGCTGATCTCGGTGCCCGACTCGCTCTCGTTTCCTGTCTGAATCTTGGTCTCATAGCCCAGACGCTTCACCGCGACCAGCTGACCGTTCCGCGTTACGCCAACCTCCGTGATGACGCACTCGGTGCCGCTCAGAATGCCCGCACCGGTGGCGTGCGTCTCGCCGGGGTTCACGTAGTTGAAGGTGATGCTTTCGCCGCCCTTCAGGGTGAAGGTCAGCGTGCCCTTACGGCCGTCCTCCGAAGCATCCGTCAGCGTCAGGGTGCCGGTCTGCTCCCCTGCGCTCGTCCTCTTCGTGTAGCCGTAGCCTTCGTCCAGCTTATACTGCGCGTTGTGCAGCTTCAGCGTGAACTGGAATTCCAGATTTGCGCCGTAGCTGACACCCTCGCCCTGCAAGCCGTCCACGATCGCGTCGTTCAGCAGCTTCGTGATGGTCAGTCCGCCGTAAGCGTTACGGACGTTCAGCACCGTCACCTGCGCCGTCTCGCTCGTGATCACCTGCGCCGTGGTATTGATGGTCGCGGGCGTGTACGTGACCGTATACGGGCCGCCGGGATAGGTGCGTCCTGTGTACGTGCTATCCTCCACCACCATGTAGGTCGTGCCCACGGGGATACGGCTGAGCTCGATGCTTTCGCCGTCCTTCAGCGCAAAGGTGATCTCACGCTTCTCGCCGCTCTCGCCCGTCTTTGTCACGGTGATGTTCGCGGTGGTGCCGAACTCCTCCGCCGTGGTGCCCAGCACAATGCTGTCCTTGGCCGGGGGCAGCAGCACGGTCATCGTAAAGGCCTTATTGTCCTCCGGGTTCGTGCCCTCCACCGTCTTGGTGATGCGCAGCTTGCCCATATCGCGCTTGTTGACGAACTCCAGCGCCACAACGGGAGCGTTCGCCGTCGCCGCCGTGATGCTGCCGCTCCGCACGGGGTTCTCCGTCTCGTAGCCCTTGTGCATGGTAGCGGTGTCGGTGTTTTCCAGCACCTCGTAGAGCGTGCCTGCGGGAATGTCCTTCAGCGTTACGCTTTCGCCCTTCTTCAGCGTCAGCGTACCCGCACGATATGCGCCCTTCGCGTCCGTGCCGGACTCCGTCAGCGCAAAGCGCGTCACGCGGCCCTCGATGGCGTAGTCGTTCGCCAGCGTCAACCCGTTCTGCTCGTACAGCTTCACGGTGAATTCAAAGGCGTCGTTCGCGTCCAGCGCATCATTCAGCGCGTTGCCGATCACCTTCTTGGTGATCTTCAGGTTACCCAACTCACGGCTGTTGACAAAGCTCACGCTGTCCTGAGCGTTCACACCGTCAATCGTGCCCGTTACCTCATGGGTAACATTGCCGTTCGCCGTCGTGATGTAACCCTCGTCATTGTAGTCTTTCTCAGTAATGGTGTACTTCGTGCCCACAGGCAGCTTCTTCAGCATCAGCGACTCACCGTGCTTCAGCCACACCACCGCCTGACCGTTCGCATCGAAGGTCAGCGTATCAGAATAGATGCTGCCCGTCAGTGGGAGGCCTTCCTTGTCCTTGAGGGTGATGGTGAACTTGAAGCTTCTCGTTACTTCGCCGCCGTTGCCCGTCACTTCCTTGCGGAGCGTCAGCGAGCCCACCGCGTGGTTCACAAATTCGAAGACCTTCTGATTGTTGTCCGTTTCCACCGGCGCATTTTCGCCCTCGGTGGTCATGCTGATGACCAGCGTGCCGTTATGCTCCGCGCTGTCCGCTACGCTCACGTGAATGATGTAGCTGCGCGTGTCATAGATCACGCCGTCCACGCCGGTATTGTCTTCCGTCAGCGTGTAGGTGTACGTCTTGCCGATGTCGGCTTCCGTATACTGCACACCCATGAGGAAAGATCCATCCTCCGCAGAGGTCGTCGTCGCAACAACTTCATCGCCCTGCTTCAGCGTGAACCGGAAGCCTCCCTTATCGCCGCCGCCCACAAAGGTCTTCAGGCCCTTCAGCGCCAGCGTTCCCCGCGCCCTGTACGGGTTCACCACGCGCACCGCGTCGGTGTTCGAGGCCGTCTGATCGTCCTTCGCTGTCAAGATGAAGTAGTTGCGTCCGTTGATGATGCCCGCACCCTGAATGCCGTCGCTGTCGCTTGCCGCACGCACGTTGCCGTTGGCGGTGATCGTCAGCGCGCTCGCGTCAAAGTATCTTGCCGCAGCGCCGGTCTCCACCACCACGTAATTGCGGTAGTAGTTCAGGTAATGGGACATATCGGTGCTCACGAAGGAGGCCTTGCCCTTCGCGTCGGTGGTCATGGTACCGACGGCCTTGCCCGTCAGGTCAACGCCCGCCGCCAATTTCTCGTCCGTGAAGGGGCCGTAGATGGTGAACTGCGCACCTTCCAGCAGGTTGCCGAAATCGTCCGCCTTGGTCAGCGACACATTGCGCACGCGCACCAGACCCAAGTCAAAGCTCATGTCGTCAGCCTTCAGGTAGAAGCGCTCGCTCCGATAGCTGCTGCCCTTCAGCATGAAGTTGCTGTCCGTGCCGCGGGTCGCGGCGTTCGTGTCGTCGATGGTGGGCGCCTTCGCCGCGCCGTTGTAAGCGGTCGTGACGATGTAGCCCGCAGGAATCTGATCCTTTTCAATTTCCAGCTGATAGGTGTAGCGGGTCGCACCCTGCATCGCCGTCTGCTGGACATTGCCCGCCGCGTCATAGGCGTTCATCGCGCCCTGACGAAGCACGCCGGGCATCAGGCCGCTGATGTGATAATCACCGGCCTGCACCGTCGCGTTCGTGCCGCGGGGAGAACCATCGTTAATGTAAGTCTTCAGTCGAATGTTCAGGTCGCCGGCGTAGTTGACCTCGCCCTCGTCCTGAATACCGTTGGCGTTCTTGTCGATCCACACGCGGTCGCCCAGCGATACCGTGCCGGGCATCAGCACCACCTTGGTGGCCTGACTGCTGATGGACATACGCCGCAGACCGGAAATGCTCTGGACGTTGTAGCCCGCCGTGCAGTCGTTCACCGCCTGCTCGAAGAACACATCCTGCTCCACGCTTTCGGGAGCCTTGGTGTAGTAGCTGATGATCGCCGTCGCGCCCGCGGGCAGCTCCAGCGTCTCATCATTGACCTTCACAATGAAGCTCCGGGCGTTCGCCGCGCTGGCGCTCCAATCGCCCGTCACGCCGTTCCTCAGCATGTCGGAAAGCGCACGCGTGGTGTAGGACTGCGTGGAATACTGCACGGTATACTCACCGGCAGCCAGCTGGCGACCGTTCACCGTCACCGTCAGACCCGTAACGCCCTCCACGGCCCACTTCGAATTGCGGTTGTCTCCTGCCACAGGCAGACTATCCGCAAAGGCGATGCCGCTCACAGGCATACCCTGCGTGTCGTTCTGCTTGCCGTTGACCAGCAGGAGCTTGTAGTTGATCAGACCCTTCGAAGCATCGTCTGCGGAGCTCAGGTTCGCCACCGCGTAGCCCGTAGAGCCAAAGTAATTGTCCATGCCGCTCAGGTCTGCGCTGACCAGCTTATGCACGTTCAGCTCGTTCTGCTGGATCATGCTCAGCTGATGCTGTGCCTGAATAGCCTTGTAGGTCTTGCCGTTGACGGTCACGTTCTGGCTCGGGTAAGCGCCGCCCACGTCGCGGAAGGAATCCCCGTCCGGGTTCTCCGCATTAGCGGGCAGGTTCACGCGGCTGGCCAGATACGCGGTATTGGTAATGCCCGTTCCCGCGCCGTACAGTACGCCGGAGACTCGCACACCCGCCACGATGGTCACCGTTACGCTGTCGCCCTTTTCCATCTCGCCGGACAGCAGCACCGTGATCTGCTGATCGTCCATGCTGACGCTGACCTCGCCCGCACGGCTGGCGTTGCTGCACGCCACCGTCACGTCCGAGACCTCAGCCTCCAGCAGATCGGGCAGTTGATCCACGATCACCGGCTGCTTGAAGGACAGCGCCGTATCGCTGGTGGATTCGTTCGTCACCCGCAGGGTGTAGCGCACCTTCTGTCCAGGCTGTACCATGCCGAGCATGGTTTCCTCGTCCAGCTTATTGCCCTTTGCGTCCAGTACCTCCGCAGCCTTCGTCAGCTTCATCAGCGGCAGCTCGGTTTCATCCTTCACCTGCAGCGCCGCATCGGCAGTAGCCGAAGCCTGACGCGGATCTTCCTTGCCGCCCAGATAAGTGACGTTATAGTTCATCGTCACCTTGGCCGTGTTCTTGATGTTCACAGCCTCGGGATACTCCCGATTGCTGGGCTGATAGACCTGCATTTCGAGGGTAATGTCCCCCGCCTTGAAGCCGGGATCAAGCTTCGTCTGCACGCCGCCGTATACGCCGTACTTCACCACAAAGCCGCGATACGCCAGCCCATAGCCGTCGCCCTCCAGTGCCACGCTCAGGCCGTTGGCAGCGTTCCGCACTTCCTTCAGCAGCTCTTCCTGTCCGTTGTCCGCACGCACGCCGTAGATCGACACGGCGATCGCGCCATGGGTATCCTGCGCATTCCAGTAAATGGAATTGCCATAGCTGGGTGCGCTCACATGCACGCTCTTCAGGCGATAGTCCGCCGTAGTGGCGTTCCCCTTCGCGCCGGAGAAGGTCACGTTGCTGTCGTCCACCTCGAAGTCGTTCAGCGGCATCTGAATGGTGTCGCCATCGTTGCTCTTCGTCAGGTCTGCCAGCTTGAAGCCGATCGTCTGCCAGCCGTTTTGCAGGCTTTCGGTCAGCTTGCCGTCCGTGGGTGAGGTCACGCTCTTCTTAATGTCGAGCTGCAGCTCCTCCGGGATCGGTACGTTGCCGAAGGTCAGGATCAGCATGTCGCCGTCCGCGCCCAACTTACCGGAACGTACAGGATACCAAGGATCCTTTTCGTTCGCGTCCGGTGTAAAGAAGAAGTTCGTTGTGCCGGATTCATGCTCCGACACCGTGTAATCGCCGGGAGTCAGACCCGTCAGGTATGCGTAGCTGTAGTAGATGCCCTCAATACAGATGTATCCGCTCTCCGCCTGCGGCGTAAAGCCGGGCACCTCGGTTTGGTTCTTCTTATAGGAAGTCACAACCGCATAATAGCTCTTGCTTTCAGGCCCCTGTACGTCAAAGCCAATACCGTCGGGCACCTTCGTGCTGTCAGAGCCGTACTGCATGTTGTATTTCAGAATCAGCAAGGAACCGGTCGGCGTGTTATAGCCCGCCAGACTCGTCACCGTTTCCGTGGACGTGATTTGGTAAAGCGGACGACCCTCCGCCGTCTGGATGCCCGACACGGGCTCCATGGGCGTTGTGTCATTCGCCGAACGGTACAGCTTCAGGCTGTTGGCCACGTAGCCCGCGGCTTCCTTCGTTTCCGCAATGGCGTAATAGCCCTCCGCCAGCTTCGGCAGGTTCGGGAAAGTCAGCTTGCCGTTCGCGTCCGTGGTCTGCGTCTGCACCTCGGTCGCCTTGCCGTTCACGACCTCGTACAGCGTGAACTCCGCGCCCTCGACCGTCACGCGCTCAGGATTCTGCACGTCGCTCTTTTGACGGCCAAACTTCGTCAGGCTGATGTACAGGCCGGTGATGTTGACGATCTTCACCTCGCCCGCATCCTCGCCGGGATTCAGCACAACCAGCGCATCCGTCTCAGGCTTGGTATAACCGACGGGCGTGAAGACCTCCTCCAGATAATAGGTCGCATCACCCGTGCTCTTGACATGCGCCTTGGGCAGCTCCACCGTAATCGTGCCCTCCACAGGCGTATCCCAGATCATCTGGCCAGCTTCCGAGGTGCTCCACGTCTTGTTGGTCTGATAGTAAACCTTCTTATTATTTTCCAGATAGTACAGTGCGAACCGTGCGCCGTTGACGATCTGCTCGTTGTCGTCCACCTTGTTCAGCGTGAACTGCGCCGTGGTGGGGTAGTTCACAAAGTTGACGAACAGCGGCACACTTTCCGCCTCTGCCACCGTGTTCGGCGTGGGGATCTCGAACTCCACCCAGCCGTCCACCCAAGCAAGCGCACCCTCCGTCTCCGTCAGCAGGTGCTTCTCATACTGGGCCAGCCAGCCGGTGCTGGCTTCCTTGATGTAGTAGGTTCCGGGCGCAAGCCGCACCGTCGCCGACGTGCTCTCGTCCTGACCGATGGTCAGGCGTACCGTCTCCGCGGGGGACTTGTCAGCCTTGTTCTTGTAGATTTCGAAGGTAACGGTCTGCCCCGCCGCGTTCTTCACACGCTCGTGGAATTTCTTGTTGATGGTCAGCAGACCCTTGGGCGTGTTCGCAATGGTCAGATCAGCCGTGCCGTTCAACTCAGTGTAGCCCGCAGCGGTGGTCACTTCCACGGAAGCGCCGTTGTACAGCACCTTCACATAGCGAGGCGCCGCCGTCACGTAGTTCTCGCTGGGCTGCTCCACCAGCTGATACCAGCCGGGCGTGAGGCCGGACACATGCAGCTTGCCGTCCTTATCCGTCGTCAGAATTGTCTTCTGCGCACCACCCTGACGGATGCTGCTATAACCGGTCGCAGGCGCCTTCGCCGCCTCATCCTTCATCTCCGTGCTGTCGGCAAAGGCCTTGAAGAGCAGCTCAAACTGGATGCCCTCAATCGCATTGCCCGCCAGATCGGTTTTGAGCACGTTCAATACGCCCGTCGCCGCATTCGCTACCTCGAAGGTATAGGCGCGTTCATTCTTCTTCGTATAGGTATAGCTGAGTTTTCCTTCATTATAGAGCTGGAAGTTCTTTAGGGCTGTACCCTCCAGACCGACTTCTTCAATGGTATACGTGCCTGCGGGAACCTCAATGGTCTCCGTCAGGCCGTTTTCGCCCGTCGTCAGGACAAGCTTCTGACCCTGCGCGTCCTTCAGGTAGGCGTTGCCCTGCTTGACGTAGAACTTCACACCCGCTTCCGGCTTGCCGCCCTTGGCGTTCACTTTGTGGATATTCAGCAGCCGCCAAGTGGGATTGTAGATCGTGTAGGTTTCCGTCTGCGCCTTGCCCACGTCCGGCGTATGGAACTTCACGGCTGCGTCGTCGCTCAGCTCATATCCATCAATGGACTTGTACTCACGATACCAATAGTCCTTGTTCGGCTCCAGCTCGAAGTAGGCAAAACCGTCCTCGCCCGTCACCGCCGTCTTGTAGGGCTTCACGCGCTTGGCCGCATCGTTCGCGTTCGTCCAGATGCCGATCGTCACGCCTGCCAGCGGCTTCAAATCCTCGTGGTTCGTGCCGTAGGTGTAGCCATACTTGCGGATACGAACGGAGGACTTGTTGTTCTCATAGTTGCGCACCGCGTTCGCGCCGGTATAGGTCGTGTCCATGGTGGTCGTCTGACCCTGCGTGGTCACGGTCAGCGGATACTCCAACGCACGAGGCGTTACGTTCGCCGGCCATTTCTCCTCCACCAGCACAAAGTGCGCCTTGTACTCACCGTTTTCCAGCCGCTCCACGTAGTCGGGATACTGCGCATACAGCTCGTGCATCTCAATGGACGTGGAGATACCAAACGCACGGTCGGCGTGCTCGTCGTTTAGACCGGTGGTCAGCGAGGCCACCTTCACCTGCGCGCCGTTCATCTGCACGTACTGGCCATCCTTGTCCGCCAAATACACGCCGAAGGTCACGCCCGCCAGCGGCTTGGTGTGCTTGTCGTTCAGCTCCAGCAGCTTTTCCACCGTGATGTTCACATAGCGGATGCCGTCGTCCGGACCCTCGTTCGGCTTGTTCTCCGCCAGCACCTCGGTGATCGCGTCCTTCTTCAGCGTGCCGTCCTCGCTGCTGTAGGGGCCGTACCATTCCTTGACGATGCTGTATCCGTCCGGCGCTTCCGTTTCGCGCAGGAAATACACCCATCCCTCGTAGGCATGGAACTTTGTCAGGAATGTACCCGTTTCACCGTTGTAGTTCGTACCGGTTTCATAGGTATAATCCAGCTTATACTTTTTATCCAGATTGCCAGTGGTCAGGTCACCGTTTTCATCCGCCTTGGGGCTGTTCAGGCCTTCCCACTCTGCCACGGTCATGCCGTACAGCTCAAACTTCGCATGATTCAGCAGAAGCGTGTGGTCTGCGCTGCTGACCTTCTTCAGCTTGATCTGGCTGTAAGGCTCATAGTTGTCGAATTTCGCCGACACGCTGTTGCCATTGTTCTTCGCGCTCAGCTCGCAGAGCTTCGACACATAGCCAGCCTTCTGAATGTCGCTGACCGGCGTGCCCGCCGCGAACTGTTTCGTCTTGGCGAACCGCTCCCCTTCCGGCGGATCGGCGGGTGTTTCGTCCGTCTCCACCAACAGGTAATCACACGTCGCATCCAGACCCTCGAACTTCAACTGACCCTTGCTGTCGGTCACGCCGCTGCTGACCCATTCCTGAATCTTGCCGTCCTTCAGCAGATACACATCAAAGTGCGCACCCGCAAAGGCGGTTCTGATCTGGTTCTCCTGCTCCTTTTCCCAACTGTTGATAAGATACTTTTGCAGTTCGATACGGCCCTGCGGATTGTTCGTGACCGTCTCCGTGCCGGTATACTGCTGATTGTTCAGCGTCGCGGCAACCGTAATGCCCGTCCGCTCAAAGCCTTCATCAATATAGCCGCTGGGCACGCCCGTTTCCTTCAGGGTGTACGTAATGAAGTTCTCCGTGCCCACAAACTTCTGCGGCACGTTGCTGAAGGTCATGCTGCCGTTCGTCGTGCTCTGCTCACGGTAGAAATGGCCGCCCGCAATATTCGCGTCCTGCTTGAAGCCATTCGCCTTCAGCAGCGCTGCGGTCTCCGCATCCACGCTGTCCGCTTCCACGATCAGCATGAACGAAGTCCGTGCGCTGATGGCCTTACCCGTCTTCGCATCGGTCTTCTTCACCACGATCCGACCACGGTTCATGTAGTTCGCAATCGTGCCGGTACCACCCAAAACCGTGCCGGTGGATACCGTACCGTTGCGCGTCGCCGTATAGGGGCCGTATACCGTCGTGGAGGCCAGCAGGTCATTGCGCCCGCTCACGCTGATTTCCTTCAGATAATACTTGCCGGCGTCCGGCAGCGTCACCGTGCCGACTGCCGAATTGTTCGTCGCGTTGACCGTCACAGTCAGGTCGGCGCCGTCCTCGTTCTTGACCGGCTTGGTCGCGGCCGCGTCCTCATACACGCCAAAGACGAACGTACCGCTCGTTGCATTGGCAATGGTACCCTTGGACGGATCGATAATCCGCTTCGTGACCTTCAAGGTCGGCTTCTTATCGTTCTTCAGCGACACATTCACCGTCTGAAGCGCGCTTTCCACCGTGGCGGTCACAGTGCTGTTCGCTTGCAGCAGATAGCCGTCAGGTGCGGTGATTTCTTCAAATTTATAGGTCGTTCCCAGCGGTACGCGGGTATAGCTGATCTGTCCGTTTTTGTCCGTGACAGCCGTCCCCACCACCGTGTAGGTCTTGCCGCCGTCCGTGGAAACGGACACCTTCACCTCAGCGCCCGGCAGCTTCGTCTTGCCGCTGGCGTCCGTCTTGGTGAAAACCACCGCGCCCACGTTCTCCTCGTTCTTAACCGTAAAGGTCAAGGTCGGCTGCTTGAGGTTCGTGAAGCTGAACGCGCCGATCAACTGCTCGCCGTTGATATTCACCAGTTTACAGCCGTCGCCCGCGCTCACCGTGTAGGACGTGTTGTCCTTCTCGCGCAGCACATACTTATACGCGTGACCATGCGCATCCTTGGCAGCCAGATCGCCAAAGCTGGCCTTGCCGTCCGCAGTCAGCTTGCTGGTGCCGACGCTCTCCAACTGCACCTTGCCGCTGACGCTGTCCTCCTCCGCATAGCGCAGAAGCTCGAAGGTGATGCCGCTCTTGTCCGCCATCTCGTAGCGGCTGCCATCCTCGGCCATCAGCTGAACGGACTTCTCCACCCGAATGCTCAGCGCACGCTTGTTCAGCACATCGACCGTCTGCGAAGGCTCATCCTTCAGCTGCACCACTGCAGGAGAGCCCTCCAGCAGCGTCCAGCCCTCAGGCGGCGTGTTCTCCGTCACACGATAGTACCACGTCTTGCCCGTGCTGTCGGTACGCGCAAGACTGCCGACAGACGCAACGCCCGTAGCCGACAACGTGGCAATGAACTTACCATCCGTGCCGAAGCTCTTGTCGTAGCTGCCCTCCGCGTCGAAGTTATCCTTATCCGTGGAGCGCTCAATGGTAAAGCTAAAATTCTTCAGCTCCGCCTCGTCAACAAAGGAAGTGATTTCCGCCTTGTCCGCCGCGTCGGTGAACGTGCCGAACTTGCGGATGGTCAGACTGCCCTTGTTGGTCTGATTCACAACGGGCGTGCCCGTCATGTTCAAATACTGCTGAGGCTCCACCGTCACTTCGAAATCCGCAGCGGGCATGTACTTCTCCGCATCCCAGCCGGTCTCGCGAATGATGTAGGTGGTTTCCTGTTCAATGCCCAGAATAAACGTGGCCACGCCATCGCTCTGCGTTACCGCCTCAACGGAAGCGCCGCCGTCCTTCGGGATCGCCGTGAAGGTCACGCCCGAAATGGCGTTGCCGTTGACGTCAACCTTCTTGATCTGCACGATCGCTTTGTACTGCACAGGGTTGACGAACTTCGCCGTCGCAGACGCATCGGGCGTCATCACGCCCTCCTGCACCTCGACCTCACACCAGCCGCCAGCGTTATGAATATCCGCGTCCGTACTGTCGGGGCGCTTCGTCTGCCGCACGACATACTTGCCAGGCGCCAGCTTCTTGGACAGCGCCTCATAGCTGTTCAAGCCTTCCGTCTGCTCGCCGGTGGGCACCGTCACAGTATCTACTGCCGCCGCACCGGCCTTCGGCTGACCGGTCGTCTCATCGAAGTCCTCAGCGGCATAAATTTCGAAGGTCGCGCCGCCCGCAAAGATGCTGGCATAAGCACCCTCGTAGGCCCGCTCGTCCTGCACGCCGTTTTCCTTCAGCTGCAGGTATTCCTGCACCTTGATCCGGCCCGGCTTCGTCTCTTTATAATAGGAAGCGCTTGCGGAGGCGCTCTCCCGCACGGGCTTATCCTCACCAATGCGCTGATAGCTCAGCTGTGCGGTATTGGACTGGGTGAAGTCCTTCTCCACCACAGTCGCGCCATAGGGCAGCTTGAAGTCCGCCAGCTTATATTCCGCCGTTACCTTATAGCGGGTGTAGTAAGGCGTGTCCACGCCGTTGCTCAGCTTCACATGGTTGACATAGTCAGAGCTGATGATCAGCGTACCTTCGCCGCTGCTCACCGTATTCGCCACGTTACCATCCTTGTCATAGGCTTCGATCGTGACGTTCTGCACCACCGCGCCATTCGCAATGCCCTTGGGATGATTCAGCGTATCGGTCACGGCATAGTCGGTAAAGTTCACCACGCCATTGACCTGATAGTCGGACACGGTGCTGGTGATACCGGAGGTGCCTTTCTTACCAGCCTCGATCCAATAGGCGAAGTAGACCTTGTCGCCGTCCACCTTCACGCCGTTGGAGAAACCGTCGTCGGAAGCGGCCGTCTTGGTCACGTTCCATTCATTGGAGGCCTTGTTCGAAACGCCGTTATCCTTCGTGACGGCGATCTGATTCTTCTCTGTGCTGAGGGTCAGCGTGCGCGTCTCGTTCAGGTCAATGTCCGTGACCTCCACCTCGGCATAGGCTTCGATCTTCTTTAATGGACCATAGTTTGTTCCGCTGGCGGCCGTACCGTTGTCCTTCATCCGCGCACGGATCTGGAAGCTGCCGGTAGTGCCCGTCGCTGTCAGCGCACTATTGAAGGTATAGGTGAACGGCCCGTCCACCTCGTCGTAGCCGCCCTGCGGATTTGTAATCAGGAACACCACGCCATCCGGAGGCGTAAGCGTCACCTTTGCGTTCTTGTATTCCGTGAAGCACGGCAGCATTCCCTCATGGGTGGCTTGATACACCGGGCTGGGCTCACGAACGTAAGTGATCTCATAAATGAAATCCTCACCCGTTGCAAACGGCCCCTTCTGTACCTCCGCTCCAACCCGCAAGAGCGGATGCGAAGCGTCGTCAATGGCCTTCTGCGCAACCTCGAATGCGGATGCGGGCTCCTGCGCCGTGACGAGGGTCGTACCGCTGATGCTGGTATCCGCAAGCGCAGACACCGGCAGAAGCTGCACGACCATCATGATCGCCATCAGCATGGAAAGGAATTTCTTCATACCACAAACCTCCTTTGGAAGTGAAGCATATCCTTGTGATCATCTATCTTAAACGCGGCGCGTTCCAACGGTATGGAAGTGAAGCTGTCCACTGTCTGCAACAGCCATGGAACACATCGCCTCGGAAACATCAATTCGTCAAGTCTACCCCGTGCAAAAGCGGAAGGCTGCTTTCCGATGCAGTCATAATTTGCGCAGTATCTGATCCTTAGCCTGTGTTTTATAACGGTGAATACCATCAACATGCAGTTCCTGCTCAAGAAGCGTTCTGCCACCTTTCCGCGCCGACAACCATCCGGCGGGTTCGGTAAGATTTGCCATGTGCACCCTGAAAGGGCGCACATCTGTAGGTGTATAAATTTTACTACAATCCCTCGAAGAATTCAAGATAAGTGTATTACATTCATCTTGCTTTTTTATTTTCTGCAAATGAATCCATGTAACTGCGGTATGCCGCATGATGAGCATTTTGGCGCATTTGCTGGTGTTACGCAGGTTACACGCATCTCCGCCGTTCTACACAGCACGCATCCGTACGTGCCGACTCCGTAAAAAAATTTTTTCGACGCATCCGACCGTTTTTCTAGGCATTTTGTCGTTTTTTGTCGAATCTTTGTATGATTTCTGATGAAATATCGAATTTGCACCCATGATACTCCTCCCCTGCTGATGGATTTGGTAACTGCCTTGCTTATTTTACCTGCTTTCCGGCGGGCTATTCCCATCTCTTTTCCTGCTTGCATGGAAACAGTCGGCTTGGAAACTCCTGCCGACTGTTTGACGCTGCATGTGCCTAATCGATATTAGCACATTTTTTTTGCTTTTCCAACTGTACCAAAGTACAGGTTTATATCTCGAAAAAGTGGCTGCGGCCACTTTTTGAGAAGGGTTTTCCAGTTTTAGGTAACCATCTGATACGGTCTTTTCCTTTTTTAATGAATGCCCAGCTCCGTCGCCCGGCGAATGGCCTCCATCCTCCCGGACACGTTCAGCTTGCGATAGAGATTGCCTGTATGAAACTTCACCGTGCGCACCGTGATATGCAGCACCGCGGCGATCTCCTCATTCTTTTTCCCTACAGCCATCAGACGGAACACCTCCTGCTCCATCTCCGTCAGGGGCTGTTTTTCCGTCTGCTGGGACGCAAGATACGCGGGATAGCGCCGAGCCTGCGTACATACTGCCTCCAGCACCGCCGTACGATACTGCGTATCCGGCTGCATATATTCCATCAGCATGGACGCCGCTTCACCCTCGTCCGCCACCAATCGCACCAGCTGATAGCGCTCGCAGATCGCCATAGCCTCCTTCAAGGCCGAACGCCAGCTGTTTTTGTGCTGCCGATACCGTGCAATCGCCGTCAGCAGGAGACACTCCGCCTGTCCATAGGGTCGCTGATAGGTCCGATAATATTGCAGCATACGGTTAACCAAATAGGAGAACTCCGTCATCCTGTTCTCCGCCAGATAAAGCCGCAGCTTCGTCATATAGCCATAACGATCGAGGATAATGAAGCTGTCCGTTTCGTCGGGGGCTTCTGCACGAAGCCATTGCTGAGCAATGCCGATATCCCCCGCCAGCAGTGCCAGTCGCACCTGCTGTGCTCGTAAATTGGACCAAAGTCTTGTTTTCTTTCTGTGGTCAAGCTGCTTCTGAAAGCTGTCCAGCATTTTCCGCGCCCGGTCCAAATTGCCCTGCGCCACAAACAAGCGGCACAGCACGCCAATCCCCGCATAACGCATTTCCAGCTCGCCGCCGGCCTCCGCCTCTGCAATGCCCGCCGTCAGCAGTTCCATTGCCCGGTCGTAATGAGCCTTCAAGTCTGTTTCCAGCAGCGCCTCACCCAGGGCGATATTGCCCAGTCCTACACCGCTTTTGCCCAGCGCCATCTCCACGGGACGGCGAATGGTGCGGTACAGTGCCTCCGCGTGTCCCAGCCAGCAGCAGAAATCCTTGCCGCCGTTCAGCAGACTGGGGCTGCTTCCCGCGACGCTCATGCTCCGAGCGTTCAATTCCCCGCGCATCATCAGCCGTGCGCCGTCCACCAGCAGCGCCGCCACCCCGCGGCTCCCCCGGTGCGGCAACGCCACACGCAGATAATACAATTCTCTCCGAGCCTGTACGGTTTCCGGTGCGTTTTTCGGCTGAGTATTGACATAAGCCTCCAGCGCCTGATACCATTTTTCGCTTTCTTCCACCTGACAGCGCAGAGAGCAAATCATGCACATGCCGGACATCAGTTCCGGGTACGCCTGAATGGTCTCATTCGGCAGAAGATCGTAATAGCCCTTCAGCTCCGCAAAGCACGCCGCCGAAGCCTTTTTCCGTGATTCCTCGCGCAGTAAAATCAGAACCTGGTCTATATTGCCCGCACGATGATAATATTCCAACGCCCGCTGCAGCTTTCCCTGTCCCCGCCAGAAGCTCGCCGCCCGATCGAATTGCTCTGCAATGAATTCTGAGGAGCACTTTCTGCGCTGCACGTCCATCAAATAGGCGTGCATGAACGGCTGCACCACATAGCCGCCCTCATCATCCGGAATCATGTAACTGCCCAGATCAAGCAGCCGCAGCAGCGTCGCGGATGCCGTATCCATCCCCGTGACTGCCGCCGCCATGGCGGGCGTGACCTGCTCGAAGGAACCTACATGCAGCAGAAAGGACTGTATTTCCGCATCATACGTGTCAAACAGCGCGTAATCAAAGCAGTCGTATACGTCCCGCCACATCTGCTCCAGCAGCTTTTCCGGAGGCAGATCGCTGGTGGTGAAATAATTAAGCCCCAACGGCAGCGCCATGGCCCAGCCGTAATTCTGCTGGCGGATGAAGCGCATCAATCCCTGCGTCACCTGCAATCCCCGTTGGCGAACATATCGTGCAGCCTCATCCTCCGTGATCGTCATAAAATCCTGCCCCAGCCGCGTCAGCCGCCCCGTAGTATAGTCGACCTTCAGCCAAGACGGCAGTCGGGAACGCCCGGTCAGCAGCACGCGTGTCTCCGGCGAAAGCTCCCGCAAGCGCCGCATCAGCGCGTTTCGATCCGCCGCTTCCGTCAGCGCCTCTACATTTTCCACCACGACCAGCCCGCATCCCGCCGGAATTCCCGGCAGAGCAGGGTCGAAATCTGCACTCGCACAGTAAAAATAGGCATAGGGAGTATTCTCCTGTGCCAGCAGTTGGCGCACCAGCACGGTTTTTCCGCTGCCGTAGTACGCACCCAAATAAACAAAGCCTTTTTCCACCAGCGCTTTTCGCAGTTGTGTCACATGTCTGCTTCGCGTCAGCAGCATCGGCTCCGTCGTCTGCATGGCTCTCCCCTCCCTCATAGATGCATCCATTGTAGCATAGAACGCCGTTTTTGTCATGTTTCTCCCCAGTATTTGCTTTCTCTTCATAAACAAAAACAAAAGGCACGGCTTTCTTGTATGAAGCCGCGCCTCTTGCTTTAGACTTTCGTCTGTTTTATTCCATGCTTGCTTCCACGTAAGCCGCTTCGGGATCAGCGCCCAGCTCTGCCACGCGCTTCAGCCCGTCGCCGTACTCCTCCAGCACGCTGTACGCAAACATAAGCAGGCTGTCGATTTCCGTCTGGCTGGGGATCACGTCAAAGCTCGGAATGCTCACAAAGCTGTTCACCTCGCCGGTTTCCCAGTCCATGTCCAGCCTGGCATAGCGCATATCGTAGTTCACGCGAACGATATACTGCGCCGCCTTGTCGCGGTTTTCCTTCGGAACGACAATCTCCGGGAAGCCCGCGCAGGACAATCCGTTTTCCAGCACAAAGACGATGAATTCCACATCCCCCAGCTGATTTTCCATGGTAAAGATGAGATCAAACATCTGATTCTCCGAGTCGTAGGTGTAGGAGTAATCCATCGCGTCCAGATAGGCCTTCACGTTCTTCCTGATCTCTGCTGAATGATCAGGAAAGGGAGACTCCGCGGTCTCTCCCAGCGACAGCGTTGGCATGACCAGCAGGGTCAGCGACAAAACCAGGATAAGCAGTCGTTTCATGTTCGTCCTCCTCGAGCCTTTTACCCCTTTTATTCGCCAGGATTCCTGCTTTTCCCTGCCTCACTTCAGGCCATAGCGGCTTTTTACCGCGTCCGAAGCGCTCACGCGGCCGCGCACCTGAATATGCTCCACCGTATCGAAGATCAGCTCGTCCGGAATATCTTCAGCGAAGCCCAGCAGACCATAGCCCTGAAACACGACCTTCTGTCCCTTGGTTTGCAGGGCCTCCAATTCTCTTTTGTCCACCGAGCGCACGCCGAGGAACCACTGCTTATTCTCCATCGTGGATTCGCTCTGTTGCTGTGCCAGCCGATCAATATCAGACCGCCGTCTATCCAGCGTTTCCCGCAGCGCCTGATTGATGAAATCGCTTCGATTGGAATAGAAGCCGCCGTCCACCAGCAGGTCGATCTGTGACAGGGTGGCGGTATTCAAGTTGACGGAAACCTTTTCGCTGGCGTTCTGACGGTACATGCCTACGCTGATGCCGAACACGTTACCGCCCTCTTCCTTCTTAGGGTTTTCAATGGTAAAGCGTCTTTTCTCTGACATGGCTTTGTCCTCCTTTTATGCTCCACTCGGAGCATATATAGCATATAATTTTGAATTTGTTTTGTCAAGTCTGTTTGCGAAAAAATTTTTATCGAAACCAATTTTGCTTTTTCGAGGCTTTTATGCTATACTGACGTGTGCTTTTGAAAGGGGGCTCGGGTGTGACAGAAGAAATTGGCAATGAAGGAGCCTATCTCCACGTACACGATCAGGTGGTTGAAAAAGTGAAGGAAACACTTCCCCCTGACGAGGTTCTCGGTCCGCTTTCCGAGCTATTCAAAATTTTCGGCGATGCCACGCGCATTCGCATTTTGATGGTTTTATTTCAGTCCGAGGTCTGCGTATACGATCTTGCGAAGCTATTGAACATGACGCAGTCCGCCATTTCCCATCAGTTGCGTTTACTCAAGCAGGCTCGTCTGGTCAAGAGCCGCCGCGAGGGCAAAATCGTTTTCTATTCCCTCGCCGACAGCCACGTTCGCACGATGCTCAACCAAGGCATGGAGCATATCAGGGAATAAATGTGAGTAATATTCTGGGGGAGAGGCCGCTTCTCTAAGAGAAGCGCCTCTCCCCCAGAC
>JABLTO010076627.1_pt1 | contig 26418 bp, 22 predicted proteins | sample 7160091 | NCBI WGS metagenome assembly JABLTO01 (sample SAMN14651225, study PRJNA627086) | human gut metagenome | isolation source: feces | host: Homo sapiens
CAAGATATGATATTTTAATCATACGAAATTTTTTCGATATTGTGTATCCGCAGAATCGATAAAAAATGCGGGGAAAGTTTATGGATCTTTTTTGCGGATTTTTGTAGGAAAGTTACTGTTATAAGGTTTTATATCAGATTTTTTGCAGCCTTGACCGGCGGACAAAGCAGTTGAAAAGAGCGTGAAAAACCATGGATTTTCTTTTTTGAGGCAGATTTTTGCAGAGAAGGCGCGTTTGATATATGGAATAAATTGTAAAATTTTTGGACCGCGATGAGAACCGATTCCTGCTTTTTCGACATTTGGCCGCCGCGCGATTGTCGAAACGTTGGAAAAGGGCGCAAAATCAGGCAAAATACGGCGACGAAGCGATCAAAATAGCGCACAAACTTCATGGAAAAAGTTCATGCAGTCCATTCATTGTCAGCCCCAGGGAAAACGTGATAGTATTTGGATAGACAAAATGTTGCGGGAAAAACGTTTTTGGAGGAATCATCGACATGCAAGCTACAAGAAAGGTCATAATCGCAGACGAAAGCCGGGAATTTGCCGTTCCCTGTGCAAGTTTGTTAAAAAGTTTTGGAGTAGAAGCCGTTTTGGTGCCGAAGGATGGAGAAGCGTTGTATGAGGCAATTGTTGCGCAGAAGCCGCAGGCTGTTTTATGCGATGTGTTCATGCCTCACAGCGACGCGATTGGCGTGATGAAACGGGTGCGGGAAGAGGATGATCTGCCGCAGCCGCAGTTTATGGTTCTTTCCGGATTCGACAACGTCATGCTGCAAAACGAGGTCATGCAGTCCGGGGCACGGTACTATTTTCTAAAGCCCTTTGATCCGGAGGTGCTGGCCGAGCGGATTGTGCAGCTGTTGGGCAGCGCGTCGGAAGAAAACGGCAAAAATGTCAAGACGATACCGCTGGGTGCCGGTGGACAGGATATGGAATTAATGGTGACGGAAATGATTCATCAAATCGGGGTTCCGGCCCACATCAAAGGCTATCATTATCTGCGGGAGGCAATTTTGCTGTCGGTAGAAGACCCGGAGGTAATGAATGCAGTGACCAAGGTGCTGTACCCCACAGTCGCCAAGAAATTCGGAACCACCCCTTCACGGGTGGAGCGGGCCATCCGCCACGCCATCGAAGTGGCATGGGATCGAGGGGATGTGGATACGCTCAACTCCTATTTTGGCTATACCATCCACAATTCCCGCGGAAAGCCCACAAACAGCGAATTTATCGCCATGCTCAGCGATAAGCTCCGCCTGACGCTCAAGGTTTCTTAAAAAAGCCGGGCCCGGTGCGGCAGAACGAACGGAAATATCCCAAAAGGCATAGAGATTTTTATGGCAGGGGCGGCAGCGCCCCTGCCTTTTTGTATGGATTTCTTGTTCTGTAAAAATTTTCGTATGGCGGGCTGTTTGGGGTATTTGCCGGATGCGCTGCTGGTTTAAAAGCGAAAGAACCGGGACCTTTTTGCGGTGGATTTTCAAAGGAAAAAGAAAAGATCCAGGCAATAAATGGATAAAAAGCACTATTTTATATTGAAATATGTAAAATTTTTAGATATAATAACAATATAGCTGGGAGAAAACGGAAGCGAGGAGGCTGGATGATGTTTTGCTTCACGCTGGCGCTGGAAGAAGAGCAGGAGAATAAATTGGAAGAGCTTTACAACCGGTACCATCTGGACCTGATCCGTTTTGCCCATTCCATAGTAAAGTCTACCGAGGAAGCAGAGGATATCGTTCAGGAGGCGTTTATCCGTATATTCCGCAACATCGCTAAAATAGAGAACTCGACGGATCGGGAAGCAAAAAATTTCATGCTGATTACAGTGCGCCGCTTATGCTATACCCATTTGGCGCGTAAGCGGCTGCACCTCACGGAACCCATTTCAGAGGAGGAGCGGGAACCGGAGGATGATCCGGTGTGGTCGCAGTTTTCGGTGAAGCATTTGCAAAGCAGAATGGTTTTTATTATAAAGGGCTTTTCGCAGCAAGAACAGCAGCTTTTGGTGTACGGAATCTTAAAAAAGTATACCTACAAGGAATTGGCGGATCTGTTTGGGATGAACGAAAAAACCGTTTCCGTTAAGCTTTCCCGCATCCGCAAAAAGCTGCGCCGGGCGCTGGAACGGGAGGGAGAATGGACAGAATGAACAGTGCGGATGAAAAGGTTTTTGAAGAGGCCTTATCCGGAGCGCTGGCAGATATCCAGTCAGATTGGGAGAATCCGGATGCGCTTTTGCTTGCCTGTAAAGATGCCCTGCCGCCGGATTACGTCCCTTCCCGCCGGTTTTCCAGAAAAATGCAGCGCCTGCTGCGCCGCTCAAAAAAACGGCGATTTGGTTTTTCCGGCGCAGGCAAACGCTGGATTCCCAGATTGGCAGTTGTTTTGTCGGTGGTATTGCTGAGCTTTGCGGCAGTTGACGCCGGAATCGGATTAAAAAGGCGAATCCATATTGATCAGTTTCCCACCCACACGTCGTTCCTGCTGGAGGCCGCCGGCCAGAACAGCCTGCGGGAGGGGGATTTCAGCTGGGTGCATCTGCCTTCTTATGTGCCGCAGGGCTTTGAGGTGCAGGAGGTCAAAAGCAGCCCCAGATCGATTCTCATCGATTATCGGGATGGCGAAAAGGTTCTGTATATTTCCCAGCGATATATGGAAATTGACGGAAACGCCAGTATCCAGATTGACACGGAGGATGCCAAAACAGAATATCTGGATGTGAATGGGAACCGGGCGCTGTATGTGGAGAAAGAAGGATGGCGAAAGATTTATATTTTTGAAAACGACTGTTTTACCAAGATCCGTTCCAATGGGCTTTCCAAACGAAAGCTTTTAAAAGTGGCGAAAAGCCTGACTGATTTGGAATAACTTTTGCTTTGCAACGAGGGGAAAGCGTGGTCTTCTTTTTGGTGCGGGCGCGGGAACTTTGCAGCGGGGAAAACAAGCACGGGGATTTCTCCGAATTTTGTAGGAAACTGTAACAAAGCTGGTTGAATCATGGTTTTCCTGATAAAAGGGCTTTGGAAAGCAAAGCTTGGACACAACGCAGTAAAAGGAAAAAATCTGTTGGGGAACGAGCTTTCCTGCCTGGGAAAATAAATGGCTTTCGCCCATGGCAAAATGGCAATGGGGATATCCGGAGATAGGCGGACGGCCTGCAAAGCGGTTCCGGAAAAAGGATATGACTGGGTGATAAAGGGGTTCCGTCCCGGCCCGGTCAAAGAAACACAGCAGGCTTGCGAAAGCTTGCTTTTTTTATCTGTTGGTGAGGAGGGTGGATGATGAAAGGAAAGAAATGGTGGAGCTTGTTGTTGGCAGCGTGCCTTTTGCTGGCGTTTTTGCCTGCCAGTGCAAAAGACGTACCCTGTCCTGTCTGCGGGCAGATACACGAAGGGGACTGTCCGGTAACGGCGGCAAGGGAAAAGATTGACGGGCTGCCCGCACCGGACGAGGTGGAGGCCATGAACCGGGAGAAGCAGGAACAGGCCAAGGAGCAGATGCGGCAGGCAGAAAACGCCTTTGCCGCATTGAATCCCGAACAGCAGGCGATGGTTGATTGGCAAAAGCTTTCGCTGTTACAGGCGTATTTTGCCGCGCATAATGTGCCGGAAACCATCGTGATTACACAGGATGGTACGGTGCTGGATCTGCAGGGAAAAACGGTTACCGGGCCGGCTGGAGCGCCGGCGGTTTGGGTTCGCGCAAAAAATGTAACCATCTGCAACGGCATCATACAGGGTGCCGCAGGCACGGCGGAGCAGGAGAGCGGGATCGGAATTCAAAATGACGGGACCAATCTGACACTGGGAGAGAATCTGAAAGTATACGGCGGCAGCGGTGCCCCTGCGGATACGGTTCTGCCGGCAGGAAACGGCGAGGCCGCTGTGAAAAACAGCGGGTCGATGGTCCTGTCCGGCGCGGCCTTAACCGGCGGCAGCGGCGGAGCGGAAACACCGCAGCAACCTCAAAAGGGCAACGGCGCCTCTGCTGCACATTTGCAGGTAGGGTCAAAATTGGAGCTTCGCAGCGGAACGCTGACCGGGGGCAGCGGCCATACCGGCGGCGCTGCGATTCAGATGGAAGCCGGTTCCTCTCTGATGGGTAAAACAGCCAGAGCAACCGGAGGGGCCGGGAGCATGGCCGGCGGCCATGCCATTGCAGTCAGCCAGGGTAATTTGGAAATCCAGGACGGATTTTATACCGGCGGCATGTCCTCTGCGGGAACCGGCGGAAATGGACTCGCCGTTTTGTCCGGTGAAGAATCGATCAAGCTGACCGGTGGCGTTTTTTCAGGCGGTGCGGGGCAGACGGCGGGAAATGCGGTCTCCACCACCGGGTCGGCCGCAGCTTTGTTAGGCGAGTTTTCGCATTATCAGCCTGCGGACGGCAGCGACGCGGTAGATGCCGGCCAGCCTGTTTTGCCAAAAGCCGTCCAGGTCAAAACGGTACTGCCGGTAGCCTATATTGGATCGACGCCGTACACCAGCCTGCAGCAGGCCGTACAGGACGCCGGGGACAAAGCAGTGATCGAGCTGGCGCAGGATCTTGCGTTGGATCAGCCGCTTGCCGTGTCTGCCAAGGCGCTGACCTTAACCGGGAAAGATGGCGGATCTTATACCGTTTCCCGCAAAGATTCCTATTCCGGCAGCCTGGTATCGGTCGAATCCGGCGGCCAGTTGACGCTAAAAAATATCATACTGGACGGCGGCGCGATTTGGAGCGCCGAAACGTCCGTACTGCGCCGGCAAAACGGCGGGGCAAAATCCCAATCTCCGCTGGCGGTGGTTCAGAGCGGGACTTTGGTTTTGGATGCCGGAGCGGCGCTGCAAAACAACGACAATGAGAAGGCGGAGAAACCGGCGGCCGGCGGTGTAATGGTATTGGAAGGGACACTGGTACTGACCGCAGACGCAGCGGTCCGGAATAACCGTGCGGCAGCCAATGCAGGCGGCATTTATCTGGACGCAAGTGTGCTGCGGATGGAAGCAAACGCATCTGTCTGCCATAACAGTGCCGTCGCCGGGAGTGAACAAAGCGTGATGTCCTGCGTAGGCGGCGTGCAGGCGGTGGCCGATTCTCAAATCCTGCTGGGCGGCAGTGCCCGGATCTTTGAGAACGCAGGAACCGGCGGGGGCGTCACCCTGTCGGACCGTGCGGTTTTGACTGTTTCGGACAACGGTTCCATCAGCGGAAACCGCGCCGTGATAGGTACGCTGGCGGGGAAGGCTGTTCATACGGGCGGCGGCGTATCCGCTGAACGGGCAGAATCGGTGCAGGTGGAAGGTGCGGCGGTGATTTGGGACAATTTTGTGGAAGACGCCGCCGGCAAACGGATTTCATACAATAACCTTCTTTATCTGGAACAAAGCGAAACAGCGGGCGCTCCGGTGTCCGTAACCGGGGCTTTGGATGCAGCCGCGAAGATTGGCGTGGGGCGCTATCGCCTGACTGGGGAGATGGGCTTTCTTCCGGTCTCCGGCGCTGCGGTGTTATTTTCCAGCGAGCAGGCGGCGTTGGCGGGAAAGGCTGCCTTCGCCTGTGATGACGGCAGCTTTGCCCTTTGGCAAGACGGCGCGCAGCTGTATGCAAAACCGGCGGTTTCCTATGATTTGACAGGAAAGGTCACCCGCGGTGAAAAACCTGCCGCAGGTGCAAAGGTAGCGTTCAAGCGGGGAAGGAATGTGATAGCGGCCGGGGTGGTGCAAGACGACGGAAGCTATGGGATCGAAACCATTTCGCCGGGGTTGTACCAGATGGTCGTTTCCCTGGCAGATGGGTCGCTGACCATGACCAGCATGGTATGTCTCACGGATCAGACAAAACGCTGGGATGTGGTGCTGCCGCAGAGCAATACCAGCAGCGTGGTCCAGGTTCTGACCGACACGGAATGGATCGTCGGCGGGCTGGACAGCATGTTCTCCCCGGATCTGGTAGGAGAAAACGCAGACTCAGCCGCCGGTGTGACGCAGAAAGATCTGGCCGCGGCGGCCAGTGGCGGTTCTGTTATTCTGACAATGACAGTGAAGGGCGAAGAGACCGCCTGTTTGGACTGCAAGGCCCTGACAGACCGCCTGAAATCCAAAAGAACGTTCCGCCAGGAGTTGCTGTTTGATATTTCGGTGCAGAAACAGACTGTCGAAAACAAAAAGGTGACCGCCGCGCAGGTGAACTGCCTGCCGGCGTCAGTCGAAATCCATATCCCGATACCATCGTCTTTGCAGGGAAAGAAAGATTGGATTGCTTACCGGTTGCACGGCGGAAAACTGCAATCGCTCACGGCTTTGGAAAACAGGGATGGGGAATACCTGGAGGTTCATAGCGGGGAGTTGATTTTGCACCTGCGCCGTTTTTCGCCTTATGCCATTGGCTGGGAAAAGTCTGGCGGCGCCGGGGAGCAGGAGCCGGATGAACCGCAGAGCTTTGAAGAAAAGCAGGACGCTTTTTGGGAGAGTGTGGCAAACCAGATCAAGCGTGCCCAAAGCGGTGATACCATCACGGTAGACGCGGGCGATTTTACCGATATGAATTGGCGGGTCATGTCCGCTTTGCGTAATCATCCGGGCGTGGCATTAAAAATCCGCTGGAATGGCGGTAAAACCTTTCTGATCCCGGCAGGAAAAGCGCAGCCGGACAACGGCTTGAGTTATGATTCGCTGTACCAGTTGGAAAAGCTTTATGCAGAGCCCGACGGACACCATAACGAGGGCTTATCCAAACCGGCGCCATCTTTGCCGGCCGTGCAGCCCAGTGCTTCTTCGGTTCCGCCTGTCGAAAGCTCCCTGCCCTTGGAGCCTTCCTCATCCTCCTCGGAGCATGTGCCGGAAAGCCTGCCGGAGATCCCTTACGACCAGCCGGATCCTGCGCAGCCGGAAGAGGACCTGTTCCATATCAGTGTCGGCGTGATTTTGGCGGGTGCCGGTATCCTGACCGCGTTAATTGTCGGCATCTGGGCGGTGGTGTCTCATCGCCGCAGGAGAAGAGAGATCGAATAAAAACAGAGAAGATCCTCTGCCTTTGGCGGAGGATTTTCTGGCTTGGATTGCGGGAAACCACGGGATTTGATACAATAAAGAAAACAGGAGGAGGGAAACTGCCGTGCCGAAATCGACCAATCAAAAGAGAAAGCTGCTGTGCCTGATGCAAATTTTGCTGGAGCAGACCGATGAGGACCATTTCCTTCCTTTGGCCCGCCTGACGGAACTTTTGGCGCAGCAGGGGATAGAAGCGGAGCGAAAAAGTTTATATGACGATATGGAGCAGCTGCGTCAGTTCGGCGTGGATGTGGAGTTCGTAAAAGGGAGCGGCTATCATGTGCCGAACCGTACCTTTCAGCTGGCGGAGTTAAAATTGCTGGTGGATAGCGTGCAGGCGTCTAAATTCATCACCTGCAAAAAATCCATGGAGCTGATCAAAAAGCTGGAAAGCCTCACCAGCGTGCATCAGGCCAGGCAGCTGCAGCGTCAGGTATTTGTGGCGGGCCGGATTAAGGCGATGAATGAGAGCGTGTATTATAACATCGACCGGATCCACATGGCCATTGGCCAAAACCGCCAAATCGGATTTCGGTATTTTGAATATACGGTGGAAAAAAAGCGGCGGTTCCGTCATAACGGCGCCCAGTACCGCATCAGTCCCTTTGCCTTGGCGTGGGACGATGAAAATTACTATATGCTGGGATATGATGCCCAGGCGGGAATTTTAAAGCACTACCGGGTGGATAAAATGACCGAAATACAGCCGTTGGATGCGCCCAGGCAGGGTAATGAGCAGTTTCAAAAGCTGGATATGGCGGACTATTCCCGGAAGGTGTTTTCCATGTTCGGCGGCGAGGAGGAGATGGTCCGGCTGCGTTTTGAAAACCGGCTGATTGGCGTGGTGATGGACCGGTTCGGCAAAGACGTCACCGTTTTTCCAAAGGAGGACGGCTTTTTTGAAATCTATACCCGCGTGGTGCTGAGCCCCCAGTTTTACGGTTGGATCTTTGCCCTTGGCGAGGGGGGGCGCATCCTTTCACCAGAAACAGCGGTGCGGGGAATGATGGAACAGCTTTGCCGGGCACAGAAATGCTATGAGGTGGATGGCGATTCCCCCAAAAGGCGGTAAATCATTTGAAACGTGATGAAAAGCCCGCTGATTTTTTAAAAATCAGCGGGCTTTTCATCATATGCACAAAAAAAAGAGGGGCCAAATGGCCCCTCTTTTGGAAAATGCGGATTTTTGCTTACACAACCAGGAAGAATTTCACTAAGAACAGAGCGGAAATGATGTAAGTAACAAACGAAACATCTTTGGCTTTGCCGGTGAAAACTTTGATGACAGTGTAGGCAATCAGGCCCAGTCCAATACCATGGCCGATCGATCCGGAAATCGGCATGGAAATGAGCATCAGCGCAACAGGAACGATTTCGGTCAGGTCGTCGAAATGAACATTTTTCAGTCCGCTGAGCATCAGAACACCGACATAGATCAGCGCTGCGGAAGTAGCGGCAGCGGGAATGATCGCGGCAATGGGAGCGATGAAGATGCAGGCCAGGAAGAGGATACCGGTGGTCAGCGCGGTCAGACCGGTGCGGCCGCCAGCCTCAACGCCGGAAGCGGATTCCACGAAAGTGGTAACGGTGGAAGTACCGGTGACAGCACCGGCAATGGTACCCACGGCATCGGCGACCAGCGCTTCTTTCATTTTCGGCATTTTGCCGTTTTTGTCCATCATACCGGCGCGGGAAGCGGTACCTACAAAGGTGCCGATGGTATCAAACATATCGATCATGCAGAAGGTGATAATCAGGGTGATGATCGTAAACCAGCCGATCGAGAAAAAGGCTTTGAAATCAAATTTGAACAGGGTGGTCGCAGCCATGTCGGCAAAAGGCGGAACAAAGGAAGCAGTTGCCAGAGAAGCGAACGGGTTGTTGCCCAGGAAGATCGCTTCGCCTGCCCAGTAAATGATGCAGGAAATCAGCATACCCAGCAGTACGGCGCCTTTTACACCGAGTTTTGCCAGGATACAGATGGCGAACAGGCCCACAAACATGGTAACGACGGTCAATACCATTTCCGGGTACGCATCGCCCATGTTGCCTTTGATGACCGAGGGAGTCAGGGCGCCAAAGAAGTCACGCATGACATAGAACGGACCGCCGTCCGCCGAATAGATGCCCACGTTGGAACCCAGGCCGATGTTCATCAGCATCAGGCCAATGCCGGGCGCAATGCCCATCCGCACGCCCAAGGGGATGCAATCGACGATTTTTTCCCGGATGTTCAGCAGGGAAAGAATCAAAAAGACAATGCCTTCAATCAGGATAATGCACAGCGCCGCCTGGAAGGATTGCAGGTAGCTCAACCCCGTCAGGCCGACGATGTTGGCAACCACAACCGCAAAGAAGCTGTTAAGCCCCATGCCGGGCGCCAGGGCAAAGGGTTTGTTGGCCAGAAATGCCATGACAAACATTGCAATGGCGGAGGCAATGCAGGTAGCCAGGAACACGCCGTTCCACAGCTGGCTGCCCCTGTCGAAGCCGGTGAGCAGATTGGGGTTCAGGGCGATGATATAAGCCATCGTCATGAACGTGGTCAAGCCGGCCAGGATTTCGGTCTTTACGTTTGTACCGTTTTCCTTCAGCTTAAAAATTTTCTCCATTGTTTTTCTCCTTCTCAAAAATTCCTGTGGAATAAACACCCACTAAACCATATTGTACTAAAAACTGACAAAATTTTATATAGCGATTTTATACAAACTTGTTCCCTCTTTCTGCACAAGCAGACGGAAAAGGCGGTTTTTGTCTGCACAATTTTGAGAAAAAAAGCGTCCGCCCCGTTTTTTATCCAAACGAAGCGGACGCAGAGCAAAAGTATGGCAAATTAAGCCTGGCCGGAAAGACCCTCGGTGACATCCTCTGTTTGGGGCATGCGCAGCCCCAGCGCCTCATCCACCGGAAGGGAGAACACAATGCCGTGTTCGCCGCTTTTTTCCAGGATACGGTTGCAGATGGACTGCATGACGGCCTTTTTGATGGATAAGGGGACAATGGTAAAGACCACCTCTTTTTCCGGTTGGATGGTGATGTGAAAAAACCGGCTGGCCTCTTCGGCGCCCAGCGCCCGCGCACGGATCATGGTGCCCCCCCGGGCGCCGGCGGCGCGGGTGGCGTCTACTACAAGATCCGACTCTCCGTGAGGAATAACAGCGGCGATCAGGGCGAATGATTTATTTTCCGGCATGGCAAAGGTGGCCTCCTTTTGAATCAATGTCTGCATGCAGTTTCCGGGGTCTGCATGATGGGTTACAGCCGTGCTGATACTGTCTAAAGAAATGGTAAAGGCGATTCCTTTTCCGGGGGAGGAAAGCGCCATTCTATCGCCCAGCACCTGCAAAAGCTTTTTTTCCAGAGGCTGTGGAATCAGGCTCATGACAATATCCTTTTCCGGTTCATCCAGGCCCAGATAATCCATGATTTCAGAACTGGCGGTCCCCTTGCCCAGACTGATCATATGAACGCTTTTATGAACCTGGTTCAGCAGTTCCGCCGCCAGTTCTCCCCGGCCGCGGTCCACAATGGTAATCAGCCATTTCACCGGGAAATGGGCTGCTTTGTTTTCAGGCATTTTCGGATTCCTCCTGGTGAAAATCAATGATTTCATCCTCTGTGCTTTTTTCTGTCCCGAGAGCAGGATGATCGCGAGTTTTCAGCCGGTACAAAAGTCCCAGCAGCTGAATGGTAATCAGCGGCGTCATGGCCACCATGGCCACAATGCCGAATGCATCGGTGAGAATATTGCCGCCGACTGCATCGCAGGCGCCCATGGCGAAAGGAAGCAAAAAGGTGGCGGTCATCGGGCCGGAAGCCACGCCGCCGGAATCAAAAGCGATAGCGGTGAAAATCTGGGGGGTAACGAAAGACAGACCCAGCGCAAGACCATAGCCCGGGATTAAAAACCAAAGAACCGAAAGGCCGGTCAGCACCCGGATCATGGAAAGCCCCAGAGAAACCGCCATACCGATGGAAAGACTGGCCATCATCGCCCGTTGGGAAATGGCGCCGCCGGTCACATTTTCCACCTGTTTGTTCAGCACCAGAACCGCCGGCTCCGCCTTAACAATGTAAAAGCCGATCACCATAGCGAGAGGGACTAAAATCCAGTTGTAGGAAAGCTGGGAAATCTGCCCGCCCAAATAGTAGCCGGCGGGCATAAAGCCCACGTTTACGCCGGTGAGGAATAAGGTCAGCCCGATCAGGGTGTAGAGAAGGCCGATCAGGATTTTAATGAGCTGTCTGCGGCGCAGCTTTAGAAAAAAGACCTGCAACAGCAAAAACAAAAGCAGGACAGGAGTCAGGGCCAGCATGACCTCCTGTGCGTAATCGGGGATAGCCCGCCCAAATTCCCAAAAAAGCTCCTTGGTGCTTGACAGAACCGGGATTTCCAGCGGCGTGTAGCTGGAACCGGCCGGATTATACAAAAGTCCCAGAATCAGCACAGACAGAATCGGTCCAATAGAGCACAGGGCGACCAGGCCAAAGCTGTCGTCCTCGGCGTCATTGTCGCTGCGCACCGCGGTAAGCCCCAGACCCAGCGCCATAATAAACGGCACGGTAATCGGCCCGGTGGTAACGCCGCCGGAATCAAAGGCAACGGCGAGAAACGAATCCGGCACCCAAAAGGCCAGGACAAAGATCAACGAGTAAAACAGCAAAAGCAGCGTGGAAAGGTTCCAGCGGAACAAAATACGCAGAAAAGCCAGCACCAGAAACAGGCCGACGCCCACCGCCACCGTCAGGATCAGCACGAGATCCGGTACGGCCGGGGTTTGCCGGGCCAAAACCTGCAGATCCGGCTCGGCAACGGTGATGACAATGCCCACTACAAAACAGCAGGCAATAATCAGCCAAAGCTTTTTGGTGCGGGTCAGCTGCTCTCCCGCCTGCTGGCCAATGGGCATCATTGCCATATCGGCGCCAAGGGTAAAAAATCCCATGCCGATCACCAGCAGCACCGCACCGGTTAAAAAGAGCATCAGTGTCTCCAGATTCATGGGCGCTGCCGTAGTGCTTAACAGCAGCACAATCAATGTGATCGGGATGACAGACGAAAAGGATTCATGAATTTTTTCTTTGAGTTTTTTATTCAAATATCAGCGCCCCTCCTATGTCCAGATGGTCGGGAAAAATTCCCTGCAAGCATAAGGACCTGCGTCCGCACAAAAAAGGCGGACTTCCGGGGCGAGAGAGGATGGCGGCCCCGGAACAAATCAAATGCTTCTGGTTCCATTATAACAAAAATAAAACGCAGAATGGTGCAGAATCGTGTTAAGAAAATGTTAAGAAAGGGGGCGCTTTTTTGTATGCTGATGCGGGATTTAGACCTGATAATCCACCGCCAGGCGGCCGCAGACGGTATTTTTCATTTCTTCTTTTACCGCCAGGTGAAGCGGATGGTTTTGATAGGCTTCCATCGCTTCCCGGTTGGTGAATTCCGTGTAAAGGATCATATGGTATCCGCTGTCCGGTAGGAGATTTTGCCCGATTTCCGCTTTTTGCAGCCCTTCAACCTGTCCCACCATGGCGCGGAACCGGCCGTCCAGCTCCCGGATCAGCGTTTCCCGGCGGGCCGGGGAAACTTCGGGAGAAAACTGCCATAAGACCAGATGTTTGAACATGGTTATCGCTCCTTTGGAAAAGGCGCCGCAGAGGGCGCCCTGTTTTCAAGAGTATAGCATAATTGACAGCGGAAAAAAAGAAGCGTATCATGAAAAAAATTGTTTTCTCTTTCCGGTGAGATACCGGAAAAAGCATCAACCGATTTGGAAAGCGGGGCGGTATTTTGGAAAAGTTTTGGTTGGGTTACGGTTCTTCGCAGGTAGAGGCAGCTTTTGACGGCGCAAAATCGGTGCGCTGTCTGGAACCGGCGGCACAGCCGGCCATCGAGGATGTGCGTGAGGCATTTCACGCAGCTGCGCACAGCCCGATAGGCGGGGCACCGCTGGAACAGCTGGTGTCGTCTGAGGATCTGGTGACCATTGTCATTAGCGATGTCACCCGCTTTTGGTCCCGGCAGGATCTGGTTTGCCGGGAATTGGTGGCGTTTCTGCACGAAGAGTGCGGCGTTTTGCACCAGAATATGACCGTGCTGGTGGCGCTGGGCACTCACCGGGGGCAGAGCGAGAAGGAACTGCGCCAAATCGCGTCGGAAGAGGTTTATCAAAAGGTCAAGGTTGTCTGCCATGACTGTGACGGTCCGCTGGCTTATCTGGGTGAGACCAGTTTTGGTACCCCCGTTTGGGTCAACCCGCTGGCGGTGGGCCGCAAGGTCATCACCATCGGCGCGACGGTTCACCATCTGATGTCCGGCTACGGCGGCGGCCGCAAAAGTATTCTGCCTGGCATCAGCGGCAAACAGACCATTCTGCACAACCACATGATGTGCCTGGACCCGGATAAGCCCTGTTCCTCCAGCCGCATTGGCATGGGCAAGCTGGAGGATAATCCGGTTCATCTGGATATGACCGAGGCCGCCGCTTTGGTAAATCCGGTGTTCGGCATTAACATCGTCATGAATCAGCAGGGCCGCCAATGCCGGCTGGTGTGCGGCCAGTGGCAGAGGGCCTGGGAGGAAAGCTGCCGGCTGGTGCAGCAGATCTCCGGCGTACCCATTTCGCAAAAGGCGGATATCGTCATTGCCAGCTGCGGCGGATATCCCAAGGACATCAACCTTTATCAGGGAATCAAAACACTGCTCAATATGGGGCAGGCGGTCAAGCCCGGCGGAACGATGATTTTTGTCGCCCAGTGCCCGGATGGCGGCGGTGCGCCGGACTTTTTTGACTGGAGCCGGTCGTTAAAAACCAACTCGCTGGATGCGGATCTGCGGGCGGGCTTTACCATTGCAGGATATATTTTTTATGCGGGCTGCGAGGTGATCCGAGGCGGCAGGGTGCTAATGCTCACCGAGCTTTCGCCCGAAACGCTGCGGGACATGGGCATCGAGGGGTATACTGATATGCAGCAGCTTCTGGCTTCGGTGGATTTTACCGGCAAAGATGTGATCGTGATGCCCCACGGCGGCAGCACTGTGCCTTATGTCAGCCAAAAAGGTTAGAAATACAGGGACAAACAGGGCCTCGGCCCGGACGTTTATCCGTCTAAAAAAATCTTGAAAAAATGCTTGACAAAGAGTAAAGTTTGTGGTTTTATATTGTCAAACCAAAAAAAACAAACCGGAGAAGTGGAGATAAAACGGTTTACGCGCTTTCAGAGAGTCGGGGCAGGTGAGAGCCCGGCAGAGATGCGGAACTGACAAATGGACCACGGAGGGCGCGGGGAAAAGGGCGAAGGCCCCCAGTATTCTGCGACGCAGCGCCAGCGTTACAGGGCGGGGAGTGTGTCGGCACTCCGCAGAGGTGGGCGTGCTTTGCATGCCAATCAAGGTGGTACCGCAGATGATGATAACATCTGTCCTTGTTTTTCAAGGACAGATGTTTTTTTGTTGTAAAAAAGCGCTGCCTGAGAAACCCTCGGATTCTTCCGACAAAATGATTTTTGAAAAGGAGAAACCCATGATGAAAACCATTCGAAACATCGCAGCGATTCTTACCGTACTTTGCATGATCCTTACGCTTTTTGCCGGCTGTCAGCAGCAATCGACAGAAAAAATTGATATCGGCATCATCCAGCTGATTGAAAACGGCGCGTTTAACGATATGCGCGAGGGATTTGTCCAGCAGATGAAGGATCGCGGCTATGACGAAAGCAAAGCGAACTTCCATTATAAAAATGCCCAGGGGGATTCCACCAATCTCAATACCATCTGTCAGGAAATGGTGGATAACGGCATGGATCTGGTGGTCACCATCGCAACGCCTGCCTCCCAGGCGATGGTGAATCTGGAAAGCGATATCCCCGTATTTTTCATCTCGGTCTCCAACCCGGTGGGAGCCCGAATCATCAGCGACATGGAAAAGCCGGATAAAAATGCAACCGGCACCTCCAACGCCATTCCGGTCAACGAAATTTTTGACCTGGCGGATCAGCTGACCCCCGGCTGCAAGACCTACGGATTTTTGTATAATACCGGCGAGATCAATGCGGTTACCACTGTGGAAAACAGCAAGGCGTATCTGGATTCCATCGGCCTTTCCTATGAGGAAGCGGTGGTTGCAAACTCGTCAGAGGTGCAGCAGGCAGCCCAGAGCCTCATCGGCAAAGTAGACGCGTTCTTTATTCCCAACGACTCCGTCATCCAAAGTGCGATGAATCTGGTGGCAGAGGTTGCCCGTGAGGCAAAAATCCCTGTTTACTGCAGCTCCAATACCACCGTGGAATCCGGCGGCTTTGCCACTGTCGCCATCAGCGATACCCAGATTGGTGCCATTACTGCGGATATGGCGGTGGAGTATCTCGGCGGCAAGCCCATTGCGGAAATTCCGTCGGTTGTCGTTCCGGCAACCGATGTGGTGATCAACAAGACCACTGCGGAGGCGATCGGCGCCGATATTCCCGAAGAGGTGGCGTCTGAAGCTATTTTGGTGGAGGATGCGAAGTAGTTTTTTCGATTGGCAATCTGCCGGGCTCCCGAAGGGAGCAGTACAAAAGGAGATTTGGTTATGACGTTAATAGTGGGCTCTTTGCAGCTTGGGTTGATTTACGGGCTGCTGGCGGTGGGCGTGTATATCGCTTTCCGCATCCTGGATATCCCCGACCTGTCGGCAGAAGGGACCTTTACCTTCGGGCTGGCGGTGTCCGCGGCGCTGACCGCCGCGGGACATCCGCTGGCCGGGGTGCTGCTGGGATTTCTGGCCGGCAGTCTGGGCGGCGCCGTCACCGGTGTTTTGCAGACTAAACTGCGTATCCATCCGATTTTAGCGGGCATTCTGACCATGAGCGGGCTGTATTCGGTCAATCTGGCCGTCATGGGGTCCAGCTCCAACATTTCCCTGGTGGGACTGGATACCTTGTTTCGGCTGGCCGTTGATCTGCTGCCCGGCGTGGACAAAGAGATCGTCAGACTTCTGTTGGCCGGCTTGTTCTGCGCGGCGGTGGTAGCGGCGCTGGCTTTGTTTTTGAAAACGCATATCGGCCTTTGCATCCGGGCCGCCGGAGATAATGAGGATATGGTGCGGGCTTCTTCTATTAATGTGGATCATACCAAAATCCTGGCATTAGCCATCGCCAACGGCTGCATTGGCTTGTCCGGGGCGCTGCTGGCCCAGTACCAGGGCTTTGCGGATATCAGCTCCGGCATTGGCATCGTAGCGGTGGGGCTGGCTTCGGTTATTATCGGAGAGCGGATTTTCGGCCGCCGGGGGGTAACCTGGGGGTTGAGCGTCACAGTGGCAGGTTCAGTGATTTACCGGCTGATGATCGCTTTAGCCCTTAAGACCAATCTGTTCCCGGCCTACTGTTTAAAAATCGTATCGGCGGTTATCGTAGCCGCTGCGCTGTCGGTACCGGCAGTCAAGCAGATGCTCGCCCGCAGAAAAATCAAAAGAGAGGGGCTTCGCCATGCTGTGCATTCATGACCTGACAAAGGTGTTCGCGCCGGGTACCCCCAATGAGCATGTGGCGCTGGACCATCTGAGCCTTTCGCTGGCATCCGGTGAGTTTGTCACCGTCATTGGTTCCAACGGAGCGGGAAAGTCCACGCTGTTTTCGGCGATTGGCGGTTCTTTCTGGGCGGACAGCGGCGCCATTTTCCTGGACGGGAAGAATATTACCTATGACCCCGAGCATAAGCGGGCCGCCAAGATCGGGCGCCTGTTTCAGGACCCCATGAAAGGGACCGCGCCTCATATGACCATTGAAGAAAACCTGGCTCTTTCCTATTCCCGCAGTCAGCGCCGGGGCCTTCGCCTGGCGGTCTGTCGCCGCGACCGGGATTTTTTCCGGTCTGCCCTGGCCGAGTTTGATATGGGACTGGAGGACCGGATGGATACCAAAGTGGGCCTTTTGTCCGGTGGGCAGCGGCAGGCGCTGACGCTGCTGATGAGTACCATCGTGCCGCCCAAGCTGCTTTTGCTTGACGAGCATACAGCCGCGTTGGACCCGGCCACTGCCGAAAAGGTCATGGCCATCACCAACCAAATCATCCAAAAGAACCGCCTGACTACCATGATGATTACCCACAACATCCAGTCTGCGCTGTCCAGCGGCAGCCGCACTGTCATGATGGACAGCGGAAAGATTATTTTGGATCTTTCCGGTGTCGAGCGGGAAAAAATGACCGTTGCCGGCCTGATGGAATTGTATCGCGCCAAACAGCATAAGGAGCTGGACAATGACCGGATGCTGCTGGTTTGAATTTTTTCTTATTTCTGCCTTAAAAAGTGCTTGTCCGCTGTTTTGCCTTGCTAAACACAGCAAACGCCTCACACATGATTCCGGCACCGTCCTGCTTTTGGGGATGGTGCCGGTTGCTTTTTCAAGCGGTTGGACTATAATAAAGGTATCGTTGGGAAAGGGGGAGTTTTGATGTATTCTTTTTATGAATATCTGGCCTTTTTTGTCATCTATGCGTTTTTGGGATGGTGCGCGGAGGTCATCTTCACCACCATCAATACGGGCCACTTTGTGAACCGCGGATTTTTAAGCGGTCCGGTCTGTCCAATCTACGGTTTTGGTATGGTAATCGTCGTTTTTTGCCTGACGCCGCTGCAAAAGAACTGGCTGCTGTTGTTTTTTGGCTCCATGTTTTTGACCAGCGCGCTGGAATGGATCACCGGCTACGTGCTGAAAAAGGTGTTTCACACCAGCTGGTGGGACTATTCCAATCAGCCTTTTAACCTCAGCGGTTATATCTGCCTGCGTTTTTCTATCCTGTGGGGGCTGGGCTGTGTAATGGTTATGGACTTAATCCATCCGGGGATCACCCGATTTGTCCGTTGGATTCCCACGCTGGCCGGGCAGATTATAGTGGGAATATGCTTGTTTTGCTTTGCCTGTGATTTTTACGTGACGGTAGCGGGGATTCTCAAACTCAACCGCCGGCTCAAACGGCTGGAGGAGGTCAGCGGCCTGATGCACGAACTGTCTGAGGATATCGGCAGCGGCCTGGCGGAGGGCGCGCTGAAACTGGCCGGAACGGGGGAAAAGCTGAAAGAATCCTCTGCTCAGTGGAAAGAAGAAGCGGAACAGAAACGCGCAGCGTTTCGCGGTACGATCGAAGCGCGGCAGGAGCAGTTTCGCTTGACGGCAGAGCAGAAAAAGCAGGCTTTTTTGGGGTCTATCGAGGAGAAGAAGGCGCACCTTGCCCAGCTGTCTGAGGAATACGAGCGGATTATGCAGGAGAAAATGCCTGTCCGCTTGCTCAAAGCGTTCCCAAATGCCCGGTCGGAGCGATATAATGAGGCGTTGGAAAAAATCCGCGAGAAAATCAGCGCCAAGCGAAAAAGAAAGGCTGGGGACAAATAAGAGGGCCCTGGCAGCAAAAGACAGAGATCTTTTGCCGTCAGGGGAAGGGATCTGCCGAATCGTTCGAAAAAATCCGGCGGGAAAAAGGTTTACAGCGAATGGCCGTTCCTGTCTGTCCGGTGTGTGTCCATCACAGGCTGCATACAGATATAGATTGTTCTTGGCGCAGGTTTGACCGGCGGATTTTTCCCATAACAAAAAGCCATGGCTTTTGCCATGGCTTTTTTAAAACAATCCGTTCCCAAAAATTCATTGATCGTCGGGAATCAGCTTTGCTTTTTGCAGTACGGCGACAATAATCGGGACAAGAATCAGCTGCAAGACAATGCCGGGAATCGCGCTGAGCACCGATCCGGATAAAAAGGCCGACCAGGTAAAGGCGCCGCCTTTGATACCCAAACAGATCATCATGGCCGCTCCCCAGACAATCCGGCCGCCGATCATGGCAGCCAGAAGATCCACATAAAGAAAAAGCGGTTTTTTCGGCAGCTTTTTGTAGCAGATGCCGGTGATTACCCCATAAGCCGCCAATTCAAAGGCCATAGCCACCGCAGTGGGGAAGGGGGGCGGCATTCCCAGCGTAAAGGAACGCAGCAGCGGTGCGGCAAAGCCCACCGCCAAGCCATAAGGCCATCCGCATACAAAGCCGCAGATCAGCACCGGCAGGTGCATTGGCAGCAGCATACTGCCGATTTCCGGAATCTGCCCGGTCAAAAAGGGCAGCAGATAGGCCAGAGCCAGGAACAGCGCCGCCAGCACCAGCTTTTTGGTCGATTGGTTTTTCATGCTTCTACCTCCTGTTGTCTTTTCGAAAAGGTCTCTTTCAAAGCATACAATTTAAAGTCTACTCCAGGTCAAGCGTTTTTTGAAAAAAGATGGACGAGAGCCTGCCCTCACCGGCTCTCGCCTGGCGAAAAACGAATAGCCGTTTTTTGAAAAACACGGGCGGCAGAAAGGAGAAAGAGCCGGCAAAAATCCGTTCGACCCCGGCGCGCCGCACCTGTTTTGTCCGTCCCGTTTGAAAGACAAAAACCGGCTTCCTCCAAACACATAGCAAAAAGCGTGGAAATCCCGCAGATTCCCTCGCAGACGTTTAGGCGTTCTGTGCCAAATAGTCGTTAATTTTTTGAACCAGTTCGTCTACATCCGCACCGTGTACCGCGCAGGCCTCCTCCAGGCTTTCCATGGCAGAAGCGGGGCAGCCAACACAGTGCATTCCCATTTCAAACAGGAAACGGGCGGTATTCATATCATTTGCCAGCAGATCGCCGATCAAAGTATTTTTTGTTACGGTCATGATTTCCACTCCTTATCGGTTTGATGAAAAAATTATACCTGATTCGTCATCATTTGGCAAGAGCAGGATTTTTCCTTGCAAACAGGAAAAAGATGTGATAGGATAAGCCAAAACAGATAAGAAAAAGGAGAAATGCTTTTTGTTGATCGCATATGTTTTGGAGATTGTCGCACAGCAGGAGGTTTGTGCGAACTAATTTTTGCAGGGCCTCCGCAAGTGGTTGATAACTTTAGGAGGATATGATGTTAAGTGGATCGTTTTCAAAATAAAAAAGAAGAAAAATCCGGCGGAGTAAGCGAAAGCTGTTTTGTCTGTCAGGTGTGCGGCGCGTTGGTTGTTTGCCAAAATGCCGGCAGCCGTCACCGCAATCATTGCCCGTTTTGCCTGTCCAGCGTCCATCTCGACCATGTTCCCGGGGATCGGGCGTCCTGTTGCGGCGGCATTATGGACCCGGTTGGAGTGTGGGTGCGTAAAAACGGAGAGTGGGCGTTGATCCACCGGTGCCGCAAATGCGGCGTATTCCATTCCAACCGGATTGCCGCTGATGACAATCCGCTTTTGCTGATGTCCATCGCGGCAAAGCCGCTGGCATCTCCTCCCTTTCCACTGGATCGGTTGACAAGGCAGATGTCACTGGAAAAAACGGCTGTTCCAACAGAGAGCGGCCAGGATAAAAAGAAATCGACAAAAGGCCCCGGAGAAAACTCTCCGGGGCCTTTTCAGACCGTATGCATGGGGTAAGATGTTTTTCGGGATTTTCCTGTTTCCTGCAAAAAAATAGAATGAGAAAACAAAATTACGGAAAACTTTCATTTTTCTCTTGATTTTTTCCAGATATAGGTCTATAATCTGTAAACGGTGCAGGAATTGCGTCTTTATTGGGCGACTTTTATGAAACCGCAAAAAATCCTGCTTTTTAACCGGAGCTTTTGGGAGTGAAAAGCGGCGGAACAAAACAATCGAATCGAGAATATGTTTCTGTATTAACAGGAGGAAGAGAATCATGCGTGTTGAGACCGACCTGATTGGAACCAAGGAAATTGAAAAGGACGCGTATTATGGCCTGCAAACCCTGCGCGCTTATGAGAATTTCAATATTACCGGCCGACGGGTCCATCCGGAATTTATCCGTTCTCTGGCGGCGGTAAAAAAAGCTGCGGCGATTACCAACTGCCAAACCGGCGAATTGTCGGAGGAGAGAAAGAATGCGATCGTCCAGGCCTGCGACGAGATTTTGGCGGGAAAGCTGCATGACGCATTCATCACCGATTCCATCCAGGGCGGAGCGGGAACCTCTTTTAATATGAACGCCAATGAAGTGATTGCCAACCGTGCCATCGAGATTTTGGGCGGCGAAAAGGGCGATTATACCATTGTCCATCCCAACGACCACGTCAATATGTCCCAGTCCACCAACGACGTAATCCCCACAGCGGGAAAAATCACCGCTATCAAGCTTTTGCAGGGGGCGAATTTCCAGCTCACCCGTCTGATTGGCGCGCTGCGGAAAAAGGAAAAGGAGTTTGACCATATCCTGAAGATGGGCCGCACTCAAATGCAGGATGCAGTTCCGATTCGTCTTGGCCAGGAATTTGGTGCTTACCGCGCCGTGGTGGAGCGGGATCTGGGCCGCATGACCCATATCACCGATGAGCTGATGTATGTTAATATGGGCGGCACTGCCATCGGCACCTGCATCAACGCCGATGAAAGCTATGTCAGCGCCATTGTCTCCAATCTCTCCGCCGTTACCGGGTTGGATCTGCGGCAGGCCAAAAACCTGATTGATTCTACCCAAAACCTGGACTGCTTTGTAACCGCTTCTTCTACTATGAAAACCTGCGCGGTCAACCTGTCCAAAATTTCCAACGACCTTCGGATGATGTCTTCCGGACCTCGCACCGGCTTCCATGAAATCAATCTGCCGCCCAAGCAGAACGGATCTTCCATCATGCCCGGCAAGGTCAACCCGGTCATTCCCGAGGTGATGAGCCAGGTGGCCTTTAACATCATCGGCAACGACGTAACCGTTACCATGGCCGCGGAGGCGGGACAGCTGGAGCTCAATGCCTTTGAGCCGGTGATCTTCTATAAATTGTTTGAGTCCATCACGACCCTCACCGGCGGCGTTCAGACCTTTACCGACAACTGCATCTGCGACATTACCGCCAATGAGGAGCATTGCAAGGAGCTGGTGGATCACAGTGTCGGCATCATCACTGCCATTTGCCCGCGGGTGGGTTATTCGGTGGCGGCGGATATTGCCAAAACAGCCATCCGTACCGGCGCTTCGGTCAAGGATGTGCTGATCAGCCGCAACCTGCTTACGGAAGAGGAGATCAACAAATTGCTGGATCCTTATGCCATGACCTGATCTTCCTTGTGCCAAATCAGAAAACGGACCGGTAAAACCGATCCGTTTTTTTGCGGATTTTTTCGCGTATGTCTTTTGGCCCAAGTGGAATTTTTGTTTTTCCCTATCCATTCGGCTATCCCTTGGCATTGCAAAAATTTTTACTGGTTGAAAAGTTTTTCAAATCTTTCATGAAATTGGGATTTATCACTTTGAAAAAGCGGCCCGATACACGTCATCCTATTCCGGTAAATGCGTAACGTAGCCTATCGGCAATTTGTTTTCCGTGGCTTCCATTATTATTTTTGCCCCAGTTTCGCCAAATGCACCGCATAACTCAATGCAGTCAATTCATTCTTTGTATAACTTTTTAGCAACCGTACATGCTTCTTCTATATTGGCCACCCCGATAATTTGGGCTTAGGCATGATGTATGGTTGCTCTGTCAACTTCACAATCAAAATTTCCAATCATTAAAAATGCAAATTTCATTTTTTCCTCCGTAAAATTTGTCGATCCGTTTTTATCTCCTATTATGGGCATTCCTTTATGATTTTCTAATTCTGCCAAAATCATACTTTCCTTTACCTTTTGGACTGATTCAGGATACCAATAACCTCCTTCCGTCGAAGTAACGAAAGGAGGTTATTTCACAGATAGCAACTGCTCGAAAAATTGTAATTTGTTTTTTAACCTAACCATCCATTATAAAATGCTGCTGCACCTAAAATTGCACCAATTACCATTGATACTAATGTAATCACAATTAGCATTGGGTGTTCTTTATATAACTTTACAAGTTCTTTTAAATCATTCATTGATTTCATCCTCTCCATAAATTCCAATCTATCTTTTTATTTACTCTATCATATTTTTCTGCTTCCATCAACGCGACGTGAAATTGACGAAGTCATTGCCCATCAGTCCAAATGAAAAAAGGGAGAAATCGTATCCCGTCAAAGGCAAACGGCAAATAAGGCGTAAAGATAATTAGCCTTACACATGAAACAAAGCTGGCTTTCCGATTACAAAAAGCGCAGATGACCGGGATGGGGGTAGAAATGTGCAAAGGGAAAGCCAAAGCAGCCAGGCGGGAACCAAACGGTAAATATTTCGGACAGAATGACCCCTTTTTCCTACTACCCTTCTTTGCGGAAATGGCGGGAAAAGACGCATATTTGGTAATTTTCTTCCGGAAATATACCAATTGTATCAAAATTTGCCGAAGAATAGAAGCGGCGCAGAGCGTGATTTCCCGCCCAGCAATCCAAATAAAGATCCTTTTGCGCATGGTCTGCCAAACAGCAGGCAAAACGGATGAGCTCTGTGCCCAAGCCGCTGCCCTGGCAGGAGGGGCGCAGAGCCACCCGATACAAATACCATTGGCCGTCAGGCTTTGCCCGGCGGTCCAGCCATAAGGCGGTCTGCAGCGGCCGCAGCGAAAAAGTGCCGACCAGCTCTTTGCCGTCCCGGCATGCCCACACCCGTTCCAACAGGATGTCCTGTCCGATTTTATCCGGATCCCAAGGGTGTTCCCACTGCAAAATCCCCTTTTGATGCAGCTGGACTGTCACCTCATCGAGAAGCCGGCAATGGGCATAGCATCCGGCAAAAGTGCTTTTTGGATAGAAAGTTTCATAGGGTTCTCCTTTGGCAAAAAGCTTATTTTGGTGATTTTATTCTATCATATAAAAAGAAATTGTGGTATAATAACCGAAAGACAGATGCGGTACAGCGCGGCTCCCAATCCTTTTTCCGCGTTCGCCCAAGGCGGGCGAAACGGTTGTGGGCGCTGTAAAAAGCGCGGTGCGGGCTGTTTTTTGTGTAAGTGGAAATCCGGGCATTCCCGGAGGCTCCAAAGCGATGATGTGGCGCAAGCTTGGGTTATGCGGCACACCATTTTTTCGCTTTGTGGAATCAGTTGTGGTCGGAAAAATAAAACAGTTGCCGTAATGGGGAAATACTTTCCATTAAAATGACGGCGGCATATCCCGCCAGGCGGGTATCTGCCCGAGGAAAAAGCCGCCGGGACAGCAGCGGCTTCGATCAGGAGGGAAAAATGAAGCTTAGAATTTACCGGCCTGGGGATTTGGAGGAGATTTACCAGCTGTTTTACGATACCGTACATTTTGTCAACCGGGCGGATTACAGCCCGGAGCAGTTAGATGCCTGGGCGCCGCGGCAGATGGACCGTTCCCGGTGGGAACAATCTTTGGCGGAGCACGAAACCTGGGTTGCCTGGGAAGAGAGGAGGATCGTGGGGTTCGGCGATTTGGCGCAGAATGGCTATCTGGATCGGCTGTATGTGCGGAAAGATTCTGTCCGCAAAGGGGTTGCGTCCGCTTTGCTCCACCGGCTGGAAGCGGCGGCTGTCCGCCAGGGATGCCGCCGTATGGATACCGAGGCGTCCATTACCGCCCGGCCTTTTTTTGAGCATAGGGGCTACCGGGTGGTCAAACGGCAGGAAAAGCTGCTGCGCGGGCAGGTATTTGTCAATTTTGTCATGGAAAAAATCTTATAGATACGATTGAAAAAGGAGGACATTCCCATGAAAAACCCTATCGTTACCATTGAAATGGAAAACGGAAATAAAATGAAAGTAGAGTTGTATCCGGATATCGCCCCGAACACTGTGAAAAATTTTGTATCGCTGGTGAAGAAGGGATTTTATGACGGCGTGATCTTTCACCGTGTTATCCCCGGATTTATGATCCAGGGCGGAGATCCCCAGGGAGTGGGTACCGGCGGGCCGGGGTACAGCATCAAGGGAGAGTTTGCCGCCAACGGGTTTGACAATCCGCTGAAGCACACCAAAGGCGTTATTTCTATGGCCCGTTCTTCCCGGCCGGACAGCGCGGGAAGCCAGTTTTTCATCATGGTGGACGACGCGCCCCATCTGGACGGCAGTTATGCGGCGTTTGGCAAGGTGATCGAAGGAATCGAAGAAGCGGACCGGATTGTATCGGTCAGACGGAATTTGTCGGACAAGCCGCTGGAGGATCAGCGGATGGCCAAAGTGACGGTGGAAACCTTTGGAGAAGAGATCGGCGAACCGGAAACGCTGTAAAAAAACAGCGGAAAATGCAGCATTTTGGGATTGTTTTGGCAGGAAAAAACGGTATTTTTATCGTTTTTCCTGCTTTTTTCTTGTGCAAAACTGTTGTTTTTATCCCAAAAGGGCATTGCAAAAAAGCGCCGGCAAGATGAAGTGGGATGCATCCGGCTCGGCGGCGTTCAGGGCGTGATGTCCGGAAAATAAAAATCATTTCGGCACAATCCGGTCCAATGGAGGAATGCAGGTTTTGCTGGCGGCGGAAAGAAAAAAGCTTCGGGGACAAGACTGCGTTCCCGAAGCTTTTGTGCTTTGTCAAAGCGTTTTGGCAAAAGGCGGTAAGAGAAATTATGATTCAATAATATCCTCAGCTTTCACGTGGTCGGAATATCCGCCTGTGATGATTTCCACAAAAGTGCTTTTTTCATGTAGATAATAGTATTTATAATGAATGGGAGAATCCGTGGGCACAGCACTGATCGTATAGCCCTTATATTTCCCAATGCTCCAAGTCTGCGGCAGAGAAATTTCTTCCATATCCTCCTGCATCCGATCAAACAGGGAAGAGGCAAAGCTTTCCAAACTGTATTCATTCAGATCCTCTTTGGCGGAAATGCGGCAGGTTTCCAAGGTTTTGCCGTTGAGCAAAAGCACTTGCTCTGCAGTATAGGTTTCCGGACGGGAATGAACCAGGTTGCCCTCTACATCCACATAATCGTTCAGCAGATCCTTGTTTTGCGAGATGGCATCCAACTCTTCATCCGTTACCACAAACCACGGAGCGGGAAAAGAAAAAGAAATGCGCATAGACGGGATGGAAATGGTATCCCCTTCCACTTTAACGCAGCGGTCGGCAGAAGAACCGGCACATCCGGCCAGCAGGGCGCCCAACAGGGACAGCGCCAGCAGCAGGGAGACGATCCGATTGATTTTTATCATACAGACAAGATTCCTTTCTTATGTGAAATAACAGGAAGCCTCAGTGCTTTCCGGCGGCCTGCAAAACTTCCCGGCGGCCAGGAAAGAAAAATTCCAGCGCGTACTGGAGGGATTGATCCCAAAAACCCCATTCGTGTGTGCCGGGCCACTCCCGGTAGGAAAACTCATAGGGTAGCGCCTGGATGGTATCTCTGAAACGGGTGTTATGGGCATACAGGAAATCTTCCGTTCCACAGGTGACCATGACCTTTGGCAGCTGTGCTTTTGGCAGCAAGGCAGTCTTTTCTACCAGATAAAACAAATTGGCATGCCCTGGAAGCATTTGGGGGTATTTTCCGAATCCAGTCTGCTTCTGACGCCGGCA
>JABLTO010206428.1_pt1 | contig 26410 bp, 23 predicted proteins | sample 7160091 | NCBI WGS metagenome assembly JABLTO01 (sample SAMN14651225, study PRJNA627086) | human gut metagenome | isolation source: feces | host: Homo sapiens
CATTTATGCTCAGATCTACAATTCATCTCCCACCTGTAGAGGAAGGAGAATTCTTGTTATATTTTGTTAAAATTAACAAACATAACAACGCTATACAACCAATTCCATATATTTCTGTATTGACTATTTCAGACAATATTAATAAAACTGCAAATAATTTGGACATTTTAGCCTCATACATTATTTCTGCTTTGGTCAAAATAACCCTCCTATTTTCCAAAATCATAAATCATTCTACAGGAGAAATAATATAATCAATTGTTGCATTATCTTTATGATAAATCACACCCGGATTACCAATAACAATTGAATTGTCCGGTACATCAAAATTCACATATGCACCTGGTGCTATAATAACATTATTCCCAATCGTTATTTTTCCAATAATAATAGAATTGGTTCCAAGGAATACATTGTTTCCTATTCGAGGTACTCCTTTTTTTCTACCAGAGTCAATTTGACCAAGCAAAACTCCATTCAAACAATCAACATTATTTCCTATTACAACATTTGGATTAAAAACAATTCCTCCTAGATGCCTGATTTTAAAACCTTTTCCGATTTTACACCCTGCTGGAATATCTGTATTATATTTTATTTTATAATGCTCATAAATGGCTCTGAATACCCAAAAAATAACTTTATTTTTATCCCGCCATATTTCACAGTGTCGTTTTGCTCTCACAAATCGATACTGCGCAATAAACTCTGGATATTTTACTTCAGTCGCCCATCTTGTTTTATCACCTTTGTCCATTTTTCTTTACACTTTCTTATAAATTTTCACATACAAATTTCTTGATACAGGTGCTCAATTTCTTTCGCATGTTCATTCATTGTCTTAACTTTAAATTTTTCTACTATATATGTATTCATTCCATCTATAATTTGAGGCATTTTAATAAGTTCATTAAGACATTTTCTCAATGGTTTATTTTTCTCATCTACAACAAATCCATTTTTTCCTTCTATGATTAAATCTTTAGCACCAACTTTATCACTTACAATCACTGGAATTCCAAAACTTAATGCCTCTAATACTGTAAAACCAAATGTTTCCTCCCATTCACTAGGTGCAACAAGAATATCAAACTTATCCATCACACTAGAAAGTTCACTATATTTATACGGCTTATGACAAACCATATATGGTGATGGATTATCTATTTCAACAAAAATATGTACTTCAAAATTATGTTGTCCTCTTGACCACAATGTATCACATACATTTTTAAGCCAATTATATCCCTTATGTGTTGTAAGTGGTCCAAGATATCCAAACCTTACTTGTCCTTTTACCTCTCTCTTTTTCTTATGATCTCCTATTGCACCATTCGAAATAGATATCACTTTTGCATTTTGACCTGAGTAGCAACATTTTTGATATACGTACAATGTATTTGTACTATTGAAATGAACTACGTTCATATTTTCTAGCAATTCAATATTCCTCTGACGTAATTTTTGATAATTCATCTGACGTTTTGTATCAATAACTTCTTTTTTACTAATAAATTCAGTTGTATCATACATTTTTCGATTATGCTTTGCTCGAAGTTTTTTTATTAACATAGTTTCTTTTATATATTTATACAGATTAGACTGAAGTAATTTCATTTTATTAAATGATAATCCATTTTGATTACACATCACACAATCTGCACAATTATGATCATTTACACAGTCTTTCCCATCATGAAAAAAATTACATCTAGGGCAAAGTGGGTAATAATCATGAGATGTAAAAACTGTTTTTATACCCATACTTTGCGCAATATCAATCACTTCCATAGGAAGGCCCATAAATGTATGAATATGCAATACATCAAATTTATTGATCCGAAAAAAATCACTATAAGCCTTCTTTTTTTTCTTTATTAAATATATTTCTGGATTCTGAATCCCATCCATCAAAGAAACCGGAAGTGGATTAACCAATTCATAGCTTTTACAATACAAATTATTTTGTAAATTATAACTTTTAGTTTTCTCTATTCTTGAATTTTCGCCAAGATTGTACAATCTTCCCGGCCATAAAAGTGCTACTTCATAACCTGATTTCGCTTGTTCTTTTATTAAATCTAAACAATACTGAGTCATTCCTCCCCGTCGAAATGGTGGAAATCCCAGTGAATAATGTAAAATATTCATTTTTTTCCTCAACGTAATAATTCTAAGTATATATTCTGCATTGCCTTTCTTGAATACACAACGTCAAATGCTTCAGACATCTTTACGCATTTTACACTCATTGCTTTTCTTACATTAGAATCCAACAATTTCTTGATCGATTTTGCAAATGCATCTTCATCATATGGATTACATAGGTAACCATCCTCTCCATCAACAATATAATCAAGAATACCATGCACATTTGAAGCCACCACTGGAAGTCCTGCTGCCAACATTTCAATACCAGAAAGCCCGAGCCCTTCTCTCGTGGATGGCATTACACCTATATCTGCGCATTTACATATTTGCGGAATATCATCTCTTAATCCCATTAACCTTAAATCCACACTCATTTTCTTAGCTAATTGTTCTAATTCTATCTTTGTATTTGCAGTTGTCATTGCATTTCCACAAATCATAAAAACTGCATTTGGAATTCTAGCTTTTGCAAGCGCTTTAACAATAATTTGGTGATTTTTTCTATGAGACAACTCACCAACAGCTAATATCAATATCTGATCCTCATTTACGCCAACACTTTTCCGATAATTATCACGATTTACAACTACATCTCGGAAGCGTTTTGTGTCTACTCCTACTCCTGGTATATAAAACACTTTTTGACAATGCATTTTTTTTGCATTTTCATAGTCTTCTTTATTAATTGTAATAATTGAGTCACAATATCTTGACATCAAATCTTCAATAGTATGAAATACCAACCATGTTTTTTTACTAGAAAATTTATGAAAATAAAATCCATGCGTTGTGTAAATTACAATACTCCCCTTTTTTCTCTGCTTTCGACTAGCATATCGGGTAATTGCCCCTGCTATTGGCGTATGGCAATGAATCACATCAAAATATTCATTGCTCAATAAATTTTTTATTTCTCTATATGATTTTAATGTATCTAACGATAAAGGTTTGCTAGACGAAAAGTCAATTTGATGAAAAACAACATTCATTGTTTCAAAATAATCTGGCATACATTCTGCCCCTGCATGATGAATATTGGATGCGCAATGAACTTCATATCCCATATTTTGAAGCGTGATAATATCATTTGTTAAAAAGCTCTTTGTAAAACGTGCTAATGCAGTCACAATCAATGCCTTTTTCATGTTTTTTCTCCTTGTAGCACTATTTCCCTAAAAGTTCATTTCAAATATTTCATAAATACTTCTTCATATTGATTACAAATCCTATCCCATGTATATTCTTCAGCCACACGTTTTTTTGCTCTTTTTCCCATTTCTTTAACTTCACTTTTGCTCATTTTATCCACTCTGTTAATAAGTTTAGCTAAATCACCGTTAGATTGACTCCAATACAAAGCACAATCTTCTGCAACCTCTTTATTAAATCCAACATCGACTAACAAATTTAGGTCTGTACTACCAAGCGCTTCAATTAGTGACGGATTTGTTCCTCCAACTGTATGACCATGCAAATATGCATATGCATTTTCTCGAATTTTTTTTAATAACTCCTGATTGTAAACTGTCCCAACAAACTTTATTCTCTTATCTCTTTTAAATTCTAATTTTCCTTCAAGCTCATCCCAAAATTTATTATTGACATTCGTAATAATAGCAAAATCTTTCTGGCTTTTACTCTTCATAAATTCACGAATCATGATTTCAAAAGAGTTTTCTGGCACAAATCTTCCAACTACAAGGTAATACTCTTTTGGAGTTAAATTCTTTTCCTTATACCAATTTATCATTTTTTCGTCATTATCAGCCAATTTACTCGGTGTTAAATCAGCACCATATGCGATAAATATAGTCTTTGGATTTTTTCCTTTAATCCCCTTGCCGTCATAACATTTGTGAATATATTTCTCGATATTTATAGAATCACAAATTACTAAATCACAATTTTTAACCATAAGCTGTTCTGAAATTTTCCAGTACCTTCGAATCAGTGCAGACCACTTAGTTCTCAGCCATTCGTGTCCATCTGGATTCAAATATATCTCACCCCCCAACTTATGAATCTTCTTATAGAAATAACCTGCAAATGGTCCAATACGACAAGCCATAATATAAACAATTGGATGAATAATTTTATTCTTTTTAATATGTTCACAGCAAGCTTTTAATGCTGCTACATCATAATAAATTGCCTGCGCAGATCCAATTTGAGGAACATCAATTTTAAAACAATGGGCATTATGAAATTCAAACTCATGATCGTTTATCTTGGTCACGCCCTCAAATTCATTTTCATTCATACAACCCTCGCCGTTGGCTTTGCAAGCAACATGATATTTAATATTCTGTTTATTTTGATGGTACTCCGTAAGTTTATACACAAATGTTTCATAACCGCCGTAGGATCCCAATGATTTAGCTCCCACTAAATAGACATGCTGAATTGTTTTTACTTTTTGCATTTTTTGCCCATCCTCTATGAAATTTTTATAATACACACATATTTCCTATTACTCTATGAAACTTTTCCTCACCACAACATCTCACTCTCCCACACATCTACCCCTGAATCCTGGAATACATCATTCAGTCTTTCTCTCAGCTGCCTTTTTGTGATTCCTTTTTTCAGGATTACCTGCAGGAAGCCGCCGCCTCCGGCGCCGCAGATCATTTTACCGTCGATGAGGTCTTCGATCACTGCGAAGATCTGGTCGATACAGGTGTTTGTGCTTCCGCTGTCCAGTTTTTTGGAGAGTTCCCAGTGCTGGTTCAGAAGCTCGGCGAAGCCGTCTACGTTTCCACGCTCCAGCTCAAAACGCATCAGAACTGCCACTTTTTGTATTTCAGACAACGCAGATAATGCATCCGGCTCGCTGCCGATGTACCGTCCAACCACATCTCTCAGAAGATTTCGTGCGAGACGTCTCTGACCTGTATAGATAAGCGCAAAACGTTCTTGCAGTTCGCTGCATGTTTCCGGGCTCAGTTCCAGCTGCTGTACTTTGGGATACTGGTGCATGCCCGGTGCGGACGTTATATATTTGACACCGTTGCTTAAGCCTCCTACCTGATCCTGCCAGCCACCGCCTGTGGACATCAGCTGTTCCATACACAGGACATGGTCATATAGATCTTCCTGTGTGTAAGTGATTCCTGTAAATTCAAATAATGCTTTCACGCAGGCACCTGCAAGTATGCTGCTTGTTCCAAGACCGCTGCCCTTCGGAACATTTACCACTTCTGTACTCATGAAGATTCCACCGCCAATACGCTCCAGGATCTCATTCAGGCTGCTGCCCTCTGTAGGAATGATCCCGCACACCAGAAGTGCTGCTTTCTGCAGAGCAAATGGATCGTAAGGATCGCCGCAGTTCTGCAGTTCTTCTATTTCTGTAAATTCTCCATGGGTGTCCATATCTCTGCTGTCAAAGACAATCTTGTTCTCTGCCAGTCTGCGAAGGGTGACTTTTACAGGCAGATCGCCGTTCAGGCTGATCGCAGCGTTCAGTACGGTTCCGCCATTTTCGTTGCAGTATGGCGGAGTGTCACTCCAGCCACCGCCCCAGTTCACACGAAGCGGCAGGCAGACAGTGTGTTCATCTGTCTGGATCCGGCATTCTTCATGTACTTTTATGGTATCAAGAGTTCCCTGCAGGATCTTTTCTCCTATTACAGAGAAGCAATTATCTATGTATTTTTCTCCTTCTACTCCGCCAAGAGCCTGTCCGACATAATAGTACAGACGGATCATGCTTCCGAATCCACCACGCTGCAGATGTCGTTCCAGCCATTCTTTCTGGATCTTTGTGAGGACTGGTTTCTGCAGGAGATTTCTGACTTCTTCTACGGTTCCGCCTCTGTGGATCACCTGCTCCAGGCTGTCCATTTTTACAAGCTCATGCATACGTGCCTGCCAGTCGATCAGGGCTCCCGGTGATGCTGCGCCAAATCCGGAACAAAGGCTTGTTCTGGATGCTTTTCGCCAGCTTTCTGTATCTCCGTTTCCACTTACCATCTTGTATATATTAAGGGCAGCTTCCACCGCCTCCGAAATGGTTTCGCATACAGGATAAAGTCTTGCATTCCACAGTGTCCGGGCATCGTTTTTGTCCCAGAGTTCAGCCTCTGAGATCTGATTTCTGTCCATAAAATCTCTCAGTGTTCCTGTCAGGAACTGGCATCCGCCATCTGTAAGTTCAGTCTTCGGATTATCATGAATTCCATAAATACGAACAACAAATTTCTGATCACGCTGTTTCAGTCCGTGAAGTACTACTTCATCCGGAATCGTTTCTCCGTGTATATCTATATAGGAAAGAATTACATTATTTCCGATCTTTGAGCCAGAATGTACATAGCTTACTTCCAGATAACAGTTATCTCCGCACTCTGCATTTCTGGATAAAACACTGTCCAGCGCAGCTGTTTTTCTGTTCAGAACGTTTTGTCCTACAGTGCTGTTGACCTGATTGTTCCATCCCAGATGACTGTATTTACGGAAGTCTTCGGTCATCAGTTTCAGGACTTCTCTGGTGGTTCCAAAATGCAGGAATTTCGCCGGGGACAGGCGCAGCAATTTCATTCGATACGGGCGCAGTATCTCCCATACAACTTCCCTTGCAGCTGTCAGTTCCGGACAGAATTCACCTTCTGGTTTTTCCTTATAAAAAGCCTCCAGCGTGGAATCCACAGCCAGTGGATAAAGGAAATCTCCATACAGGGACAGCCGTACTTTTTCGTTTACGTATGTATCATATTTTGCCCTGTCAAAATTTCCATTCACGCTTATCATGCTGTACAGACTGTGAAGCATTTCTGTGGAAAAAATCACCATGCCTGTATCAATATCTACTGCATTCTGCTCATTGACAGCACCCTGGCTGCGCAGCGTTTCCGTGGTCTGTTTGTGGAGAAATTTTGCTACATTTCCATCTTCTCCCATAAGAAATACACCGTGATTTTTGCCTGTTTCTACGTTTTCTTTAAAGGAAACTGCTGCTGCTCCTCTTCCCGGAAAATCAATCTGCAGCGAGTTGAAAAGCAGGAGAACATCTCCCGAAAGGAGTACCATTCCTTCTCTTATGCGTCCTGCAACTCCGCTCATTTCTGCCATAAATTCATCAAATAATGTGGCAGTTCTTCCGTCCGGAAGTTTATGTGGTACAGGTGAAAAAAGTTTCCCCAGCGCGGAGTACTGAGGTACTCGTTTGCTGTCTCCGCCACTGTGGATAACGAGGATTTTTTTGCCGCTGAAATCTCCGCTTCCCTGTTCTTCTGCTACTGCACGGAGTACATTTAATGTGGCACCGCCACTGCCTACACGCTTCCCATCAGGATCTGGCAGAACCAAAAATTTCGTCTGTGCCGGCAGAAATCCTTCTTCCTGACGAAGTTCTATCTGCCCACGAAATCCTTCTGCCTGCTCCTCATTGGAAGCGGTCAGAACCACATAATCCCATCTTGCAAACCTTTCTTTTTTCAGTGAACGGTTATAATCCGCCCATGCATCCTGATAAGACTGAGACAAAAAAAGAGACGCCATTGACTCAGCCTGGTTGTCTCTGACAGGTATCTGATTTTTCATATTCATACGTTCCTCCATTGTTAAATCTTGCGATTGTAGCCTTATGGGGAATCTCCCATTTTCTTTTCTGTTATCTCGTGACTTTATTTCTATTTATCTATATAACTTCGAGCACTCTCAGAGCTTATAACTCCTGTCTTCCCGGGGGCCTCATAGGTCTCCGGTGGGCGGCGCTCTGCCCGAAAGCAGTTCCATATAGAAACTGCTCTCCTGATAATTTCTTATCTTTCATTTATAAAAACCATGAATTTATCACAGTGTTTATCATTTAAATTTCAGAATCTCTGAAATCCGTTTATCAGAACTCCGATCAATGCTTCTGCGAAAATCCATTGAGACATTTCTGTCCCAGATTGTGTGCCATATTCAGGTATCTGTTACCCTGATGACCGTTCTCGCAGATGAATTCTGCTCCTTTTCGCCGGATCTTTCCTCCGCAGATACTGCATACAGAACTGATCTCCTGCTGCTGGATCTCTGTTGTGACAATTCCCTGCTGCCAGCCTTTGTATTTCAGTTTTTCACGGATGGATTTATGAAGTGAAAGGGGCGAATCCATACCTGCTGTTGCCATGATGATCTTCGAATATTCCGGATCATACTCCGGCAAAACCAGCACTTTTACTTCATTCTTTACGCAGTAATCAATGACCTGTCTGCTGAACTGATGTGCATAATGATCATGGATATTTTTGAGTTTCTGCCAGTATCGTCTGTTTGCCTGCGGATTGTTTCCTGCACCTTCTGACATCCTGGATTTCTCGATTTTTTCCCTGATCTGTCTGCATGCATGTGTATATTCTCTGCCGCCTCTGACGAAAAGACTGCCTGTTCTCTCTCCATTTCTGTTCATTACACAGCAGGCCATACAGGTATCCTGTCCTGTAAAAATAACTGAGCAGATTTTTTCGCCTGCTGCCATACGGACTTTCAGGTTTCTTCCATCTTCTACCGGTGTTTTCCATGGAATATGAAGCTCTGCCGTTTTTCCGTTAAGCACAAGTGCAGGTGACATCATCTGTCCTGTTTGTGGTACAGTATTTCCACGAAGCCGCACAGAACACCATTTCCAGTTCTCACCGTCCCACAGTTTCAGCTCGATTTTTGTCCCGGTAAATTCCCGGTACATACCTTTATAAAAGGTTACTGACTCAGTAAATTTCTCTGACGGTTTTTGTTGATCTTCTCTTGCCAGATAGCTTCTCGCTGCCGCTGCAGCGGTATTGATTGCTGCACGTCTGAAGTACAGAGGAAGTTTTTTCCAGGGAAGTGGATCTGAAACCGGCATTTTATCCCGGCCCGAGACTGTCATTTTTTCCAGAATACGGAGGGTTTCCAGTGTACCCGGCTGATTTTCGCTTAAATTCTTCAGATACAGGTTGTAATAAAACAGAAGAATTTCATTATAAAGTTCCTGTGTTTTACGGAACCACTCTGTATGATCAGAAAGCACGTTGAACTTCCTGACTGTGATCGAATAACAGGAACTCCCAGCCATTTTCAACACCTCTGAACTCGTATATTTATCTTATATAAGATATTCTATATCTTACTTTCTACTTTCTTTTCTGATTATAGGATATACATTATCTTATGTCAACGTCAATAAAGGCTTAAATATCCTGTTTTTCTGCCACGCACTACGTACATTCTTTGTAAAAAATAACCATTATATTGATATTTTTTGCACGAAAAACTTTGTATATAAACACAAACATGCATGATTCATATTTATTTTTTCTTTTTCGCTGTGCTATTTCGGCAAACCTTCAAGAACTTCGATTATCCACTATAAAGCAAAAAAAATAGCAATACTCAGGATTTCTCTGAGTATTGCTATTTTTATATAAAACCAAGGGTTCACACACTATTAGTCAAGCGGATATTCGCAATCCGCTTTGCTACTTGCTCATAACCGAATAACTGCTTCGCAGTTCGGTTAAATTACTGAATATAATTTTTCCACAGACTGCTGAATAGATTTTTCCGGATCCATCAGATATCTTCCATCTGTGATTTCCAGTGAAAGGCTGTGTTTATATCCATATTCATCAAACTGTTTAAGGTATCCTTCCATATCAAGAATTCCGTCTCCCCATGCCAGATGGCCTCTGGGAGTACCGTCAATAAAATGAACATGTATCAGCTTATCTCCAAATACTCTAAGATAATCTGACGGAGATTTGTTTTCCAGAACCATCGGACAGGTATCCAGCATTGCACCTATATGGTCATGATTTAATTCATCCATCATCTTTTTTAATGATTCAAGATTGTTAATCAGATTACTTTCGTCTTCTCTCCATGCTTCCAGTGCAAGTGTAATTCCATAATGTTCAGCCAGATCTCCCAGCTGCATCAGTCCTTCTTTTCCATATTTCCATGCTTCTTCATAATCACTTCCATCGAAGTATCCTGTTCCGGCAGTCACCAGAACTTTATCTGTGCCCAATTCAGAAGCAACTCTTACAGCATCTTCAAAAAACTTAAGACTTCTTCGTCTTTCAGACTCATAAGGTGCTGCCAGATTAATAGGATAGATACATTGTTCCGGTGTATAACAGATCAGTTTAAGTCCTCTTCGTTCAATTTCATGGCGAACAGCAACTATATCGCGGTAGGTCATATCTTCCGGATGAAAATGTGGTGCCGCTCCCCATAATTCAACCGCCTGAACCTGATTTTTCACAGCGTCATCCAGAAATTTAGTCAGTGGAAAAAATTTATACTGAATATTCATAATTGCCACCTGACTGCGTTTTAAATTAACCATCTGGCATTACCTCCTCGTATTTAATCATTATCCTGCAATGTGAACTTGCACTCATAATAGTCTGCATTAAGGACATCTTTGGAGAAAAATATCGGTTTTTTATTCTGATCATAAAACGTGTTTTTCATGAACAAGAGTGCACTGCCTCTTTCTACATTCAACAGTTCAGCCTCTTCTTTTGTTGCATTGCAAATAGCAATACTTTTTTGTGCTGCTTTGAGCTTTACCCCATGTTCCTGAAGCAAAGAATGTATGGAACCTGTCAGATCCTCCATAAGAAGATACAGATACTCTCTGGAAAAGCGCATTTCTTCAATTGTCAGCGGAATTCCATCCACATATCTCAGCCTTTTTATACTAAGCACCATATTATCATTCAGTTCCAGTCTCTGCAAATCAGCAGCTTCTGCCTTCTTCAGCTCTGCTCCCAGAAGTTCTGTTTTCACCACATGGCCTTCTGCTTCATAAGTTTTGCTGAAACTGAATATATTTCCCGGATTCCAGAGAAGTCTTCGTGGCGCAACAAAAGTCCCCATTCTTCGCTTTCGGATCAGAATCTCTTCCCCCACCAGTATCTCCATCGCTTTTCTTACAGTAATCCTGCTCACTCCATAGATCTTTTCAAGCTCTGTTTCTGTAGGTATCTGTTCATTCTCTTTATATTCGCCTGTCTGGATTTTCTTTTTAATATCTTCTGCAATCTGCAGATACATTGGTTCTGATGCTGTTTTTCCCATCTTATCCTCCATTGACTTATGCTGTATGTATCGTTAATATATATAACAATATATAACATATTAACATATACATCCTTAAATCGGTATATTTTTATCTGTAAATTTTGTAATAAGATGACAGCCTGTTCCTGCAGACGTCTACATTTTTGTCTGCTTTAGTATTATTATCTGAACCACATGATACATTCTATTTCTATATTTCCCCCAACAATTAACTGCAGGCTCTGATTTTTAGGATTCTGTCGTTGTTGGCTACTCACCCATTACTTCTATATAGTATGTTCTCATCTGTGGTCCATCAAATTCTGCAAAATAAATATCCTGTGCAAAACGGATAAGTGCCTTTCCTTCAATTACAGGGAACATTACTTCATATCCCGTAAGCATCTGTTTCAGATGACCAGGCGCATTTCCACCAGTTGCTCCATAACTTGGCAGATAATGGCTGTGTGCGTAATCAGCAACTACCGGAGCCATCTTATCAAGAGTTGCTTCAATATCAGTATGTAAACATGTCAGATCTTCATTAACCATTACACCTGCTGTAGTATGAGCACTCATTACAAGTACAAATCCATTCTGAATACCACTTTCTTCTACTGCTTTGATCACTTCATCTCTGATAGAAATCAGCTGAAACTCTGTTTCGCTGAGTACTTTTTTTGTTGTAAGTTTTACCATGTTATTTTACCTCCAGACCAAGGAATTTTTCTGCGTTTCCGCCAAGTATTTTTTCAAGTGTTTCAGGACGGATATCAAGAGATTCCAGTCCTCGTTTGATGCGTGCTGTACGGAATCTGGGATTATTGGAGCCAAACATAATCTTGTCACCAAAATCATTATCCAGCCACAGACGACCAAACTGATTCATAAACACATCTTTCATAAACTGTTCTGGAGAATCCATATACAACATGGAAGTATCTGCATAAACATTCGGATATTTAAGAATCATGGCAGCTGTTTCATAAATAAACGGCCAGCCCATATGTCCGATACATATACGGAGTTCCGGATATTTTATTGCTACCGGTTCAAAATTAAGTGGTTTTCCATATTTCATCAGGCAATCATCACAAAATGACATACCCGCTGAAAAAATAATTGGTTTGTTATATTCAACACATTTTTCATAAATTTTGTCCATCATAGGGTCATCCGGGAAAAACGCCTGTTTTGAAGGATTCAGATACAGACCCATCAATCCCTGTTCTTTAAATGCTTTTTCCAGAACTTCAAGTGCATCTTCACGATACGGATCCACACTTGCAAATCCAAAGAAGAGATCCGGTGCTTCTTGTACCATTGTGCATACCTGCTCATTGGACACTACCCATCCTCCTGCACTGGTAGTAAGATCCATTGGAAGAAGTACCAGTTTATCTACCTTCGCAAATTTCATCTGTGTTCTTGTAAGTTCTACCGGAAATGGGGACATCAGATCCCAGTGCGCCTGTTTTTTTCTGAATTCCAGTTCCTCTTTGTCACCGCTAATTTTTTCATAAAATCCTGGATGAACATGTACATCAATTACCATACTCATGTCTTTCTCTCCTTTGTAAGTTAATAATTTTAATTGTTTACCCTTTTACTGAACCGGCTGTAAGACCTTCAACAATATATTTCTGCATGAAAATAAACAGAATGATAACAGGTGCAGCAACTATTGTTCCAAAAGCCATTGCCTGACTCCATGCAGTTCCATATCTTCCGATAGCATTATAAATTCCCACTGTTACCGGCCATTTTGTAGAATCATTAATATATGTCAGTGAATATACCAGGTCACTGTATGCAAACAGGAAAGAAAAAACAAATGCTACAGCAACTCCACCAGAACACATTGGAAGTACTACTTTTATAAACGACTGAAGTGAATTGCAGCCATCAATGCGGGCAGCTTCGTCAATTTCCTTCGGTATACTTATAAAATATGTTCTGAGCATCAATATACAAAATGGTATTCCCAATGTTGCATCTGCAAATATCGGAGCCAGATATGTATTATAAATAGACAATTTCTGAAAAATAATAAAGTTAGGAACCAATGTTGAAATCTGCGGCAGCATCTGTGATACCATAAACAGCAGCAATATGATTCTTTTTCCCTTTAATTTAAATCTGGCCATTCCATAAGCTGCCGGAATCGACAGTACTACCGAAATAATCATAGCAAAGAAAGAAATGATCATACTGTTTTTCAGACCCTGAAGAATATTAAATACTGTAGACGTAAACTGTATGACATATGCAGATATTGTTGGTTTTAACGGAAAAAGCTGAGGCGGTGTAGCAAATACCATCTTTTCTTCTTTAAAAGAAGTAATGATCATCCAGTATAATGGAAACATCATTGCCACGAATAAAACAACTGCAATAACCGTCATGAGGGTGTTTTTTATTTTCTTTTTCTTTTTAGCACTATTCATAATCACATCTCCTCATCATCTCTCATCATACGAATGTAAAATACACCTACTATTAATAAAATGAACATCAGAATATTTGAAATTGTGCCGCCTACTGAAAAATCAAATTTAGTAAATGAATTTTTGTAAGAATATAATGTCAGCAGTTCCGTTCCATTGACAGGTCCGCCGCCAGTCATAACATAAATCAATTCAAAAGCTCTGAAAGTATATACAATTCCAAGAACGAGAGAAGCCTGAATTGATGCTTTTACACTTGGTACGGTTATACAAACAAACTGCTGCCATGCAGTTGCCCCATCTATTCTCGCACTTTCATAAAAGTCCAGAGGGATATTTGCCAGGCCCGTAGAAAGAAGTATCATAAAGAATGGGATACCACACCATATATTAGCTACAATTACGGAAAACATCGCTGTCCACGGATGTTGGAGCCATTCAATCCCATGATCCATAATTCCAAGTCCAACCAGAATTTCATTGATAAATCCACCATTGGTAGCAAAAAAGAATTTCCAGAGGATTGCGTTTACCGTAACAGGTATGATATAAGGGATAAGCATCAGAGATTTCATAACCCTAAATGCTGTACCGCTTCTTTTAAACACCATAGCAAGTGCAAAACCACCTATAAACTGAAAGAAAATACAGACTACTGTAAACACACAGTTCAAAAACAGTGCATTCCAGAATTCTCCCTGTTTAAAGACATCAATGTAATTTTTCAGTCCGACAAATTCTTTGTGCGGTGAAAGCAATGTGATAACCGTTACATCCTGAAGGCTAAGAATCAGATTATATATAATAGGATAAAATATAAACACCAGCATAAACAGCAGTGCCGGTAATACATATATATATCCCTCTCCTTTTCTGAGAAATCGTTTCATAATCATCTCCCTTTCTATAATATCAGCAGTATTTAAAATACTGCTGATATTATTATCATGTAACCGTTAGCTTGTTATTCTTTTGCTGCATCGATCAGTGCCTGTCCATCTGCAAGCGCCTGATCTACTGACTGCTGTCCTGAAAGTGCTTCCTGAATTGCCTGCTGGTATCCTTCGGATACGCTTGGCCAGTATGTTACAACATCTCTTGCGCGAGAATTTGGAACCATATCAATAAAAGGTTTCATTTCTTCTGTCTGGAAACGTTCATCTGCCACTGCATCATCACATGCTGTGAAATGGTCGATGGCCTTATCCCATTCACTGATTCTGTCATAATCTTCCATCCACTCAAGGAATTCAAGAGCATTCTCAGTATTCTTTCCTTTGATTACACAAAGGTTCTCACCACCATACACTGTAGTTTTTTCGCCGCCTTCTGTTGCTGATGGAATTTCTACAACACCATAGTTCAGATCATGATCTTTATAAGGTGTAATATTCCAGCATCCCATTACATGCATTGCAATATTTCCGCTTTCAAACTGAGATGCAAGTTCTGACTGTGTCCATGTAATACAATCCTTCGGCATATAGCCTTCAGCAACCATGTCTGACCAGAGAGAAAGTGCTGTTTTTCCAGCATCACTGTTAAGGTTCATGGTTTCTCCACCTGCTGTCCAGAAGAAAGGCAGAAACTGATATGTAGATTCTTCACTCTGTATTCCTGATACTGCAAATCCTTTATATTTGTCTGTCGTAGTTTTTTCTGCCAGCTCTTTCAGATCATCAAATGTCCAGTCATTTGTCGGATACTCTACACCCAGTTCATCAAAAATATCTTTGTTATAAATAATCTCAAGGTTATTAGATTCTAAAGGCATACCATATACCTTATCTTCATATTTACATGTATTCAGAATTTCCGGGAAATAATTCTGATAAGATTCCCAGTTTTCTACTTTATCAGTAACGTCTTCAAGGATTCCCATTGCTGCATAAGATACAGTGTCACAGTTATCAATCATAGCCAGATCTGGTAATGATGATGCCGCTGCCCCTACTGTCAGCTGTTTCTTGAAATCTGCAAAAGGAAGAACTGTTACCTTAACTTCTGTTTTGTCTGACTGTGCATTAAATTCATCTACATATTCCTGAAATCTCTGCTGAGATCCCTCGGTTGAAAAATAATGCCATAAGGTAATTTCTGTTTTTGCGTCTGCCTGTGCTGTATTAACTCCGGCAAACACCCCTGTTAACACCATCCCGCTCATTAAAAGTGCCATCATTTGTTTTTTTCTCATTTTGTACTTCTCCTTTCGTTATATTGATTCGCTCATTTGTTATGCGTTTATAATACATATTCTATTTCATTATGTCAATACTATTATTAATTTTCCATATTTATCACAATTTTTTTCTGTTTAATTTATGCATTATGTCATATTTTCGTATTATTTAACGTATTTCATATTTCAGTTTAAGTCATTCTTTATATTTTAATTGACATATCTTTTTGTTTGTGTTAGCATTTTAAATATAACAATTAAAGGAATTCTATGTAATTAATTTTATGTAAAGGAGCGATCATTAATGAAAGTTGCAGCTATTGGTTTTTCTTGTATAGATGTTTATCAGAATCTCGACAAACGATATGCTACCGGAAACGGAATTGACTGCATTGTTAATCTGGCAAAACGTGGAATCCAGACCTCTGCAATAACAACTGTAGGTACCGACTCATACGGAAAAGAAATGCTGGATTTATGCAAGGAATATGAGATTGATTCTTCTCATATACAGGTAAATGAAGGTGATACTTCTGTTTTTTACATGACATTAAAAAACGGGACTGACAGATTTCATATCAAAAATGTTCCAGGCGTAATGGAAAATTATACTCCAACCAGAGAAGATATTGAATTCACCAAAACACATGATTATGTTCATACTGATATGTTTGGTCATGTACTTCATCTTCTCCCCGAATTTCGCGAAGCAGGATGTAAAATAATTCTGGATTTTTCTCTTAATAAAGATTTTGATGTCCTTGGGCCTGTTCTCAGAAATACCAATTATGGGTTCTTTTCTTTTGAAAAATATGATGACAATATCCAGGATTTTCTCAAAAAAGCTTATTCCTATGGGCCTGACATTGTAACTGCCACATTTGGAGAAGAAGGCAGTATGAGTTATGACGGCAGCACTTTCTATAGACAGGGAATTTACCCTGCTGCTGAAATTGTCAACACTGTAGGTGCCGGAGACTCCTTTATATCCGGTTTTGTGTATGGTTTGATCCAGGGAATGGACATTCCGGGATGTCTTGACTGTGGTGCGCGCACTTCATCTGAAATCGTGCAGAAATTTAATCCATATTGATCAATATTAAGTGTAACTGTTATGAAAACGGGAAATGATAATCTGCGAGACAGGTTTATCATTTCCCGTTTTTATTGACAGTTAATAGTGCCTGACACTTTTGAAATAGTGCCTGACACTTTTGATAGAGCTGAAGAGGTTATATGATATTTCGTTTATTGAATTCATGCTCACACTGTGCTATAGTGAGGTCAGTTAACCGACTATATATTGCTGCACCGAACAGCAGCAATGATCATCAAGGGGGAAGAAATACACATGAAAAACAAATTTCTTACACTGATGCTTGCTTTTACCGTAACGATGAGCGGCATTCCGTTCGCAGGCACAGTTCAGGCAGATGCATCTGAATTCACAGCCACAGAAAACACCATCGATACTACATCCGCTGTCATTGCCGATGCTGAATCCGATAATGAAACTTCTGACAATACAGTAGTTTCTGACGATTCCACTGACACAGACGAGCCAGATACTGATGACAGCACCATCCCGGAGGCTTCTCCTGATCTCGCTGATGCAGATCCTGAAGAAGCAGTTCCCGAAACACCGGACACAGATTCTGATGAAACATCCATTGAAACTGAAGAAGAAGCATTCTCAGATGATGCCGGAATTGCAATTGAGTCCGAAGATGAAGAACTTCCTGAAGCGGAAGAAGAAACAGAAGACACTGACATTGCTGCAGGCGAAAACACTGTCAGTCTCGGTGCGAACGGTCAGAAAATCAGAGATACCTATGGAATTAAAACCATCTATCAGGTACAGGGCAAAGGAAATGTCCGTTCTGAAGTAAACGGTTATATCAATAATCGTGATGATCTTTCCACACCGACAATGATCTACTTCCCGGCAGGTTCCTACACAATGTCCGGTCAGCTGAGAGTCGGTGAAAACCTCTATATCGTTGCAGAAAATAACAGCACTTTTACAGGCACCACTGTAAATATGTCCGGTTCTGACAGTCTTGTTTACGGTGGTGTATGGAATGGTAACTTCCATATCGCCGGAACCTCCAACCGCGTAGAGAACTGTACGATCCAGAATGTAACCGGAAACAACGGTCACGGTGTCGGTGTATACAGCACTCAGACAGCCACTGTCACCAACTGTAAGATCCTTAATAATGCAGTATGTGGTATTTCCGTATATGGCGGTGCTCATGTAAATGTTTACGGCTGCAATATCTCCGGAAACGGTCACAACGGCATCGGAGTCCGCAAAAATGCTTCTGTCACAACAGGACGCAATTGCGTGTTTGACGGCAATAAATACGACGGTATTGCTGTTGCAGACAAATCCCGGGCTGTCATCAATGACACTGTCATCAGCAGAAGCGGTTACATGGGCGTAACAGTATGCGACAGTTCCCAGGCTACCATCTCAGGCTCTACTATTACCGGCAGCAAATCCATCAACCTTGTTGTTGTTACCAACGACAAATCCTCCGGTCCTTCTACTGTAACAATGAATGGCAAAAACACCATTTCCAGTTCAAAGGAATCCCAGGGCATCAGTGTTACGGGAAAAGGAAATACTCTTGTGATCACAGGCAGCACCACTGTTTCAGGCAACGCAAAGAACGGTATCTGTGTCAATCCGGGCGGTATTCTGAAACTGACAGGTGCCGCAACAATTACAGGCAACAAAGCACACGGTATCACCCTTGAAACAGCTACTGCCATCATCAAAAATGCTACTGTCAAAAATAACAAGCTCAGTGGTATCATGGTAAGCAAAAAATCAAAGGTAAGTGAACTCAGCAATAACACTGTCACAGGAAACAAACAGTTTGGAATTGCACTCATTAGTTCCACTGTCAGAAAAGTAAATAAAAACAAACTCAGCAATCCGTCAGCGTCATCTGAGATCATGGTCAGCAAATGCAAAACCAATGCAAAAAACCTTTCCCGCATCTCTGCGAAAAAGGTTCGTTCGTCTTCCAGAAAAGTAACCGGCAAAGCTCAGAAAAAGACCTCCATTATCATCACCGGTGGAAAGAAAACATACAAAGGCAAGGTAGCTGCAAACGGAAAATACTCTGTACGTATTGCGAAACAGAAAAAAGGAACCAGACTCAGGATTGCAGCACGAGATAAAAACAAAAACGAAGCATTCACAACTGTAAAAGTAAAATAATCAGCGCATAAATACGCATCACCTCATAAAAGGGACATGTCACAGGCGGCATGTCCCTTTTGTAAATTTATTCTAATTCTTCAGTTCCACAACCCGCGTGCATACTTTTTTCAGCAGTTCCTGATTATGGCTTACTACGATCATTCCAATGTTTCTTTTTTCTGTTTCCTCTATAAGGAAGTTCCATATCTGTGCCTGTGTGATCACATCCAGCATCGTACTGATTTCGTCTGCAAAGAGGAAACGTGTACCTGCAAACAATGATCTGGCTACACAGAAACGCTGCAGTTCTCCACCTGAAAGTTCCCGCGGATACCTCTCCAGCCAGTCTTTTTCTATTCCCAGTCTTTTCATTATCTCTTCATTGTACATCCCTGATTCCTGAAGCACTTTTTTCATTTTCCACCTGGGATTAATCGCTTTTTCAGGATGCTGATAAATAAGCTGAACAGGGCTTACACCTTTCAGCGGCAATGGCTTTCCGTCCAGAAGGATTTCTCCCTTTTCAGGTTTCAGATAACCGGCCATCAGTTTAATAAGAGTGCTTTTTCCACGCCCGCTGGGTCCCAGAAGTCCCACACGTTCTCCTTCCTCCACACTCAGACTGACATTTTCCAGAACCCACGGTGATTTGTCGTTATATCGAAAACTGATATTTTTTGCCTCAATTTGCATGTATACACCTCACCAGTCCTCCACGTACTTCACTCATGGATATTTTTTTTCCGCATTCTCCCGTTCTGTGTGGACATCTCGGATAATAGAGACAGCCTTCGGGCAGATATTTTGCATAAGGCTGAAATCCTGGAACCGGCTGAAATCCGTTCTGTGGCAAAGCTTTCCACAGTGCCCGTGAATATGGATGGCGTAATTTTCCCGATCCTTCCAGGAAATCCGATGCGTCCGCTATCTCCAGGGTACTTCCCGCATAAAAAACTGCCACTCTGTCTGCTATATGAAAAGCCAGATCAATATCATGTGTGATCAGTATCACAGCTTTTCCTTCGTCCGCCAGTTCTCTGAAAATTTTCAGCGTCTCCAGTGCCATTTCCAGATCAAGGCCCGGAGTCGGTTCATCAGCAATGATTACTTCCGCACCACTGAGTACGGCTGTTGATACCAATACTCTTCTTGCCATTCCACCAGACAACTGGAAGGGATATAATTTCTCCGTACTTTCCTTTAACCGTAATCTGCGGAAAATCTTTTTCTGCTCATTTCTTTTTTCCGGATTTTTTCCCCTGATCTGGTTTCCTGTACGCATCAGTGGATCAAGATATGACACCGACTGCGGCACAAGCGCCAGCTCTTTTCCCCGCAGATTTTCTTTATCTTTCTGATCCAGTTTTATGCCTTTATATACGATTTCACCTTTAAGAGTGGAATTCTCGGGAAGAAGCCCCATCACAGCATGCGCCAGAAGGCTTTTCCCTGATCCGCTGGAACCTGCAATTGCTACGATTTCTCCCTGACATACTTCCAGATCCAGATTTGAGATAACTTTCAGATCATATTGTTCCAGTCCTTTATCGTACATATGAAAGGATACAGATAAATCTTTTACTGTCAAAATTGGTTCTCTTTCCATGGTTTCTCCTATTCATGACTGCTGTACGGGTCAATGATTTTTTTCAGATTTTCTCCCAGTCTGTCAAACAGCAATACAATGATCACAAGCATAAGTCCCGGAAAAAAAGCCAGCCACCACATTCCGGTTGACAGATATTTCATAGATTCTGACAAAATAATTCCGATCGCCGGCTGTTCCGGTGAAAGCCCGAATCCCAGGAAAGTAAGACCAGATTCATGCATGATCGCATGTGGGAACATCAGTATCAGACCAATTATAAACTGTGGAATCATATGTGGCAGAATATGGTGAACTGTGATCCACCAGCTGGAATGTCCCAGTTTTCTGGATATTTCAATATACTGCTGCGACCGTATCTGCAGCACCTCACTTCGGATAATACGTGCCAGTCCTGTCCAGTGGGTCACTGCAACGCCTATAAGAACTCCTTTCAGCCCTTTTCCACATGCAAAAGAGATCAGTATCAGTAATACTGTATGTGGAATTCCCATAACCAGATCGATCAGCCAGTTAATAAAATTATCCATCCACGAAGTTCCTGTCGCTGCTACTACTCCCACGATCAGTGCGATCACTGCACTTACACTGGACGCAACTGTTCCCACTGTAACACTTACAGAAAGACCTTTTATGGTTCTTATCAGCATATCCCGTCCCAGCATATCCGTCCCGAAAGGATGTTTAAGGGACGGTTTCAGACCTTTCTGTGCAAAATCCGCCACGATCAGATCATCACTTATCATAGTTCCCGCCAGGTAGATTCCTGAAAGAACTGCCAGAATGACAACAACAAGCAAAATCAGTTTTGTCCTTCTGTTTACCGTGTTCCGACTTACCGTGCTTCTCTTTATGCCAGTCTTTGCAGTTATTATATTATCTGCCGTCTGCTCCATTTATGTACCCCTCTCTTATCTGTGGATCTACGATCCCATAGATGATATTTGCAAGCATATTTCCTGTAAAAACAAATAATGCGCTAAAAAGCGTAATTCCCAGTAAAAGTGGCACATCTGAACCCATTCCTGCTGCCGAAGCCGCAGCTCCCAGCCCCGGATATGAAAATACAGTTTCAGCAAGGACAGATCCGCCAAACAATTCGCTGAAAGAACCGAACTGCATGGTCACTGCCGGAAGCATAATATTTCTGAATCCATGATTTTTCAGAATACTCCATCTCGATTCCCCTCTTGCTTTTGCAAACAGTACATAATCGCTTTCCAGAACATCTGTCAGTTTCTCACGTGTATGGAGTGCCACATTGGCAAACGACAGAAAACTCAGTGTCAGCGCCGGTAAGATCAGATGATGTATTCTCTGCCAGACCGTCACATCTTCCGTGGCAACTCCCTGCGGCACACTCATTCCCATCGGAAACCATCCCAGTTTCACGGAGAAAACCATCAGAAAAACAATACCGATCCAGAATGTGGGAATCGAACACATTATAAGGCATAGTTTTTTCAGTATTTTATCCGGCCATTTTCCATTAAATATTCCCATAATGCATCCGATCGCAAAACCAGTGATCCCGGAGAAAAGCCACGCAGTTATCATCAATGCCAGCGAAGCAGAAAATTTTTCTTTTATGATATCCAGTACAGGTCTTCGATAGATCAGGGACGTGCCGAAATCTCCGTGCAAAAGTGCTTTTCCCCAGTTCACAAACCTCTCTGCCGGCGGATCATTCAGCCCCCAGTATTCTGCGATTTTTTCTCTCTGTTCCACACTGACATTTGGTATTGCCCCTACATACTGCTGTACCGGATCGACCGGCGACAGACTTACAAGTATGAAACTTACTATACTGACTGCAATGAGAAGCGTCACAACCCGAATCAGATATCTTCCGGTAAATCTCAGATAATATTTATTTTTCATATTTTATTCCCATTTCCATTCAGCCAGATTTGCGATCAGCGGCCATGCCTGACCATGTGCATGGATTCTCTGTTTACCGATATTCAGCCCATCTTTTACATAGTAGAGATGCGTCATGTTTACATAAAATGCCCATGGAGCTTCGCCTTTCATGCAGGTTCCTGTCTCACCGTCCCACTGGGCCTTTTTCCACCATTCATAAGAATCTTCGATGGACAGTGAATTCATTGCCTTTTCCATATATTCATCGGTTTTATCACTGGTGTAGAATTCAGGGTTATAGAAGTCTGTTTTTCCTGCGTTACTGCTGTCAAAAAGCATGTAAGAAGTCATCGGACTGTCTGATCCCCATCCCATGATCATAGGTTCCGAAAACATTCTCTTAACTGTATCATCCGCACTTACACCTTCTACAGTAATGTCAAATCCCATGTTTTCTTTTGCCTGATTTGCAACGGACATTGCCACTGCCTGACGCATGGAATCGCCGGCAAAATACATCAGATTAAATGCCAGTTTTTCTCCGTCTTTTTCCCTGATGCCATCTCCGTCTGTATCTTCCCAGCCGGATTCTTCAAGGAGCTGAACAGCATAATTGACATCTGTCTCTATAACATCTTCCTCATTCCACCACGGCATTCCGTCACATTCTGAGTATGCAGGTTTTGCAAATCCATTCAGAGCTTCATCAATGATCTGTGTCCTGTCGATTCCATAGCACAGTGCTTTTCTCACATTCACATCACAGGTAATATTATTTCCGATCTTATATCCGTCTTCTGTTGTTTTTCCTTCGTCCGGAACAGTCGGAAGTGTAATACCTCTGTTGTCTACAGACTCCACTTCTTCCACATGCATTCCATCTATGTCTGTGGTTGCGAGTGTTGCTGATGTAAGTGCGATGTCCACATTTCCTGCCTGCGCCGCCACAAATCTGGCATCTTCTTCCTGGACCAGCACTACTGCACGTTTTATTGCAGGCTGTTCTCCATAATAATCTTCATTTGCTTCCAGAATGAACTGCTGGCCTTTGTCCCACTGAACCATCTTGTATGGGCCGGAACCGATGACCTGATCTGCGGATAAACCAAACTGATCACTGTATGCATTTTCGGGCACAATACCAACCTGCGCTACCGTATAGATAAATGTCACACATGGCTTGGTCAGTTTGAATTCTACTGTCGTATCGTCCAGTGCTGTACAGCTTTCAAGCATGGTCAGATCCATATATGTAGCTTTTTCTTTTGTTGTATTAAATGTAAATGCCACATCAGAAGCCTTAAGTGAATCGCCATTTGTAAATTTCACATCATCACGGATCTTAAATGTCCATGTCAGAGTATCTTCACTGACTGTATATTCTGTCGCAAGATCGTTTTCCAGCTGGTCATCACCATTTACCTTTACCAGACTGGAATATAACGGAGATCCTGTATAGCCAAATCCTGTACACGGATCAAAAGAATCTCCCTCACTGGAAAATCCGATCGTCACCTCTGTTTTCTCATCTGCTGCCTCAGAAGAAGCAAATACGGTCGCAGCCCCTCCTGCAAACGATGCTGTCATACAAACTACCATCATAGCCGCCAGTAATTTTCTTTTCATTGTATCATTTCCTCCTTTTGTTCTTATTTATGCACAGTGCTGTATCTATCGCCAATTTTGCGATTTATTTTTATTTATTATGCATAATAAGTTCTATCAGTATACCATCAATTTCAGCTGTATATAACCGTCCCGGGGGGATATTGATCTATTCATATATCGCATAGATCATACTGTTTTTTTCATAGTTCAGTATCCCCCTGGGAGGCTTGTTTTTACACTGCATTTTGTTAAAATATAGTCAACACAAAGAACTGTGTTATTTTATCAAGTAAAGGTGCACAGACCTCCACTCGTATAGCACCAGAACCCCATAATCAATGGAGATATAACCAATTGCTCCGTATTATGAAATGAAAAAAGTACTTCCAATCCGCGGGAAGTACTTTTTTTATTTCATTTTCAATTCGTGTTCTTCATTCATAACTGCAAATCTGGTTCCAAGTGTTTCTGCCAGCTGCCGGTTATGAGTGATCGTAATCAATGTTTTACCTGCTTTATGAAACTTTTTCAAAAAATCAAGAAGAAACTGCTGTGTTTTTTCATCTAATCCGGCAAGTGGCTCATCCAGTATCAATACTTCCGGATTCAATGAAAGAATACAGGCAAGCGAAACTTTACGTTTTTCTCCCCCACTCAAATGATATGGGGGTCTTTTTCTGAGTTTTTCCAGCTCAAACAATCTCAGACAGTCTTCGGTTCTTTTGCGGATTTCATCCTCCGAAAGCCCCATCTGAACAGGACCAAATGCAATTTCTTCCTCTACACTTCCACAGAACAACTGCGTATCTGCATTCTGAAACACATATCCCATCTGCTGATGAAACCATTTCGCAAACTGTCTGTCCTTCAGACTTTTTTCTGTAATTTGGTGATCTTTATAAAAATAATATCCCTCAGACGGATATATAATTCCATTCAATATCTTGATAAGTGTTGACTTTCCGCAGCCGTTAGGTCCCTGAATGACTACAGATTCCCCTTTTTCAATATGAAGGTCTATATACCTGAGTGCAATCTCATTTTCATACGCAAAACATACTTTTTCCAGCTTAATCATAGCTCTCTCCATTCGTACCATATTTCACATATTTCCATTCATATAAATGAACAGGCCCGTACAGACCGCCATCATTAAAACATAAGGAATATCATTCACACATATTCTATATTTCTTCTGTTTCTGATATTCACCCGTAAATCCCCTACAACACATCGCTGCATACATTTCCTCTGCCATTTCACTCGATTTAAGAAATGTAATTCCAAGGACACCAGAAAAAGATTTCGCCTTATCTGGATTTTTTCCTACCGATCTCAGTCCTACAGATCTCAGAATATCCACACATATTTCACCCAGAACTGAAATATATTTCAAAGTAATATCCAACGTAAAAATAAACAATGAAGGAATTCGAAAAGTTCTCATACTGCCCGTAATTCTATTCCATGATGTTCCTGCTGACAAAATGCCAATTAAAGTTACCGATACATAAACTCTTGCAGTAATATTCATCAATGTCTGAGGATTTCCCATAAATACAGCCGGCAAAAGAAGCAATAGTGAAATTAAAACTGCTCCTGCTGTTCCTCTTAAAATCTGCCGTATGGATGTTGACGGAAAGAATGCCAGCCTTACTGTCACAGCAGCACACATGATTATTACAAACAAATAATTTCGTGCAGATGCCGTTAAGATGATATAGACCAGCGTATAAAACAATTTAAGAGAAGGACTGGCAGAAAATCTGCCATCCTTCCCTTCATGAAATCTCAATTTTGCAAGCACAGCTAAAACAGATCTCGTACTTTTTGTAAGAAAAGCTTCCTTATCACCAGAGGGATTATATTTTTCATCTGTACACAGCCACTTCGGAATTTCTGTCTTTTCTGTTCTGTATCTATCCATCATTATGCAGCTTTCTTTTTGAAGTCAACTTTATCTCTCATAAGAGACGAAACAATCTTAAAGAAAATTACCAGAAGTGCCACTCCAACAACGGCAGACAGAATATAGCCGGTCCATTCCGGCATTCCTGCCATAGAATAATCAGGGAACAGTGTCAAAAGTTCAAATCCGCTTTCCATTCCTGCCGGAATATATCCTAACTGCGTACCACCGCTGACAAGAGTCGCCATTTCATCAACACCCCATTCACCCCAGGCAGTACCTGTTGCCAGAAGTCCAATCGGTGTCAAGATAATTAGTACAGCAATAAGTATGTACAAAGGTTTAAATGAAGTTTTATCAGAAATTGTGCCCAGTGCCGATGGTGAAACTTTCTCCA
>JABLTO010009719.1_pt1 | contig 26400 bp, 41 predicted proteins | sample 7160091 | NCBI WGS metagenome assembly JABLTO01 (sample SAMN14651225, study PRJNA627086) | human gut metagenome | isolation source: feces | host: Homo sapiens
CAATTTATTGCTGTTGGTAGACTTGACAAATTCTTTTGAAGCATCAATAAACAGAGTTTGGTTGTCAACTTTTGATTTTTTGAGAACCATAATGCAAGTCGCAATACTTGTTCCGTAAAAAAGATTATCAGGCAACTGGATGATACATTCGATATAGTTGTTATCAATCAGATATTTTCTGATTTTCTGTTCTGCTCCGCCACGATACATAATACCGGGAAAACAAACAATAGCCGCCGTTCCGTCTGTAGCAAGCCAATGCAGGCAATGCATAATAAAAGCAAAGTCCGCTTTTGATTTAGGAGCCAATACACCGGCAGGAGAAAAACGAGGATCGTTTATCAGTGTTCCGTTGTCAGAGCCTTCCCATTTTATAGAGTACGGGGGATTTGAAACGATGGCTTCAAACGGTTCTTCGTCCCAATGCTTAGGATCAGTCAAAGTGTCGCCATGTTCAATGCTGAATTTATCGTAACCTATGTCGTGTAAGAACATATTGATGCGGCAAAGGTTATAAGTTGTAATGTTAATTTCCTGACCAAAGAATCCATTGCGAACATTATCTTTACCGAGAATTTTTGCAAACTTCAAAAGTAACGAACCGCTTCCCACAGCAGGATCGTATACTTTGTTTACTTCTTTTTTCATACTTCCCTTATTATCAAGAAGCGAAATTTTGGTAAGCAACTCCGACACTTCCTGCGGAGTAAAAAATTCACCGCCGCTTTTGCCTGCATTAGAAGCATACATTCCCATCAAATATTCATAGGTATCCCCAAAGGCATCGATAGAATTATCTTGATAATTGCCGAGATCCATATCCCCGATAACGGTAATTAATCTTTTAAGCCTTTTGTTTCTTTTAATTACCGTTGGTCCAAGCTTATTGCTGTTCACATCTATATCGTCAAACAAACCTTTGAAGTTTTCTTCGCTTGGACTACCGATAGCAGACGCTTCAATGTTTTTAAAGTTCGTTTGCAATATTTCGTTCAAATTCTCATCTAAATCAGCAATTTCTACTTCTTTGCCGTATTTTTCCGCTTGATCTTTTGCATCTTTATCAGCCTTTTTTATTCTGTTTAATAAATTCCCAAACAATTCGCTGGGCAAAATAAAGAAGCCTTTTTCTTGCACCATATCATCTTTAACGCTTAAAGCTTCTTCATCACTGATTTTCGCATAATCAAAATCAGTATTTCCTGCATCCCATTCGCCTTTGTTGAGATAAGTTGTAAGGTTTTCAGATATATATCTATAGAACAGCATACCTAAAACATATTGTTTAAAATCCCAACCATCGACACTTCCTCTAAGTTCATTTGCAAGCGCCCATATTGTACGGTAAAGTTCTGTTCTCTCTTGTTCTCTTTTATTATCGCTCATTTTTGTATTCTCCGTTCTTTAATAATTTTTCGTAATCTATACCATTTCTCAATTCTCTGCACAAATCTTTATTTTCTAAGGTTTTTGCGATATCAGCAGGTACTTCATTGCGTTCTTGTGCAGCTAAATCAAAAAACAACGATATTTGTTCAGGCTTTGGATTCAATAACCGAAGCATTGCAATTTGTCTATCAGGAGGAGGTGGGTTAACTTTACCGCTTAAAATATCATAAAAGTAAGGTTTCTTTATGCCAAGTGCGGTGTAAAACTTGACATTTGATAAATTTGCTTCTTTTATCATTTGCGCAAGCAAATTACAGAATTTCATAGAATCATCAACAATCAAGTAATCACCACCATTTCTAAATTAGTATGTAAGTTTACATACTAACATACTATCACATTTTAAAGCAAATGTCAATTTAAAGGCCTTTTAATATAGCTTTTGCTCCAACTATAGATCCGGCAGAGGTACTTGTAAAGTTCACTATATTCGAAATATAGTACTTGAAAAAATTGTAATGGAAGCTATCAGCGACTTTGCTGATTTTGTTCGCTGTCATGAACCCGTCTTTCTTTATATGATGGCAATGAAAAACAAGGCGATTCGCAAAGCTGAATTTAAAAAAATGCAGGAAACGGTTGAATACGGCAAGCGAAGACTTGAAGAATTGGAACGCTTGATGGATAAGCTTTACGAGGATAATACTTTTGGAAGATTATCAGATGATGTTTACGAAAGACGAGTTTCAAAATATGAAAAAGAACAAAAAGAACTTGCAATTACTGTATCCGAAGCTCAAGCCGTTTTAGACAAAGCCGAACAAAAAAGTCTTGATTTGAGATTGCTGCTCCGTACCTTTCGTGAAATGACGGATATTAAGGAACTAACACCGACTCTGGTCAATTCTCTAATTGAGCGCATTGAAGTTCACAACAACGATAAATCAAGCGGTCATTGTTATGTAAAAGTGTATATTTACTTTACAGCGGTAGGAATGTTTAAAATCCCAACCGAAGATGAAACCATTATAATGATGGAAGAAATCCGTAAAAATCCACACGAATATCGTTTTGCAGCATAATAAAGAAACGGTGCAACCTCTTTAGAGATTGCACCGAACCTTACATAGAAAATACTTCCTTATGGGACTTACCCAAATGGACAGCCTCTGAAATTTTTATTCAATACGCATCGTAATTAAACGATGCCATTCGTGTTCTAACTTAGAACATCTTCAGTACGAAGAATACGATAGTATCAAGGATAAATACAGGTACGAGGATGGATACAGACCATGCCATGTAACCGAAGAAGCTTGGCATCTTGATCTTGTTTTCTTCCGCGATCGACTTAACCATGAAGTTCGGCGCGTTACCGATATATGTGATAGCTCCCATGAATACCGCACCTGCTGATATAGCTTCGAGCATGAGCTGCTCGACCATACCTACAGAAGTTGCGATACCTGTAGTCTCGCCGAGAGCGCCTGCTGTCTGCAGGAATACCAGGTATGTCGGCGTATTATCAAGGAATGATGACAGCGCGCCTGTTGCCCAGAACATCTGCCATGGCTGGTCAAGACCGAGCTGGCCGCCGTGAACCTTAAGGAGTGCAAGTGCAGGTATCATAGTGATGAAGATACCGATAAAGAGCTTTGCAACCTCTTCGATAGGTCCGTAGTTGAATTCGTTAGCCTCTCTGATAGAAGTCTTTGTAGTCTTGAGTGAGAGGAATGCAGCAAGGAGGATCATTACGATCTCAACGATAGTTGCATAAGGGAATACGATCTCATCGTAAATATGGATGCCTGCGCCGTCAGCGAAGAAATCAAACATGTTAGGAAGTACGCCGCTGAGGACTACGCCGAGGATTATCATAGCGATAAAGATCAGGTTGTGAGCGCCTTCGAGTCTGATAGGCTCTTTAGCTGAGTTGCCCATCATGTCCTGAGGCGATCTGCCTGCTGCGATCTCCTGCTTGTAGAAGTGCTTATCAAGCGCGATAAATATCGCAAACATAACGATGAGGTTGAATATTAATATAGGGAGCAGATGGAACGTCCAAGTGAATGGAACGCCTCTCTGGAATCCCATGAACAGCGGAGGGTCACCAAGTGGTGTAAGGCATCCGCCCATGTTTGCAACGAGGAATATGAAGAATACGATAACGTGTACCTTCTTTTCTCTCCAAGCGTTTGCTCTGATCAGAGGTCTGATGAGAAGCATTGCTGCGCCTGTTGTACCGATCCAGCTTGCGAGGACTGTACCGATGAGGAGCAGGAGCGCGTTTACCTTTGTAGTTCCGACTAATGAACCCTTGAGCGCGATGCCTCCGGCAACTACGAACAGTCCGAAGAGCAGTACGATGAACGGGATGTAGTCGAGCAGAACTGACTCAAGGAATCTGAACAGAGTCTCGCCCGGGCCGTATGCGATGCAGAACGGTACGAGGAATACGAGAGACCACGCGATAGCTGCCTTGAGCATGTTGTGTTCCCACCATTCAGGCTTTACGAGAGGTACGATCGCGATAGAAAGCAGCATGCCTGCGAAAGGAATGATGCTCCAGATCGGAAGGGCCTCAGCAACTGCTTCGTGAGCGGCTTCATCTGCAAATACGGCAGGCGCGCTCATTATGAATACGAGCAGCGAGCCCAGCAGAATTCTGAAACTTTTTTTCATAAAAAACACCTTCTTACATATTAAAATAAAAAAACATTATTGCGTGTGTGCACGCCGATCCTGCAGAGCTGCCTCATGCTCTGTCAGACTTCCGGTCGCGCCATACGATATATAACACAGCGCCGCCTGTAAAAAAGCGGTCCTGTTAGATAAATTGACAACCATTTGTACGACAATTTTTGTATTTTTTTCCATACATTAAGTTGTCCGTTATTAATGTATACTGAATTCAGTATAATGTCAACCCATTTTTATACGTTAAATTTCTCACAAATGCCGCTGCTCGGCAGCGGATATCACGCTGTATGCGTGTGATTGCAGCGTATCTGTGGTATTATTCGTGCATTCTTATTGGTAGCACCAATCACTAGATTCATACGTTTTGGCTACCTTCGCGCCATATCCTTCAGACGCGATTTTTACTATACCAGAAAATCAAACGGGTCTTCTGTCGCTTTTATGAATCCGAGCAGCAGGAACGCGCACATTATAGTCACGTGTTCCTCCTGAAGTATGCGGCGGCACTCTTCTCTGTCAGCCAATACTACATGAATATCCTCAGTATCCTCCTGGTTTTCCGGCGTAGGTATGCCTTCTGCGGTCCCAAATACCGTAGATATCGCTTCATCAGAGAGCCCTATAGACGTATAGTACGGCCTTGATGAGTTATGATCCTCTCTGAGAGTCAGCTTCATCCCAGTTTCTTCAAAAAATTCGCGCACAGCGGCTTCATCCACGCTCTCGCCGGGCTCACACAGCCCTGCCGGAAGCTCGTATATATATTCGTCGATAGTCGGTCTGTACTGCTTTTCAAGGACTATTCTGCCCTCGTTGGTCACTGCGTATACCATAACTGCGTCAGCAGGCTTTTCATCCGTATGAAGCTTCAGCTTATCCGCTTCCTGCGTGCGCGACGCCATAAAGTACGGGCTCGTCGTTCCGTCCCTGTGTGTAAAATCAAGCTCGTACATATTGAGGAACCTGTTTTCTGTCTGTTTTTTTATGCTGTTTATTCTCTTCTGCATTTTACTGTGTTCTCCCTGCAGTTTTGCTTTATTTCAACTGCGCAGCGGTCATGTGACCGGGTGACCGGTCGTGCCGCCGGTCATGATCATCTATGCATCGTTATTAGGCAATTCTATATTTTATCTTGCTTTAGTCTATAACTCTTATTTCTTTTATTACCGGCTGATTTTCAGCAGCTACCGAACCGTTGCTGTCTTCTATCTGCGTTTCTGTGCAGATCTTATCTACTATCTCCATGCCTTCTGTTACGTTGCCGAAAGCCGCGTACTGGCCGTCAAAATCAGTGTAATCATTGTCCATGATAAAGAACTGGCAGCCGCCGCCGTCAAGATCCTGAGTGCGGGCCATAGATATAGCTCCGCGGACGTGTGAAATGTTATTTTCTACTCCGTTTGCTGTAAATTCGCCCTTTATCCTGTAGCCCGGACCGCCTGTTCCGTTGCCGTTAGGATCGCCGCCCTGCATAAAGCTTCCCGGGAATATCCTGTGGAACGTCAGACCGTTGTAGAAGCCTTTCTTTGCAAGCTCTATGAAGTTAGTTACAGATATCGGAGCCTGATCTGCATTGAGCTCCAGCTTTATAACGCCGAGGTCGCCCATATCCATTTCAACATGATGCTTGCCTGAGAGCAGCTCGTCCTCAGAAAATTCCTTTAAAGGCTCCTGCTGGTATACAGCGCTGTTGTCCCGGCTGTCACCGCCTGCACTGTCTGATGCTGATGACGGTTCAGTTGTTCCGTCATTTGCATTATCCTTAGAACCGCATCCTGCAAAGCTCGTGATGCATAAAAGTACAGCAAGCATTATGCTTAATATGCCCTTTTTCTTTCTTATCATAAAAATATTCCTCCTTATTGTCACAGTAATTTTTTGTTTATTTCATTTTTACTATTATACACAAAATGAGCCGCCGCAAAAAGCGGCTGCTCATTTTTTCACATACTTTTATTTTTGCACAATATCTGCCTTTTATCCGTATCAGCTGCCTGGCAGCTGCAAACCGGTCCTGCATTTGTTTAATTTTTAACGACTGCATTTATTTATGCAGACATATATTCTATTCGTGAACCTTTACCGCATCGAATTCTTTCTGGATCTCTTCAGACGGTTCCGGCGTCAGCAGGCTGACGATAACTATAACTGCAAATGAAACGATGAATGCAGGGAGAAGTTCATATATATCCCATGCGCCGCCGAGCGGTCTTACAAGGAACTTCCAGATAAATACCATAGCGCCGCCGCTCACGAGACCTGCCAGAGCGCCGTAGAAGTTAGTGCGCTTCCAGTAAAGCGATGTCAGGATAAGCGGACCGAATGCAGCGCCGAAGCCCGCCCACGCAAACGATACGATGCGGAATACCGAGCTGTCCGGATTCTGAGCGAGGAATGCAGCTATTACTGAAATAACAACTACTGTAAGTCTTGCAAGTATCATTTCTGTTCTCTGAGATACCTTTATGCCTGCAAAATCTTTTATAAGATTCTGCGATACGCTCGATGAGGCAGCGAGCAGCTGCGAGTCTGATGTGGACATTGTAGCCGCAAGTATTCCTGCTATTATAAGGCCTGCCACGAGAGCTGCTATAACGCCGTGTGTAGATATCAGGCTTGATATCTGGATTATGATAGTCTCTGATGCTGATGATCCTTCAAGATAAGGTACAGCGCCCGCCTTTGACATGCTGAGTCCTACAACGCCGATAGCTACTGCAGCGCCCATTGATATAACTACCCAGATAGTCGCTACTCTTCTTGAAAGCTTGAGTTTCTTGTGGTCTTCAATAGCCATGAATCTTAACAGGATATGCGGCATACCGAAGTAACCGAGACCCCACGCGAGAGTCGAAACTATAGAAATAAATCCATATGGGCTTGAAGCGCCTGTAGCCTGATCATGCGAGTGGGTAAGCGACAGGTATCCTGCCAGCTCTCTGCTGTTGTCGATGACCTGTCCGATACCGCCCGCTGTATATATACCAAACCCCAGTACTATGATAAGAGCAACTGTCATGATGCAGCTCTGTATAAAGTCAGACGTACTTGCCGCGAGGAATCCCCCGAGCGTCGTATAAAGAACGATAACTACTGCGCTGACGATCATAGCCGTTATATAGTCAACGCCGAAAAGGCTGTTGAACAGCTTTCCGCAGGCTGAAAAGCCTGATGCCGTGTACGGTATAAAGAATATTATTATTATTATCGCGCCTATAGCTGTAAGTATATTTCTGTTATCTCTGTAACGCTTTGACAGGAACTCCGGAACTGTGATAGAGTTGCCGCATATCTCAGTATAGTTTCTTATACGCTTTGCAACTATGAGCCAGTTGAGGTATGTACCGACTGCGAGGCCGATAGCCGTCCAGCCTACTTCCGAAAGGCCTGACAGATACGCAAGACCCGGCAGACCCATAAGCAGATAGCTGCTCATGTCCGAAGCTTCCGCACTCATCGCCGTAACGAACGGTCCAAGCTTCCTTCCTCCGAGGTAGAAATCCCCGGCATCATTATTTTTTTTCATGCATACGATTCCGATGCCTACCACGAATATCAGGTAAGCTACTATCGAAACCGACATCCATATCTGTGCTGATGTCATAATGATCTTCCTTCTTTCTCTCCTTTTTTAGCAACCTGACGGGCGTCGCCGCCCGCAAATATGCGCTTATTATAGCATATAAAAAAACAGACTGAAATACAGAATAAATTCTGTACTATAGTCTGTAATAAATAACTGTATTTTTCTGTTAAGCCTTTATTTTCAATGAATCTAAATCGTACTTTTATTAGAAATATATTTGTTTCAATGCTTTTACTGTATCGCCTAATAGCTATACACGATTCGGTTTTTTCTTTAATATAAAAATACGTCGATACAATATTCTGCACGACGTATTTTGTAACATTCTATATTCTATTAGCTGCGACGAAGGAAACCAATAAAAACAGGAAGCATCTGATCTGTATATTTCGAAAGTGAATAGTCTCCGTTTGAAATGCACCAGTCATATAAAAAGGCTCTTTCAAAAAAAGCGTATACCTTCACTATCTCATTTACAGTCATATCGTTCGTCAGTTCTCTGCTCTTCTGACCCTGCGACACTACCTGCTTCAGCAGCTTATAATAAAACCTGTTGTGATCCATAAGATGACGCTCGCCCTTAGTTATAAGCTGCGTAGAATAAAGGCGAGCCAGCAGATCAAGGTCTATCTCGTTTTCGATCATCACAAAAAGCTCATGATTCATCAGCAGCAGCTTATCAAATGCATCCATATCAGGATCCATCGTCGCCGCAAGTTCCTGATATTTCTCGTCAAACATGACAGATAACGTACTGAGCAAAGCGTCCTTGCCATTAAAATAATGATAAAATGAACCCTTTGATGTCCCTGATTCATCTATTATCTCCTCAACAGTCGTATCCTCATAGCCCTGCTCATAAAACAGCTTCCAGGCCGCTGATATTATGCGTCCCTTTGTATTTCGCTCTTTACGTCTGCTCATACTACAGACTATTTCTCCAGCATTTTCTGAAGAGTTTCAACATCAAGCCCCGTAACTGAGGCTATCATCGGCAGTTCTATCGGCTGGTTCTGTTTTATCGGAAAGTAAAGCAATGAACTCTGTTCGTCTGATATCAAGCCTATAAATGAGCAGAAATTTATATATCCTACAGCCCTGCGCTGTTCTTCCTCATTAACATCTCTGCCTTCATCCTTCGCATTCTGAATAATAGTAGCTACCAGATCACAAAGAGCGAGCTTTATCATGCTTGCTCTCGCATAATCATCAGATGTCTTTATCTTAAAAGCAAAAAGATTTTTCTGTACCTGATGCAATGGAATATCAGTGAATTCGCTCACTTCTTCATCCGTCATCGGATGATGATTTTTTCCATCAAATACTTCAGTCTTTTCTTCTTTTGTGATAGCTCCTGCAACACAGCAGAGTTCTACCGCTGTATCATAAAGATTCTGATCTACCTCAGGCTTTTCACCATATTCTGCTCTTGGCGGTTCCATATTTCTGAAATCACATAATGTTTTACGGCAGAGCTGATCTATAGTTACATATTTATATGTCTTCTGATAGTTACTGTTTTTCTTTACACTCTTTTTCTTTTTTACGTTAGCCATTTCTTTTTCCTTTCGAGCTTTTGGCACTGATAATTTACTGTTTGCTTTATCTTTTATTTACTGCATCATATCCGGCGCTGATATTTTTATATGACCTGCGATCTGCGTGATGCTGCTGATGCTGTTTCATCCTTTTCAGCGCGGAGCGCTGCCGATCTGCAAGGCTGATACATACAATACATTATTTATTATCCTATAATTCAGGCATTTCGGCAACAAAAACAGAAATATATGCCATTATGACCGCATATATTATCTTGTAGAGAATTCCATCTCGAAAGGGGTACAAAATAAATGAAAGACTATATAGAAGAGCGCGTTCTCGAAGTCGCCGCCTACGTGCTGGAAACAGGATCAACTGTCAGGAACGCTGCCAGCCACTTTAAGATAAGCAAATCAACGATACATAAAGATCTCGTTGAACGTCTTCGCGAAATAAATCCTATACTTGCTGAAGATGTAAAACATGTTCTCGATAATAATAAAGCTGAACGCCATATACGTGGCGGCCTCGCCACACGCCAGAAATACCTCGATTTTAAAAATAAAGATCTGTAAAAAGTAAAACGGCTGCCGTATGAAACGACAGCCGTTTTTGTATTTTATCAGTTTCTATACTAATTCTAAGAATACCATCTCAGCAGTATCGCCCTGTCTCTGACCGAGCTTGATGATCCTTGTATAACCACCGTTTCTCTCAGCATACTTTGGTGCGATGTTATCAAAAAGTTCTCTTACTACATCTTCATCATAGATGTAAGCGAGAGCCTGTCTTCTTGCATGAAGATCACCACGCTTACCAAGAGTGATCATCTTTTCAGCCATTCTTCTTGTTTCCTTAGCTCTAGTCAGTGTAGTAGTGATCCTACCTTCTCTGAGAAGATCAGTAGTCTGATTTCTGAGCATTGACTTTCTGTGAGCTGTAGGTCTTCCAAGCTTTCTATGTCCCTTCACTTGTAGTCCCTCCTCTACTTAATCTTCATTAGGTCTCAGGCCGAGACCGAGTTCTTCAAGTTTATGTTTAACTTCATCGAGAGATTTCTTACCAAGGTTTCTAACCTTCATCATGTCGTCCTCAGACTTATGAGTAAGTTCCTCGACAGTGTTTATATTTGCCCTCTTAAGGCAGTTGAAAGATCTTACTGAAAGTTCAAGTTCTTCGATAGTCATCTCAAGAGCTTTTTCCTTCTGATCTTCTTCCTTTTCAACCATGATTTCCACGGAATCCATACTGTCAGTCAGATCTATGAAGAGCTTAAGATGCTCCTGCATGATCTTTGCACCTATGGAAACACTTTCTTCAGGCGTGATACTTCCGTCAGTCCAGATTTCGAGTATAAGTCTGTCATAGTCAGTAATCTGCCCTACTCTTGTGTTCTGCACCGTAAAGTTAACCTTTCTCGCCGGAGTATAGATACTGTCTACAGGGATAACACCGATAGGTGTACTTTCAGACTTATTCTGATCTGCAGGAGTATAACCGCGGCCAGTAGCAAGGTTAATTTCCATCACTAATGAAGCATTTTCGTCAAGTGTTGCAATGTGAAGTTCAGGATTGAATATTTCAACATCTGAATCAACGATGATGTCAGCTGCTGTTACTTCCTTTGGACCCACTGCATTGATAATGGCTCTCTTAGGGGTATCACCGTTCAGGCGAAGTGAGAGTTTCTTAAGATTAAGAATTATCTCAGTAACATCTTCCTTAACACCTGGAACTGTTGAGAACTCGTGGAGAATGCCGTCTATCTTTACAGATGTTACTGCTGCACCTGGAAGTGACGAAAGAAGTATTCTTCTAAGGCTGTTTCCAAGTGTTGTGCCGTAACCTCTTTCAAGAGGTTCAACAACAAACTTTCCGTAGTTCTTGTCTGTATCATCGAAGATACATTCTATTGTTGGTTTTTCGATTTCTATCACTCGAATGCCTCCCTTATAACCCTCAAAATGTAACCTGTTATATGACGAGCGCTATTCCGACCATACTACTTAGAGTATAATTCGACGATGTTGTGTTCAGCGATAGGTACATCAATATCTTCTCTTGTAGGGAGCGCAATGATCTTGCCTTCTAACTTGTCAACATCAATTGTGACCCACTTAGGAGTAGTAATGATCATATCTCTGATCTGCTTGAACTTTGGAGAGCTCTTGCTCTTTTCCTTAACTGCGATCACATCGCCTTCGTTAAGTTCCATTGAAGGGATATTAGCCTTCTTACCGTTTACAGTAAAGTGACCGTGAGAAACGAGCTGTCTTGCTTCTCTTCTTGTAGCTGCGAAGCCCATTCTGTAAACTACATTGTCGAATCTTCTTTCGAGCATAATGAGAAGGTTAGCACCAGCGCTTCCTGGTCTCTTCTGAGCCTTCTCAAATGTATTTCTGAACTGCTTTTCAAGGAGTCCATAAACAAACTTAACCTTCTGCTTTTCGTTTAACTGAGTAGCGTATTCGCTCTTCTTTCTTCTGCTCTGGTTAGGGTTTCTCTTAGACTGCTTGTCAATGCCCATAAATCCTGGTTCTAAGCCGAGAGTTCTCGCTCTCTTAAGAACCGGCTGTTTATTCTTAGCCATTCTGTGTTATTCCTCCTTTTCCTGAAATATCCTGTTACTACACTCTTCTTCTCTTTGGCGGTCTGCAGCCATTGTGAGGGATTGGTGTAATATCCTTGATCATTGTAATTTCAAGACCTGCTGTCTGGAGAGCTCTGATAGCAGCTTCTCTGCCTGAACCTGGACCCTTTACATAAACTTCTACAGTTTTAAGACCGTGTTCCATAGCGCCCTTAGCAGCAACTTCTGCAGCGCTCTGCGCAGCAAACGGAGTTGACTTTCTTGATCCCTTAAAGTTAAGTGAACCAGCACTTGACCATGATAATGTATTACCATTCATATCTGTAAGAGTTACGATAGTATTGTTGAAGGTAGCCTGGATATGAGCCTGACCGCGTTCAATATTTTTACGTTCTCTTTTCTTTTTTCTGACCGTTTTCTTTATCGGCTTAGCCATTATTCTCTACCTCCTTTACTTTTTCTTTCTGCTTACAGTCTTCTTAGGACCTTTTCTAGTTCTTGCATTTGTCTTAGTCTTCTGTCCTCTGACAGGGAGACCTCTTCTATGTCTAATGCCTCTGTAGCATCCGATTTCCATCAGTCGTTTGATATTGAGAGATACTTCTCTTCTGAGGTCACCCTCAACTGCGTAATCATTCTCAATAATCTTTCTTATCTTACCTACTTCTTCTTCTGTTAAGTCTTTTACTCTGGTATCTGGATTAATACCTGCTTTAGATAAGATATCATTCGCTGTTGGTCTTCCTATGCCATAAATATAAGTGAGTCCGATTTCAACTCTCTTGTCGTTTGGTAAATCGACACCGGCTATACGAGCCATTCGCGTACACCTCTCTTTCTGCTTTTTCAGTATTAATTACTGATAGTTGTAACTTTAAAATTATGTGACCGCGAGGTCACGTTTTTCGGCAAATTACCTTTCCGAAAAAATTCAACAGATAATTATACCATTTTTTATACGTGTTTGTCTATTTCTTTTTTATATTTTTATAAAATTAATTAACCCTGAGTCTGCTTATGCTTTGGGTTCTGGCAGATTACCATAACCTTGCCGTGTCTCTTAATGACCTTGCATTTTTCGCAAATAGGTTTAACTGAAGCTCTTACCTTCATTTTCTGTCCTCCTTTGCCTATTTATCACGCCATGTTATACGACCTCTTGTCAGATCGTATGGTGATAATTCAACCTTGACTCTGTCTCCCGGAAGTATCCTTATGAAATTCATACGGATCTTTCCTGAAATGTGAGCAAGCACTTCAAAGCCATTTTCCAGCTTGACCTTGAACATTGCATTAGGCTGGGCTTCTAATACAGTACCGAAAACTTCGATCACATCTTTTTTAGACATAAGTTTCCATCTCCTTTAATTAGTAACAGTCAGTGCAATTATCCCTGACTTTTCTAATTCTCTTTGCAGCTCAATATTTTCCAGTCTTAATCCCTGAGCCAGCTTTTCAGCGACATTGTTATTGATCCTGTTATATGGCTGCAGATGTTTGACTTTTTTCTTTTTGGGGTTTTCTGATTTTCTTCTGTCACCATCGGCGATCAGAACATAATCATCATCTATAACTTCCACAACAAAGAACACATCACCTTTGTCGCGCCCGGACTTTGATTTTACTATCTGCCCGGGTACAAGCGGATTCTGTATACCCTTCATAGTTTATTATTACTCCTCGAGTAAAGTAATAACTTCAGGTTCGCCGTCTGTTATTACTACTGTGTTCTCATAGTGAGCAGCATATTTGCCGTCAGTTGTTACGGCAGTCCATTCATCGTCCAGCACTTCGACCTCGTAAGTACCCATACTTATCATCGGCTCGATAGCTATTACCATGCCTTTTTTTAGCTTAGGGCCTCTTCCAGGTCTTCCGTAATTCGGAACTTCAGGCTGCTCGTGTAAGTTCTGTCCCACACCGTGACCTACGTAATCTCTAATAACTCCAAAACCGTCATATTCCGCTCTCTCCTGTATCGCATGCGATACATCAGAAAGGTAATTGCCCGGTCTGCAGTATTTCAGTCCTTCAAAGAAGCTTTCGCGTGTTACTCTTATAAGTCTTTCAGCATCTTCTGAGATCTTGCCTACAGGATATGTTCTTGCCATATCACTGTACCATCCCTTGTATATAGCTCCTGCGTCAACGCTTACGATGTCACCTTCCTGCAGAATGATCCTCTTTGACGGTATGCCGTGTACGACTACCTCATTTGGAGAAACACACGCACTGGCAGGGAAATCACCGTAACCCTTAAAGGCAGGCTTCATGCCGCCCTTAAGTATTCTCTGCTCAATGAATTTATCAATATCGTGAGTTGAGATACCGGGTTTTATGAAGCCTTCAAGATCTCTCATGATCTCTGCCGTGAGTTTCGCAGGAACTTTCATCATTTCAATTTCCGAATCGGATTTAATGATGATCATTTTTTATTCTCCTAATACTTTTGTAATATCTGAAAATACGTTGTCCATTGCCTGGTCACCGTTTACAGTGGCAAGTACGCCTGCTTTTTCATAATATTCAATAAGTGGAGCAGTCTGAGCAAAATAAACATTGATCCTGTTCTCAACAGTTTCTCTGTTATCATCTGCTCTCTGGTATACTTCGCCGCCGCATGCATCACAAACACCCTCTTTTGCCGTAGGTTTCGTGTTTACATTGTAAGTGGCGCCGCATGATTTGCAGACTCTTCTTCCGGCAATCCTGTCAATGAGCTTTTCAGAAGCTACGTCTATATTAAGAACATAGTTTATTGAAAGGCTCTTTGCTTCCATTATCTTAGTAAGCTCTTCAGCCTGGAATACTGTTCTTGGAAAACCGTCAAGCATAAAACCGTTTTTGCAGTCGTCCTGCTCCAGTCTGTCTTTTACCAGATCTACTACGAGTTCATCCGGTACAAGCTCACCCTTATCCATATATTCCTTAGCCTTCTTGCCAAGTTCAGTGCCATTCTTTATATTGGCTCTGAAGATATCACCGGTCGATATCTGTGGGATACCGTACTTTTTAACTATAAGTTCAGCCTGAGTGCCTTTGCCGGCTCCCGGAGGGCCGAGTAATACGATATTTAACATAAGTCTGCCTCCTTTATTTAAGGAATCCCTGATAATTTCTCATCATAAGCTGAGATTCAAGCTGCTTCATTGTATCAAGCGCAACGCCGACAGCGATGAGCAGTGATGTTCCGCCGAAGTGAATATCCAGCGAAGTGAAGTTGCTTATAATAGCAGGGAGTGTTGCGATAACTGCAAGGAATACAGCTCCCGCAAAAGTGATTCTTGTCATTACCTTGCTCAGATATTCAACAGTCGGTCTGCCCGGTCTGATGCCAGGAATAAATCCGCCGTTTGCCTTCATATTATCTGCAACTTCCATAGGATTGAAAGTGATTGCAGTATAGAAATATGTGAAGAACATAATGAGGATTATATTCAGTACGGAATAGATCCATACGCCCGGCGTACCTGTTGACGACAGATACTTCTGAACAAACTGTGTAAATCCTGAATTTGGATCTGTAAAGTATGAGATAGTAAGTGGGAACTGAATGATAGACAGCGAGAAGATCACAGGAATTACGCCCGCCTGATTGACCTTCATTGGAATATGTGTATTCTGTCCGCCGTACATCTTTCTGCCTACAACTCTCTTGGCATACTGAACAGGGATCTTTCTTGTACCCTGCTGTACTTCGATTATACCAACTATAACTGCGATAGCAAATACAAGGAAGATTATTACACTTACCACAGAAACTTCACCTGTCTGCATCTTTGCGAATGTCTGGTGAATAGCACTCGGCATCCTTGCAACGATGCCGGCCATGATGATAAGTGATATACCGTTTCCGATACCGTATTCATTGATCTGCTCACCAAGCCACATCAGGAATGCTGTTCCTGCGGTAAGTGTAAGTACAATTACCATAAGGCTGAAGAAGCTGTTGTCAATGACAGCGCTTCTGAACAGACCAAATGTAAGTCCGATTGACTGGACAAATGCAAGTACAACAGTAAGATATCTTGTGTACTGTGCTATTTTCTTTCTGCCTTCAGTACCTTCTTTTGAAAGGGCTTCAAGTCTAGGTATTGCGACAGTGAGTAACTGAAGTATAATTGACGCTGTAACGTAAGGCGTTATACTCAGCGCAAAGATCGTGAAATTACTGAATGATCCGCCGGAAAACATGTCGAAAAGACCAAATAATCCAGATGCGCTGCTGAAATAATCACTGAGAACATTTCTGTCTATTCCCGGAACAGGAATGCAGCATCCGAGTCTGAATACTATAAGCATCAGAACTGTAAAAATTATCTTCTTTCTTATTTCAGGCACCTTAAATGCCTGTCCGAGCGACTTCAGAGTATTCATTAGATCACCTCTGCCTTTCCACCGGCAGCTTCGATCTTTTCAATTGCAGCTTTGCTGAATTTATTAGCCTGAACAGTCAGTTTCTTTTCAAGTTCGCCGTCTCCGAGGATCTTGACACCTGCAGTTACCTGCTTCACTTTACCGTCTGCGATAAGCAGTTCTGGAGTGATAACAGTACCTTCTTCATATGAGTTCAGGTCAGAAACGTTCATGATAGACCATTCCTTCTTGAATACGTTCTTAAATCCTCTCTTAGGGATTCTTCTGTATAATGGCATCTGGCCACCTTCAAAGCCAAGTCTAACACCACCGCCGCTTCTTGAATTCTGGCCATTCATACCTCTACCGGCAGTCTTACCCTGACCAGTAGCAGTACCTCTACCCTTACGCTTAGGGTTCTTAGTAGAACCGATTGGCTTGCTGAGTTCATGCAGTTTCATGTTTGACACCTCCAATCCTTTTTATTAAATTTCTTCTACTTTTAAAAGGTGCTTAACCTTTTCGATTGCACCACGCATCTGAGGATTATCAGGAAGTTCTACACTCTTGTTTGTCTTTCTGAGTCCTAATGCTTCTACTACCTTCCTCTGCTTTGGAGAGGAACCGATAGTGCTTTTAGCTAATGTAACTTTGAGCTTACCAGCCATTTCTGTTCCCTCCTTATCCGAGAATTTCTTCCTTAGTCTTGCCTCTGAGTCTCGCAACCTGTTCTACAGTCTTGAGGCTTGAGAGAGCTTCGATAGTAGCTAAAGCCATGTTTACTGAGTTGTTTGAACCAATTGACTTTGCTCTTACATCCCTGATACCTGCATGTTCGAGTACCATACGTACTGAACCACCGGCGATAACACCGGTACCAGGAGCTGCAGGCATTACGAGAACCTTGCCTGCGCCAAAAATACCAGTTTCTTTATGTGGAATAGTTGTTCCAACGATTGGAACTTCTACCATCTTTTTCTTTGCGTCTTCTGTAGCCTTACGTACAGCTTCAGGAATCTCAGCAGCCTTGCCAAGACCGATGCCTACGTGGCCAGCGCCGTCGCCAACAACCATCGTAACGCTGAATCTCATGTTACGTCCGCCCTTAACGGTCTTTGCAACACGTCTGATGTTTACGATAGTTTCCTTCATCTCGAGCTTTGATGCATCGATAGAATTCTGTCGCATAGTTTACTCCTCCTGTTAGAATTTTAATCCTGCTTCACGAGCACCATCAGCTAATTCCTTAACTCTTCCGTGGAAGAGGAATCCGCCTCTGTCAAAGGCAACCTCAGAGATTCCCTTTTCGAGTGCCTTCTTTGCAACGCTTTCACCAACAACCTTTGCAGCAGCCTTGTTACCACCGTTTTCAACTTCGATATCCTTATCAAGAGTTGAAGCAGAAACAATTGTAGTGCCTGTAGTATCATCTATAACCTGAGCATAGATGTTCTTTGAGCTCTTAAATACGCAAAGTCTTGGTCTTTCAGGAGTTCCGGAAATATGCTTTCTTACTCTGGCATGTCTTGCCAGACGTTTTTCGTTCTTAGTTGCTTTTGCCATTTAAATCACTCCTTTCTACTTAGCGCCTGACTTACCTTCTTTTCTGATGATCACTTCACCAGTGTACTTGATACCCTTACCCTTGTAAGGTTCAGGTGGTCTGTGCTTTCTGATAACAGCTGCATAGTTACCAACCTGTTCTTTATCAATACCCTTGATAATGATTTCAGTCTGAGAAGGAGCTTCAGTAGTGATGCCCTCAGGATCTTTCATTTCGATTGGATGTGAATAACCTAAGTTAAGAACGAGTGTATCACCCTTCTTTTCTACTCTGTAACCTACACCAACGAGTTCGAGCTTCTTCTCGAATCCCTCAGTTACACCGCTAACCATATTGTGGATGAGTGTTCTGTAAAGGCCGTGAGCTGATCTCTTTTCCTTTGTATCGTCATCTCTCTCAACAATTACGTTACCGTCTTCGATTTTTACGCTTACTAACTTTTCATCAACCGGCTGTGTAAGTTCGCCCTTAGGACCCTTAACAGTGATGATTCCGTTTTCCATCTTTACTTCTACGCCGGCTGGGATCGCTACAGGTTTCTTACCTATTCTTGACATTTTAATTCCTCCCTACCAAACGTAACAAATTACTTCGCCGCCTACGCCTAACTGTCTTGCTTTCTTGTCGCTAATAATACCGTGAGATGTAGATACGATTGCGATACCTAAACCTCCGAGTACCTTAGGAACTTCGTCCTTCTTAGCATAAACCTTAAGACCAGGCTTTGAGATCTTCTTTAATCCACTGATAACGCGTTCTTTGTTTGCGCCATACTTCATTGTTATTTTGATGATGCCCTGCTTGTCATCTTCGATTACTTCAAAATCCTTAATGTAGCCCTCTTCTTTAAGAATTCCTGCGATTGATTTCTTCATGTTAGAGGCAGGAACCTCAACTGTTTCGTGGCCTACAGTGTTGGCATTTCTGATTCTTGTAAGCATATCTGCTATAGGATCAGTCATTGTCATTGTAGAATTCCTCCTTTCCTAAGTTGTTCGGCTTACCAGCTTGCCTTTCTTACACCAGGAATTTCTCCCTTGTACGCCATTTCTCTGAAGCAGATACGGCAGATGCCGTACTTTCTGAGAACTGAATGTGGTCTTCCGCAAACCTTGCATCTTGTATATGCACGAGTCGAATACTTCGGTTTTCTCTGCTGTTTTACTTTGAGAGATGTCTTAGCCATATTTCCCTCCTAATTACTTTTCAAACGGCATGCCTAACATTTCGAGAAGAGCATAAGCTTCCTCATCAGTCTTAGCCGTTGTAGTGAACGTTATGTCCATACCCTTGATTTTATCGATCTTATCATACTCGATTTCAGGGAAAATAAGCTGTTCCTTTATACCCATAGTGTAGTTGCCTCTGCCGTCAAAGGAATTCTTGCTTACACCCTTAAAGTCTCTTACACGAGGTAAAGCGATGTTGAAGAACTTATCAGCGAAAGTATACATATTTTCTCCTCTGAGAGTTACTTTCGCACCGATAGGCATACCTGCTCTGAGCTTGAAGTTAGCGATTGACTTCTTAGCCTTTGTCATAACAGGCTTCTGACCAGTAATGATTCCGAGTTCCTGAACTGCTGTTTCGAGCATCTTCTGGTTGTCCTTGATATCACCAAGTCCCATATTGATAGTAATCTTTTCAAGCTTTGGAACTTCCATTACATTCTTATATTCAAATTTATCTTTTAATCCGTTAAATACAGTATTATCATAATACTCTCTAAGTCTATTTGCCAAGATCTGTACCTCCTTTCCGGTTTCTTATCAATTAGTCGATCTTATTTCCAGTTTTCTTGGAGATCCTGAACTTCTTGCCGTCTTCAACAACATATCCAATTCTTGTAGCAGCTTTAGCCTTGCTGTCCCAGAACATTACGTTTGAAACATCGATTGGACCTTCCTGATGCTTGATTTCAGCAGGAGTTGTTCTCGTTGCCTTGGCATGCTTAGTCTGCATGTTAACGCCTTCAACGATCACCTTGTTCTCCTTAGGCATAGCCTTGATAACTTTGCCCTTCTTGCCTTTATCTTTACCACTGATAACGATGACTGTATCATCCTTCTTGATATTCATCCTTACACCTCCTCGATTAGAGTACTTCCGGTGCGAGGGACACGATCTTCATGAAGCCAGCGTCTCTTAATTCTCTGGCAACAGGTCCGAAAATACGTGTACCTACTGGAGTCTTGTCGTCTTTTACGACAACCGCTGCGTTCTGGTCGAACTTAACGTAACTTCCATCCGGTCTTCTAACGCCGCTCTTAGAACGAACGATGACTGCCTTAACAACGTCACCCTTCTTAACAACGCCACCTGGTGTTGCATCTTTAACGGCACAAACGATTATATCTCCAATATTCGCTACCTTGTGGCCTGTACCACCGAGAACACGAATACATAATAATTCTTTAGCACCAGAATTGTCGGCTGATCTGAGCCTGCTTTCTGTCTGTATCATATCGGTGCCTCCTTTCAGCTAATTGTAATTACTTAACTTTTTCTACGATTTCAACAAGTCTCCATCTCTTATCCTTGCTGAGAGGTCTTGTTTCCATAATCTTAACTGTATCACCAATGCTGCAGACATTCTCTTCGTCGTGAGCCTTGAACTTTTTAGATCTCTTAACTGCCTTTCCGTAAAGAGTATGTCTAACAAAGTCCTCTACTGATACAGTGATGGTCTTATCCATCTTGTTGCTGACAACAACGCCAACTTTTGTCTTTCTGCTGTTTCTTTCTGACATGCTGTATCCTCCTTTCGACTATGCCTGAGCCTCAAGCTCTTTTTCTTTAATTACAGTCTTTACTCTAGCGATATCTTTTTTAACCTCTCTCATCTTTACAGGATTTTCAAGCTGACCTGTAACGTGCTGGAATCTGAGGTTGAATAATTCGTTCTTAAGCTTTAAAAGTTCGCTGCTAAGCTCAGCCGGTGTCATTTCTCTGATTGTTTCAATTTTCATTACGCTTCACCGCCCTCTGTTACTGTCTCCTTAACTACAAACTTGCACTTGATAGGCAGCTTGTGTGATGCGAGACGCATAGCTTCTCTTGCCTTATCTTCAGGAACTCCGTCAAGCTCAAACATAACTCTGCCTGGCTTTACTACTGCTACCCAGTACTCTGGAGAACCTTTACCTGAACCCATTCGAACTTCAGCAGGCTTCTTAGTTACTGACTTATGTGGGAAGATTTTGATATAAACCTTACCGCCTCTTTTGATATATCTTGTCATTGCGATTCTGGCAGCTTCTATCTGATTAGAAGTGATCCATCCGCATTCCTGTGCAACAAGTCCATATGAACCATATGTTACAGTATTACCCTTAGTAGCAACACCCTTCATTCTGCCTCTGTGCAGTCTGCGGTGTTTAACTCTCTTTGGCATTAACATAGGACTTCCTCCTTCCTGTCACTACAATTCTATTCTTCTGTAGCCGGAGCTTCCTCTACAGGTGCTTCTGCCTGAGCTTCTTCTACCTGTGGTGCAACCGGTTCTTCCTTCTTTATGAGCTTTCTTCTCTGAATTGGCTTTACTGCCTTTTCTTCAGAGTCGTTTCTTCTGTCTCTTCTATCTCTGCGGTTTCTGTCGCCTCTTGGTCTGTCGCCGTCCTGTCTTCTTCTGTTTCCGCGTCTTTCTGGCTTTGCAGTTTCTTCAGGAATTGGGCTTACGAGTTCCTTATTGAGGACCTCACCCTTGTTGATCCATACCTTAACGCCGATCTTACCATAAGTTGTATCTGCTTCAGCAAAACCATAATCGATATTTGCTCTGATAGTATGCAGAGGAACGTTACCTTCGCTGTACTTTTCGCTTCTTGCAATTTCAGCACCGCCAAGTCTTCCTGATAATACAACCTTTATACCCTTGCTGCCGGCTTTCATTGTTCTGCCGATAGCCTGCTTCATAGCTCTTCTGAATGCAACTCTTCTTTCGAGTGCCTGAGCAATGCTCTCAGCTGTGAGCTGAGCATCTAATTCTGATCTTCTTACTTCAACGATGTTGATGCTTACCTTCTTCTTTGTAAGCTTTTCGCTGTCCTTCTTGAGTTCTTCGATTCCAGCGCCTGACTTACCGATGATCATACCCGGCTTATCAGTGAGAATTGTAAGCTTGATCTGGTTGTTAGCAGCTCTGTCGATTAAGATCTTAGAGATGCCAGCCATATAGTACTTCTTCTTTACGAATTCTCTGATCTTCTTATCTTCTATAAGGTAATCTGCAAAATTATTCTTATCTGCGTACCATTTGGAATCCCAGTCCTGTATAACGCCCACTCTTAAACCATGTGGACTTACTTTCTGACCCATAAAAAACCTCCTGTTCAGATTTTATCTTTCTTTTAATGTAACACCTACATGGCTTGTTCTTTTAAGGATAATAGACGCTCTACCCTGTGAACCTGGCATGAATCTCTTCATTGTTGGTCCCTTGTTTGCAGAAATTTCTGCTACATATAAAGCATCTGGGTTCATTTCATGATTGTTTTCTGCATTAGCAGCCGCAGACTGAACAACCTTTTCTACGATCTGAGATCCCTTGCCTGGTGTAAACTTTAATATTGTCAGTGCCTCGCTTAAGTTCTTTCCTCTTACAAGGTCGCATACCGGCTTTAACTTGCTCGGAGACATCTTTACATACTTTGCAACGGCTTTAGCTTCCATCTATAAGCCCTCCCTTCGTTAAATATCAGTTAGCCTCTCTTGGAACCTTTTTCCTTATCCGCGTGACCTCTGTACGTTCTTGTCGGCGCGAATTCTCCGAGGCGGTGTCCTACCATATCTTCTGTAATATATACAGGAACATGCTTTCTTCCGTCATGAACAGCGATTGTGTGACCAACCATCTGTGGGAAAATTGTTGACGGTCTTGACCATGTCTTTAATACCTTCTTCTCATTTGCTGCGTTGAGAGCTTCGATTCTCTCAAGGAGCTTCTTATTGACGAAAGGTCCCTTTTTAAGTGATCTGCTCATTTATAATTACCTCCCTGTGATTACTTTTCGTTACGTCTCTTAACGATGAACTTGTCTGAAGCCTTCTTCTTCTTTCTAGTCTTAAGACCAAGAGCAGGCTTACCCCAAGGAGTAACAGGTCCCTTACGTCCGATAGGTGCTCTACCTTCACCACCACCGTGTGGATGGTCGTTAGGGTTCATTACAGAACCTCTTACTGTAGGTCTGATACCCATATGTCTCTTCTTACCGGCTTTACCGATCTTGATATTTTCGTGGTCGAGGTTACCTACTTCACCGATCGTAGCTCTGCACTCGATGCGGATCTTTCTAACTTCGCCGGACGGCAGTCTTACCTGAGCATACTTGCCTTCCTTAGCCATCAGCTGAGCGCCGTTACCTGCAGATCTTACGAGCTGACCGCCGCCGCCTGGCTGAAGTTCGATGTTATGAATTATAGTACCTACTGGAATATTTGCGAGTGGAAGTGCATTACCTACCTTAATATCTGCTTCAGGTCCTGAAACGATAACATCGCCTACGTTTAACTTATTAGGAGCGATGATATACTTCTTTTCGCCGTCAGCGTAGAATATAAGTGCAATGTTTGCGCTTCTGTTAGGGTCATATTCTATAGCTGCAACCTTACCAGGTACATCATCCTTGATTCTCTTAAAATCGATGATTCTGTACTTTGGTCTGTAGCCGCCGCCTCTGTGTCTTACAGTGATCTTACCTCTCTGGTTTCTACCAGCATGCTTTTTAAGAGTAACTGTCAGTGACTTTTCCGGAGCAGACTTTGTGATCTCATCAAATGCTGAAACAGTCATGCCTCTCTGACCCGGAGTATTTGGTTTATACTTCTTAATAGCCATCTGTCGTCATCCTCCTTATTATAATCCCTGGAAGAATTCGATTTCCTTGCTGCTTTCCTTAAGCGTTACGATCGCTTTCTTGGAATCAGGAGTTCTGCCGACATTTCTTCCCATTCTCTTTAACTTTCCTTTGCAGTTCATGATGTTAACCTTTGCGATTTCGATACCAAAGATCTCTTCAAGAGCGATCTTTACTTCAGTCTTGTTAGCATCAGTTGCAACCTTGAATGTGTACTTTCTTTCCTGTGCATCATCCATACTTTTTTCTGTGATAACAGGCTTTAATATTACGTCATAAGGAGTTTTCATTATGCGTACACCTCCTCGATCTTCTTAACAGCTTCCTTTGTTACGATAAAGCTTGTAGCATTAAGAACCTCATATGTGTTCATTGTGCTTACAAGAGTTGTCTTAACTCCCGGAATATTTGCTGCTGACTTTATAACATTTTCGTCCTTTTCATCCATAACGATGATAGCCTTCTTAGCAGCCTTTATATTCTTAAGAACATTTACCATGTCCTTTGTCTTTGGAGCTTCAAATGAAAGTGAATCAAGAACGATTATTTCATTTTCCTGAACCTTAGAAGTGAGAACAGACTTGATAGCAAGTCTCTTTACCTTCTTTGGAACTGAGTAGCTGTAATCTCTTGGCTTTGGTGCGAATACTACGCCGCCGCCAATGTGGCTTGGAGAAGTAAGGCTTCCCTGTCTGCCTCTACCAGTACCCTTCTGTCTGAACGGCTTTCTGCCGCCTCCTCTTACTTCGCCTCTAGTCTTTGCTGACTGAGTGCCCTGTCTCTGATTAGCGAGATAGTTCTTTATTACTTCATGCACTGCGAATTCATTTACTTCGATGCCGAATACTGAATCGTTCAGTTCGATATCGCCGACTGCTTCGCCTGCCATGTTAAGCATGGTTACTTTAGCCATTTTCAAATCCTCCTTCCGAAAATCTTATTATTCCTGACCTTTAACGGCATAACGGATTCTGAGAATACCGCCCTTATTGCCCGGAACAGATCCCTTAACGAGAAGTACATTTCTTTCCGGAATTACCTTTACGAGTTCGATGTTCTGTACTGTAACAGTTTCACGACCCATTCTACCAGGACCATCGTTACCCTTGAATACTCTTGAAGGATAAGTACCTGCAGCCAGACCGCCGGCAAGTCTCTTGTGCTTTGAACCGTGACCCATAGGACCTCTGTGGTGTCCGTGTCTCTTGATGTTACCCTGAGTACCCTTACCTTTTGAAGTACCAGTGATATCAAGCTTCTTGCCTGCTTCGAATATTTCAACTGTAAATTCCTGATTGAGTGAATATTCAGAAGCATTTTCGACTCTTACTTCAGCGAGGTGCTTCTTAGCAGCAACGCCAGCCTTTTCGAAGTGACCCTTCATAGGCTTTGTAACTCTGTGAGCCTTTTCATCAACGTAACCGATCTGTACAGCTTCATATCCGTCTGTTTCTGTAGTCTTGATCTGTGTTACAGCTACAGGACCAGCTTCGATTACTGTTACAGGAATCGCTTCGCCTGTTTCGGAAAAAATCTGAGTCATTCCGACTTTTTTTCCTAAGATTGTGTTCATTCTTGAATCCTCCTTGTTTCTCTTACAGCGGATCGCCTGTGGCGATCATACTAAGCGGAGATTTCCCGGCAGCGGGCTTTCAAAAGGACCGTTCGGATATATCCTTTCGAAATCCTTGCGTAAGTACGCCATCATTTGCTTTTCAGTAAACTGACGCACCCTTTTCGAAAAATCTATATTGATCTTAGTAACTGTCTTATAACTTGATTTCGATATCTACGCCTGCTGGCATATCGAGCTTCATGAGAGCATCTACAGTCTTTGGAGCAGGATTGAGGATATCAACGAGTCTCTTATGAGTTCTCTGTTCAAACTGTTCTCTTGAATCCTTGTACTTGTGTACAGCTCTTAAGATAGTGATTACTTCCTTTTCTGTTGGCAGCGGAATAGGACCTGAAACTTCAGCGCCTGTCTTCTTAGCTGTCTCAACGATCTTTGCTGCGCTCTGATCTAATGCTTTATGATCATAAGCCTTTAACTTGATTCTGATTTTCTGACTGCTCATTAGTCTTTACCTCCTTGATTTTCGCACGTTTTCGCTATTTCTGTGCGAGGGATTTCGTCTTTCACACTCGTCCGGGTGTTTCGTGTTTTTTAACTCACAAAAATAAAATCCGGATTCCCGCGCCCGCTTCCCGAGCGGACATTTCTCAGCAGAAATTCTCTGATAGCACAGTAACTTCCTGCTTCATCGCAATGCGTTTATATATTAGAAATGTTGAATTTCCAATGTTTTCTGCGATAACCGTGTCCATTCCATGGACATAGCCGTCCCAGAACACGCTCACTTAGTATACTATATGCTACTATATAATGCAAGCATTATTTTTAATTTTTTTGACGTTTTTTCACTTTTTCCAATCAATAAAATTGCCGTATTTCAAGGCTTTGCGGAAACGAGTATTGTACACTTATCCTAGTGTTTCATTTACTGTTCTTCATATCCTGTATGTATGATACAAATACCTCAAACCCTTGAAAATATTGTTATTTAAGGCTTTTGGGAATTATCTGTCATTATTTGCTGCAACTTATCATTTAATATTTTATATCATACTTCAGCATAGAATGTCGTAAACACGCCAGAGACTGCTCACCACTTTGCTTTAAAAACTTCAAAAACGCAGAAAGAGACTGCACAAAGCAGTCTCTTTCATTATACCGGTATTATTTTTCAGTTTTTAAGAGTCTAAATTACTCGATGATCTCAGTTACTACGCCTGAACCTACTGTTCTTCCGCCTTCACG
>JABLTO010232466.1_pt1 | contig 26397 bp, 25 predicted proteins | sample 7160091 | NCBI WGS metagenome assembly JABLTO01 (sample SAMN14651225, study PRJNA627086) | human gut metagenome | isolation source: feces | host: Homo sapiens
CACCCCTTACATGGGGGTATAGCTCAGCTGGGAGAGCGCTTGAATGGCATTCAAGAGGTCAGCGGTTCGATCCCGCTTATCTCCACCAAACGGGTGCGCTGAGTAATTTTTTATTCAATTAGTGCGGGGGTTGTTTACCGCTTCAACCGGGCTCCCAGCTGAGCTATACCCCCAGATGCGTTCCGTCGGGAACAAGGAGTATTATACTCACCCCGCCTCAATTTGTCAACTGTTTTCCGCGTTTTTTTCTATCTTTTTTTCGGGACAGCAACCCCAGCCCTCACTGGAGTCGTTCCCCCGCCTCCGCCGGGAGGCAATAGCCGCCGGGGACGGTTTGGATGTAGTCGCAGCCGCAGCAGTCGGTGCCCATCTTTCGGCGGAGGTTGGAGATCGTGTTGGCCACCACCTTCATGGTGTCCGCACTGTCCTTTCCCCACACGGCACGAAAGATGTCTCCTTTCGTCAGCCGTTTCCCCACGTTCTCCGCCAGGAAGAGCAGCAGGTCAAACTCCATCCGGGTCAGGGACACCGCCCGCCCCTGGCAGGTCACCTGTCGGGAGCCGCCGTCGATGGTCAAGCCGCGGACGGACAGGGGCTGCTGGGTGCTGAGGGAGAACTGCTCCGCTTCGATGTGCTCCCGGCGGAGCAGCGCTAAAATCTGTTCCTCCAGCGCCGGGTCATTCTGTTTGCTTCTGATAATGATCATCCTGTCCGTCCCCGTTTCTCACGCTTCCTCCATAGTGTGGAGGAGATTGACCATTTCGATGGCGCTCAGGGCGCAGTCATAGCCCTTATTGCCCGCTTTGCTGCCGGCCCGCTCGATGGCCTGTTCCAGATTCTCCGTGGTCAGCACCCCGAAGAGCACCGGCACGCCGCTGTCCAGAGAGACGTTAGCGATGCCCTTGGAGACCTCGCTGCACACGTAGTCGTAGTGGCTGGTTGCCCCGCGGATGACCGCGCCCAGGCAGATGACCGCGTCGTACTTGCCGCTCTTGGCCATTTTTGCCGCCACCAGCGGGATTTCAAACGCCCCCGGCACCCAGGCTACGTGGATGTCCTCCTCCTGGACGTTGTGCCGCAGCAGGCCGTCACGGGCGCCGCCCAGCAGCTTGGAGGTGATGAACTCATTGAATCGTGCGGCGACGATACCGATCTTAATGCCTTTGGATACCAGATTTCCTTCTAACGTCTTCATATTATGACGCCTCCCTTTTTAAGTATACTGTAGCAGATGTCCCATCCGAACCTGCTTGGTTCTCAGATAGAACAGGTCATATGCGGTAGCGCTCATCTGAATGGGCACCCGCTCTGCGATTTCCATGCCGTACTCGGCCAGCTGGTACACCTTGTCCGGGTTGTTGGTCAGCAGCCGCAGGCTCTTTACACCCAGCTCCCGCAAGATCTGCGCACCGGTGTAATATTCTCGCTCGTCCCCCTGGAATCCCAACGCCAGGTTGGCTTCCAAGGTGTCCATCCCCTGCTCCTGCAGCTCGTAGGCCCGGAGCTTGTTGATCAGGCCGATGCCCCGCCCTTCTTGGCGCATATAGAGGAGGATGCCCCGTCCCTCTTGCTCAATCTGGGTCATGGCGGCGGCCAACTGCTGGCCGCAGTCGCAGCGGAGGGAACCGAAGGTGTCGCCGGTGAGGCACTCGGAGTGGACGCGGCAGAGGACGTCCTTGCCGTCACCGATGTCCCCCTTGACCAGGGCAATGTGGTGCTCGCCGTTGAGACGGTTCACAAAGCCGTGGGCGACGAACTCGCCGTATTTGGTGGGTAATTTCACCGTAGTGACCCGATCTACCAACTTTTCATGGCTCTTGCGATAGTTCTGCAAATCCCGAATGGTGACGAACTTGATGTTGTACCGTTTGGCCAGCTCCGCCAGCTCCGGAGTACGCATCATGGTGCCATCCTCCCGCATGATCTCGCAGCACAGACCGCACTCTCGCAGCCCCGCCAGTCGGCACAGGTCTACCGTGGCCTCGGTGTGGCCGTTCCGCTCCAAGACGCCGTTCTTCTTGGAAAGCAATGGGAACATATGCCCCGGCCGACGGAAATCCTCCGGCTTGGCGCTCCCCTGCACGCAGGCCATGGCAGTGATGGAGCGCTCGGCGGCGGAGATGCCGGTGGTAGTGGACACGTGGTCGATGGAGACGGTGAAGGCGGTCTCGTGGTTGTCCGTGTTCTGCTGGACCATCTGGGGCAAACCCAGCTTTTTCACATAGTACTCGGACATGGGCATACAGATCAGCCCCTTGCCGTGGGTGGCCATGAAGTTGACGTTCTCCGTGGTGGCAAACTCCGCCGCGCAGATGAAGTCCCCTTCGTTCTCTCGTTCCGGGTCATCGGTGACCAGGATCAGCTTGCCCTGTCTCAAATCCTCCAGGGCCTCCGGAATGGTATTGAACTGGATCATATACTTGTCCTCCTAAAATCCGCAGCGGGACAGCAAGTCCCGGGTGATGGTGCTCTCTTTGGGCTGGGGCGCCGTAGGCTGTAGTAATTTTTCGATGTATTTTCCGATGATGTCCGTCTCCAGGTTCACCAAATCCCCCTTTCGCCGGTGGTGCAGGACGGTCTGGCGGACGGTGTGTGGGATGGCCGAAACGGAAAACTCCCGTTCCCCCACCGCAGCCACCGTCAGGCTGATGCCGTCCACGGTGATGGAGCCTTTCTCCACCACGTAGCGCAGCAGGGCAGGCTGGGTCTGGATGGTGTACCAGATGGCGTTGTCATCCCGACGGATGTTCGTGATGCGTCCCACGCCGTCCACGTGTCCGGCCACAATGTGCCCGCCAAAGCGGCCGTCCGCCGCCATGGCGCGTTCCAGGTTCACCGGACTGCCTACGGACAGCTGCGCCAAAGCGGAGCGGTTCAGGGTCTCGTGCATGACGTCGGCGGAGAACCGGTCGGAAGCCAGTTTGGTCACAGTCAGGCAGATGCCGTTGACGGCGATGCTGTCGCCCAGCTTGGTGTGTTCCAGGACGGTCTTGGCCTGGATGGTCAGGACGGCGGAGTGCTGTCCCCGTGCGATGTGCTGGACGGTGCCCAGCTCTTCAACAATGCCCGTGAACACGATCGGCCACCTCGCTTTCGATCAAGAAGTCTTCGCCCAGTTGGGTGATTTTGCTGTTGCGCAGGAAGAACGCCTGATCTGGTGTGGGAACGCCTGTCCCCTCCACCGGGGTCTTGGCGGTGCGTCCACCCAGCAGCTTGGGCGCTATATACGCCTGCACCTTTTGAACGATGCCGCTCTCCAAGGCCGCCCAATTCAGGGTGCCGCCGCCTTCCAGCAGGATACTGTCCAACTGCATCTCGCCCAGCCGCTCCATCAGCTGGGGCAGGTTCACGTGTCCGTCCTGTTCCTCCACGCAGAGCACCTGGCAGCCAGCTTCTTCATAGGGTCGCTGCCGCTCCGGATCGGTGCAGCAGGTGGCCAGGATGGTGGGCGTCTCCCGAGCGGTGGTGACCACGTTGGCGTTCATTGGCGTGCGCAGGTGGGTGTCGCAGAGGATGCGGGTGGGACTGCGGCCGCCGGGGAGGCGGCAGGTCAGGCGGGGGTTATCCGCCAGCACGGTGCCCACCCCCACCATGATGCCCCGATAGCGGTGACGCTGCTGCTGGACGTGGTTGCGGGCGGCTTCGCCGGTGATCCACTGGGACGCGCCGGTGTAGGCGGCGATCTTGCCATCCAAGGTCATGGCGTACTTTAAAACCACGAAAGGACGCTTGGTCTGGATGTAGTGGAAGAACACCTCGTTGAGCCGGTCGCATTCCCCCTGCAAACAGTGCTCAGCCACCGTCACTCCGTGGTCACGGAGCTGCCGGATGCCCTTCCCCGCCACCAGCGGATTGGGGTCGGATGACCCCACCACCACGTGGGCGATACCCGCCGCCAGAATGGCCTCGGTGCAGGGCGGCTGCTTGCCGTGATGACAGCAGGGTTCCAGGGTCACGTACAGGGTCGCACCCCGCGGGTCCTCGGTGCAGGCGGCCAGCGCGTTGCGCTCCGCGTGGGGCTCACCGTAACGCTGGTGCCAGCCTTGGCCGATGATGCGGCCGTCCTTGACGATCACAGCCCCCACCATGGGATTGGGCGCCGTCCAGCCACAGCCGCGCTGCGCCAGCTGCAACGCCAGATGCATGAACTGCTCGTCCTTCATGCAATCACCTCCAAAAGAAAACCCTGAACCATGGGTTCAGGGTGTGAAAATGGCACGCAAAGGATTTGCGCAAACAAAAAGCTCCGGAATGTGTGTGACACCCCAGAGCCGTGACGGAATCTGCAGGAGGATAGACTTCTCCCTGCATTTCCCCTCTTCTTCCATCCAGACTGTCACTGTCGGCTTCGGAGTTGCACCGAATCAGCCTTGCGGCTCGTGGGCTATACCACCGGTAGGGACTTGCACCCTGCCCTGAAGAGTTTTGATTCGATTGTATGGTGGAGCTTTTTCAATTTCGCTTTGCAGGTTCTCAAAACCGTTCCTGCAAGGACAGCCAAAAGAAAAGCCCCGAACACCAGGTTCAGGGCGAGACAACGGCGCGCAAAAACACTTGCGCAGCAAAAAACTCCGGAACGAACATTCATTCCAGAGCAGTCATCCACACGCAAGAGGATACACTCCTCCCTGCGCATTTTGTCTTCTTCCATCCAGACTATACTGTCGGCTTCGGAATCGCACCGAATCATGCCTTGCGGCTCGTGGGCTATACCACCGGTAGGGAATCGCACCCTGCCCTGAAGACGGTATCAACTTGTTTACGATGTGATGATAGCACATCCCGACGGCAAATGCAATACCCTTCCGCAAAGAAGGACAAAACCGGGACGCTTCGAGAGCGAGAGAGCCGATACAGAAAAGACCGCCGGAATCTCCGGCGGTCTTTGCAGCTTATCGCGCTCAATCTTCGAACTTCAGTTCTTCCACATCCTCCTCCGCGGCGGGAGCCTCGGGTGCTTCCTCTGCGGGTGCGGGAGCGGCTTCTTCGGCGGTGACAGGGGTCTCTTCGGTGGGTTCGGTGGGCAGGTCGTCCACGTTCACCTCGAACACGATGTCTTCGCTGGGCTTGTCCTCTGCTTCCTTCAATTCGGCGATCTTCTCATTGTTGGCCTGGATCTTTGCCTTGGCCTCTTCGATCTCCTGGATCACGTCCACAAATTCCACTTCGGGAGCGGAGCCGTGGATCATGTAATAGCGTCTGCCCAGCTCGGCGTATGCCTTGCGGATGGTGTCCTCTTCGCTCAGGTTGGCTGCCTTGAGCTTTGCCACGCCGGCCATCTGTGCGGCCTTGTTCATGCCCAGCTGTGCCCAATCGGCACCCTTCTGAGCCAAGTCACCGGTTCTCCGTTTCAGTTCGTCAAAGTTAAATGCCATAATGCAGTACCTCCTAACGCATGACATGGGGTGTTTTCCTGATGGTTGTATTTTACCCGGTTTATCTTCATAAGACAAGTCTTTCCTGTGGGGTTTTACGTAATTTTAATTTCTTCCCCGGTTTTTCATCCTCTTTTCATCCTTTGTTTACACTTTGGAAATCCCCGCTCCATGCGTCCCCCACTCACACGGCCGCCAGCCAATCGTCCACCACATCCTGCAGTGCCGCCGGGGTGACCAGGTGGGTCATGACCTCCTGGGCCAGGCGATAGATGCTGTCCGGATAGGTGGTGATCCGCCGGACGCTGGCGGACTGCTTGCCCTCCGACCCCAACAGCACCACCCGCAGGCCGTACTGGTCACAGAGAACGCCGTCCTCGGTCTCCGCCTCTTCCACCAGGATGTAATACGCCACGTTATAGCCGCTCCCCTGCTCCATGGGGATCTTCTTCATGCCAACAAACAACTGATTCATATTCCTTCCTCCTACTCTCTCCAGATATTTACGTCTTTGCTGTCTCGACACCCGTATTGTAGCCCCTTCTGTCGAAAATTTCGTGCGAAATTTGTCGAATGATTCGACTTTTTTTGCGGAGGCACAAAAAAACACAGTGGACGCACACCTGTCGTCTCACTGTGTCTCTTTTTACAGAGTCTGGATGACCTCCACATATTCTTCGTAGCTCATCAGCTGATTCAGCACCTGCAACAGCGCCTTGGTGCTCAAGTGTTCCGGCAAGTCCAGCCGCTGCAGCAGCTTTTTTCGCCGCTCCTGACTGCCTGCGCAGCCGGTGAGCTGGGCGGTGAACAGGTCGCTCCGGGTAATGGCTCGTCGAGGCTGAGCGTTGGACGCCTCGCCCACTACCGTAGCCCCTGCCCGCAGCAGCGCCTCCTTCAGCACCTCCGGGCGCATCCCCTCCACACCCAGCTTGCCCTCCTTGCCGGGGGCAGCCTTGCGGCGCTCCTTCCCGTAGATGTCCGGGATGTAGGCGTGCTTCACCTGGTCTTGGGGCAGGATGCCCTTCAGGTGGTTGCGGATGACGAAGCCTGCGCCGTCGCTGTCGGTGAAGATGATGAGCCCCTGTGTGGCGGCCAATTTGCGCAGCATCTGCACCGTGTCCTTCTTTTTAAAAATCTGAAAGCCGTCCACCGGGATGATGAGGGCGTCCACCACCTGGGACAGGGTGTTCTTGTCGTACCGCCCCTCCACCACGATGGCCTCTTTGATCTTCAGCATAATCCTCGCCTCCTCATCCTGCCGCCAGCTTCAGCAGCAGGTCGGTCAGCAGCTCCTCCCGGTCGATGCCGGTGGATTTCATGGCCAGGTCGGTCTCCGCTGCCAGCGCCACGGCGTTGCGGCACCATTTCAGGTCGAACTGCCGGGCGGAACGCATCAAATTTCCCGCCTGCCAGCTGCTGCGCAGCTTCCACAGGTCCGCCACATAGCCCTGCCCCTTGCCGCTCTCCAAAGCCAGCCGTGCCGACCACATCTGCCGGAGCTGACCGGCCAGGACGGCCAAAATCATGATCGGCTCCTCGTTCATCTGGTACAGCTCGCCCAGCACCAACGCCGCCTGGTCAAAGTTCCGCGCCGCCACTGCTTTGGACAGTTCGTACACCTTGGCGTCCAGCACCGGGGTCGCTACTGCGTCGATGTCCGCACGGGTAATTTTCGAGCCTGCTGCGTAGCTGCCCACCTTTTGGATCTCGCCGCCCAGATTGGTCATCAGGCCGCCGCAGACAAAGGTCAGGTACTCCGCTGTGGAGTTGTCGATCTCCTTGCCCAGGGCTTTGCAATGCCGCCGAATCCAGGCATTTAAATCGCTCTGCTGCTGGGGTTGGAACTCCACCACGGTGGCCACTTTTTTCAGCAGTTTGCCCAGCTTGGTGTTGCCGCCGGACTTGTAGGGGAGCAGGTCGTAGACGAAGATGAGGCAGACATACTCAGGCAGGTCTTGGAACATCTGTTCCAGTCTGTCCCGCCGGCTCTCATTCTCGAACAGGTCGTAATCGTAGACCAAGATCATCGTCCGCTGGCTCATCATGGGCAGGGTGTCCACGCAGTCCGCCAAGGTCTGGATGTCCAGCTCTTTCCCCTGGAACTGGTGGAGATTGAAGGTCTCCATCCCTTCCGTGAGCAGCTTTTTCTGCACCTGCTGGATGTAATAGTCCCGTAAATAATCCTCCTCCCCGTAAAACAGGTACAGATTGCCCAGATTATTTTCAGACAAGTCCTTTTTTAGTTTCGCAAACCCGGCGTCCTGCCGTTTCTTCTGTGCCATCGCGCACTCAATCCTCCTGAATGGTGATCGTTCCTTCCAAATCCGTCCGGTAGACGGCAATGTTCCGTTCCTTGAGCCGATCCAACGTCTCCTGCCCCGGGTGACCGTAGCTGTTCTCCTCCCCCACCGAGATGACCGCCGCTTCCGGCGTGGCGGCATCCAGCAGCTCCTTGCCGGTGGAGTAGGAGGAACCGTGATGACCGGCCACCAGTACCTCGATGTCAGGCAGCCTCTTCACCTTGAGCAGCTTCTTTTCGGTGGCCTTGGCCATGTCGCCGGTGACCAGCACGTCAAAGTCGTGGACAGTGCTGACCACAGCCAGGCCGGACTCGTTGGATTTGCCCTCGGCCAAGGGCGCGTATATTTGCAGCCTGCCCGCGCCCAAGGACAGGGTTTCGTCTTGTTTCAGTCGGTTCCATGGTATGTCGTGTTGGGCGCAGAGGGTCTGCACCGTTTCTGCATCCTGGCTGCCCTCTTCCGGCGTGGGCGCGATGACCTGGGTCACACGGGTGCGCTCCAGCAGGGCTTCCAGTCCGTTGATGTGGTCGCTGTCGTAGTGGGTCAAAATAAGGGCATCTAGCTCCCGAATCCCCAGCAGCTCCAGCTGGTTGCCCAGCTTGTCCCCAGCGCTGGTCATGCCGCTGCCGCCGCAGTCCACCACGGCGGCGTGGTCTTGGGACACGAAGAGGACGCACTGTCCCTGTCCCACGTCCAGCACCTGGGTGGTCATGGCGCAGCTACCCATGGTCTGGCGGTAACCCAGCACCAAGGCCACCAGTGCGGCGATGGAAACGCCGAACAGCCCCGCCGCCTTCCAGCCTTTGGGTTTCCCCAGGTAGTAGAGCAGCAGGAGCAAATACGTAAAGAGCAGCCACAGCCGCATCCACGGGGAGGTTCCGTCCAGGGCCGCAAAGGGGCGGAGGGAGAACCAGTGGATGGCCGCCGTGAGGCCGTTTGCCAGCAGGGACACCGGCAGCGCCAGCAGTTTCGCCAAGGGCAGTGCCACGCCTGACAACAGTCCGGTCACGAACCCGCCGCCCATGAGCAGTGGGATGCACCAGAGGACGGCTAGGTTGGCCAAGGGTGCGATGAGGGAAATGTTATCAAAATAGTACACGCTCAAGGGCAAGGTGAACACGGTGGCAGACAAGGTGAGCGCGACGCTCTGCCACAGTCTCCACAGCCACCGCTTCCACTTGGGCGGCACTTCCTCGCTCTCCTGCCGCTTGGGCATGAACAGCCGGATGCCCACCACCGACGCAAAGGACAGCTGCAAACCAACACTGCCGATGGCGAAGGGGTTCTGTGCCAGCAGCACAAAGAGTGCCACCGTCAACGCCGTCCAGGAGTCGTACTCTCGGAGCAGGATGTTGCCCAACAGCAAAATGCCCTCCATCACCGCCGCCCGCACCACGGACGGGGACGCGCCGGTGAACAGGGCGAAGAGCACCAACAGCGGCAGCGCCAAGATGCTCTTCCACCGCCTGCCGCCGGGCAGGAGCAAGATGAACTCCACGAAGAACACCAGGTGCATCCCGGACACGGCGGTGATGTGGCTCAGGCCGGTGCGGGAGAGGTCGCTGCGGAACCGGTCGGAGAGTCCGGACTGGTCGCCGGCAGTCAGCGCCCGCAGGATGCCGGCCGCTTCGCCGCTGTACAGGCTATCAAGCTGTTCCACCAGCCAGTGGGACGCCCGGGTGAGCCACCAGCGGGGACTATCCCGGTCGGTGCGGCGCACCTTGGTCAGCGTCACCTTCTTGCCCAACGCGAAGATGCCTTGCGCCGTGTAGGTGTGGGTGGTGTGCTCCCGGCGGACGCTGGCGTCGGTGAAGTTGCCGGTGCCGGTGAGCTGGTCACCAGGTTCCAGGTCGTCGCCGCCCTCGGTCAGGTAGAGCAAAACCCGAAAGGCGCGGTCGTCTTTGGATTGGACTTCCACCTCGATCGAATGGCCGTAGTCGGTCTCTTTGGGGTAGGCGGTGACGGTTGCCGTGAACGACTTGCCCTCACCGAGAAAGCGTTGGGCAGGTGCGCAAACGATTTGTTGATAGCCGATACACCACAGGAAACCCACGCCCCAGCTGATGGCCACCAACAGGAGCTTTAGGCGGGTGCGCCCGTGGAAGACCAAGGACAGGGCTGCCGCCGGGACGGCCAAGGTGGCCAGCAGGAACTGCAGGGTGCCGGTGAGTCCGTAGGTGGAGAGGGTGATGGCCGCGCAGAAGGGCAGGAGCGCCCAGAGCAGCGGCCTCATTGTTTTTTATCGCTCAGCCCCAACAGGTAGTCGGTGGTGACGTGGTAGAGCTGCGCCAGCTTGATGACTGCCCAGACGGGGATCTCGCGCTCGCCGGTTTCGTAACGCCAGTATACATTTCTATTCAAGTGAAGATAGTTTGCGATTTCCACCTGTGTGTAATCGTTATCTTCCCTCAAATCTCTGATTCTGCGAAATACCATAGGTAACACCTCAAAGAAGATGTTACCGTTTGGCGTCATTTTCTATTCAACTTTTCACCCATACGGGTGAGCAGCATTACAAAACAAAACCGTGGGAGACCACGGCGGGATGGAGATGCGACCACCCAAAGGCTCCTCCCACTCTGTGGGGGGAGCTGTCAGCGCAGCTGACTGAGGGGGGCAGCCTCTCCCGAAAGGGGGAGGCTGAAAGAGCTTATGATATGCTGTACTTCTTATCGTTACAAAGCGCATATCGGAGGGGAAACCCCCGGCGAGGGTTTCCCCTCTTTTCAGCGGAGCTGAAAATTCACCCTTTCCTGCGCTTTTTAAGGCTAAGGGGAATTTCGCTGACTGCGGGCAGCGACCAGGGGCTTCGCGCCTGGACCGTAGTCGCTTTTGTAAAAGCTCCGCAAAACTTAATTGGCCCTGCGGGGCTTGTATTCCGGTAGCGGGTGCGTCGTTCGTGTTAGCCGGGAGGCCAAGTCATATCCCGTCCTGCCAGGACGTGGAAGTGCAGGTGGGGCACGGTCTGGCCGGCCTGTTCGCCGCAATTGGAGACCACGCGGAACTCTTCGATGCCCAGCTCTTTGGTGATTTTTGCGATGGCTTCAAAGCATTTTGCCACCACAGCGGAATTTTCCGGGGTCACGGCGCCGCAAGACGGGATATGCGCCTTGGGGATGACCAGGAAGTGGGTGGGAGCCTGGGGTGCGATGTCGTAGAAGGCGTAGAGGTTTTCGTCTTCGTAGACCTTATTGGAGGGGATTTCCCCCTTCACGATGGAACAAAACAGACAATCCATTCGTTTTCCTCCTTTTATGTTATGGTATCGCTCCCCCTCTCACCGAAACCGGTGAGAGGGATTTGGGTTACTGGAATCAGCCCAGCTTGCTTGCCACGAAATCGTCCACGGTAGCCAGGGCGTCGTCCACTTTCAGCACGTCCTTGCCGCCGCCCATAGCGGAATCGGGCTTGCCGCCGCCGGAACCGCCGCACACCTTGGTAACGGTCTTGATGACGTCGCCAGCCTTGACGCCGGCTTTGACCGCTTCCTTGCCGCAGACGGCCAGGAAGGAGATCTTCTCACCGTTGATGGCGGTCAGGACGGCCACCACGTTGGGCTGTTTATCCCGCAGGAAGTCACCCATCTTACGCAGTTCGGGCACCTGGACGGCGCCCAGGTTGGCGGTGATGACCTTCAGGCCGCCCACGTCCTTGGCGGAGGCCAGGAAGTTCCGTGCTTCGCCCAGGGCTTCCTTGTCCTTGTACTGCTCGATGGCCTTGCGCAGTTCCCGCATTTCGCCCATGTGGGCGTCAATGCGCTGTGCCAGCTCGTCCGGCTTGACCTTCAGCAGAGCGGCTGCGTCAAACAGATCCTTCTGCATCTTCAGCTGTGCTTCCATGTTGCGCAGGCCGGTGATGGCCTCGATACGGCGGACGCCGGAGGCGATGGAGCCTTCGCTGGTGATGTGGATACTGCCCACCTTAGCGGTGTTGTCCAGGTGGGTGCCGCCGCACAGTTCCACGGAGTAGCCGCCCATGTTGACCACGCGAACCACGTCGCCGTACTTTTCGGAGAACAATGCCATAGCGCCCAGCTTCTTGGCCTCGTCCATGGACATTTCATTGCATTCCACGCAGTAACCTTCCAGGATGGCCTCGTTGACCTGCTTCTCGATGGCTACCAGCTCTTCGCTGGTGATGGCGGAGAAGTGGGTGAAGTCGAAACGGAGGTAATCCGGTTCCACCAGGGAGCCAGCCTGCTGGACGTGGTCGCCCAGGACGGTCTGGAGTGCCTTCTGGAGCAGGTGGGTGGCGGAGTGGGCGCGCTGGATGGCCTTGCGGCGGCTCTCGTCCACGGTGGCAGTGACTTCCTGGTCACGGTTAAATGCGCCCTTGGTCACTTCGCCGTAGTGCAGGTACTTGCCTGCCTTGGTCTTTTGGGTATCGGTGACGGTGAACACGGCATCGCCAGCGGTGATGGTGCCGTGGTCGCCTACCTGGCCGCCCATTTCGGCGTAGAAGGGGGTCTTGTCCAGGACGAGGATGCCCTTCTGGCCTTCCATGATGGTGCCGCTGGGTTCGTCCCCTTCCACGATGGCCAGAATCTTGCCGGTGTCGGTGAGCTTGTCATAGCCGGTGAACACGGTGGGTTCCTTGTCCACGTCGCCCAGGTCGATGCGTTCCCAACCCAGGTCGCCCAGCGCCTTCCGTGCTTCACGGGCACGAACCTTCTGCGCTTCCATCTCAGCGGCGAAGCCTTCCTGATCCACGGTCATGCCCTCGTCCTCGCACATTTCGATGGTCAGGTCGATGGGGAAGCCGTAGGTGTCATAGAGCTTGAAGGCGTCAGCGCCAGAGAAAACACTCTCGCCCTTGGCCTTGTGTTCCTCCAGCATTTCGCCAAAGATTTTCAAGCCGCCGTCGATGGTGCGGCCGAAGCTCTCTTCTTCCATCTTGATGATGCGGACGATGTTGTCCCGCTTCTCCACCAGGTCGGGGTAAGCGCCCTGATTCTCGTGGATAACGGTGTCGCAGACCTCATACAGGAAGGGACGAGCCACGCCCAGGAGACGGCCATGCCGTGCGGCACGGCGGAGCAGACGGCGGAGGACATAGCCACGGCCGCTGTTGCCGGGCAGGACGCCGTCGGCGATCATCATGGTGGCGGAGCGGATGTGGTCGGTGATGATACGCAGGGAGACGTCGGTCTTATGGCTCTCCTCATAGTGTGCGCCAGTGATTTCAGAGACCTTGTTGGTGATGTTCATGACGGTGTCCACGTCGAACAGGGAGTCCACCTGCTGGCAGACCACAGCCAGACGTTCCAGACCCATGCCGGTGTCGATGTTCTTCTGCTTCAGATCGGTGTAGTTGTTGTGACCGTCGTTGTTGAACTGGGAGAAGACGTTGTTCCACACTTCCATGTAGCGATCGCAGTCACAGCCCACGGTACAGCCGGGCTGGCCGCAGCCGTACTCTTCGCCGCGGTCGTAGTAGATTTCGGAGCAGGGGCCGCAGGGGCCAGCGCCGAGTTCCCAGAAGTTGTCTTCCTTGCCGAAGCGGAAGATGCGTTCTTCGGGAATGTGGATGTCCTTGTTCCAAATCTCAAAGGCTTCGTCGTCGTCCAGGTAGATGGAGGGATACAGCCGGTCAGGATCCAGGCCGATCCACTCGGGAGAGGTCAGGAACTCCCAGCTCCAGGCGATGGCTTCCTTCTTGAAGTAGTCGCCGAAGGAGAAGTTGCCCAGCATTTCAAAATAGGTGCCGTGACGGGCGGTCTTGCCGATGTTTTCGATGTCGCCGGTGCGGATGCACTTCTGGCAGGTGCAGACCCGCTTCCGGGGCGGGGTCTGGTCGCCGGTGAACCAGGGCTTCATGGGAGCCATACCGGAGTTGATGAGCAGCAGGGATGCGTCATTCTTGGGGATCAGCGAGAAGCTGGGCAGACGCAGGTGGCCCTTGGACTCGAAGAATTTCAGGAACATCTCTCTCAGTTCATTTACGCCATACGGTTTCATTTCTTTCTTCCTCCAAACAAAAAATGGTATCCCAAACGGCCCTTTCAAGACCGTTCTGTGCCTATGCGCAGCGGCTGGACGGACAAACAAAAAGCCCCCGCCCCTGGCATTCAGGGGCGAGGGCAAACTCGCGGTACCACCCTGATTTGTCCTCAATGCGTGCGCAGTGTGGACATCTCGGTCATCCGGTAACGGGGATGGGTCGTCCTGGTCCTCCCAGGCCGCTCGGAAATGGCTGCTGCGACCGGCCATCGCGGGGCTTGCACCCTCCCCCGCTCGCTTTGGACGCCTTTGTCACAGCTCGTTTCGTCTCAGCGATGTAACGGGTCTATTGTAGCACGTCCCTGTTACGGAGTCAACCCCACTTCTCGCCGCAAAATGGACAGGGGCGGGACGGCCTGGGGCAGCTGCATCTGGAACAGCATCTGGGGCTTTTTCGGCTCCTCCAACTGGTTGCCTTCCTCGTCCGTCATCATGGGAGCTGCAAAGGCCATGGGCTTGCAGCCGGGGCCTACCAGCTCCACTTCATCTCCTGCCTTGAATTTATTGCGCAGGGACAGGGTGGCGAGGCCGTCCGGGGTGCAGTCCTGGACGATGGCGGCCACCTGCCAATCCCGGATATAGCGGGAGTCCTCGTAGAACTGGCCGGGGTAGCCGTAATAGAACCCGGTGGAATAGTGCCGGTGGCTGACTTTCTCCACCTCGTCCCGCCACACGGGATCCAAGGGGATGCCCTGGGCGGCGGCATCGATGGCATGACGGTAAGCGCCGGTGACGATGGCGGCATAATACGCGCTCTTGGCCCGTCCCTCGATCTTGAGGGAGTTCAAACCGGCATCCATCAGCTCGGCCACGTGGTCGATCATGCACATATCCCGGCTGTTCATGATATAGGTGCCCTTGTTGTCCTCAAAGACCGGGAAATACTCGCCCGGGCGCTTCTCCTCCATCAGGTAATACTGATACCGGCAGGGCTGGGCGCAGGCGCCTCGGCTGGAATCTCGTCCGGTCATGTAGTTGGACAGCAGACAGCGGCCGGAGTAGGACACGCACATAGCGCCGTGGACGAAGGCTTCAATTTCCAATTCCGGCGGGGTCTTTTGACGGATCTCCCGGATGTCCTCCAGGGGGACTTCTCGCGCCAAAATCACTCGGCTGGCGCCCAAGTCGTACCAGGCGTTGGCTGTTTCGTAGTTGCAGATACTGGCCTGGGTAGAGATGTGCTTCTGCACGTGGGGGGCGTACTTCTGGGCCAGCCGGAAGGCACCCAGGTCGGCCACGATGACGGCGGTGACGCCGGCGTCATCCAGCACCTCCAGCCAGGCGGGCAGCTCCTTCACCTCGTTGCACCGGGGCATGGTGTTGATGGTCACGTGGGCGTCCACCCCGTGGGCTTTGCAGTAGCGGACGGCCTGGTACAGCTCGTCCTGGTCAAAGTTGCCGGCGAAGGCACGCATCCCGAAGGTGGTGCCTGCCAGGTACACCGCATCCGCCCCGTAGGCCACGGCCATTTTCAGCCGCTCCATATCGCCGGCCGGAGCCAGCAGTTCGATCTTTCGTTTCTCCATCGTTTCCCTCTCGTCTCTCTTTAATCCTGCTGCTCCGCCTTGAAGGCCAGGAAGGCGGCTTCCGTGTCAAAGAAGTGGGTGGTGCCGTCCTTCCCCAGCATGAAGTAATAGTAATTGGTCTTGTTTGGCTCCAACGCCGCCTGGATGGCAGTCAGGCCGGGGTTGCAGATGGGGCCGATGGGCAGACCGGGATTCTTGTAGGTGTTGTAGGGGCTGTCGATCTCCAGATCTTTGTCGGTCAGCTTCTTTTTCCGCTCCTTCAGCAGGTACTGAATGGTGGAGTCCACCTGCAAGTAGCCCTTGGGCGTTGCCCAGGTGTTTTTGAGCCGGTTCTGGATGACCGAAGCGATGTTCCGCTGGTCGCTGCCGTCGGTCTCCTTCTCGATGATGGAGGCCATGATGATGATGTCGTTCTTGCTGTAGCCCAGCAGCTGCATCTCCGCTTCCATCTTGCTGTCGAACCGGTCGTTGAAGTTTTTCAGCATGGTGTTGATGACATTCTTGGCGTCTGCGCCCTTGTAGAACTCATAGGTATCTGGGAACAGGTACCCTTCCAAACGCTTTTCCTTGGTGGTCTTCACGTCCTTGAGGAAATCAAAGTCGAAGGTCTCCTCCTGGGCGACCTTCAGCAGGTCGTTGTAGCTGCACACGCCCTTGTTCTCCATGAGTTTGAAAATCTCCTCCACCGTGTAGCCCTCCGGGATGGTGACGGTGACCGTCTCTCGGTAGGCCGAAGTGGAGCTGATGTTGTTGAGCAGGGCGCTGTAATCCATGACCGTGCTCAGCTCGTAGGAACCAGCGGTGATCTTCTCCGCCTTGTGGGTGAAGCTGGCAAAGAGCTGGAACAGGTAGCCGTACTTTACCAGCCCCTTCTCCTTCAATTCTGCCGTCACATCCCCCAAGGACTCCCCTTCCGTGATGGTCACAGAGGCGGTGAGCGGTTCCTTGTTCAGCGCCAGCACATCCCCTGCCCAGCGCCAGCCGATGGTGGCCAGGATGAAGGAGATGAGCAGGATGCCGCCTACGTAGATGACGCCTTCGGCGATGTTGGTGGGCAGACTGCGGCGCTGCTTTTTCCGTGTTTTTCCGGTGGGCACAGTGTCTGTCGGGGTGGGCTGCTGAGGGGCAGCTGCGGGGGGCGGCACTTCTCTGGGCGGCTGATCCTTCCACTCCTCCCAGTCGTTGGGGTCGATATGGTTCAAGATCTCGTCGATCATGGCGTCCAGGTCGATCTCCTTGGCGTCCTCGTCGGCCTCTTCCAGGTCGTTGTCATCCTCGTTGTCCTCATCCGCCTCATACAGCCAGCTCAAATCCGCCCGCTCTTCCATCGTATCCGCAGGTGTGTCCAGCTCGTCCAGGTCGCTCTCCAGATTCTTGTTCAGATCCTCGTTCTCTTCCCTGTTGCGCTTTTCGTCAGCCATGTCGTTTCTCCTCATTTGCGATGCTATGGTGAAAACGCCGCCTGATACAGACGGCGCTCCGGGGTTACTGATAGTGGATCTCCTCTTTGACCTGCTCCATGACGGCCTGGCCCTTGAGCACCTCCACCAGCTTCAGCGCAAAGTCGAAGGCGGCGCCAGGCCCCTGGCCGGTGATGAAGTTGCCGTCCACCACCACCTTGCTGCCCACCTGGACGTCAGCGGCGCCCATAGAGCCTTCCATGCCGGGGTAGCAGACCGCCTTCCGGCCGTCCAGCAGACCCATACCCGCCAGGATGACCGGTGCGGCGCAGATAGCGGCCACCTTGCAGCCCTTATCCACCGCGCCGGCGATGACCCGTTTGGCCTGGGCGGAGCAAGTCAGCTCAATGGTGTTGTCCATGCCGCCGGCCAGGATGAGCATTTCCAGGTCAGACAAAAAGGCTTCCTCGCCCACCTCGGGCAGCACCCGATCCATCTTCACGTGGATGCCGTTGGCGGAGAGCACTTCCCCACTGTGCAGGCCGGTCAGGCAGGCTTCCACCCCCGCCCGGTGGAGCAGGTCCAGGGTGACCAGGGCTTCCGCCACTTCAAATCCGTTTGCCAATAAAATCGTTACCATAATCGTTAACTCCTTATGATTTTAAACAGGTTCTGCCTGTGTCAGACAGTCCTTCGCCGCCTTCCAAATATCCTCATGGATGGCCTCCACTGTCCGCAGCTGCCCGGCCTCCGTACAGGGGATGCGCTGCCAACCCAACACGTCCGCCGCGTGGGAGGCGGTCTCCCGGCAGGCGGCTAGATAGGCGTTGTCCCGCTCGTGGATGTCCGCTTGGGTGTGGGTGGCGGCTTCTCTATGGCGCAGGAGGGAGACGGACGCGCCGGTGGGCATATCCAGGTAGAGTACCAGGTCGGGCTTGGGCAGACCCAGCTTGCCGAACTCAAACTCGTAGAGCCACCGGAAGAAGGTGTCCCGTTCCTCCGGGGACAGCTTGGATGCCTGGTGGACGGCGTTGGAGGTGGTGTACCGGTCACAGAGCACCAGACCGCCCTGCTCGTACCAGTCCCCCCAATCCTGCCGATAGGAGGCGTACCGGTCTACAGCGAAGAAGGAGGAGGCGGCGTAGGGGTTCACGTCCCCCGGTCTGGTGCCGAAAGCGCCGTTCAAGTACAGGCGGATGAGGGCGGAGGATTCCTCCTGGTAGCGGGGGAAGACCACATTGCGGAAGGCCACCTGTTCCCGCTCCAACCGCTGGCGCAGCTGCTGGAACTGAGTGGATTTGCCGGAACCGTCGGTCCCCTCGATGACGATGAGTGTGCCCTTCATAGCTGCCACGTTCCTTTCCCGTCTCAGACGGTCATAATTTTGTACATTATACCATAGCTGTTCCGGGATGTCTAGAAACCGTCCTGTTTTATGGCGTTTTCCCCAGTTCATATTGCTTTTTCTGCCATGCCATGGTATAGTATGGTTGTTTTTTAACCTTCCATTTTGGGACATGAAAAGAGCAATGACATGATGAATGTACTAAAACCGAAAACCGAATCTCCCTCCGCCACCGGCAAGCCCCCCGCCATCACCGCCACTGACGTCCACCTGAGCTATCGCAGCATCGTTCCAGTCGCCCGTCGGAAGGAGCAGGAGGATGGCAAGAAGAGCAAGCGGGTAGAGCACTTTGAAGCCCTCCACGGGGTCTCCTTCACCATCGACCAGGGGGAGATCGTGGGGCTGGTGGGTCGCAACGGCTCCGGCAAGTCCACCCTGCTGCGGGTGCTGGCTGGCATCTTTGAGCCAGATCGGGGCGTGGTGGATCTCCACGGGCACACGGTCTCGCTGCTGGCTCTGGGCGTGGGCTTTCAGACCCAGCTGTCTGGGCGGGAGAACATCTATCTGTCCGGCCTGCTGCTGGGGTTCAGCAAGCAGGAGATCGATGCCCAGATTCAGGAGATCATCGACTTCTCCGAGCTGGGCAAGTTCATCGAAAAGCCCGTTCGCACCTACTCCAGCGGGATGCAGTCCAAGCTGGGCTTTGCCATCACGGCCATTTTGAAGACGGACATCATTTTGGTGGACGAGGTGCTCAGCGTGGGCGACGCGCATTTTAAGAAGAAGAGCTTTGCCAAGATGCAGGAGCTGATCTCGGAAAAGGCCCGCACGGTGGTCATCGTCTCCCACAACTCCAGCACCATCCGCAGCACCTGCGAGCGGGTCATCTGGCTCCACGACGGGGACATCAAGATGATGGGTGAGACGGGGTTGGTCATGGATTTGTACGATGACTTCATGACTCAATACTAAAACAGTTCGCAAAAATGCAAGCATTTTTGCGAAGAAGGCAGCCGGGTGCATGCACTCACTTCGTTCGCACACTTACCCGTCTGAGAAGAGAAAAAACTGACGTACACGCCGCCAGTTTTTTCAGATTTCAATTTATTCCGTCATCTTACAGATGACGGAACTCTGTGAGACTTTATTTTATCGCACAATATGGTGATTCTTTTTCGGCAGACAGGGTGTCCTGTCTGCCGTTTTTTGACGTTTTCCCCCTTCTTTCATTGCAATGCGCACCGTTTCGTGATACCATGGGCACAGATTTCCCACAGACCACACATACTACAGTTAGATTCATGAGACCATAATCAGGAGGTGCATCTGAATCGTGCTTTCTGCCATCCAACAATTTTTCACCGACCTATGGGACAGCCTGACCCAGACCATGTCCAACCCCGACATGGCCGCTCAGCTGGTGCAGCCCATCTCCGGTCTGCTGCAGCTGCTGACGCCGCTGCTGGCGCTGTTCATCTTGATCCGCTGCGGGCGCAGTCTGCTGCGGGGAAAGATTGAAGAAGAGGTGTGGGGCTATCTGGTCACGGCGGACCAGACCGCTTACCCCCTCCCCCACTGGGAAAACCTCATCGGCCGCTCCAGCCGGTGTGATGTGGTGCTCAACTTCCCCACCGTCTCCCGCAGTCACGCCGCCCTCATCCGGGACAACGCCGGACAGTGGCAGCTCCATCCCCTCAACGCCAAAAATGGCGTCCTGCTCAACGGCACCCCCATCACGGAGCCGGAACCGGTGCAGGACGGGGACCTGTTCGACATGGGTGGGCTGGTGCTGGCCTTTTTGCCGGCCAACGAGGAGGAGCTCCACGCCCAGGCCCAGCGGCGCACCAAGCCGGGACGGTTCATCTCCCCCGGCGTGACTCTGTTCCTGCTGACCCTGTTCCAGGCCACCCTCTGCTTCAAGCTGCTGCTGGCCTATCAGGGCAACCCGGACGCGCCGCCCATCCTGCCCTGCTTTGGGGTGCTGGCCGGCTCCATGTGGTTTTTGTACCTGCTGTACCGCATCTTGAAACGGCGTGGCTTTGAAATTGAGACCATCGCCTTTTTCCTCACCACCCTCTGTCTCACCATCACCGCCAACGGCATCCCCAAATCCTTGGCAAAGCAGACGGTGTGCATCGTGCTGGGGCTGGTGGTGTTCTTCTTCATGAGCCTGATGCTGCGCAACCTGGAGCTGGCCAAGTGGTTCCGCTGGCCTGCCGCCGCCTTTTCCATGGCGCTGCTGGCCTTCAACGTCCTCTTCGGCGTCCGGCTGTTCGGCGCGAAGAACTGGGTCTCCATCGGCCCCATCCAGTTCCAGCCGTCGGAGCTGGTCAAAATTGCCTTCATCTTGGTAGGCGCCGCCACCCTGGACCGGATGTTCGCCAAGCGCAACCTGATCTTCACCCTGGTTTTCTCCGCCTTCTGCGTGGGCTGCCTGGGTCTCATGAGCGACTTCGGCACGGCGCTGATCTTCTTCGTGGCCTTTTTGGCCATCGCCTTCCTGCGCTCCGGCGACTTGGCTTCCGTGCTGCTCATGACCGCCGCCGCCTTCTTTGGCGGGTATATCATCCTGAAATTCAAGACCTATATCGCCGCCCGGTTCCTCATCTACCGCCATGTGTGGACAGATCCGGCCAATTACGGCTTTCAGCAGACCCGCACCATGTCCGCCCTGGCCAGCGGCGGCCTGTTCGGCCGGGGCGTGGGCAACGGGTGGCTGAAGAACGTGGGCGCAGCCAACACCGACCTGGTGTTCGGCGTCATCGCCGAGGAGATGGGGCTGATTTTGGCGGTCTGCTGTGTCATCGCCATCCTGCTCCTGGCGCTCTTCGCCGTGAAGGAAGCGGCCACCGCCCGCAGCTCCTTCTATGTCATCGCCGCCTGCTCTACCGCTATGATCTTCGTGGTGCAGGTCATGCTCAACGTCTTTGGCTCCACCGACCTGCTGCCGTTGACCGGCGTCACCTTCCCCTTCGTGTCCTGCGGCGGCAGCAGCATGATCTCCTGCTGGGCGCTGCTGGCCTATATCAAGGCATCGGACACCAGGCAGAACTCGGCGTTGGCGGTGAAGCTGCCCAAGCGGGTGCGGCACCGCCGTGAGGACGACCTGCCGCCGGAACCGCCTCAGGATACCGGCTCCGCCATGGAGGACACCGGCCCGGTCATCCCCCAGGACGGCCCGTTGTACACCGATGCGGACGACTGGCAGCGCTACTTCAAATGGGAGGATGATGACGAATGAAAAAGCTCCAACGACGCACCCTCTTTGTGCTCCTGTTCATCCTGGCCCTGGCCGCCGGGACGGTGGCACTGTGCGCCTTTTACGTGAAGGACGGTGCTCAGTGGGCGTCCTTCTATGGCAACCAGCACGTGTACACCAACGGCCGTATCGCCTCCGGCTCTATCCTGGATCGGAACGGCACGGTGCTCTTTGACTGCGCCGAGGGCAACTACAGCGACGACAAGACCACCCGCATCTCCACCCTCCACGCCATCGGCGACAAGCAGGGGAACATCAACACGGGGGCGAAAAACCTGTTCGCTGACCAGCTGGTGGGCTTCAGCCTCATCACCGGCACCTCCGGCACCGGCAACAGCATCAACCTGACCCTGGACGCCAACCTGAACAACGCCGCCTACCAGGCCATGGCAGGCCGGAAAGGGGTGGTGGCTCTGTACAACTACCAGACCGGTGAGGTGCTCTGTATGCTCTCCACTCCCTCCTTTGACCCGGCCGATGACGCCGAGGTGGCCAAGGTGGCGGCCGGCGACAGCAACTACGACGGCGCTTACCTGAACCGGTTCCTGTCCGGCACCTATACCCCCGGCTCCACCTTCAAGCTGGTCACCTCCGCTGCCGCGCTGGAGACCCTGCACAATGAGAACAGCTTCTCCTACACCTGCAAGGGGTCGTTGACCCTGAACGGCGAGAAGATCACCTGTCCCAGCGTCCACGGCACTCAGGATTTCGCCACTGCATTGGCCAACTCCTGCAACGGCGCTTTCGCCACCCTTGCCACCCAGGTGGGCGGCAAGACCCTGGAGAAATACGCCCAGGAGGCCGGTCTGACCTCCAAGGTGAACGTCAACGGCCTCAACTCCGCCGCCGGCAACTTCACCGCTGGCACGTCGGACAACGACGTGGGCTGGTCTGGCGTGGGGCAGTACAAGGATTTGGTGAACCCCTGCGCCGAGCTGACCCTGATGGGCTGCATCGCCCAGGGGGGCAGTGCGGCCACGCCTCGGCTGCTGAAGTCGGTCACCAGCTCCAAGGGGCTTCCGGTGGCTCATGTGACCACGGAGACCAGTCAGATTGGCTGGAAAACGGATACCTGTGATAAAATCCGCACGATGATGCACAATAATGTGACCAGCAACTACAGCAAGAGCCTGGACTTCGGCGGGCTGAACGTGTGCGCCAAGTCCGGTACGGCGGAAGTGGGCGCCAGCAAGCCCCACGCCTGGTTCGTGGGCTTTGTGGAGGACAGCGCCTATCCCTACGCCTTCGTGGTGGTTGTGGAGAACGGCGGCTGGGGCTCCTCGGTGGCTGGCGGCGTGGCGGCCAGCTTGCTCAAGGCTGCCTGCCAGTAAGGAGGCACCCATGAAGGAACAGCGTTATCAGCTCATCGCGTTGGACATCGACGGGACGCTGCTGAACACCAACAAAGAGATCACCCCGGACACAGAGGCCGCTGTCCACCGTGCTTTTGCGGCGGGCAAAGAGGTGGTGCTGTCCACAGGGCGGAGCTTTGCGGAGCTGGCGGAGATTTTGGACACCTTTCCGGAGATGCGCTACGGCATCTGCGAGAGCGGCGCCCTCATTTTCGACCGGCAGTCGGACACCCCCATCGCCGTCCACCCCATTGACGTGGAGCTGGCACGGCAGGCGGTGGACATCGCCCGTCCGCGGGATATTTTGATCCACATCTTCCTGAACGGCCGGCCGGTCATCAGTCAGCGCCGGATGGAACAGCTGGCGGACTTTCAAATCCCCTACTTCCAGTCCATGTTTGAGCGCTACTCCCTCCAGGTGCCCGATGGGCCGGACTACTGCCTGAATCAGCCTCACCCGTCCATGGAGAAGATCAACCTGTACCACCACACAGTGGAGGAACGGTCGGAGACGGAGCGTCTTTTGGCGCACCTGCCGTTATCCATGGTGGACTCGGAGAAGACCTCTCTGGAGCTGTCCGCCGCTGGCGTGGACAAAGGCAAAGGACTGTACGAGCTGTGCCGTCACCTGGGCATCCCCATCGAGGCCACCATCGCCGTAGGCGACAGCTTCAACGACGCCGCCATTTTGAACGCGGCCGGGCTGGCCATCGGCATGGGCAACACGGCGGAACCGGTGCGGAAGCTGTGCGACGTGATTGTGAAGGACTGCGACCATGACGGGGTGGCGGAGGCCATTGAGCGGTATCTGCTGGCCGGCGAAACAGAAGATTGACAAACTCCCTGCAGTCCGATACAATAGGCTCAGGTGAGCATCGACCGGCAGTTAGGCGAAACAGTCTAACTGCCTTTTTCATTCTGACCAAGACCTTGAAAGGAAAGGAGCAGTTGCATGAATATCACAGTTTATCTCGGCGCCAACGAAGGCAATGATCCCGCTTTGCGCGAGGCCGTCCAGGCGCTGGGCACGTGGATTGGGACAAGCGGGAACACGTTGGTCTATGGCGGCTCAAAGACCGGCTTGATGGGCGAGCTGGCCAAAAGTGTCCTGGCGGCTGGCGGGAAAGTAATCGGGGTGGAGCCGCTGTTCTTTATGGATGCGGGGTTCCAATACGATGGGCTGACCGAGCTGATCGTGACCGAAGACATCCCCGCGCGCAAACGCAAGATGATCGAGCTGGGAGAGGCTTTCATCGCTTTTCCGGGTGGTACGGGAACGCTGGAGGAGATCGCAGAGGTCATGTCCGATGTATCCCTCAAGCAGCTGGACGCCCCCTGTATCCTCTACAACCTCAACGGTTACTATGACAGCCTGAAAGCGCTGCTGCGGCACATGATCGAAAAGGGGCTGTCCTCGGAGGAGCGGCAAGAGGGGATTTATTTTGCGGATGACCTTGCGCAGGTCAAAGAAATTGTGGAACGTACATAACGCGCCAAAAAAAGACCAGAATTGCACTGCAATTCTGGTCTTTTGCAATCATCGGACAGGCACAGCCTTTAATGACTCGCCTGTGACAGTGGCCTGCACAGTGCCGGAGGTCAAGTCCAGCACCCGCTTGGCGAACGCCCCTTCCTTCCCTTCCGGCAGGAGGGCTTTGATGGTCACGTCGGCACCGTACTCGGTATCTGCTACGATGCCCTCCCACAGGGGGATCTCCTGGGTCAGCTTACCCAGCAGGTTGTAGCCGCAGGGGATGGTCAGCTCCACCCAGCGGCGCACCACGGAGACGCCTGCGGCGTTGAGGGTCTCCTTGGCGGTGGTCTGGTAGGCTCGCAAGAGGGGGCCTGCGCCCAGGAGGACGCCGCCGAAGTAGCGGGTGACAACGCACACCACGTCGGTAACCCCTTCCCGGTTGAACACCTCCAGCATGGGCTGTCCAGCGGTGCCCTGAGGCTCGCCGTCGTCGCTGTAACGGAGGACGCCGTTTTTCAGCAGATAACACCAGCAGTTGTGGCGGGCGTCGTGGTACTGCTTTTTCATGGCCTCGATGAAGGCGCGGGCTTCCTCTTCGCTCTCCACGTGGCGGACCTTGCCCAGGAATCGGGAGCGTTTTTCCACATACTCGGCGTCACCGGGGCCGGTGGGGATATAATATTCAGTCATCAGCACACCTGCTTTCTCGGCTTGGCCGGAGGATTTTTCATCTGATTACACGCTGAGCTTTTCGATGCCCTGCTTCATCCGGGCGATGGATTCTTCCTTGCCCAGGATGTGAGCGATCTCCACGGCGCCGCCGGGGGTGACGGCCTTACCGGCGATGGCGATACGGACGGGCCACATGATCTTGGCGTTCTTCACTTCCAGCTCTGCGGCCAGGTCGGTCATGACCGCCTTGATGCCCTCCGGTTCCCAGGGTTCCAATGCCTCGAAGCGGGGCAGGATGGTCTGGAGCATTTCCAGGGAAATCTCGGCGTTGGTCTTGGACTTTTTGTGGGTATACAGCGCAATGTCATAGTCGGGCAGTTTGTCGAAGAAGTCCACCTTTTCCGGGATCTCGTTCATGGTTTCGGTACGCTGGTGGAGCAGGTCAGCGATCTCGGCCACGTCCACGTTGGGGTTCTGGACGGTCTGGCGGATGTAAGGCTCGGCTGCCTTGGCAAATGCCTCCGGGGTCATGGAACGGATGTAGTGGCTGTTGAAATACTTCAGTTTTTCCATGTCGAAAGCAGAGGGAGATTTGGAGATGCCGTCGATGTCAAAAACTTTAATCAACTCTTCCATGGTGAAGAACTCCTGTTCGGCGATGTCACCCTTGGGGCTCCAGCCCAGCAGGGTCACGTAGTTCAGGATGGCGTCGGACAGGTAGCCCATCTTGAGCAGGTCTTCATAGGAGGGGTCGCCGTGACGCTTGGACATCTTGCGGACGGTCTTGGTCTCCGGGTCGGTGATCATGACGGAGGCGCAGTGGACGTAGGTGGGGATGTCCCAGCCGAAGGCCTCGTAGAGCAGGTTGTACTTGGGGGAAGAGGACAGGTATTCACTGCCTCTGACCACGTGAGTGATACCCATGAGGTGGTCGTCAATAACGTTGGCGAAGTTATAGGTAGGCAGTCCGTCGGACTTAATGAGCACCTGATCGTCCAGGTCAGCGTTATCCACGGTCACGTCGCCGTAGACGGCATCGTGGAAGGTGGTGTGACCGGCGGGGATCTTCTGACGGATGACGTAGGGTTCCCCGGCTGCCAGCTTGGCGTCAATTTCCTCCTGGCTCAGGTGGCTGCAATGGCCGTCGTACTTGGCCACTTGACCCTCAGCGGCAGCGGCGTCTCGGAGCTGGGTCAGGCGTTCCTCAGAGCAGAAACAGCGATAGGCCAGACCCTTTTCCACCAGCAGCTCGGCGTACTTCTGATAATAGGACATCCGCTCGGTCTGGACATAGGGGCCAACGGGGCCGCCCACGTCGGGGCCTTCGTCGTAGTCCAGGTGGCAGCTCTCCATGGTGCGCTGGATGACGGCCACGGCATCCTCCACCTTCCGCTTCTGGTCGGTGTCCTCGATGCGCAGGATAAACTTGCCCTGGTTGTGGCGGGCGATGAGGTAGGTGTACAGGGCAGTACGCAGGTTGCCCACGTGCATATAGCCGGTGGGAGAGGGGGCGAACCGGGTGCGGACTTCGCCCTTGGGGATGCGTGCTTCCATATCTTCAAACCATTGATAATCTAATTTCACGGTAGTTTCCTCCTATTCTTCTACTTCGTTATTCTATTTTTTTCCGCCCGCCTTGTCAAGTCTCTCCCGGTCAACCTGCACAAATTCTCCCCCGCTCCCCCACTTTTTCCC
>JABLTO010014258.1_pt1 | contig 26353 bp, 20 predicted proteins | sample 7160091 | NCBI WGS metagenome assembly JABLTO01 (sample SAMN14651225, study PRJNA627086) | human gut metagenome | isolation source: feces | host: Homo sapiens
CCGGTCAAAAACAACGCCGTGATTTTTTCGGGGCTGAACATACGGGTCTTTAAGGATATGCAGCTTTCCTATATGATTTTCCCCGACTATGTCGGCGAGAACGACGAAAAGCGCACGGGACAGTATCTGTCGGTCGACCTTAAATTTACCGACGGCACGTTCCTTTCCGACCTTTCGGCCGTCGACATAAACGGACACGGCATGGACCCCCTTTCCCAGGGAAAGGCCAATTCCATGTACCGCCGCCAATGGAATCACGTTTGCTGTTCGCTTTACGAAACGGCAAGAGGAAAAACCGTCGACTCGATACTTGTGAGCTTTGAAAGCGAGGAGGCGGCAGACGAGCTGCTGACCTATATCGACGACATAAAGATACAGACCGTCACCCCCGAGCAAAAAAGCTCTCCCGCCGACTATGTGCTGACCACAAGGGGAACCGACAACAACGGCGCCTATTCCCACGGTCAGACCTATCCCGCCGTCAGCGTGCCAAACGGCTTTAATGCCTGGACGCCCTTCACCGGCACCGACAAATATCTTTACACCTATGCAAGCGACTCCATTCAGGCCTTCGGAACCAGCCACCAGGCCAACATTGCGCTTATCGACTACGGCGTTTTTCAGTTTATGCCAAACGTTTGGGAAAGAGCGGCCAACGAGGACATTATAGGCGCCAAAAACCGCGCCTCCTCCTTCAGCCATCAAAACGAAACCGCCAAGGCGCATTATTATTCGGTCACCTTTGACGGCGACACTCCCGCCTCGGGCGTCAAGGTGGAAATGACCCCGACCGACCATGCGGCCGTCATAAAAATGACCTATCCCTCCGACAGCCCGGTGGTAAACGTCATTTTTGACTCGTTCTCTACCCAAGGGGATGTGAAAATGGGCGGAAACATCGAGTTTGACGGCAGCAGCTTTACCGCCGTTACCGACTACTCGGTGCCCAACGTCGCCATTCAAAGCGGGTTTAACCGTATGTTTGTCTACGGCGAGTTTGTGGGCAGCCTTCCCCAAAGAACCGATAATTTTTCCGATTCGGCGGGTCGGCCTCTTGCCATGGCGCAGTTTGCAAGCGGCACCGGTGAGGTGACAATGAAAATCGCGACCTCCTACATAAGCGCCGAGCAGGCAAAGAAAAACCTGTCTCTTGAAATTTCCGAAACCGACACCTTTGACACCGTCATGGAGCGGGCAAAGGCGCAATGGAATGAAATAATGAACACGGTGGAGGTGGACGGCGCCTCCGAGCAGCAGCTCGAACGCCTTTATTCCTCCCTCTACAAAATGTATCTTTTCCCCAAAAACTATTCGGAAAATGCGGGAACCGCCGAAAATCCGCAGCCGAAATACGCAAGCCCTTATAAGAGCACGGCGGACAACATTGTGGTGAACGACGGGCAAATGTATGCCGGAAACGGCTTTTGGGACACCTATCGAACCGAGTGGCCGGCCCTTTTCCTGCTTTCGCCAAAAAAGGCGGGCGAGCTTCTTGACGGAATGCTCGAGCACTACCGCGATGCGGGCAAAATGCCCCGTTGGTCAAACCCCGGCGGCATTTTGAGCATGATTGCCACCAATTTCGACGCGGTTTTCGGCGACGCGGCAAGCAAGGGCATTGAATTTGACACGGAAACGGCCTATGAGGCCTCTCTGAGAGCCGCCGCTTCCTGCTTCGGGGACAACGGCTATGAAAGAAATTACAGCGAAACGGCGCCCTATATCGGCTATACCCAGGATACGGGCGACGGCGGTAACAGCTCGATTTCCTGGACTCTCGAGGCGGCCATAAACGACGCGGGCATCGCAAATCTCGCAAAGGCTCTCGGCGACAACGACGGCTATGAATATTTCAGAAACCGCTCCAAAAACCACGCCAACCTTTTCAACAGCGAGCTCGGCTTTTATATGCCCAAGAACGGAGACGGCAGCTTTACCTTCTCAAATGAGGAATTTGACCCCTACACCTGGCAGAAATACGGTTTTGTGGAGACAAACGGTTGGGGCATGAGCGTTTACGAAACCCACGATGTCAAGGGAATGATAAACCTCTACGGCGGATATGAAAAATTTGCCGCAAAGCTTGACGAGATTCTGTCGGCTCCCGCAATTCATAAGGGCAGCGAGGCCCAGAACCACGAAATCGCCGAGGCAAAGGACGTTGGGCTCGGCCAGTATCAGCACAACAACCAGCCCACCCATGCCATGCTTTATCTTTATAATTATGCCGGAAAGGCCTATAAGACCCAAAGCCTGACAAGGCAGGTGCTCGACCGCTTCTATAACGGCGGAGAGATCGGTCACGGCTATATCGGCGACGAGGACAACGGCGAGCAATCGGCATGGTATCTGCTTTCCTCTCTCGGCTTTTATGCCGCAAACGCAGGAAGCGACGAATATTGCATAACCTCTCCTCTTTACAGCGATGTCACACTTCACCTTCCCACCGGCGACGTTCACATAAAGGCGAATAACAACAGCGCCGAAAACGTCTATATCCAAAGCATGACGGTGGACGGAAAGGACTATACCAAGTGCTATATAACCCACAGCGAGCTTACTTCGGCAAAGGAAATAGTGTTTAATATGGGAAGCACCCCCTCCGATTTCGGCTGCAACACCGAAACCGACCTGCCTTCATCGGTGACCGAGGGCGATGAAATCGACATCATGGAGGATGTCACGACGGGTATGCAGGTGTCCGAAACCGCCGACATGAGCGGTGATTGCCCCCTCGTTTTCTGCGAAAACATGACCGACGGGCAAAAGCTTTTCTGCAATTTGAGCTATGCCGAGCAAAGCCCGAGCTTTTCGGGGAACTCCGCGTCGATAACGATGTATCTGCCGACGGCGCAAACCCTGCGGCAGTATACTCTGACCTCTAAGTCCAAATCCGCCGCCCCCGATAGCATTACCGTTTACGGCTCGGCCGACGGAAAGACGTGGGAAAAGCTTGACGAGCGGCAAAACCAAAGCTTCAGATGGGATTTGGCCATAAACTTCTATGCCGTTGACAACACAAAGGCCTATAATTATTACCGTCTCGACATAGAAAACAAAAATGTCGAAAATATCGAGCTGTGCGAGCTTCAGCTCATATGCGGAGAGGTTAAGGAAACCGACGCCGTCGGCGACGCCGATTTAAGCGGCGATGTGACGGTGACCGACGCCCTGCTTGTTCTGCAAAACGCCGTCGGCAAGATAGAATTTACCGAGCGGCAGAAAAAGGCCTGCGACACCGACGGCGACGGACGCATAACCGTTTCCGACGCCCTTACGGTGCTGCAGATCGCCGTCGGAAAAATAAAACTTTGAGAAGGAAGAGAGTTATGCACAAAACAATCAAAAAAATCTGCTCCGTTGCGGTGGCGGCCGGGCTTTTGACCGCCATGGGAATGTGCGGCGGGGTGTCTGCCGCCGCTGCGGGAAAATTCACCATGCCTTGTTTTTTAAGCACGGGCGCCGTTTTTCAGCAAAACAAGCCCATTCACCTTTGGGGAACAGGTACTTCGGGTTCGGTCATAACCGCCGAACTCCTCAAAAATTCCAACCGTGTGGAGCTTAAGACCGCAAGCGCCGACAGCGACGGCAACTGGTCTCTCGAGCTTGACCCGAGAGCGGGCAGCTTTGACACCTACACTATAAAAATGTCCATGAACGGCGACGAGCAGGCCCGCCTTGACGACATTCTCATCGGCGAGCTTTGGGTCGGAACGGGTCAATCCAATATGCAGTTCAATTTCGGCGGTCAGCTTGAAAAGCATGACGTTGTCCGAAAGCTTTTGGCGGACGGCAAATATAAAAACATCCGTGTGCTCGACGCCTCCCGCGCAGTCGACATTGACGCTCCGAGAACGCCCGGGGTTCAGTATGACACCCTCGATTGGGACACCAAGAAATCCGAGTGGTATAACGCGCAGGAAATCGACTATCTTTATCACATCTCGGCCTACGGGGTGCTCACCGCCGTCGAGCTTTTCGAAAATCTCAACGTGCCCGTGGGCTTTGTCAACGCCACGATAGGCTCGACCGGCATAGAGGCATGGATGTCCAAGGATGCAATAAACGGCAGCGATACGGTGGTCGACGTGCTCAAAAAACACGGTAAATATTCCGACACCAAGGAGAGCTTCCGTTTTGACGAAATGACGGGAAGCTGGAACACCCGTCTCGGACCCCTTTCGGGATTTAATGTTGCGGGATTTATGTGGTATCAGGGCTGCTCAAACCTCGAGGAAGGTCTTGTTAACGACGCAGGCTTTTACGAGGCCGCCCTCGACGCCTTTATAAAGGATTTGGCTGTCAAATTCGGATTTGACGATGTTAACGATATGCCATTTATAATGACTCAGCTTGCCCCCGACAACTTCAAGTTTACAAATGACGCCATGGCTGTGTGGACTCAGGAGGTGGCTGCAGTCGTTGATAAATATGCCCTCAGCCAGCAGATAACCTTCTATGACGCAAATCTTGCCTATCATCTCGACGGCTGCTCGGGAGACCCCTGCACCTGCGGCAACGGAATAGACCACCCGAGCGACAAGCGCGCCATTGCCCACCGCACGGCTCAGGCCATGCTGCACAATATTTATAAGGTCGAGGGAACCACCGCCGACTATTATATCCCCGAGGTTGAAAGCTATGAAATCGGCCAAAACGGAAAGATAACCGTCACCTTTAAAAATGTCGGCGAGGGACTTAAGGTCATAACCGGAGAGTCCTCCGACGAGAGAAGTCTCGCCGAGTCGGACGAGGTCGAGGGCTTTACCGTTTGCGGGGAAAATCATGTTTTTGCTCCCGCAAGAGCCAGAATAATTTCCAAAAATCAGGTGGAGGTCTATAACAGCCTTATCAAAAATCCCGTGGCCTTTACCTATGCCTTTACAAATTTCAACGTCTGCTCCGACCTGTGCAATTCCTACGGACTTCCCGCCCTCCAGTTCAGAAGCCACGTTTTTGACGACGGCTATTACTGCACGCCTCTCGATTGGGCGACCTGCGACCAAACCGTCTTTTGGGACACCAACCGCCGCGACGGCTATTATGTTCCCAACTGGAAGGTGGGTCAGCTTTCGGGTGTGACCGACCCTGCGGCGGGTACCGTTAAGGTGAATTCCGAAATCAGAGCCCAAGGTCAGGGTTCGGTGGAATTTAATTATCAAATCAGCCCCACCACCAAAAAGCATGTAAGCGCCGGCCCCACCTACTCTTCCATGTGGTATCTGCCCAACGCTCAGCTTCAGAAGTATAACACCCTCACCGTGCTTGTGAAAAACCCCGACAACCGCGCCAAAAAGCTGACCCTCGGCATAAAGAACGGTGACAGCGTGTATTATGTTAAGCCGGCCGACGGTTCGGACAGCTATTTTCTGCCCATGAACAGCGATTTTAAGTGCTATGCCTTCGACCTTTCCGAGATAACCGACGCCGACGGCAACGCGGCCGATAAGGACATCCTTTCGTCCATAAGCGACTTCGAGTTTATAATAAAGGATTTAAAGGACGGCACGGTATTTTTCGATTATATCGAATTCGGTTTTGAGGCTCCCGACGAGGCGGTAAGACGCATAAAAACCGAGGAGGTTGTCGCAAAGCTGGGCGAATTTGACCTGTCGGCTCCGAATAAGGACAGCCTCGAGGCGCTGAAATCCGCGGCGCAAAAGGCAAGATCGGAGTATGACGGCTTTATCTCCGATTTCCCCGAGGGATATATTATGAATTATGAGCTGCTGGAGGCGGCCGAAAAGCTCCTTTCGGCGGTGGGCTACGGAGACGTTGACGGCGACGGAAATGTCAATGTAACCGACGCTTTGACCGCGCTTCAGGCGGCGGTCGGAAAAATCAGCCTTTCCGATGAGTCCAAAACGGCGGCCGATGTTGACGGCGACGGCAAGATAACGGTGACCGACGCCCTGCTTATTCTCCAAAAATCTGTCGCAAAAATCGACAGGTTTCCCGCCGAAAAATAATTAAAAAGGAATCCGAGGGCTTAAATCCCCTTCGGATTCCTTTTGCTTTAAAGGTCGTCTGCGTCCTGAACAGGCTCTCCGCCGTCATAAGGCGTACCCGTCCAGCTGCCTTGTACGTCGGTGTGGCTCTTAAAGTCGGTGTTATCCTTGTTCTTTAAGGTCTTTTCGTTTTTAAAGGCGGGAATGACCCCGAACTCTGCGTCATATTCCGCCTTTTTTGCGCGGTTTTTCTTGGATTTCATGCTTTTCACCTCCACGGGCGGCGATTTTTGTTGTTTGCCTTGCCCGAGAATATTATCTGCATAAAGATTTGCCATAATTCCGATTTTGTGATATATTAAATTGAATAACAAAGGGGGATTTTCATGAAAACGCCGTTTTTTTCAAGAAATACACTTTATAAAAAGCCCTTCGGCTGTCCCGCCGACAACGAGACCGTGACCTTCCGTCTGTTTTTGCCCCTTGACTGTTCGGAAGCCGTTATCGCCCTTTGCAAGGACGGAGAAATGTGCCGATATTATCGTTTTTCGAGAGAATTCGAGACCGAGTCCGACGGCGTTTGGTGGAGCTGCACCCTCGGCCCCTTTTCAAAAGGGCTTTATTTCTATTATTTCGAATTTGACACGCCCTTCGGGCATAATGTTTTGTATAAGGGAAAAACCGACGCCTGCGTCATGAATCAAATAGGTGAAAAATATGTCATGTCGGTTTATGACCATGAATATAAAAGCCCCGATTTTCTTTGCGGCGGCATTATTTATCAGATTTTTCCCGACCGTTTTTGTAAAGACGGCAGCTGTGAAAATCCATTTCCCGACAGATATATTTACGATAAATTTGAGGGTACTCCCGCCTTTGAACAGCTTGAAACCCGCGGCGGCAGACAGCTTAACAACGACTATTTCTGCGGAAATTTAAAGGGGATAACGAGCAAGCTCGGCTATCTTTCCTCCCTCGGGGTGAGCTGTATTTATCTTAATCCGATTTTCGAGGCTCATTCAAATCATCGCTACAACACCGCCGATTATATGAAAATCGACCCTCTGCTGGGCGGCGAGGAGGATTTTAAACGGCTCTGTAAGAAAGCCGAAGATTTAGGCATACGCATAATTCTCGACGGAGTTTTTTCCCACACGGGGGAGGACAGCGTATATTTTAACAAGCTCGGCCGATACGGCTCCCTCGGAGCATATCAAAGCAAGGAATCGCCTTATTATAAATGGTTTTCCTTTGATGAATATCCAAACAAATATGCCTGCTGGTGGGGTATAAAAAGTCTGCCCGAGGTGAAGGAAGAATGTGAGGAATATCTCGAGTTTATAACCGGGCAAAATGGGGTTGCGGCCAAGTGGCTGTCCCTAGGAGCGAGCGGCTTTCGCCTTGACGTGGCCGACGAGCTGCCCGACGTTTTTCTCGACAGATTTAACGCCGCCGTCAAAAGGGAAAAGAAGGACGGCGTTATAATCGGAGAGGTTTGGGAGGACGCCTCTTTAAAGGAAAGCTACGGACACCGCCGACATTACCTTCTCGGCGGTCAGCTTGACAGCGTTATGAACTATCCCTTTTATGAGGCCGTGATAAAATTCTTAAAGGGCGGAGACGGCGACGAGCTGCTTGAATCGGTCTTTTCGGTGATTGAAAACTATCCCAAAAGCGCCGTCGACCTGCTCATGAACCACATGGGGACTCACGACACGGTTCGTCTGCTGACCCGTCTCGGGGGCGAGCCCCTTTGCGGCCGCGACAGAGCGTGGCAGTCGCGGCAAAGGATGACGGCGGAGCAGCGGCAAAAGGGAAAGGCTCTTTTAAAGCTTGCGGCGGTGCTTCAGTATACGCTTCCCGGTGTGCCCAGTCTCTATTACGGCGACGAAACGGGTGCCGAGGGCTATTCCGACCCCTTCAACCGCGCTCCCTTTAATGCCGACGGCGACGCCGAGCTGACCGAATTTTATAAAAAGCTCGGGGCTTTCCGCAGAAACAACCGCGTTTTTGCAAAGGGAGAATTTCACCCGATTTATGCTCAGCTCGGCACCTTTGCCTTTGAAAGAACAGGCAAAAATGAAAAAATCCTCGTGGCGGTCAACCGTTGGCACGAGGAGGAATGCATAGCCCTGCCGCCGGAATATGAGGAGGCGGAGATCATAAGAGGGCGGAGGGAGAACGGCCGCCTGATTATGGGGGCAACCGACTTTTCCTTGATGAAACTGTCTTGACAGAACACAAAATATTGTGTATAATCATAAAAAATCACTTAAGGAGTGTATGTTAATGAACAGTCTTTACGGCCTCGAAGACATTGTCGGAGGTGCAACCCGATCAAGCGACTTCAACGGCGCGATTTCGGTTCTTGCCTTGGTGCTTGCCGTTGTTGCCACCGTGCTTGCCTTTGTGGTGGTGCTTTCCAAAAAGGGTAGAGAAAGCCAAAATCCTTTTATGAAATTCCTTGTTAATGTATGCGATTTCCGCAGCCTCATCATCGAGAAGATTCTCAAGGCACTCTACATTTTCTCCACCTCTTATGTTATTCTTAAGGGCGTTCTCGGAATTTTCGATTTCGGCTCTTACAACTACGGCCTTAACCTTATCACCTCGATCTTGACCGCAGTCCTCGGACCCATTGCCGTGCGTATAGCTTATGAGCTGCTTATGCTCACCGTAATTCTTGTCAAGAATGTCATCCAAATCAACAACAAGCTTTCCAAGCTGACCGGCGACAAGACTTCAAATGATGTCAACTTCGACACCGACCTTTCCGAGCTTAAGAAATTCGCTCCCGCCCCCAAGGCACCCGTTGCCCCCGCAGCTCCTGCCACCCCTGCCGCACCCGCCGTTCCCACACAGCAGACCGTTTACTGCGAAAAGTGCGGAACCCCCTACGATCCCACCAAAGGCGGCTGCCCCAACTGCAACAAGTAAAACCGAAAAAATTAAGACCGTCACTATGTGACGGTCTTTTTTTGTTTTGACAGCTTATTTTTGCCCGCGGCGTTTTTTGAGATTTTCAAAAAACGCCTGTTCGTTTTTGTTGTCGCCCGGCTTATAGTAGACGGCATATTTAAGCGAGTCGGGAAGATACTGCTGTCTGACCCAATGATTTTCAAAATCGTGGGGATAGAGGTAGCCCTGTCCCTTTTTCTCAGCGTCCTCGCCGTCAAAGTGCTTGTTTTGCAGCTGCCGCGGGACGGGGCCGGCCTTGCCCTGCTCTATGTCACGCTGGGCGGCGGCGACGGCGGTGTAGCCCGAGTTTGATTTGGGCGCAAGGGCAATGAGTATTGCGGCGTCGGCAAGGGGCAGGCGGGCTTCGGGCATACCGAGCTGAAGCGCCATGTCCACGCAGGATTTGACGATGGGAATTATCTGGGGATAGGCAAGCCCCACATCCTCACAGGCGGCGCACATAAGCCGTCTGCAGGCCGACGGCATGTCTCCCGCAAGCAGAATTCTCGAGAGATAATGCACGGCCGCGTCGGGGTCGGAACCGCGAAGCGACTTGTGCAGTGCCGAAATGCAGTCATAGTGCTCGTCTCCGGTTCTGTCGTATCGCTGAGCCGAATTTTTGGTGAGCTGGTCGACAATATCCTCCGAAATGACGACGGGGTCAACACCCGCCGGGCAGGACAGCAGACACATTTCGCAAATGCCCACCGCCTTTCTCACGTCCCCTCCGCAGGCGTCGCATATTTTGGATTTTGAGCGGTCGGGGAGCTCGATTTTCACGCCGTTTTCCTTTGAAAGAATGGAAAAAGCCCGCTCGACGGCAGGGGCAACGTCGGCAGGGGTCACGGGCTTGAATTCAAAAACGCTGCAGCGGCTGAGCAGAGCATTGTAAACATAAAAATACGGGTTTTCGGTGGTGGAGGCAATAAGGGTGATGCCGCCGTTTTCCACCGTTTCGAGCAGGGACTGCTGCTGCTTTTTCGTGAAATACTGAATTTCGTCAAGATAGAGCAAAATCCCTCCCGGGGCGGCAAAGGTGCCGATTTGGGAAATGACGTCCTTGATGTCGGAGGTGGAGGCGTTTGTGCAGTTGAGACGGCACAGCTTTCGGTCGGTTTTTGCGGCGATTATGGAGGCGAGAGTGGTCTTGCCGGTGCCCGACGGACCGTAAAAAATGAGGTTTGGAATGTTGCCCGATTCGATTATGTTGCGAAGAGCCCTTCCCTTGCCGATAAGGTGGCTCTGTCCCACCATTTCGTCAAGACTTGAGGGTCTTATGCGGTCGGCCAGCGGTGACTTCATATTTATGCCTCCTGTTTTGCTAAGATTTTGTCCAGTCTCGGTTTAACAATAACCGTGAGGGCGGTGACGGCGGCAATTTTAATGCAGTCCCCCGCAAGGAACGGGACCACGCACACCGCAAGAGCATATTTCAGCGCCTTGCCCGTCAGTACAAGGAACCACACCGTACCGAAAAGGTAGAGAACGACCGTTCCCGCAACCATGGCAAGGGGCAGCATGAATTTTTTGCCCGAAAGCTTTAAAAGAAGTCCGATTATCAAAACGCAGGGAATATATCCGATTATGTATCCTCCCGTAACGCCGATAAGCTTTTGAAAGCCGCCCTGAAATCCGGCAAAGACGGGAACGCCCACAGCACCGAGAAAAATATATACAAGCACGGCGGGAATTGAAATCTTAAGCTCGGCCGCCGAGGCGACAAAGTAAATGGCAAGGGTGGCAAGGGAAATGGGAATGGGGCCTATCTGAAACGACAGGGGAGCCAGCACGCAAATGAGCGCCGAAAGCAGAGCGGTAAATACTATTTTTTTTGTTTTCATCAATTTTTCACCTTTGAAATTATTGCTGCGGCGGCAAGTGCAACGAGGTTGACCGCAACTATGGACGCGCCCACCGGCAGGTCGAGGAAGAAGGAAATGCAAAGCCCGAAAAGGAAGCATATCACCGACACAAACGAGGAGACCGCGACCACGGCCTTAAAGCTTTTTACAAGCCGCTTTGAAATCAGGGCGGGGAAGATGATGAGGCTTGCAATGAGAAGTGTGCCCATCATTCTCATGCCGATGACAACGGTGACGGCGGTGAGCAGCGAAATAAAGAACTGATATAGGGTGACGTTTATGCCGCAGGCCTTGGCGTATACCTCGTCGTAGGTCACCATGAAAAGACGGTTGTAAAGCAGAATAAAGGCAATGATAACGACAAGTCCGAGGGGAATGCTCAGATAAAGGTCGGCGTCGGTGGTGCCGAGAATGCTGCCGAACATATAGCTGTACACGTCCACGTTCATGCCGCCGGCAAGATAGGTTATGATTATTCCGATTGACAGCGCGCCGGTGGAAACCACGCCGATTGCCGTGTCGCCGTTGCCTCCGCTTTTTTGACTTATGAGCATTATGGCAAAGGAGGCGGCTGCAACAATGGGCATGGAAACATAAAGAGGCGACCACCCGAGAGCAATGGCGAGGGACAGCGAGGCAAAGCCGATGTCGGCAAGGCCGTGTCCTATGAGGGCATAGCGTTTAAGCACGAGTATGACGCCGAGAAGGGCGGCGCATATCGAAATCACCACTCCCACAATAAGTGCTCTGAGCATAAAGGGCTGCCCGAGAGCGGACAGAAATTCAGTCATGGTGACACCCCCTGTGATGATGATAGAAATGCCAAGCCTCGGCGTTGCCGTCAAACTCGATTTTTTGGTTTATGACGGCGACCCTGTCGGCATATTTGCCTATTTCCTCCATGTCGTGAGAAACCATGACTATGGTCATGCCGTCGCCGTTGAATTTTTTAAGCATGGTATATATTTCGGCGGAAATTTGCGCGTCAAGCCCGGCACAGGGCTCGTCGAGAAAGAGCAGCTTCGGTTTTCTGCATATCGAGCGGGCAATCATGACCCGCTGCTGCTGACCTCCCGAAAGGCCGCCTATGCGTTTTGAGGCTATTGCGCCGATTCCCATGGTTTCTATGGCGCGGTCGGCAAGCATTTTGTCCTCCTTTGAATAGAAGGTGCAAAGCTTTCGTCCGCTTTTTTGCGTTCCGGTGAGCACGACCTCCCTGACGGTTGCGGGGAAGCACTTTTCCACGGGATTTTGCTGAGGAAGATAGGAGATCTCGTCGGGGGAAAGCGGGGTGGAGACCGAACCCTTTTCAATGGGAACAAGACCCATAACAGCCTTTAAAAGGGTGGATTTTCCCGAGCCGTTGTTGCCCACAAGGCAGAGATACTGACCCTCCTCCACATCAAGGCTGACGTTTTCGAGAGCGGGAGCCTTTCCGTAGCAGACGGTAAGATTTTTAACCGAAAGAATGTTCATTGGGCAAGACCTTTCTTTAAATTATCTAAATTTCGGTTCATAATGTCGGTAAAGGATACGCCGGAGTCAAAGTCGGCCTTGGACAGATTGTGTCCGGTGCTGAATTCAAGCAGCTCGCAGCCGGCGGCGTCGGCAATCGAGCGGGCGACCTTGGGGTCGGCAAGTTCCTCGTGGAAGATGTATTTAATGCCGTTTTGCTTTATATAATCGGTGATTTCGGCCACGGTTTTGGAGCTGGGCTCCACGTCGGTGGTGCATGAGGTGTAGACGGTTTTATAGTTTAGCCCATAGCTTTCGGTGAAATATTTATAGGCAAACCGCCCGCCGAAAACTATTGCCCTTCCGTTCGCCGCGGCGACCGTGTCGGTAAATTCACGGTCAAGTGTTAAAAGCTCGCCCTTGAGAGCCTCGAAATTCCGCTCAAAATAATCGGCGTTTTCGGGGGACTTGGCGGCAAGAGCATTTTTTATTTCCTCGGCCATCGTGACGGCGTTTTTCATGTCGAGCCACATGTGCGGGTCCTTTTCGTCGCCGTCGATGTCGTCAAGAAGGGTGACACCGTCGGAAAGGTTGACCACGGTGTTTTTGTCGGCAATCGAGGCCGATGACAGCACCTTTTGCACCCACGGCTCCATTTCGTCGCCGGTGTATATAAAAAGGTCGCTTTCGCCGATTTCGGAAACGTCGCGAATTGTGGGGTCGTAGGAATGAGCCTCCACCCCGGGGGAAAGAAGCAGTTTAACCTCTCCCTTGTCGCCGGCTATTTTGCTTGCAAAATCATATTGGGGGAAAAGGGTGGTGACTATGAAAAGCCCGTCGTCGCTCTTTTTTGTTTGCTCTTTTTTGCAGGACGAAAGCCCGAGCAAAAGCGAAAGGACAAGGGCGGTGCAGATAAAGGCAGATAAAATTTTTCTCATAAAATCACTCCTCTATGCTCTTTGTGGCCTTGGCGTTAAGGTCCATGTCGTCGGTGTGGCCGGCCGCCAATTCGTAAAACCCCTGAACCCCCACCATGGCGGCGTTGTCCCCGCAGTATTTAAGCTCGGGGAGGAAAAGGGTCTTGCCGCTTTTTTTACAGGCGGCGGCGAGGTCTTTCCGCAGCAGCGAGTTGGCCGAGACCCCTCCCGCCACGGCAATTTTGTCAAAGCCGAAGCTGTCGGCGGCAAGCAGGGTCTTTTTTACGAGAATGTCGCACACCTTTTTGCGCACACAGGCCGAGAGGTCCTCTCTTGAATAGCTCTCGCCCTTTTGTTCGGCGTTGTGAATGATGTTTATGACGGCGGTTTTAAGCCCCGAAAAGCTGAAGTCAAAGGGGCTGCCGTCCACCGACGGGGTGGGAAGGCGGAAGGCGTCGGCGCTGCCGAGCTCGGCGATTTTGTCAAGCTCGATGCCGCCGGGATAGCTCATGCCCATGGCGCGGGCGGTTTTGTCAAAGCATTCTCCCGCCGCGTCGTCCCGCGTGCGGCCCAGCACCCTGAATTTTGTATAGTCCTCAACGGCGACTATTTGCGTGTTGCCGCCGGACACCACAAGGCAAAGATAGGGCGGCGCCAAATCCTCGTGAGAAATGTAGTTGGCGGCGATGTGGGAGCGGAGGTGATGCACTCCGCAAAGAGGCTTGCCCGTCGAAAGACACAATCCCTTTGCAAAATTCACGCCCACAAGCAGCGCCCCTATAAGCCCGGGAAAGGCGGTGACCGCCACGGCGTCGATGTCGGAAAGGGAAACCCCCGCGTCTTCAAGGGCGGCGTTTACCGTATAAACTATGTTTTCGCTGTGCCGTCTCGAGGCAATTTCGGGAACCACTCCGCCGAAAATACGATGTTCCTCCACCTGAGAGGCCACCACCGACGAAAGCACCCGTCTTTCCTCGGTTACCGCGGCGGCGGTATCGTCGCAGGAGGATTCTATGGCAAGAATTTTCATAAAAATCAGTTTCCTCTGTTCTTGTTGTAAATTATGTTGAGTCCTTCAAGCAGCAAGTCGCTGTTAAGCACAAAATCGCGTTTGCAGAAACGTATTACCGAGGCGGCTCTCCCGCCCGTTGCCACAAGGGTTGCCTTTTGCCCGAGAACCTCCTCAATTCGGTCGGCCATGCCGTCCATCATGGCGGCGGTTCCGTATATAAGCCCCGATTTCATGGAGGAAACGGTGTTGGTTCCGATTATCTCCTCGGGGTTTTCAAGGTCGATGTAGGGCAGCTGAGCCGTCTTTGAAGCCAGCGCGTCGAGAGAAATTCCCATTCCCGCCGAAATTGTTCCGCCGAGGAATTCTCCCCTGCCGTTTATGACGCTTATGGTGTTGGCGGTGCCCATGTCGAAAATTATGCAGGGCAGGGGATATTTTGCCACGGCGGCAACTCCTCCCACCACAAGGTCGGCGCCGAGCTGCGCAGGATTGTCGATTTTTATGTTGAGTCCCGTTTTAACGCCCGGCCCCACAAGGCAAAGCTCAAGCTTGAGGATTTTTTTCACGGCAAACTTAAGAGCCTCGTTGACCGCCGGGACGACCGACGCGGCCACGGCTCCCTCAAAAACGCCGAAGTCAATGCCCTCGATTTTAATGAGATTGTAAAGGTCGGCGGCATATTGGTCGCCGGTTCGGGAAAGGTCGGTGGACATTCTCACCGAATTGACAAGCTTGTCGTTTTCAAAAAAACCGATGGTGGTGCAGGTGTTGCCTACGTCTATTGCAAGTATCATAAGTCACACTTCCGAAATTTTATTATTCATCTCATTTTATCATATTTCCCCCGTAAAATCAATATTCGGCGAAAAAAGAAAGGCCCGCGGAATGTTCCGCAGGCCGAATGATTTATAAGGCTCAGTTTTCCGAAACGCCCTTTTTGCCGAGAACTGCTTTAAGCACAAAGAGGGTTGCCAGCATAAGCACAATTGCAATGGGAAGGGAAATCCATGTTTGGATAAGTCCTGCGATGATGTAGGAGACAAAGGATACTCCCGCAACGGTCATCGCATAAGGAAGCTGAGTCGAAACATGGTTGATGTGGCGGCATTGCGCTCCTGCCGAGGACATGATGGTGGTGTCGGAAATGGGGGAGCAGTGGTCGCCGCAGACGGCGCCGGCCATGCAGGCCGAAATGGCGATAATGGTGATGTTTCCGTCGGTGCCGCTGAAAACGCTGAGCACGATGGGAATGAGAATACCGAAGGTACCCCAGGAGGTGCCGGTGGCAAAGGAAAGGCCGACGGCAATAAGGAAGATTATTGCGGGGAGCATCATGCGAAGTCCGCTTGCCGAGCCCTCGATAAGTTGGGAAACAAAGACCTTTGCGCCGAGAGAATCGGTCATGGTCTTTAAGGTCCAGGCGCAGCAGAGAATGAGGATTGCGGGAACCATGGCCTTGAAGCCCTCGGGAATGGATTCCATGCATTGTTTAAAGGAGATGACTCTGCGGCAGAGGTAGAAAATGACGGCGAAAATAATTGCTCCGAATGAACCGTAGGCAAGACCCTCGCCGGCCGAGCAGTTGGAAAATGCGGTTGCAAAGTTGCGGAAGCCTTCCTCACCCTCGGTGAAGAATCCGCCGGTGTAGATCATACCGAGCATACAGAGTATGACGAGCACGATAATGGGAATGACGAGATCGCATACGCGGCCCTTGGGGTTGTCCACGGCCTCGGCCGATTCGATGTCCTCCTTGCCGGTGGTGAAGAGGTCGCCCTTTGTAACGGCGTTGTATTCATGCTTTTTCATGGGGCCGTAGTCAAATTTGGAAACCGCCATGAATATCATCATGACAATGGTGAGCAGCGCATAGAAGTTGTAGGGAATGGCGCGGATAAAAAGCTCCATGCCGTTGTTAACGCCGGCACCGCTGGCAAAGCCGGCAACGGCGGCCGCCCAGGAAGAAATGGGAGCGATAATGCAAATGGGAGCGGCCGTGGCGTCGATAAGATAGGCAAGCTTTGCGCGGGAAACATTGTGCTTATCGGTGACGGGACGCATGACCGAACCGACGGTCAGGCAGTTGAAATAGTCGTCCACGAAAATGAGCACGCCGAGCAAAATCGTGCAGAGCTGAGCGCCAACGCGGGTCTTAATATGTTTGGTGGTCCAGCGGCCGAAGGCAACCGAAGCGCCCGTTTTGTTGAGCATGGCGACAATGGAGCCGAGAAGAATAAGGAAGATGAGAATTCCGATGTTGCCGGGGTCGGCTATGGTCTCCATAAATCCGGTGCGGACAACATGAACAAGCGAGCCCTCGAAATTAAAGTTTGCATAAAGCACGCCGCCCACAACGATACCGATGAAGAGGGAGGAATAAACCTCCTTGGTGATGAGGGCAAGGGCGATTGCGATCAGCGGAGGAAGCAGCGCCCAAAATGTGGCGTATGCGGGAATTTCGGTGTGAACGGTGGCGATTGCCTTGTCCACGTTTTCTTCAAAGTTTTCGTCGCTCTGAAGATTGTCGGCATAGCTGCCGGTGTAGTCGATAGCGCCGAGCACTCCCGCGTCCTCGTCGCCTCTGACGGCGTTCAGGTCGTATTCGGCCGCGTCCTCGCCTTCTCCCACCGTCACCGTTCCGGCGGTCTGCGCGGACGGTTCGTCGGCGGCAAGGGCTCCGAAAGAGAGCACAAGCAGAGAAAGCATAGAGAGAGCGACAACGACCCAAGCCTTTTTAAGCTTTAACATTGTTCATTCCTCCAAAAAAGAAAAAAGTGTGATCGTGAACCACGACCACACATTACGGGAAATAGGTAAATATGTGATAGCGCTCCACGGAAAGTGACAGTCCGATACATATTCTGCATCGGCCCAACGGCACGCCCTTCGGGGTGGCAAACCGTTTCGGCAGCATTTCCTTTGGCGAAAGCCGGGCCCCTGCCGCTGTTGCCTCCGCTACTGATAAATGCCGCGCCTCTATCAAACGATGATAATAAAAATATATTCCAAATGCTTCCGTTTGTCAAGATATTTTTACAAAATAAACACACTTTTTTCATATTTGGCCGAAAAAACAAAAATTCCCCGTGAAAAATCACGGGGAACTTGATTGAAAATCGGAACTAATCTTTCGTTTCGCGGGAATGGAGAAGGTTGTTGAGCTCGTCCATAAAGGTGTTTATATCCCTGAATTGACGGTAAACCGAGGCAAATCTGACATAAGCGACCTCGTCGATACCCTTGAGCTTATCCATGGCAAGCTCGCCGATTTGAAGGGAAGAAACCTCTCGGTCGAGAGAACTCTGAAGAGACGACTCGATTTCATCCACGGCCTTTTCGAGGGTTTCAAGAGAAACGGTACGCTTTTCGCAGGCGCGCATAAGGCTGTTTATAAGCTTTGTGCGGTCGAACTGCTCGCGGGATTTGTCCCTCTTGACCACAACTATGGGAAGGCTTTCCACCACCTCATAGGTTGTGAAACGCTTTTTGCAGGAAAGGCATTCTCTCCTGCGGCGTATGCGGGCGCCCTCGTCGGTGGGACGGGAATCTATAACCTTGCTTTCTTCATATCCGCAAAAAGGACATCTCATGTGTTTTTACCTGCCTGTCAAGATTAGTTGGTGATGGTTTTTTCGGTTTCCTTATCGAAGATGTGAATCTTGTTGGTGTCGAGAGCAACGGTGATTTCATCGCCGGATTTTGCAAGGGTCGAGGGATCGACGCGGGCGGTGAAGTTGTTGCCTTCGCAGTTGAGGTAGAGATAGGTCTCGGCGCCCATGAGCTCGGTAACTTCAACCTTGGCCTTGATAAGACCGTCGGTCATGGTAGAGGTGTACATCTCCTCGTCGTGGATGTGCTCGGGACGGATACCCATGATAACCGGCTTGTCTTCATAGGGAACAAGGCAGTCCTTGTTGTTCTTGGAGGCCGGAAGCTTGATTCTGTATTTGACGCCCTTGCGGGTCTTGGTGTCCTCGGAACCGAATTCGGCATAGAAGGTGTCGCCCTCTTTGCGAAGAACGGCGTCGATGAAGTTCATTTGGGGAGAACCGATAAATCCGGCAACGAAAGCGTTGCAGGGAATGTCATAAAGGTGCTGAGGAGTGTCGACCTGCTGAATGTAACCGTCCTTCATGACGACGATACGGTCGGCCATGGTCATGGCTTCGGTCTGGTCATGGGTAACATAGATGAAGGTGGTTTCCAGCTTTATGTGAATTTTGGAAAGCTCGGTACGCATCTGAGCACGGAGCTTGGCGTCCAGGTTGGAAAGGGGCTCGTCGAGAAGGAAGACCTTAGGATCGCGGACTATGGCGCGTCCGAGGGCAACACGCTGACGCTGACCGCCCGAAAGAGCCTTAGGCTTACGGTCGAGCAGGTGGGAAATGTCGAGAATACGGGCAGCCTCTTCAACTCTGCGCTTGATTTCCTCCTTGGGAACCTTGCGGAGCTTAAGACCGAAGGCCATGTTGCCGAAAACGGTCATGTGAGGATAAAGAGCGTAGTTCTGGAACACCATGGCGATGTCGCGGTCCTTAGGAGCAACGTCGTTTACGAGACGGTCGCCTATGTAGAGCTCGCCTTCGGAGATTTCTTCCAGACCGGCGATCATACGAAGGGTGGTGGATTTACCGCAGCCGGAGGGGCCGACCAGCACCAAAAATTCCTTATCTTTGATTTCGAGGTTAAAATCCGAAACAGCGGTAACTCCGCCGGGATATTTCTTGTAAATTCCTCTGAGTGATAAGCTTGCCATTAAATATATGCCTCCTGTTTCAAACGCCGCTTGCCTTGTGCGGCGTAATTTAAATCGTAAAACCGATAAAATTATAATAGCAGAAAAACCGCAAAATTTCAAGGTGTGTAGTTGCCTAAAAATGAGGCCTGTCCTTTAGGTAATTTGTCACATAGAACAAACAACCTGCACAAAAACGGGGTTCAAATCGGCGGATTTTTAACACAATGGATATTGTCGACTTTCAAGTGTTTTTGCGGGTCTCAGAAGTTTTTTGCTCCGATTCGGGCAGTCCGTCGCCGCCCTTTTCCTCCGTGTGACGGGACAGCCGTTTCGTCAGGCTCGAATAGATTTTAAGCCCCGCGGCGCTGACCGCCGCCCCGCAAACAAAAATCACCGCCGCCTTTGCATAGCTTTTGTCGGCCACGGCCGAGCCGCCGGCAACCGACAGCAGAAGAGCGGGGGTTCTCGCGACGGTGGAAATGACGAGAAAGTCGCGGAATTTTATGCGGGTCAGTCCCGCAAGATAGGTGAGCACGTCTTTCGGTGCGCCGGGAATGAGAAAAAGGATAAAGATGAGCCGTTCGAGCTTTTGTTCGTTATTTATGAACTTTAAACCGTCGATCTTGTCTTTGCCCGCAAAAAGCTCGACAAGCCGTCCTCCCACAAGTCTCGTGAGGGCAAAAACAATTGCCGAGGCGGCGGCCGCCCCCAAAAGGCAGAGAAGAGTTCCCGTTACCGCTCCGTAGGCATAGCCTGCGCCTATCTGAACCGCCTCGCCGGGGATAAAGGCGATGACGATTTGGATTATCTGAAGGCCGAGAAAGACAAGCTTTCCCCATGCGCCGAAGGAGTTTATATAATTTTTAAACTCCGCCGGGTCGGAAAATTTTCCGAAAAAGTCAATGCACAGCCAGGTGAGCCCCGCCGTCAGAACAACAAAAACAACGGCCGCAAAAACGGCGGCGGTGCGCTTTGCCCGAAGCTTTTCGGAAGAAATTTCCGATTTTTGTGTTTGTGAATTTTCCTTTGAAAGCCCCAAAAACATCACCTTTAAAAAGCGGTGAAGCTCAAAAGAACCTCACCGCGCAAATTGTTTCTTGAATTAAGCCTTGTTGATTTTTTCAATCAGCTCGTCGCAGGAAATGCCGTGAACGGCGCAGGCCTGCTCAACGGTCTCGCCTCTTGCGGAGGGGCAGCCGAGGCAATGCATACCCATTTCGATGAAGATGGGAGCGGTTTCGGGCTTGGCGTCAAGAATGTCGCCGATACAGGTGTCTTTTGTGAATTCCATGATAAAGTCTCCTTTTTATATTTTTGTGCGGACGGCCGATTTATTCGGCGGCCATGGCGGCCTTGAAGCAGTCGGCGTCCATTTTCTCGTTCTCAAAAAGATATTTTGCAATTTCATGAAGTTTATTCATGTGCTCGGTCAAAATTTTCTGAGCGTGCTCGAACTGACCCTCGACGATGGATTTGACCTCCTCGTCGATTTCCGACGCAATTTCGTCGGAGTAGGTCTGAGTCGTGCCGAGATCCCTGCCGAGGAACACCTCGTCATGATCCTTGCCGTAGACAATAGGTCCGAGTTTTTCGCTCATACCGTATTTCATGACCATTTTCTGTGCTATTTCGGTGGCGCGCTGAATGTCGTTGGAAGCACCCGTCGTGATGTCGTCCTGAGTCAGCTTTTCGGCCACTCGCCCTCCGAGCAGCGAGCAAATCTGCTCGGTAAGCTCGGTTTTGGTGGTGTGTCCGCGGTCGTCGGCCGGGCGGTACATGGTGTAGCCCGCCGCCATGCCGCGGGGAATAATGGAAATCTGATGAACCTCGTCCTGAGAGGGCAGGAAGTAGGAAACAATGGCGTGGCCCGCCTCGTGATAGCTTGTGATGAGCTTATCCTTTTCCTTCATGACGCGGGATTTTTTCTCGACACCCATAACGACCTTGATGGTGGCCTCTTCGATGTCGGCCTCGGTGATGGCCTTGGCATTCTTGCGGGCGGCAAGCAGAGCCGCCTCGTTGAGAAGATTTTCAAGATCGGCACCGGTAAAGCCGGCGGTGGTCTGAGCGATGATTTTAAGGCTGACGTCGGGGCCGAGGGGCTTGCCTCTCGAGTGAACCTTGAGAATTTCCTCTCTTCCCTTGACGTCGGGATAGCCGACCATGATCTGACGGTCGAAACGTCCGGGTCGGGTGAGCGCCGGGTCGAGAATGTCGGAACGGTTGGTGGCGGCGATGACGATGACGCCCTCATTTGCGCCGAAACCGTCCATTTCCACAAGCAGCTGGTTCAGCGTCTGTTCTCTTTCGTCGTGGCCTCCGCCGAGTCCGGTTCCGCGCTGACGGCCGACGGCGTCGATTTCATCTATAAATACGATTGCGGGGGAATTTTTCTTTGCCTGGTCGAAAAGGTCGCGAACGCGCGATGCGCCGACGCCCACGAACATTTCCACAAAGTCGGAGCCGGAAATGGAGAAGAAGGGAACTCCCGCCTCTCCCGCAACGGCGCGGGCAAGAAGGGTTTTACCCGTTCCGGGAGGGCCCACAAGCAGCACGCCCTTGGGAATTCTCGCACCGAGGTCGTTAAACTTTTTGGGATCCTTGAGATATTCCACAAGCTCGGACATCTCTTCCTTTTCTTCGTCGGCACCCGCCACGTCGGCAAAGGTGGTCTTGCGCTTGTCGTCGGATTGCTTTTTGATTTTCGCCTTGCCGAATCCCATGGCCTTGTCGTTGCCCATGCCGGCAGACATTTTCTTCATCATGAAATACCAAAGCACGCCGATGCCCACAAACATAAGCACCGAGGGCAGCAGGTTGACAAGCCAGGAGCCCTTGTTGACGGTATAGTCATAGCTTATTGCGGTTTTGCCGCTTTCGCCGGAATAGGCCTTTTGGTTGTTTTCCTTGATGTAGTCGCCCACGTCCTCATAAAAAACGCTGACGTCGGGAATTTCATAGGTCTTTTTGTCCGCTTCGGCGGTGTTTCCGTCCTCGTAATATTCAAGGTGTCCGGAAGAAAGATTAAGAGAAAAGCTCGTAATCTTTCCGGTGTATATTTTTTCCACTATTTCGGAATATTTCGGGGTTTCGCTCTGCTTGACGGTGCCGAGCAGCGACATTGTCAGGGCGATGAGCAAAATCGGAATGACCAAAACCAAAATAGTGTTTCTTACGTTCTTGTTCATTTGTTCCTCCAAAAAGATTTATTTGTTATAAACCGAAGGCTTGAGCACTCCTATGAAGGGAAGATTGCGGTAGACCTCGTCGTAGTCGAGACCGTATCCCACGATAAACTCGTCGGGAACCTCGGCGCCCGAATAGGCGGCGTGAACGTCGACCTGACGGCGGGAGGGCTTGTCGAAAAGGGTGGCGATTCTGATACTTCTCGGGCCTCTTGCCGAAAGCAGCTCGAGAATGTAGGAAAGGGTCATGCCGGAATCGAGAATATCCTCGACGATTATGAGGTCTCTGCCCTGAATGTCGCGGTCGAGATCCTTGATTATCTTAACCACGCCCGAGGTTTTAACTCCCGAGCCATAGCTTGAAACCGCCATAAAATCAATTTCACAGGGAATGGTGATGGCTCGCATAAGGTCGGCCATAAAGACCACCGAGCCCTTGAGGATACTTACCAAAATCGGCTTTTTCCCGGCATAGTCGCGGCTTATTTCGCTTCCTATGCGGGCAACCGTTTCTTTAAGCTGTTCTTCGGAAATGAGAATTTCCTTAATATCGTCTTTCATGTCCGGCATTTTTATCCCTCCGCAAAAATTTCAACCGATAATATTTTTTCCGTTTCACTTGTGACTTCGGCAGAGGCGTCGGCTCCGTCGGGCTCGGAAAAAACAAGCCGTCCGTCGGATTCGATGATCAAAAAGCGGTCGCGAAGCTCTTGATCAAAGCCCTTTTCGTTCCAAAGCTTTTTGAGGGTCTTTGTGCAGCCCCGCTTTGAAAGGGTAATGCGGTCTCCCGGAAGTCTGGTTCTCACAACAACCGTTTTGCCTATTTTATCACGGTCGAGCAAAGTATATGATAACAGATTGTTAATTTTTTGGCAACCGTTTATTTCCGAATTTTCGTTTTTTTCGATAGGTTTAAGCACAATGCTTTTGCCCAAAGCGGAAATTTGCGTTTGCCCCTCAGACAGCGAAAGCTCCTTTGAAAAACCGTCAAATTGCGGCCTTTTTGCCGAGGTCACGGTAAGATAATTGCCGTCGCAAACGGCCTTTTTGCCGCCGGGCAGATTTGCCGACCCTCCGCCGAGAATGTCTTTCACCGCGCAAATGTGGGAAAATTCGGGGGAAAAGGGACGCAAATATTCCTTTAAAACCCGAAACAAAAGCCCTTTTTCGAGTGCTGCGGCGCCCTTCGCGTCAAGGCCCTTTTCCGAAACGAGCCTCTCAAGGGCCTTTGCGGTCAGCTTTTCAAGAAGCTCCTCGTCGGCTCTCGCACAGTCGGCAAAGCGCCCCGCCGCCCTTTCGAATTCGGGATTTAAATCCTTTAAAAGGGGAATGATTTTGTTTCGAACCCTGTTTCGGCCGTAATCGCATTCGAGATTTGTGCTGTCGGTGACAAACTCGAGTCCGTTCTGTTGACAAAAATCCTCCACCTGCTCTCTTGAGCAGTTTATGAGCGGACGGATAATGTTATCCCTGACGGGAGGAATTCCGCACATGCCTTTAAGACCCGAGCCGCGGCACAGCCGCATGACCATTGTCTCGACGTTGTCCGACAGGGTGTGGGCGGTGGCGATTTTTCCCCCTGCCGCACACTTTTCGAAAAATTCATATCTGACCTGCCGCCCCGCGTCCTCAAGGCAAAGCTTTCTCATCCTTGCAAGGGACGGCACGTCGGCGTGAAGACAGAAAAAAGGAATGTCCTTATTTTTGCAGAAATCCCTTGCAAAATTTTCGTCTCTTTCGGCCTCTTTTCCGCGTATTCCGTGGTTTATGTGGGCGGCGCAAAGGGAAAATCCCAGCTCGTCCTTTAAAAGGTAAAGGGCGTGGAGCAGCGCGGTGGAATCGGCTCCGCCGGAAAATCCGACCGCCACCTTATCGCCTTTTTTTATCATGCCGTTTTCGCAAATTGTTTTGCGAACCGAGTCAAGAAAATCAATATTCATCGTATTCGTTCTTTTCAATGGTGACAAAACGGGCAAATCTGCCGTCCCAATACATCTTGACGGTGCCTGTTTCGCCGTGGCGGTGCTTGGCGATTATGACCTGTGCCTCGTTTTCGTCCACCTCTTCGCCCTCGCTCCCGTCTTTATAATATCCGGGGCGGTGAAGCATTATGACAATGTCGGCGTCCTGCTCGATTGCGCCCGACTCACGAAGGTCGGAAAGCTGGGGGACGTGGGAAACGCCGCGCCCCGTTCCCGCACGGGAAAGCTGCGAACAGACCACAACGGGAATGGCAAGCTCTTTGGCCATGATTTTAAGGTCTCTCGTCATTTCCTGAACCTGAACGGCGCGGTTGTCGGATTTTGTCACGGGGGTGAGCAGCTGAAGATAGTCGATAAAAACAACGTCGGGCTTGTTGCGGCGAACCTTGGCCTTGATTTGCTGGACCGTTATGGCCGACGATTCGTCGACGAAAATTTTCGCATTGTAAAGCTCGCCCGTCGCGGTAGCTATGCGGTCCCATTCGTCGGGGGTAAGACCGCCCTTTCTCAGTCTGCTTATTCCCACCGAGGAATCGAGGGAAAGGAGCCTTTGGGCAAGCTGGTCTCTCGACATTTCAAGCGAGAAAAAGGCAATTCTTTTGCCGGTCTTGGCGGCGTTGCGGGCGAGATTTAATATAAAGCTTGTTTTGCCCATGCCGGGACGGGCTCCGACGATAATAAGATCGGATTTGTTAAGGCCGCCGATCATGGCGTCAACGTCGGAAAATCCCGTGGGGATTCCCGCAAGCTTTTTACGCTGCTCGGGGTCGTCGAGTGCGGTCAGATGATCGAGTGTCTCGGTGGCGAGAATGTCCTTGATGACCACAAGGTCGGAGTTTTCCTGCCCTTTTCTTATGTCGTAAAGCCGCTGCTCGGCGGCGTCAAGCTGAAGCTCTGCCGAATCGGTGCCCTCGGTGGCGGATGTCACTATTTCCCGACCGACCTTTATGAGCGAACGAACAAGAAATTTTTCATAAACCACCTGGGCGTAGGAACGCACGTTTGCCACCGACGGAACAAGCTGTGCCAGCTGGGCAAGATATTCCTTTCCGCCCGCCTGTTCATAGCTTCCCGACGAGCGAAGTTCTTCAAGAATGGTGACAAAGTCCATGGGCTTGTTGAGCTGCGACATGGCAAAAAGGGTGCTGAAAATGGCTTTGTGTTGGGGCAGATAAAAGTGCTCGGGTTTAAGCTCGGCCACCTTTTCGTCGTTCATGCAGTTGGGATCGAGCAGCACGGCGCCCAGCACCGATTGCTCCGAATCGAGACTGTATGGGGCGTTCAACCCCTCGTAAATGTTGTCAAATTCTGACACAAAATCACCCCGAAAGTTATATTCGGTTAATTATATCATACTTTGATTTTTCGGTCAAGCACCGCCGATTTTCTTTAAAAAATGTAAAAACCCAATCCAAAAAACGGAAAACAAAATAATATTCAATAAAAATACTTGCACTTTCAAATGATTATGGTATAATTTAACGTGAGAATGGTCGAATTAAGGTTCGGCCGATTTACAATTGGAGGAAAAGAGAATGAAAACAATGAAAAAAGTGCTTTCGGTTGTGCTTGCGGTTGCAATGCTGGCCTGCTCCATGGCGATTGCCGCCTCGGCCGACGGAAGCTACGTAAACGTCAAGACCTGGGGAGCGGCCGAGTTCTCCGACTTTGCCGGCAACGGACTTACTTCCGACGCCGATCATGCCGTGCTTGTCCGCCGGAAATCGGTGGGCTGGCAGGGATACGGAATTTACGGTATGCCCTCCGGCGGGCTTGTGGACGTGATTGCCGGCGAGACCTACACCTTTGAGGTTGAGCTCGACTACAGCGGCGTTACCCCCAACGAAAACCAAAACGCCCTTATCGCCGACTTTTATCTGCAGGATTACGACTATTGCGTCGAAATCTGCCTGACCGGCAAGCAGCTTCAGGAAAAGCTTGACGAGGGCAATTTCCGTTATTCGGACGACGGTGTCCGCTACTTTGTCGTAAGGGGAGATCTTGCCATTCCCACCGAGATCGAAGGTCAGACCGTTTCCGGAAAAGTGGTGGGCGAAGCCCGTCTTTGGACCAGAGGATTTGCCGATTACAGAGCTCTCAATATGAGGGTGTACAGCGAGGACAATCCTTTTATGCCTCTCGGAGAATGGAACTTCGGCGACATGAGCACCGCCAACGATGACGGCGGTATCCGCACCGAGCCCTACATCGAAAACAGCAACTATGAGCTTCCCCGCGGCCTTCGCGTATATCGCGGAGTCTTCGAGGCTGCCAAGCTTGCTCTCGGCGGCACCAA
>JABLTO010086414.1_pt1 | contig 26309 bp, 18 predicted proteins | sample 7160091 | NCBI WGS metagenome assembly JABLTO01 (sample SAMN14651225, study PRJNA627086) | human gut metagenome | isolation source: feces | host: Homo sapiens
ATCAACAATGAGTGGGAAAAAGAGCTAAATCCAAATATTTTTTCTTAAAATAAAAGGGTTGCAGTAGCGATTTTTAAATCGTTACTGCAACACGTTCCTCGTGCTATACGTCCTATATAATATAAAGATTATTCTTGAAGATCCATAAAACGTGAAATAATAGTTGCACACTCCGCACGGGAAGCATTTCCCTGAGGATCCAGTTTGGTACCGTTGTCTTTACCGGTGATAATACCCTCGGCAACAGCCCACTGCATAGCTTCTCTGGCAAATGAATTTACATAAGAAGCATCTTTAAACTGGTTCAAAGATGCACGGGCGCTAGTGTCAAGGTTGCAGTAATTTGCATAGCGGTACATCATGACAGCCATCTGTTCACGGTTGATGTCATCACCAGGTCCGAATAGTCCGGAATCTGTATAACCGGTAACAACACCTGCTTTGCTTGCCCAGATTACTGCATCTGTATACCAATCATTATCGGCTACGTCTTTAAATTCTGATTTTGCGTCTACTTCCGGAGATCCACTCATTCTATAGAGAATCAATGAAAACTGTGCTCTTGCCAGGTTCTCGCCAGGAGCAAATTGTGTATCGTTTTTCCCGTTCATAAGGCCATTATAAAAAACAGTTTGGACATAAGGATAGAACCAAGCACCTTTGCTGACATCTACGAATGGCATCTGGGACACAACAGCAATATGAAAGGTTGTAGACTGACCGCGGAAAGAAACCGTAACAACCTGTGTTGAATCGGTCAGTGAAAGGTTGTATCCTGAACACATTTCCTGTGTAAGCGGAAGTACAGAAAGACCATGTTTACAACTTGCACCGAGCGTCAGCCCTAGATCATCAATACTGTCATCTGCAGTCATGATATAATTAACATCAGAATTGTCAAGAATCGCAATTTTATCGGGACTGCAGCTTCCGGTAAAGACTTGAGTCCAATAGGTTCTAGAAGTAGAGGAAGCGTTATGTGCATAGCCAGAGCCGAGATGGGTAAAGTCGTCGGATAACATATTTTTACGGTGTCCATTACTGCCATACCAACCCTTTACAACGCTGACTGGATCCGGATATCCGGTAGCAATGTTTTCTCCGGCAGCAGTGTAGGATTCACCGACTTCATCTAAAACGGAAAAAAAATCGCTGCCATTCGGTCTGGTATGAGAATTAAGTGTTGGCAGTTCAGAACTTCTGATCTGTGCGGCTTTTTGTAGTTTAGCGGTTGCAGATAATGGTTGTAAATCATACTGCATACGCAGTTTGTTTGTACAGTACAGAATACCGTATTCATTTTCGTTAAAAGAGATTGTTGAGTCGTCGGAATCACCGGACAGAATCATAATTCCATCGGATTGTCCAAGCTGTCCAAGGCTGAATTTCCGAGCGTCGGTTGTTGATGCTGAGGAGCCTCGGTAAGAATACTCCTGTGCACTGACGGGAATTACCATCATGCAGGCTGAAAGAATTGCAGCAAGTAATTTTGTCCTTTTTTTCATAAGTATTTTCCTCCATATGCAGTTTTTATTTCTGATATCACTATAACATATATTGTAGACGAAAACAATTGGCAGGAATGCTGTAGTAGTGGAGAAAAGGAGACAGAAGGAAAGAGGTCGATAAGAATGGACAAAAATGCTGGAAATCGCTATAATACTTTTGTATTATATGTGGTTTATGTGGGAGTAAAACGTTTAAGAAAAAGTGAAAGAAGGAAGAGAATATGAAAAAGAAAAAAGTAGTGGCATACATACTTGCAGCAACGATGGCAATGAATGTTGGAACGGTAGCTGTATTTGCAGAGGAAGACAATCAGGAATATAGTCTGAATCAGGAAGAAAAAGAGATTCAAAGGATAGAATTAAAAGGAGCAAATGGGGAAACTATAAAAAATGTTTTTCCTGTCGGAAGTCTGGAACAAACAAATCAGTCCATTCACGATATGCTGCAGGATATGAAGATAAAGGAATATTATAAGGATGGAAGTGAGAGTGACTGGGATGATGCAGAATATTATTCAGCAAAAGTGACAGATGAAAATGGAGAACAGGTATCTCCTTGGAAGAAATCGGATTATGATCTGGTTATACCTACAGTTATGCCAAAAGGGAAATACTGGTTATATTTGAAAATAGATGGTTCCTATTACAAGGCATTAGAATTTGAAATATGTAATTTGGATGAGTGTGATACGAAGGAATTAAAGCCGGATTCTACTGTTACGATAGAGAACCCTTTTTTCGAGGGACAGAACAGTGTGGTGAAAATTAATGTTTCAGAAAAAGCAGTGTATGAATTTGAGGTTGATCAGGAGCGTGTGAAGCGTCTAAATATCAGAGATTCAGAAGGAAATGATGCAATATCCTATTATATAATGAATTTTGAAGATAATAAACTAGAATGTTATTTGACTCCAGGAAACTATTATGTTTCTGGAAACGATTCTTTTCAATTATCTATGAAAAAGAAGGTTATAGATAAGATTGAGGTTGCACATGTGCCAGATGTGAGAGATACGGTATTTTTACAAGAGCAAATAGTTGATATGAGAGATTTTATAGGATGGAATACTTCAATACGTGAAGGGATACGTTATAAAGTAAGCTACAAAGATAACACAAGTGAAGAGATGAATTATTCTCAATTTAAAGATGTGGCAAATATTTATGCAAAGAGTAATATTGTCAGAGCGGATGGCAAAGAATTTGACTGGGGAGATAATGATCTGGGTGTATATTATGATACACTTACTTTTGATAGTGAGAAATTTACAGAAGACAATCCGTTGATTAAGATTCCTTTCTACATAGGATTAAAATTTAAGGATGTACCGGAAACAAGATGGGATTATCCATATATTGTAAAAATCAGTGCGGCTGAAATTATGTCAGGAATGCGAGAAGGAGAATTTGATTCTACAGGTACGTTGGCGAGAGCACAGTTTGCGATGACATTATACAGAATGAGTGGATCTCCGGATGTCGAATATTCGGCAAAATTCAAAGACATTGCAGACGGGGTATGGTATACAAAAGCCATCTTATGGGCAAGTCAGGCAGGAGTAGCGAATGGCTATGCCAATGGAAACTTCGGCCCGGCAGATAATATTAACCGGGAACAGATGGCAACTATGATGTACAATTATGCAAAAAATGAAGGGTATGATGTGTCTGCGAGAAAGAATCTCGGATCTTTTGCAGATGGCAGATATGTAAGTGCTTATGCTAAGAAAGCGATGGAATGGGCAGTGGCGAACAGTATCATCAGTGGGAAAGATAACGGAACAAGATTAGATCCACAGGGTTCGGCAAACCGCGGTGAGTGTGCAGCGATTTTGATACGTTTCCTGGAAAAATATGTATATTAATAAAGGAAGATAAATTATGAAGAAAGGATATATATTTATTTACGCATATATAGCAGGTAATCTGGGAGATGATCTGATGGTCAGATGCCTGTGTGAGAGATATCCTAAAGAGCAGTTTGTACTTTGCGCTGACGGATATTATGCAGTAGGATTCCGGGATATTAAGAATCTGATGTTTTATGACCAGAGCGGAGAGAAGGCCGGACGGTGGAACCGGTTCTGGAAGAAGATAAAAGGAACAGATGATGGCTTCAGAAAGATGCTAATCCGAATGGCAAAAGCGGTTGTCCATATAGGCGGGTCCATATTTGTCCAGCATTTTGATGATTACAGTCTTTTATATCAGGCAGATGAACAATTAAGAAGATTGAGTAGAAGAATATATGTTGTAGGGGCGAACTTTGGACCGTATTCAGATGAAAATTATTATCAGCAATACCATGAACTTCTCGGAAGATATGATGGGGTGGTCTTTAGAGATGAATATTCGAGACAGCTGTTTGCAGATCTTACTAATGTGAGTTGCGCGCCGGATGTGGTATTCAATTACAATGTCGAAGCGTTGAAGCAGGAAAAGAAACAGGTATTGATGTCTGTAATCAGTATGGAAGGCAGAAATGATAAATTTGCAATCAGCGCCTATGGATCAGATTACCGGGAATTTATGATAAAACTGTCGAAGGCTTATATAGAAGAAGGGTACGAAGTGAAGTATATATCGTTCTGTCAGATGCAGCAGGATGAAGAGGCAATCCGGCAGATACGGGAAGCACTTACGGAAGAAGAAAGGGGCCACACAGACTGTTGCTTTTACAGAGGAGACAATCTGGAAACATGTATAGAAGCATATGACGAGGCAGAGATCGTGGTTGGAACGAGATTTCACAGTATCATCCTTGCGGAACTGAAAGGTAAGAAGATGATTCCGATTATTTATGATCTGAAGACGCTACATACACTGGAAAGCCAGGAAATTCGCAGATATTACCGTCTGGAAGAGTTAAAGAATGTGGATATCAGAATGATGATGGAACAGGCGGAAAGACTTCCGGAAGAGAAGAAAAAGCAACTGCAAAATGAGGCGGCAAAACAGTTCGAGTATTTGGAGCAGATACTTTAAGATAATATGCATTGATGAAATGTTAAAAATGTGTTACAATAAATCGGATATTGAAAAAAGAAAATGTAATAATATGTATAAAACAGGAGGTAATATTAATGAAAGGTATTATTTTAGCAGGTGGTTCGGGAACCAGATTGTATCCGTTAACAAAGGCAGTATCAAAGCAGATTATGCCGGTATATGATAAACCGATGATTTATTATCCACTGTCTACTCTGATGCTGGCAGGAATCAGAGATATCCTGATCATTTCAACACCGAGAGATCTTCCAGTATTTCAGGAGCTGTTTGGTACAGGAGAAGATCTGGGACTGAATATGTCTTATGCAGTACAGGAGTCACCGAGAGGACTTGCAGATGCATTCATCATCGGAGAAGAGTTCATTGGTGACGATAATGTTGCACTGGTTTTAGGTGACAATATTTTCTATGGACAGAGCTTCTCGAGAATGCTGCAGAATGTAGCTTTAAGAGAAAAGGGAGCAACAATCTTTGGATATTATGTAAGAGATCCAAGAGAATATGGTGTAGTTGAGTTTGATGAAAACGGAAAAGCTGTTTCGATTGAAGAAAAACCAGAGAATCCGAAGTCAAACTACGCAGTACCGGGATTATACTTCTATGATAATGATGTTGTAGAGATTGCCAAGAATGTAAAACCGTCTGCAAGAGGCGAGATCGAGATCACAAGCGTAAACAACGCATATCTGGAGCGTGGAGATCTTCATGTAGAGACAATGGGACGTGGTTTCGCATGGCTGGATACAGGGAACCATGATGCACTGCTGGATGCGGCTGATTTCGTGGCAGCTTTCCAGAAACGTCAGGGACTTTACATTTCCTGCATCGAAGAGATTGCATATAAAAAAGGATTTATCTCAAAAGAGCAGCTGTTAAAGCTTGCACAGCCTTTATTAAAGACGAATTACGGTAAATATTTAGTAGAAGTAGCAGAAGGACTGTAGAATTTACGCAGAGAATAAGGAGCGGTAAAAATGGGAAAAATTAAAGTAGAGACATGTGATATTGAAGGATTAAAGATTATTACACCAACTGTTTTCGGAGACGAACGCGGTTATTTTATGGAGACTTATAATTATAATGATTATAAAGAAGCCGGAATTGACATGGAATTTGTACAGGATAACCAGTCAAGTTCTAAGAAGGGTGTTCTGAGAGGACTGCATTTCCAGATTAACTATCCACAGGACAAGCTGGTAAGAGTTGTAAGCGGAGAAGTGTTCGACGTGGCAGTAGACTTAAGAAAAGGTTCTAAGACATATGGAAAATGGTTCGGTGTGCTTCTGTCAGCAGAAAATAAAAAACAGTTCTTTATTCCGAAGAACTTTGCACACGGATTCCTGGTATTGTCTGATTCCGCTGAGTTCGCATACAAATGTACAGACTTTTATCATCCGAATGATGAAGGTGGTCTGGCATGGAACGATCCGGAGATCGGCGTAGAATGGCCAATCCCGGAAGGAATGGAACTTACAATTTCAGAAAAAGATCAGAAGTGGGAAGGCATTTGTTCACTGAAATAATGCCATATTGGAGGTAAATGTTAGTGGTAACTTATATACATAATTTCCTTGCATATAAGAATTTGTTAAAAGAGCTGGTGCGCAGGGATGTTAAGACAAAGTATAGGCGTTCGGTATTAGGAATGCTGTGGTCTGTGTTAAATCCTTTGGGAATGATGATCATAATGTCAATCGTGTTTTCACATGTGTTTCGTTCTAATATCGTAAACTTTCCGGTTTATTTGATGTGTGGACAGATTATGTTTAACTTTTATAACGAAGCAAGTACGGTGGCAATGAGTTCTATACTTGGAAATGCTGCGCTGATAAAAAAAGTTTATGTACCTAAATATTTATTCCCTGTATCCAAGGTTTGTTCATGTTTTGTAAATCTTGTTACATCGTTTATAGCATTGGTAATTGTAATTGTTGCAACAGGAACAAAGCTTAGTTGGACAGCGTTACTTGTATTTATTCCGGTCATTTATGTATTTGTTTTTTCACTTGGTATGGGATTAATGTTGTCTGCACTCGTGGTTACATTTCGTGATTTACAGCATCTGTATGGAGTGTTGATTACTGCATGGATGTATATGACACCTATTTTTTATCCGGTTGATATGCTCCCAGGATGGGTAGCGGATCTTGTGAGATTGAATCCACTGGCGAATTTTATTGAAATGTTCCGAGATGTTATTTTGTATAACATTATTCCGAGTGGTATATTACAGGCAAAATGTATTATTTCCTGTGTAGCTGCACTTGTACTGGGACTTTGGGTATTTTACAAACAACAGGATACCTTTATTCTGAAAGTATAGGAGGATAAAAATGGACAATTCGATAATTGATGTAAATGATGTGTCGATTATGTTTCGGTTATACCGGGAAAATGTTGATAGCTTAAAAGAGTTTGTTGTAAAAAAAATAAAACGCCAGATTGCGTATGATGAGTTCTGGGCATTACAGAATATAAATTTTCATGTAGGAAGAGGAGAGGCAGTTGGACTGGTGGGACGTAACGGATCCGGGAAAAGTACACTGCTGAAAACCATTGCAGGAGTGTTAAAGCCTACGAAAGGTTCGGTTGCGATAAAAGGGACCGTTGCACCTATGATAGAGCTTGGAGCTGGATTTGATATGGATCTGACGGCAACAGAAAATGTTTTCTTAAATGGTGCAATTTTGGGATATCCGAAAGAAATGCTGGAAGAAAATATGCAGAAGATCATTGACTTTTCAGAGTTGAAGGATTTTATGGATGTGCCAATTAAGAATTTTTCATCAGGAATGTTTGCACGTCTAGGATTCGCAGTGGCGACAATCTATACACCGGATATTCTAATCGTTGATGAAATCTTGTCTGTAGGTGACTGGCAGTTCCAAGCTAAATGTCATAGAAGAATTCAGGAAATGCTGGAGCAGGGAACTACTTTATTATTTGTGTCACACAGTATGGATCAGGTAAAAGAGGTCTGCAATCGTGCAATCCTGCTTGAACACGGTCACATGATCATGGATGATAAAGTTGAAAAAGTGTGTGACAGATTTGAATAAAGAATAGAAAGGCTGAAAATATGTTAATAGATAATTCGAACGCAAAGCGTCTTGCGATTTTCTTTTTCTATGACAGAGGAGGAATCGTGGACAGCTATGTTCCGTATCTTTTAGAAGATCTGAAGAAAAATGTTTCCGAAATATTTGTTGTATGTAACGGAAAACTGAAAGAAGAAGGGAAAAAAGAACTTGAAAAGTATGGAAAAGTTCTTGTAAGAGAGAATAAGGGATTCGATGTATGGGCTTATAAGACGGCTTTGGAAACTTACGGATGGAAGAAGCTGGAAGAATTTGACGAAGTCATTATGCTGAACAATACGATCATGGGTCCGGTGTATCCGTTCGCAGAGACATTTGAAAAGATGGATGCAAAGGATCTGGATTTCTGGGGATTAACCAAGTACTTTAAGATCAAAGGAGATCCGTTTGGATATTCACCATACGGATATCTTCCGGATCATGTTCAGTCACACTGGATCGCATGCAGAAGATCACTGGTTTCAAGCAAAGAATTTCAGGATTACTGGAACAATATGCCGATGATCGAGGATTATGCACAGGCAGTCGGAAAGCATGAATCAATCTTTACAAAAAGATTTGCAGATATGGGATATAAGTGGGATGTTTCGGTAGAGATGGATGACCTGCGAAATTACAGTGGTTACCCACTGATGATGTGTCCGAAGAAATTGTTGGAAGAACGCAGATGTCCGATTTTTAAAAAGAGAAGTTTCTTCCATATGGAAGAGGATTTCCTGAGAAATACGGCAGGAGAACAGACAAGCGAGTTGTTCGATTACTTGCGGTATGAGACGGATTATGATGTGGATATGATCTGGGATACGATATTGAAAAATTATCATCAGTATGATATCGTAAAAAACCTGAATCTTGCATATATACTTCCGACCAATCAGTATAACAATAAATTACTGGAAGAACAGACAAAGAAGAATAAGATCGCGTTGGTGATGCATCTGTATTTTGAAGATCTTCTGGAAGAATCTTACCGTTATGTATCTTCTATGCCGGAAAGTGCAGATATCTATCTGACAACAGATACGGAAGAGAAGAAGGCGGCAATCGAGAAAGTATTTGCAAAACTTCCGTGTAATAAACTGGAAGTAAGAGTGATAAAGAACAGAGGACGTGATGTCAGCAGTCTTCTGGTCGGTGTTAAAGATGTGATCATGCAGTATGATATTGCATGCTTTGCACATGATAAGAAGACCGCGCAGGTGAAGCCGGGAACCATAGGTGCATCCTTTGCGTATAAGTGTTTCCAGAATACACTGGCAAACAAGATGTATGTAGCGAATGTGATCAATACATTTGTGAATAATCCAAGACTTGGAATTCTGTCTCCGCCAGAACCGAATCACAGTACATTTTTCACTACGATTGGATTTGAATGGGGACCGAACTTTGATGTAACCAGAAAACTGGCGAAAGATCTTGGATTGCATGTGCCAATGAATGTAATGGCACCGCCGGTGGCACCTCTTGGAACAATGTTCTGGTTCAGACCTGCCGCTTTGAAACCGCTGTATGCGAAGGACTGGGAGTATGAGGATTTCCCGCCGGAGCCAAATAAGATTGATGGAACACTACTGCATGCAATCGAAAGAATCTATCCGTTCGTTGCACAGGAAGCAGGGTATTATCCAGCAATCGGAATGACGGACAGATTTGCAGCAATTGAATACAATAACCTCCGTTATTATTTGAGAGGATATAATCAGGTTGTAGTAAATCATGGAATCGGACCATATCACGATGAGATGGTTGCAAGAGTGAATCAGGTATTTGCATTGCGTGGATCTTTCAAAGCTGTCTTCAAATTCAGAATGAAAGCATACTTAAAACGGTACCTGCCGGAAAAAGCATATAAAAAGCTGAAGAAAAAATGGAAGAAGATGAAAGGGATTCAGGATGTGAATTCCATTGAAATAAAAGAAAATTAATCTAAAAAAGGAACTGTCGGCTGTGACAGTTTCTTTTTTTAGACCTTTCAGAGAAAAACGTAAAAAAACACAAAAAGTTCAAAAAAAATCAAACAAATATGTTTTTTTTTGAATTGAGGTGCAGTTTAAAATGAGATATAATAAAAATATACATTTTTTATGTAAATATGATAGGTGATGCCGGTAAAAATGACGAATCATGACCCACATTTACAAAAGACCGTTTCCGTAAATATGAGATGTTTGGGGCCGCTAAGAAGGAGGAATTGTAAGAACCGGTATTTGTTAAGCAAGATTGACAAAGAATACCTGAAAAAAGTGGAATGCGGAACTGGTCTGGTAATGTGGATTTTGACGAAATACATTACCTGCAAAGAGGAGGGAAAAAATGAAAAGAAGAGTTGCATCCATACTTTTAAGTATGGCAATGGTTGCAACGATGGTTCCTGCGAATCTGGTAATGGCCGCACCGAATAATGGTGAAGCGGCTGTACAGAGTACAGAATCTGAGGACGAAGGCTCCCAGGAGGAAAATTTGGGAATGAATGTTGCAACAAGAGCAAAAGCGAGTGCGAGCTATACAAACAAGTATAGTATCGATCCGGCAGCGATGAATGACGGAAAGCTTGCAACGGCTGAGGCCTCTACCAGCTGGAACAGCTGGGGGGGAAGCGATGCAAATTATCCGGTTACTACAAAGCTTACCTGGGACAGCCAGTATACGCTTACCGGAATGCGTATTATCTGGTGGGCAGACAATGCAACCGCCAATGCAGATAACAATGTTACATGGCCAAAGACCTGTAAAGTAAGTTATAAAGATGCAGATGGCAATGTTCATGAGATCCAGGGCATGATTGATGAAAAGGGTAACGAAACAGACAACGTCGGAGTAGAGCGTGATACCAGTTCCAACAACGGTATTAATGGAAATAACAAGTATTGGAACTATGTAAAATTCTCAGAGCCAATCGTTACAGATGAATTATCCTTGTCTATCGAAAGAAATGGTACCGGAACCAATGGTGTTGGTATTAGTGAGTGGGAAGTATTTGGTATCCCGCCGATGACAGAAGGGGAAAATGTTGCATCAAAAGCAACAGTAACTCCGTCTTATACGAATACATATCAGGATGAAGAAACTGCAAAAGCAGCAGTTACAGACGGCGAGCTTGGAACAAACGATCCGGCTACGACATGGAACACATACGGATGTGACGAATATCCTGCAACACTGGATTTTGACTGGGGTGCTGACAGCTATGAAGTGAACAGTCTCCGTGTTATGTGGTGGTCAGATGGCGGCGGTGTAGCATTCCCTAAGGACTGCTCACTTCAGGCATACAATTCCCGTGCGAAGAGATGGGAAGACATCACAGATCTGATCGACGAATCTGGAACAGATACCGAATCTGTAGGCGTAAAATACGGAACAGAAGAGGAAGCAGGAACAGATGCATCCGAGTATACAAATGAAAAGAACCGTTACTGGAACGGCGTGATCTTAAAAGAGCCTGTAACGACAAGCAAGATCCGTCTGGTTATGGATCGCAATGGTTCCGGAGCAACAGGACTTGGATTAAGCGAAGTTGAGATTTACGGAAGCAAGAAAGAAAGCGGAGTAACTTCAACAAATATTGCAACAAAAGCAAAAGCAAGTGCAGACGCACAGAATACGCCGGTTACGAACGTTAATAACGGACAGCTGGCAACAGGCGCATCTTCATCATGGAATACATGGAACAGCAATACATATCCGACACCGGTTACGCTGACATGGGATGCACCGTATGAACTTACCGGAATGCGTGTTATGTACTGGTCAGACTATGCAGATATCAATGGCAATGCAGGTGTAGCATTCCCGAAGAGCTGTACAGTTCAGTATTATGATTACGAGAAAAATGACTGGGAAACAATCGATGCAATGACAGATGAGACAGGTGCAGACGTGTCTTCTGTAGGTGTGAAGTATGGTAGTGCTGACACTGCATCCGATACTCCTGGAAGTTATCTGAATGGAAACAACCGTTACTGGAACACCGTTACATTCAAAGAACCTGTAAAATCTACAAAACTGCGTATGCTGATCGACAGACATGGATCAGGATCACAGGGAATCGGTATCGGAGAATGGGAAGTATTCGGTGAAGAAGTAACTTCAGACTGGAATCAGTTAGTTGCCGGACAGATTGACGGTAAAGACAGAGTCCAGAAAGGACAGTCTTCTACTTATACAGCAACATCTCTTCCGGAAGGACTGGATGGAATTACTTACAGCTGGTCACTGGGAGACAATGCTAAAGATGTAGCTGAGATCGATGGCGCAGCTGACGGAAAGACCGTTAAGATTAATGCAACAGGAAACGGAAAGTTTACACTGAATCTTTCTATGAGCCATGTAGAAGATGGAGCACAAGTTGTAAGAACAGCGTCAAAAGATATCCAGGTGGATGGTATTACAGCCATTGAACCATATGTGACAGCTACAGCAGCCGGAACAGCTCCGATCCTGCCTAAGATGGTTGTAGCAGACGGACTTACATTCGATGATTCGACACCGTCTGTAAAGGGTAATAACGGATATGACTTCGGTGAAGACTTCAACTCTAAGCTTGTTCCTGTAGAATGGGAAGATGTAGATCCTGCTCTGTATGCAAAAGATCAGACAGGCAAGACATTTGAAGTAAAGGGAACTGTTACATCTGCAGGCGAAACATACGAAGCAGTTGCAAAAATTACAGTAAACAAACCAGTTGTAGTTGCAGAAGCAAACAGCACTGTAACATTTGAAAATGTACAGCTGACAGATAACTTCTGGAATCCAAAACAGAAAGTAAATGCTGTAAATTCCCTGAACAAAGCAATCTATCAGATTGAACAGGCATCAGGTGGAGAACCGAACTTTGAGAATGCGATCAAACGTCTGAACGGCGAACCATATGATTCATTCCAGGGTTATGTATTCCAGGATTCTGATATTTATAAGAGTATCGAAGCAATCTCTTATACACTGTCTGTAATTAATGATGATACAGATGAAGAAATGGTTGCACAGAAAAAGAAACTGGAAGAAAAACTTGCTTACTGGATTTCACTGATCGAGCAGGTTCAGTATCCGGACGGATACATTAACACACACTTCGCCCTGAGAAGCCAGACGACAGCAGGTGGAACCAATCCGGGAACACACCGCTGGAGATCATTCGCTAACCACGAGATGTATAATGCAGGACACTTCCTTGAGTCTGTAGTAGCGTATACACGTTACAGAGAAGGAATCGGTAAACCGGATTACAGCCTGTATGTAGTTGGTAAGAGATTCGCAGACGAGATCGTAAGCCTGTTTGGACCAGATGGTACACGTCACGAAGTACCTGGTCATGAGGAAATCGAGCTTGCACTTGTAAAATTCTCAAAACTGGTAAACGAGTATGAAGGAGAAGGAACCGGACAGAAATATGTAGATACAGCAAAGACACTGATCGACAGACGTGGTGAAAGCGCATCCTTACGTGAAAGCGGTTATAAGGGCGGCGAGTATTCACAGGATCAGACACCAATCGTATCTGAAACAAACGGTGTAGGTCATGCGGTTCGTGCATGCTACTACTATGCAGGTGTTACAGATGTGGCAACACTTCTTCCGGAAGGCGATGAGTCAAGAGATGCTTATCTGAATACAATGGATAATATCTGGGATTCAGTAGCAAATAAGAAAACTTATATTACAGGTGGTATTGGTGTAGCAAGCCACGGTGAAGACTTTGGTGGAGATTATGAGCTGCCAAGTAACAATTCATACTGTGAGATCTGTGCATCAATCGCACTTGCAAACTGGAATCAGAGAATGAACCTGATCCATGAAGATGCAAAATATGCAGACGTAGTAGAAAAGACATTATACAATGCAATCCTGGTTGGAACAAACCTGACAGGTGACAAATTCTACTATTCAACACGTCTGGAAACAGCAAGCGGAAACGCTCGTTCAGACTGGTTCGCATGCGCATGCTGCCCACCGAACCTGATGAGAACAATCGCAAAATTAAGCGAATATATGTACACTGTACATAATGACGATCTGTTTGTAAACCTGTACATCGGAAGTGATGGTTCTGTAAATGTTGGCGGAACAAAGGTTGAACTCAAACAGGAAACAGAATATCCATGGAATGGTGCAGTGAAGATGACTGTATCACCGGAGAAGGAAAAAGAATTCGCAATGAAGATCCGTATCCCAGGATGGGTAAACGAACAGAAAGATGATACCGTAGAGATCAAAGTAAATGGCGAAACAGTTAAAGCAAAAGCAAACAAGGGTTATGTAACCGTTGACCGTACATGGAAAAAGGGCGATGTTGTAGAAATCAATATGCCAATGGAAATCAGAAAAACGGAAGCAAATCCAAACGTTACAACAAACACAGGAAAGATCGCTCTTGAGCGAGGACCTATCGTTTACGCTATGGAGAAAGCCGGAAATGCTCAGATGAACAGTGATATCTCTAACTTCAAGGTTTCAAATCTTGTTATTTCAAGAGATGCTGATCTGAAGGCAGAGTACAACAAAGACCTCCTGAATGGTGTCGTTGAAATTACCGGTACTGTTCAGTACAGTGACGGCGGAACCATGAAAGATGTCAAAGTACAGGCAATTCCTTATTATGCTTGGAACAACCGTGGCGATAACGGTGTAGAAGGCCAGAACAATTCAAGTCAGATGCAGATCTGGACAAATACATCCGGCACACAGCCAGAAGCAAAAGTAACAAGTATCGAAGTAACGGCTCCGGAAAAAACGACTTACAATAAGGGCGAAGAACTGGATCTTACAGGTATGAAGGTTGTTGCAAAATACAGCGACGGAACAATCAAAGACGTAAATGCAGAGGATTGTGAAGTAACTGGATTTGATTCAGAAAAAGCCGGAAAGAAAGTCATTACCGTAACATATGAAGGAAAATCAGCTACATTCAAAGTAACGGTTAAAAAGGCAGAAGCAAAGATGGCTTATGAAGATGTAAAAGAGGGTGCATGGTATTACGATGCAGTTGCTTATGTCTTCGAACATAGCCCTCAGCTGATGACAGGTCTTGATGCGAACCACTTCGGACCGGATCAGAAACTGGCACGTGCACAGTTCGCACTGATCCTTTACAGAATGAATGGTTCTCCGAAAGTTGAAGGAAAATCAACATTTAAAGACGTAGCAGATAATGACTGGTATACAAATGCAGTAATTTGGGCAAACAAAGAGGGTATTGTTACTGGTTATACAGATTCCGGATTATTCGGACCTGGCGATGATATCAATCGTGAACAGATGGCCGTTATGATGTACCGTTATGCAAAATATGCAAAATGTGATACTGATAAAACTGAAAAACTTGACAGTTTTAAAGATGGAGCAAAGGTTAACAAATTTGCAAAAGAAGCTATGGAGTGGGCAGTTGGCAATGGTATCATTTCCGGAAAAGACAACGGAACTACACTGGATCCTCAGGGAAATGCAACTCGTGCAGAGTGTGCAACAATCATGATGAGATTCTGTGAAACATATAATGTAAAATAGTAAAAATGATATCCGATGCTAACGCACGGAACAAGGGCTGCCACATGTCAGAATGTGGCAGCCTTATTTTATTTCACGGAGAATTTTACCGGAGTGTGAAGGGTATATTCTTTTTATGAGATTAAATGTTGCTGAAATGTTAAGCGTATGTTACAATTAATCAGATAAATGGAAATAAATTACAAGAAGGTGTTTGAGTGAATAATAAAATAGATTATGTGAATTTGATGAAAAAAATTTCTCCTTATAATATAAAAAAGGGAATCCTTTATCTGAGACATTATGGTCCGAAGGGATTCTGGATAAAACTGACGGAACGTTTTCAGAAGAGTGAGATTGATTATAAAGAATGGCTTGAGAAGAATATGCCGACCAGACAGGAACTGGACAGACAGGTGAAGCATAAGTTCAAGTATGCGCCAAAGATCAGTATCCTGGTCCCGGTATATAATACGCCGGAGACATTTTTAAGACAGATGATCGAGTCGGTTCAGAAACAGACTTACGGGAACTGGGAGCTTTGTATTGCGAATGCCAATCCTGCCAATGAACAGGTAAAAGCAATTTTAAAAGAATATACAGAGAATGATGCAAGAGTGAAAGTGACGGATGTACCTGAGAATGAGGGAATCGCACAAAATACGAATAAAGCACTTGAGATAGCGGACGGTACATTTATTGGTTTGTTAGATCATGATGATGTACTTGCGGAAAATGCACTGTATGAAGTTGTAAAAGAATTGAATAAAGCAGTAGATACAGATGTAATCTATACAGATGAAGATAAGGTCTCAACGGCAATGGACGAGTATTTCTCACCGAATTTCAAACCGGACTTTAATCTGGATATGCTGCGGTCGAATAATTATTTCTGTCATTTCTTTGTAGCGAAAAAAGAATTGATTGAGACTGTAGGCGGGTTCAGAGGAGAATATAACGGTGCGCAGGATTATGACCTTTTTTTGCGCTGTATAGAAAAGGCAGAAAGAATCGCACATATTCCAAAGATTCTTTATCACTGGCGTGTGCATCAGGAATCGACTGCGGATAATCCGCTCAGCAAGATGTATGCGTATGATGCCGGACAGAGAGCGATTGAAGAACATCTGAAAAGATGCGGTGTGACGGCAGCAGAAGTGTTTAAGACGGAAAATCTGGGATTTTACAGGGTGAAATATCATCAGGAAGGAAGTCCTCTGGTATCTATTCTGATCCCGAATAAAGATCAGAAAGATACCATGGATCAGTGTCTGAAATCAATTGAAGCCCGTACGGATTATGAGAACTATGAGATCATTGTCATCGAGAATAACAGTACGGAAAAAGAGACGTTCGAATATTATAAACAGATAAAGAATCCGAAGGTCCGGGTGATAGAATGGAAAGATGAGTTCAACTATTCGGCAATCAATAATTTTGGTGTCAGACATGCGAAAGGAGAGTATCTGCTCTTCCTTAATAATGACATAGAAGTGATTAACAGTGACTGGCTTGGTGAAATGCTTTCCAACTGCCAGAGAGAAGAAGTAGGGGCAGTAGGAGCCAAATTGTACTATCCGGACAATACAGTCCAGCATGCAGGAGTGATTGTCGGCATCGGCGGTGTTGCAGGCAGTGTGTTTGTCGGACTGAAGCGTGGATATACAGGATATATGCACAGAGCATCGATCCAGCAGAATTTAAGTGCAGTGACCGCAGCATGCATGATGGTGAAAAAGTCTGTTTTTGAAGAAGTTGGCGGATTTGAGGAAGAACTGAAAGTTGCATTTAATGATATTGACTTCTGTCTGAAGATCAGAGAGAAGGGACATCTGATCGTATATGATCCATATGTGGAACTTTATCATTATGAATCCAAGACAAGAGGAGCAGAAGACACGACGGAAAAGATCCGCAGATTCCAGAGTGAAATTGAATATATGAGAAGTCACTGGAGTTCTATTTTGAAAAATGGAGATCCTGCCTATAATCCGAATCTTTCATTGAAAAAGTGGGACTATTCGTTGAGGGTAAATTAATGGAAAAAGAGAACTGTAAGGTAACGATTGTTATACCGAATTATAAAGGGAAAGATTATCTGGGGCAATGTGTAAAAAGTCTGTATACAGAAGATAATACAAGGAAAGAAATTATTATAGTAGATAATGCGTCCAATGACGGAAGTCTGGAAGAAGTGGAAGAAAATTTCCCGGAAGTGAAATGTATCCGGCTGGAAAAGAATTACGGATTTTGCAGGGCAGTAAATGTAGGAATCCAGAATGCCACAGCACCATATGTGATTCTTCTGAACAATGATACCGTGATCAAAAAGGATTTCGTGAAGAATCTGACAGCTGCAATTGAAAAGGATGATACAGTATTTTCAATTGAACCGAAAATGATCCAATATCAGGATCAGACTCTGATTGACAGTGCGGGAACCTATTACAATGCTTTTGGCTGGGCATTTGCGAGAGGAAAAGATAAGACAGTGACGCATTACCGAAAAAAGAAGAAGATTTTTGCGGCATGCGGAGGAGCTTCGATTTACAGAAAAAACGTATTTGATCAGATCGGTCTGTTTGATGAAAGGCATTTTGCGTATCTGGAAGATATTGATGTGGGATATCGTGCGAGAATCAACGGATATAAGAATCTGTATGAACCGGCAGCGGAAGTTATCCATGTGGGAAGTGCATCAAGCGGTTCGAGATACAACGAATTTAAAATCAAACTTTCTTCAAGAAATAATGTATATCTGGTATATAAAAATATGCCGTTATTACAGAAGATTATAAACAGTCCAACCTTATTTTTCGGATTCCTGATCAAATATATTTTCTTTGTGAAAAAGAGATATGGAAAAATCTATCTGAAAGGGCTGCTGGAAGGAACAAAGATGTGCCGTAAGCAGGACAAAGTAAGCTGGAACAGAAAAAATCTGAAGAATTATGTAAAGATCCAGCTGGAGTTATGGAAAAATATATTTGTACTGCTGGAGTAGAAAAGGATAAAGTTGGTGAACAAAATTGATTAAAGAAAATCAAAGTTTTTTAAATAAGTTACATGTTGTGCTGGATGCGCTGGTAATTGCAGTCTCATATGTGCTTTCCTGGTATCTGAGATTCCGAAGCGGAATCTTTGAAATGGATGCATGGTATCTTTCCCTACAGGTATATATGAGTGTTTTGATCTTTATCATACCGGGATATCTGCTGCTGTATTATATATTTCAGCTGTATACACCAAAGCGTGTAAGAGGAAGAAGACTGGAAGCGTGGAACATCCTTCAGGCGAATACGATAGGATTCCTGGTATTTATACTGGTTCTTTACTTCAGACATCAGGCAGATTTCTCAAGAACCATGATATTTGTGTTCTACTGTATCAATATCTTTCTTGAAGTGGTGGAAAGAAATTTGATCAGAATGGGACTTCGCAAGATTAGAAGCCAGGGATTCAATCAGAAGCATGTGCTTATGATCGGATACAGCCGTGCCGCAGAACAGTATATAGACCGTGTTCTGGCGAATCCGGACTGGGGATACAGTATAAGAGGAATTCTTGCAGATAACATACCGAGGGGTACAGAGTATAAGGGAATCAAAGTACTTGGAAGAATTGATAATCTGGAGATTGTCCTTCCAGAGAATAAACTGGACGAGATTGTTATTACATTAGGTCTTGCAGAGTACCACAAGTTGGAAAGAATTGTAAAAATGTGTGAAAAATCGGGAGTGCATACAAAGTTTGTGCCGGATTATAACAATGTAATCCCGACAAAACCGTATACAGAAGACCTACATGGGCTTCCGGTGATCAATATCAGAAGAGTTCCGCTCAGTGATCCGTTGAATAAATGGATGAAACGGGGAGTAGATATTTTTGGTGCGCTGGTAGCAATCGTGATATTTTCCCCGGTTATGATCGTGACAGCGATTATGATCAAAAGAACATCCAGCGGTCCTGTGATCTTTTCCCAGGAAAGAGTAGGATTGCAGAATAAACCATTTAAGATGTATAAGTTCAGGTCAATGGTGGTACAGGATGAAAAGAAAGAAAAGAAGGGATGGACGACAAAAGATGATCCACGAGTGACAACGGTTGGACGTTTTATAAGAAAAACAAGTATTGATGAATTACCACAGCTGTTTAATGTGTTGAAGGGAAATATGAGTCTTGTCGGACCAAGGCCGGAAAGGCCACAGTTTGTGGAAAAGTTCAAGGAAGAAATTCCGCGGTATATGATCAAGCATCAGGTACGGCCGGGACTTACGGGATGGGCTCAGGTAAATGGATACCGTGGAGACACATCCATACAGAAAAGAATCGAACATGATTTGTATTATATTGAAAATTGGACATTGGGATTTGATTTTAAAATAATTTTTCTGACATTTTTTAAAGGGTTTATAAATAAAAATGCCTACTAGCTTTAAGGAGAAGTCATGAGTAAACGTAAAAAGAAGAAATTAACGAAGAGACAGCAGGAAATACGAAGAAAAAGACTGAAAAAGCGGAAGAGACGCAGAAGACTTGTAATCATAATAGAAATCATTATTTTGCTGTTGTTAGGAATATGTGCATTTGGTATGTTTAAACTGGGTAAGATGAATCATACCAGCTTGAGCGGAGTGAAAAACAATGGATTAAAGCAGACGGGATATACGAATATTGCGTTATTCGGACTGGATTCAAGAGGAAAAGATCTTGGAGAGGGAAACCGCAGCGATACGATTATGATAGCCAGCATTAATAATGAAACTAAAAAAGTGAAGCTTGTGTCGGTTTATCGTGATACCATGTTGAAACAGAATGGGGAACATTACGATAAGGCCAATGCGGCATATTCAGTTGGAGGACCGAAAGCAGCTATTAATATGCTGAATGAAAACCTGGATTTGAATATCAAAGATTATGTGAGTGTAAATTTTCTTGCGCTGGCAGATGTGATTGATATGATTGATGGAATTGACGTGGATATGACGTATGAAGAAGTTGTGCATATGAATAATTACTGTGTGGAAACTTCTAAAGTGACAGGAAAAAAGTATAAAAAAATAAAACCGGAAGTTGCCGGAACATATCGTCTGAATGGAGTACAGGCGGTATCTTATGCGAGAATCAGATATACAGAAGGCGGAGATTATAAAAGAACAGAACGCCAGAGACTGGTTCTTGAAAAGACGATGAATAAAATGAAAACGCAGGATTTGGCAACCATTAATAAAATTGTTGATAAAGTTTTGCCGGAAGTATCAACCAGTTTTTCTGCAAAAGAAATTCTCGGTCTGGCATCGGGAGCATTTAGTTATGAACTGGGTAAGACAACCGGATTTCCGTTTGATCTGGAGACACCGGATAAGATACCGGGGTATAGCGGCTCTTACGTTATCCCAAAAGGATTGGAAGCAAATGTAGTTGAACTGCATAAGTTCTTATATCCGGATAAAAAGTATAATCCAACAAAGACAGTAACACAAATTAGTGATACGCTGGTTGATATGACGGGAGTTGACGCTGACAAGGATACAAAAGGAACTTCGGAATAAAAAGATGGAAAAAGGATATAGAAAAGAAAAAATTCTCCTGATAGCACCTGCTTTTTTCGGATATTATCAGGAAATCAAGAATAAAATGGAAGAATTGGGATACCAGGTGGATTATTTCTGTGACGCACCGGGAAATTCAAATCTTTTAAAAGCAGTGGGAAGAGTCAATAAAAACCTGCTCAGACCGTTGACAGAAAGATATTACAAACAGGAGATTAGCCCCTGCATAGAGAACAAAAAATATAGATATGTAGTGGTTATTGCAGGTATGACCTTTTCCTTATTACCATCAATGTTGGAAGATGTTAAAAGAAAGAATCCGGATGCAAAATGGGTTATGTACCAATGGGATTCGGAAAAAAATCTTCCATATTGCAAATCCATCCATACTTTTTTTGAAAGGATTTATTCGTTTGATGACCGGGATTGTAAAAAAAATAGCATGTATCGCTTTATGCCACTATTTTACCTGGACTGTTATGGTCAGATAAGAAAAAAACAAAAAACAGAGGTAAAGTATGACTGCTGTTATGTGGGAACTGCTCATCCGAAAAAATACAAAGAAGTAAAAAGTATGACAGATGAACTGAAAAAAAAGCTGCCGGTACAGTATATTTATCATTATATGCCTTCCAGGTTAAAATATTATTATCAGAAAGTAATGTCGGCAGAATTCAGAAAAGCAAAGAGGAAAGAATTTTGCTTTGCAAAACTTACGAAAGAAGAAATTGTAAATCTGTATGAAGCATCCAGATGTGTTTTGGATGCACCGCAGGATGATCAGTCAGGTCTTACAATCCGGACGATAGAATGTCTTGGAGCGGGAAAGAAACTTATAACCACGAATAAAAATATTAAAGAGTATGATTTTTACAGAGAAGAAAATATTTTGGTTATAGATGGGAAAATTGACTGGAACAGCAGGTTCTTTTCAGATGAATATGTAGAACTGCCGGAAATAATCTATGAAAAATATTCTATTGAAAACTGGGTGAAAGAGTTACTAATACGCTAAAATATGACGTAGTATGTTGAAATTTCTAAAAAAATAGGGTAAGATGTAAAAGGTTTGTTTTAATATGGAACGAATGTGGAAAGGACATATAATATGGCGAGAGATAAACGTAGAAAAGTACGGCATAGAGGACGCAGAAAAAAGACTGGTTTTGCATCATGGTCGATCGGCAAAAAGATAGGTGCAATCTTAGGAGGCACTTTTCTTACGGTTGCAGTGATTGGTGGCGTAATTGTAGCAAGTAAGATGAATAAATTAGAGACTGTTTCTTTAGATACAGATAAGCTGAATATATCAGATGAAGTTCAACATGAAGAGGGATACACAAATATTGCGCTGTTCGGTCTTGACTCAAGAGAGAATGATCTAGGAAAGGGAAACCGCAGTGATACAATTATGATTGCAAGTCTGAATAATGATACCAAGGAAGTAAAGCTGGTATCTATTTACAGGGATACGTTATTGCAGCTGGATGACGGAAGTTATAATAAGGCGAATGCAGCGTATTCATTTGGCGGACCGGAAGGTGCCATTTCACTGATCAATAAAAATCTGGATATGAATATAGAAAAATATGTGACGGTTAATTTTAATGCGCTGGTTGATGTGATAGATGCGGTGGGTGGTCTGGATTTGGAACTTACGCATGATGAAGTTGTTCATATGAATAATTATTGTGTGGAGACATCAAAGGTTACAGGGAAAGATTATGAAAAAATTGAGCCTGAAGTAGAGGGAACATATCACCTGAATGGGGTTCAGGCGGTATCATTTTCCAGAATACGTTATACCGAAGGCGGTGATTTTAAACGTGCAGAACGTCAGCGCTTAGTTTTGCAGAAGATTGCGGATAAAGCTCAGAATATGAGTGTTGGAACAGTGAATAAGATTATAGACAGTGTATTTCCGCAGATATCTACGAATTTTACTCTGACAGAAATGATCGGATATGCGAAGAATCTGACAAAATATAAACTAGGTGATTCGATAGGTTTTCCGTCCGAAAATACGACGGACATGTTAAACAATGTTGGAAGTGTTGTTATACCGAATACGTTATCATCAAATGTAACGGAAGTTCATCAATTCTTATTTGGTAATGACGGATATTCGGTTTCCGGTACGGTAAGCGATATAGAAAACGGTATATCGGAGAAAGCCTCCGATAAAGCGAAAGAGGGAACTACGATAGAAGATGATGAAGTTCCGGGAACAAAAAAATATTCTCCAGATATAAAGAATAGTAATTCTTCGGGTCAGACAACAAACAGAACTGGAACAACGAACAGAACTGGAACAACGAACAGAACTGGGACAACGAACAGAACTGGAAATGAAACAACATCAGGAACGACCGGAGGAACAACTGGTGAAACCGGAAGTGGAACGACCGGAAGCGGAACAACATCAGGAACGACCGGAGGAACAACCGGTGAAACCGGAAGTGGAACAACCGGCGGTACGACCGGTGAAGGGGACGGAACAACTGGTGAAACAGAATAAAAGTTAAATGAAGAAAAAGGGGTAGTATACATGAGAAAAATCAAAAAGATACTCGTAGCACTCTTAATGATATGTATGATATGTCCGTGTATTTCGGTCATTACAGAAGCTGCAACAGCAGAATTACGATTTGCAGACCCGTCAACAAATGTTGGGGCAGAGGTAGAAGTAAAAGCAAAATTATCGTCAGCATCAACATTAAAATCGCTAGATGCAACATTAACATATGATACAGACTCATTGAAGTTTATCAGTGGTGACAATGCGACGGAAGACAATGGACAGATTAAATTGTCGTGGTCAGGAAGCGGAACATCTACAGAGTTTAATCTGAAGTTCCAGGCGTTACAGGAAGGAACGGCAAAAGTTGAAGTGGCAAGTGCGGAAGGAACAAGCTCTGATGGAAGTGCACTTGATATTACACAGGGAAGTTCAGCTGTAACAATCGGAGAAGGAGACCCTTCATTGATTCAGGACACAGATGATTCCCAAACAACATCAACGTCTGCTGGTGCAACAGTGAAAATAAATGGGAAAAAATACACTGTCAGCAGTGAATTCTCCGATGTTTTGATTCCAGATGGATTTTCAAAGAGCGAGATGTCTTTTGAGGGCACTAATTATTCTGTAATCACGCAGGAATCAAGTGGGGTTAATGCTATGTATCTGACTGAGAACAGTAGCGGGGAATCTGACTTTTTCCTGTATAACAGTGATGACGGTTCGTTTGCGCCGTTTGAAGAAGTTGAAATTGCGAAGGACAGATATATTATTCCATTGATGAATGATGGAAAAGTTAATCTGCCAAGCCAGTATCAGAAAACAACGCTTACTTTGAATGGAAAAGAGTTTGATACCTGGCAGGACACAAAAGATGCAGAATATTATATTATTTATGCACTGAATTCGGATGGGGAAAAGACCACATATCGTTATGATACAACGGATGGAACTTATCAGAAATATACACCATCAGCCAGTGGGAACACGTCCACAGACAGCAAGACGAAGAATGGAAAAGGAGTCTGGGGAAAAGTCCTTGATTTTGTTGAAAACTTTCTCGATATTGTTGTGATTATTGCAATGGTTCTTTTTGCTGTGTTAATCATTGTCCTTATTGTCACGATGGTAAAACTCCATTACAGAGATCTTGAACTGGATGATCTGTATGATGAGTATGGAATTGACATGGATGAAGAAGAAGAGGAATTGAAAGCAAAGAAAAAGGCGGCAAAAAAAGCAGCGAAAAAGCCTACAAAAAAAGCAACGAAAAAAGATTATGATGAAGATGAATTTGAAGGTTATGATGAGGATTTTGATGATGAAGATCCATGGGTTACAGAGAATATAGCAAAAACAATGGAACAGAAGCCTGTAAAAAAACAGTCTGGTGCGAAGAAAAAACCTTCCAGACGTGCCACACCTGAAAGAGATAAAAAGGTATCGAAAGGTGTCAGGGCATTAGATGAAACAGGTCCGGCAATTCGTAAACCAGTAAAGAAGATTAATCTTGAGGATACAAATGATTTTGAAGTATTTACACCATTAGATGAAGAAGAATTTGACAACTTTGAAGGTTATTATTCAGAGGATGATGATTACGATATGTATGGAGCGGATAATTATGATGACGATGATCTGTTTGATGAAACAGCAGATCTTCTGAGCAATCATCCGGAAAAGAAAAGAGGCCATGCAGAGATGGATGATACCTTTAAGATGGATGTCATCGATCTTGATTAATAAAAGTATGTGATAAAAAGAATGAAGAACCGGTTTTCGAAAATCAGGAAGAGTCTGATAGAAGAGAACAGGTTCTTTCGTTTATACAGAAATGTATTGATTAGAATGAGATATAGGTGTTGATATGGAATTATTCTCCGGCTTTGACAAGCTTCTTCAGTGTGGAGAAAGTATAGCCCATATCTTCCCATTTTCCGAGCAACTCATCCAGAATCTCACCGTTTGTTTTAGAGGTATTATGTAACAGTACAATGGCACCTGGATGGATACGTCCAAGCAGTTTTCCAAATGCTTCATTTTTGGAAGGCTGTGCGTCTGCCAGCCAGTCAACATAGGCAAGACTCCAGAAGAAAGTATGATATCCCATATCTTTGGCCATCTGCAGGTTCTCGGTGCTGTATTTTCCCTGAGGCGGACGATAGAAACGTGTCATGGTTTTGCCGGTGACTTCTTTGTATAGCGTTTCGACATTGCCGAGTTCTTTTGCGAATGTGTCTTTAGTTGCAATCTGAGACATATCAGGGTGATGGAAGGTATGATTGCCGACGGTATGGCCTTCTTTTAACATTTGTTTTATCAGATCAGGATTATCACGCAGAAAGTTCCCGACAACAAAGAAGGTAGCTTTAGCATGGTGCTTTTTTAATGCCTTAAGAATGGCTGGAGTATTTCCATTTTCATAACCGCAGTCGAAAGTCAGATAGATGACTTTTTGAGAGGTGTTTTGAGCATAGTAGGCATGATATTGCTGTAGTTCATCAAACGAGGCATTGCCGACAGGTACCTTGCCGTCTTCCTGAAAACTTAGTCCCCAGTTTTCTGTGGCAGGTAGAATGGTGGACAGTGCGCCACTGGTGGTTTCAGAGGCTGACGGAAAGATCCTGGCAATCTGTCCGCCTGCAAAGAAACAAAGCGAAAAAAAGAATAAAAGAATCAGCGGTTTATAAGAGGAATAATAAGTTTGAAACATAGTATGTAACCGGGGCATAGGAACTCCGAGAGAAGGATTTGTATATGTATATGCCGGAAATATGGAGTTATGCTATTATATGGCCGCAAGAAGTGAAAACTCTGTGAAGATTTTGAACGAAATGGAAGTGAAACAGTAAAAAAGTGAGAATGTGTACATTGCAGAGTTGAAACGGCCACGCCTTGCAAATGCTAGGGAATCATAGTAGTATAGGAAAGAAAGAGAACAGGCAGAAATAGATAAAAGACAATGAAAGAAGCATAAGAACAGACATGGATATCAATGATAACAGATTTATTAACATGAATAATAAAAAGCAAGACAATATGATCAGCTCAGAAATCCGTTATAAAAAAACAGAGAAGGGTATGATGATCACTGAATATTATGGAAATGACAGTTATGTGGTGCTGCCGGATGAGATAGAAGGTG
>JABLTO010083471.1_pt1 | contig 26275 bp, 18 predicted proteins | sample 7160091 | NCBI WGS metagenome assembly JABLTO01 (sample SAMN14651225, study PRJNA627086) | human gut metagenome | isolation source: feces | host: Homo sapiens
AGAAGCAACCATTTCTTTGGCTAAGATGGGGTTGCCAGTTGATAAAATTGCGCAAGCGCTAAATATTAATGTTGAAACAGTAGAAGAATGGCTTGAAGAAAGTTTAAGTGTTGTGCATTAGTAAATGATAGAACATAATAAGGTGATAGGATAACTCCTAAGTAGACAAGGTAAATAACAAAAAGCTACTTAGGAGTTTTTTATATTTAGAGGTTTTAAATATGTGGTGTTGCTTCTGGATTTAGTCATTTTGGGCAGTTTTAACCAGACAGCGTTTCTTGAAAAAGCAATGCCATAACATAGAATCTGGTCATACTCATCTTCATATTTCCGGGCATACATCTTCTCTTCAATTTGCTGCAGAGCGGCGTCACAGTATGCTTCTATTTGTTCATTTGATTACTGTTTTACTGCAATTATCATACCACAGCAGTGGAGGTTTTACAATTACAGTGGCATTAAAATCGATTAGTCGACAGAAAGAGGAAACCATAAATGTGCACTAGGCACATTTGTTATAAGTGAATTTGGACTGCTTTCACATGAAACGTCAAAAAATTAACATTTAATTGAAATAGAAATCATCGACTGATATGATGCAGTTAGAAAGAACAGGGAGGTAAGAAAATGAACGAACGTGTAAAACGTATGAAAGAAAGTTTACGAATCAGTAAATATCCACTGTGTGTTGAATTTTTTAGATTGGCGAATGAGTCTTTAGAGCAGACAGGCGGAGACCCGATGCTGCTTAGAAGATCAAAATTGCATGCACACATTCTTGATAATTGTACAATTTTTATCGAAGATGATGATTTATTATGTGGTTCTGGTGCATCTAAGCCATTTGGTCTTGAGATGAGCTATGAATACGGTGTGTGGACAAAAGATGAGGTTGAGTCACTTAAGAGTGAAATTTACACTATTACACCGGAAGACGAGGAAGAACTTTATCGATTAAATGAAAGATTTGCCGGCAATACAGCCAATAGCAATCTTGTAGAGACAATGGGAAAATCTCTTGGACAGAATGAGAGATTGTGGCCATTTATGAAATCAGGTACTATTTTACCGCCATGGAAGGACAAAACCGGAGGCTCCGGCGGTGGATTTGCCATGACAGGCTATGGTCTGGGACCGGGATTTGCGCTGGTATGTGTTGATTTTGCAAAAATTTTAAATCAGGGAGCAAAATCTATTATTGAAGAAGCAAAGCAGTGCTTAAAAGAATTAAGATATGATTCTCCAGACGCTATTGAAAAACGTAATTTCTGGGAAGGTACAATCATTGTATTTGAGGCTTGGGTACGATTCGCACATCGTTTTGCAGACCTTGCAGATAAGATGGCTGCAGAAGAAAAAGATGAAAAACGTCAGGCAGAACTGAAAGAAATGGCACGTATCTGTCGAAAAGTACCATATGAGCCAGCAGAAACATTCCGTGAAGCCATGCAGTCATTCTGGTTTACATTCCTGATGGTATGCCCGTCACCAACTGCAACAGCCGGACGTTTTGATCAGTATATGTATCCATTCTACAAAAAGGATATCGAAGAAGGCAGAATTACAGATGACGAAGTTTTAGAGCTTCTTGAAATCATGCGCTGCAAAGTTATGAAGATTAACCGTGTATCAGGTAAAGCAAATCGTGCTAAAAATTCCGGTATGGCGAAGTGGTACAACTGGACAATCGGCGGTGTAGATAAAGATGGCAACGATGCGACAAATGAGCTCAGCTACCTTTTACTGGATGCAGCCATTGATACACATTTGCCTCATCACACAGTAACAGTACGTGTACACAAAAATACACCTGAAAAGCTGATGAAGAAAGCATTGGAATGTGTCCGCAGCGGTATTGGTATGCCGGCATTCGTTGGCGATGAAAGCTATATTAATTTCTTCACCAGTCAGAGTGAGACAAATAAACTGACAGTTGAACAGGCCAGAGACTGGTGCTGTACAGGTTGTGTAGATGGTAATGTTCAGGCAATTACCAGAACACAGGTTGCTTGTTTCTTCATCATTGCCCAGGCAATGGATATTGCACTCCATAATGGCTATTGCCGTTACACTAATGAAATGGTAGGTAAGCCGGTTGGTGATGTGAGAAAAATGTCATCATTTGAGGAAGTTCGGTTTGCTGTATATGATGAAATTAGATATCTGATGGCTATGGCCAATGAAAGAATTAACGTAGAATTAATTGCAGAGCGTGAATTATTCCCGGATGTATTCAGATCTGCATTGATGAAAGACGGCGTAGCTGTTGGTAAAGATATGTATAACAGACGTTTTGAATTTGAAAATGGTGCTGTTTTGGGTGCTGTTGGCGGTGTTAATACAGGTAATGCATTGTATGCAATTCAGCAGCTGGTATTCGAACAGAAGAAATACACAATGGATCAGCTCATGGATGCTTTGGATGCAGACTGGAATGGCTATGAAGAGATGCAGGAAGACTTTAAGTCTCAGGCAAAATACGGCAACAATATTCCGGCAGTCGATGAAATGGTGGCAGAGATTTATCAGCTGCATGCAGATACATGCTTAAGTCTGCCATGTGTCTATGGTGACAGCCTGAAACCAAATGCGATTTCAATTTCAGCCCATCAGCCTGGAGGTGCATGTACAGGTGCAACAGCAGATGGCAGAAAAGGCGGAGAAATCCTGGCAGATGCATCCCTTTCACCGGATCACGGAACAGATAAAAATGGCCCATTAGCTGTTTTTGCCAGTGCGATGAGAGTAAATCAGGATCCATATCAGGGAACTCTGATGAATATGAAATTTGCACCTTCCAATATGAAGACAGACAGTGATCTTGAAAAACTTGGCAGCATGATACAGACATATCTGACACATGGCGGCAAACATGTACAGTTTAATGTTGTAACAAAAGACGAGATGGTCGATGCCAAGAAAAATCCGGAAGAACATCCTGAACTGGTTGTACGTGTAGCCGGTTACAGTGCTTACTTTACCCGTCTGACACCGGGAATCCAGGATGAGGTTATCAATCGTACGTCACAGGAACTTTAAAAGTTCATTGAGAAAGAAATGGAAGAAAAATATAAGAAAATCAGTTATGAATTAGCAAAATTTGTTGAGCAGACAAATTTTGATGATATCCCTCCGGAGGTCATTGAGACTCAGAAAAAATCTATTTTAGATGGAATTGGGATTACTCTTGGTGCAGCAACGTTGGGAGATGGATGCAGGGCATTTGTTGAATTAGCTGAGGAAGACAGCGCAGGAGGAAAGGGAGAAGCAACAGTAATTGGCTTTGACAAAAAACTTCCGGCTGTCTGGGCAGCTTTTGCAAATGCAGCCATGGCACATTCCCTTGATTTTGGGGATACGCAAATGGATGCTGTAGTTCATTCTAATGCTTCAACTTTTCCGGCAGCACTTGCTGTGGCGGAAAAGTTGGGAAATATTACAGGCAAAGAATTTTTAACAGCATTAGTAGTTGGCAGTGAAGTGGCATGCAGAGTTTCGATAGGAGCAAAGGAAGACCTTGAAAAATATGGTTATTATATGCCGACTATTTATACCTCCTTTGGGGCAACGGCGGCTGCATGTAAGCTGATGAATAATGCCGGAACAGTCATGCGTTCTGTAAGAGAAGCTTTTTCTGCCAGAAATGCAGTGTTGTCGGCACAGATTGCACAAAAAGGGTTAAAAGGGTTTGATGAGCCGTTAGAAGGAAAACTTGGCTTTTATCACGCATATGCCAGAGATAATGTGGATTATGAACGTATCGTAGATAAAATCGGTGAGAAGTACTATGCAGGTACGCTTTACTTCAAATTATGGCCAAGTTGTGCAGGAACACATCCGGCAATTCAAACTGTACAGAAAATGGCAGATGAATATCAAATTACAGCGGATGAAATTAAAGAAATTCATGTCATAACATCTGAGAGAAACAGAATGCTGGTAGAACCTGAAGAAATCAGAAAGGCACCGGATACGTCAATTGCAGGTAAATTCAGTATTCCATACACATCTGCAGTGGCTTTGATTAAAGATAATGTGACATTGGATGATTTTCAGGAAAAAGCTCTGCATGATGAAGCAGTTCGCAGTTTGGCCGGAAAATTTACCCATGAAGTCAATACAGACTGGGGCAAACGCGAAGGCATGAACACGGACATCACAATAAAAACAGTGAAGGGGGATTATCATTCTTTCTATACAGAGGTTGGAAAAGCAGCAGAAATGCCGACCTTTGAAAAATTAACTGAAAAAATGAAGGCCTGCGCACAGCATGCCTGGATAAAGAAGCCGGTTCGTGAAATGGATATTCTGGTACAAATGGTTCAGAAAATAGAAGAGTTAGAGAATATTCATAGTTTAACCGCACTGCTGTAATGTATAATAGATAAAGGGAGGAATAATTATGGCACTTACAGTATCATTAATTGCGATTATTGCAGCAATTATTATTGGATGGAAGTTTAAAGTGAATGCAGGTATCATTGGTATGGGATTTGCATTTATCATAGAAGTTTTTCTTGTGGAAGGCGGAAAAGTTTCAACAGTTATTGGGTATTGGCCAACGAATATTGTATTTTACCTGATTGCCATTGCATTATTCTTCAATTATGCAACAGATAATGGAACAATGGATCTCTTAGGCAAGAATCTGTTGTATATGCTTAACGGTAATGCAAAGCTCATTCCTTGGGTCATTACAATTGTATGTGCCATTGTTGCATTTATGGGCGCAGGTGCTTCCACACCGGCAATCATCGGACCTCTGGCATTTTCAATTGGCCTGACTGCAGGTATCCACCCAATCTTATTGGCTATCTGTGTGGCTTGTGCCACAACCATCGGAGGCGATAATCCGATTAATGGTTTTGGCGGTGTTATTTCAAAAGGTTTGATTGGTGAAACAGCATTTGCTGAGCAGGCCGATCAGATTAGTTACTATGTATGGTTCAATGCCTGTATCAAACAGTTCCTTGTTATTCTTGTTGCTTACCTGATTTTCAAAGGCTTTAAGGCAAAGAAGATTAATGTGGAAAAACCGGAAGCATTTAATCCTGTACAGAAGAAACAATTATGGCTGCTGATTCTGGCACTTGTAGCAATGATTGTACCGACAATTCTGAATGCCTGGATTTCATCTCCTGTATTAGCAAAAATTGCAGCCCTGACACAGCCTCAGTCTGTAATGGTTATAGCAGCTATTTTATCTGTATTTCTTAATCTGGGCAGTGAGAAAGATGTTATCCGTAAAATACCAATGAATACGATTATTTTGATTGCAGGTATGTATATGCTGTTAAGTGTAGCAAAAGATGCAGGTATGACAGATACGATTGCCAATATTATGAGTAATAATATTCCAGCATTCCTTGTACCGGCAGCACTTGTAGGATTTGCAGCATTCCTCAGCTTCTTCTCCAGCGGCACAGGCGTAGTTTGCCCACTGCTTTACCCGATGGTAGAAGGACTGTCAACAGCATTAGGACTGAATCCGGTTATGTTATTCTCCTGTGTATTTGTAGGTGCGATGAGTTCTTCCGTTTCTCCGTTTTCCACAGGTGGTGCGATGACCATTGCAGGATGCCAAGATGAAAAAGTAAAAGATCAGTTATCAACTTGGATGATTCCGGTTGCTATCATTATTCCGGTGTGCGTAGCCATTGCAGCCACACTTGGTCTGTTTGGATTCTTCCATATCTAAATCTAATTGAATTAAACAATGAACTAAAAACAGGGACTGGCGTTTAGAAAAAAACATCAGTCCCTGTTGGTTTAGATGAAGGTTTGACTAAAGAAGGAGTTCAAGATTCAAAACTTCGGTATAGTACCGGACAAGTTGACAGGAAAACATCAACTGTTGCTGAATACTGCCATCTTCTAATTCAAGATGCACCAGTTCCTGTATTTTGTTCAGTTTATTCAGAACCGTATTCCTGTGCATGTATAATGTTTGTGCTGTTTTAGCAACGTTGCATCCGTTTTTTAGATAATAATAGAGGACATCACGCAGCTGGGATTTGTGGGTGAGATCATATCGGCTCAGGGTAATGACAGCCGGGTCTGCCAGGTAAATGATATCAGAATGTCCTGTGAAAGTCTGATAATACTGCGTCGAAAAATCAATGCTCAGATAAATAGTATAGTCCCGGTATTGATAAATATGTCCATAGGCTGACTGCATGTTCATTTTTTTCAAAATGGTCAGTAATCTCTGGCTCAGCAGATAAAGGGTCTTAAACATGGCATACCGGTGAGTGGCAGCACTTACAATTGCTTTGCCGTGGTAATGCTCAAGCAGATGATTCAGTGCATCAATATTCAGAAAGTCCTGAATGTGTTTCTTGTGGTCATGGCGTGAATAAAGAATGACCAGCTGCTCTTTCCATACGGTGATATTGATTCCGGGAATCAGATGTTTTAATTCACTGATCAGGTATTCATAAGGTGTATCCGGCATATCGCACTCAATAATGATACAGTAAATATATTTATCAACAGGTGATGGGAGAAGTCGAAAACGGTTGTCTATCTCTGCATCACTGAGCATTTTCTTTTCGGAAAAGTCTGACAGGAGAACACGAAAAGTATCATTCCGTGTCAAATGCGCATCGTTAGTATCAGCAAGGTGATTGGAAATAATATTGCCAAGGCCGTGAATCATATCAAAAATATCCATATTTCGATGTGAATCATTGACGATGAAAAGCAAAATTCCGGCAAGGCGATTCTTGATTGTAATATATTTGACATAATAAAGATGACCTGTTTCAGGGAGTGGTATTCGTGAGATATTGCCTGAAAAAATGGAGGCGTTGCCAAGTGCCCTGGAAAACATATCCACTGTATCAAAGGAAGCATAGCCCTGTTTGTAAAATTCATCTGCATAGGGGTCATCAAACCAGGATTTGTCAGAGGCTGCCAAAACACGATAGCCAAGATTCAAAAGAAAAATATGGCCCTTCATTAAATTCGATGCAGTGGCAATCGTTTCCTGCAGACTGTGTCCATTGCAGATGCTGTTGATGAGATGCCATGACCAGTTGTGATAACTCATCAGGGTTGTATTGAGATGGTTGTACAGGGTTAAAATGTCAAAGTCGGTGGTTACAATATTGAGATCTTTTTTCTTAAACAGAGGATCAAGAAGGTAACTGTCATCAGATAAAAAGATGGTGGTATTAGGTGCATAGGCGGTTGTGCGCAGCCAATGTGACCAGATTGCCGAGTCTGCAATATAAATATATCCCTGTTTTAAATCAATTTCTTCATTGAGTATAACAATGCCTCGTATACTGTTAAGATCCGGATGTGTGATATGTCTTCGATAGATATGTGATTTGAGATTTTCCATAAAAAAAGCAATATTAGCCATGCGTAACTCCTTTGCTAATAGCGGTAAAACAGTGTGTCATAATAATTTAATCATAGCGTAAAAAGTCATATTTTTCAAGAAAAGAAAAAACCTGAGCGGACTCAGGCATTTTTTCTTTTTAAAATGAGAATATCTTCTTTCTGGTAGAGCTGCATATAATCCAAAACATAATGACTGAATGTTAAGCGGTCACGCAATGCAGAATTGTCTAATGAATCTCCGATAATCTCTTCTATTTTATTAATTTTATTCAGAACAGTATTCCGATGCATATATAATTTCTTGGCTGTTTCTGTTGTATTCCTTTCACATTGAAGATAGGTGTGGAGGATGGAAACAAGGTCAGTATTATATTTTTTATCATAGAGAAGCAAAGCAGTCATTTCTGTGTTGCATAGATGAATCATATCACGAATGCCCAGTTTCTGACATGAAGATTCTGAAGCCAGTTCAATAATCTGGTACATACTGTAATCTTCATAATAATAAAGCCGTTGCTCGGGATGCATGGTACTGCCAAGACGCAGGGCTTCTTTGGCCTGTGCATAAACCGTAGGCAGGGAAGTGAGAAATTCGGAAGGATTACTGATACAGGCGTAAGCTGAATAGTGTTCCAATAAAGACAGAAGCTTATCGGTGTCAAAATCCGGTCGGTTCTGGTGACAGACTTTTCGAATAATCATTAGAATATCGCCGTTGTAAGTTGTGATATTGCTGAAAGGAAAAATATATTCTAATTGGCTGATGACATAATTCCATGGAATCATATGATGGTTGGCAGTATTGTCAAAGTGAAGAATGATAGTGTGATAGTATTTTTTGACACAAATCTGAAATTGTTTCAATCGCTGCTTCAATTCCAGAGGGTCAGTCAGACGGCCTTCAATCAAATCGGCGGCAAGACTGCCAAATGCTGCATTCTGGCTGTAATCGATACCCTGATGGCTGAAAAGATACTGTTTCACATAAGTGGCCAATATACTGTTTAAATCACGAAAACATCCGTTAGGTTCAGCTTCATTTGTAATAATGCAGAGACGTGCCACAAGGTCGTTTTGATAGCGGATTAAATGGACATCGGTGTAATTTTGATCTGCAGATGAAATATATTCAATATGATTTGGATTCAGCTCAGAATTCAGCGCAGTTTCATTCAGAATGGTCTGAATGGTATTGAAAGACTGATAACCATTTTGCTGCAATTCATCCGCAGTGATATCGTGTACATCCGGATTATAGACAGCAGCAATATGTTTATAGCCGGCATTAACTAGGAGAATGGTTGTGTCAAGGAGTGTTGAGGCACATTGAAGCATTTCCTGGAGGCCGCCATTTGTGTAGAGAATTTTCTGAAGATCCATTGTCCATGAGCGGAAAGCATGGGCATGCTGTTGTACACGGTTATAGAGATTCAGTAAGGAAGTATTTGTTTCCAAAAGACTGACAGTTTTTGGCAGGTCTTCCCGTGTCTGTGGATGCAGATGACCGCTGACAATAAAGAAAAGTCCGGAATCAGGGATAACAGCTTCTTCCAGAACAGACAGCATGGTGGAAGCTTCTGCAATATAGAGATAACTGGAGGACAGGAAACGGTCCTGACTTTCAATAAATCGAATACCATTTGTGCAGTGAGGAACAACTTCCCCAATGTGACAGGCATCCGTGATGTCCTTTAACCAGTAGGCAAACATGGACGGCGTGTAATCATGCATAACAATCACCTCGTAATAAATATGTTAAAAAAATAATGTTCTTTTTATAAATTTATTATATTTAAAAAGAAATCAACAGTAAACAAAGAGTAGCAATGCATCAATGAAAATGTGCATTTGAAACAATATAAGTCCGTAAAAATGTGCATATAAACAGGAAAAAAATAAAAAAACGGCAAATAAATGTGAAAATATGCCAAATGGGCAAAGTGCCCATCGGTCTTTGAAGGATATGTGCAGTATCGTTCTGTTTTGCATGAGCAACAGATGATATTGTTAAAACATAAAACAAAGTGATACTTTAAGGAGGAAAAGTATATGTTTAATGTAGCCATTTTTTTTATCGGGTTCGTTTTGGCGGTAGTCATTGGACAGAAGCTTAAAATCAACGCAGGATTAATTGCAGTTGCTTTTGGTTTTGTTCTGACCTGGATTTTTGGAGGAGAGGCAGCCAGCAGTAATGCTTTTATTAAAGGTTTCCCGGCATCACTGTTCTGGAATTATTCTATGCCGGTTATCTTTTATGCATTTGCCAGTGCTAATGGAACACTGACTGTTCTGGGAAAGAAGATTTCCTATAAGTTCAGAAATGCCAGATGGGCATTGCCGATTGCCATGTACATTGTGGCAGGTGTTGTAGCAGCAGCTGGTGCGGGAACAATGAACACTGCCATTGTAGGACCTCTGGCCTGGGGCCTTTGTCTGGCAGCAGGTGTTACACCGATGATTGTACCATTTGCATTATGGACAGGTTCTTTCCTTGGTTCCTTCGTACCATGGACATCTAATGGTGCTTTATTGACAGGTCTTTATACAGAGAATCTTCCAGGCGTGGATCCAAGCGCAATGGCAGTACGAGTAGCCGTTTATTACGCAGCCATGTCCCTGGTTGTTCTGATTGTTATGTATATCATCACCAAAGCATGGGTGCTGGATGAAAATGGTGCAGAAGATTTTATGACAAAACCGGAGCCATTTTCAAAGGAACAGAGATTTACACTGACAGTTATATTTATTTGTATCGCTTTATTACTGGTTCCATCTATTTTAAATCAGGTGGCACCAAATCCTGTATTTAAGTTTATGAAGAATAACTTTGGTATGCCGGTTACATCCGTTGCAGGTATCAGTCTTGTGGCTATCTGGGGCGGTGTTGATCTGAAAAAAGTATTTTCAGGCCATGTCAACTGGAATATGATTCTGCTGATTACAGGTATGGGAATGTACTGTACACTGGCAACAACAATGGGTGTTGTTGATACACTTGGACAGGAACTTCAGGCAATGCCGGCGCACTTTATTGCACCTGCTATCTGTTTGATCGGTGCAGCTTTGAGTTTTGTAACATCTGCAAGTACGGTTCAGCCGCTGTTGTTTGCAATGGTACCTGCCCTGGCTTCAGCCGCAGGATGCTCAATGGAAGCAATCGTAGTGCCGATGATGGTAGGTGTTGGTATTACATCCATGAGCCCGGTATCCACAGGTGGTGCTTTATGTCTGGTTGGTGCACCTGAAGAAGCAGCCAACAAACTGTTCCCTAAAATGCTGGCAACAGCAGTTATTTGTGCTGCTGTATGTGTATTGCTCTGCTTTACACCGATTTTCAGAATTGGTGCATAGAAATAGATAAATCACTGATTGAATGGAGGAAAAGGAATTATGATGACAGAACGCGTTAAGCGAGTAAAAGAACGTATCAGAAGTGTGAAACAGTATCCTATATGTGTTGAAAAAGCCCAGATTATTAAAGAAAGTTTTGAAAAAAATGATGGCTGGCCGCAGATTATCAGACGTGCCCAGGCAGTCGCAGATTACCTGGACAAAAAGACAATTTTCATTCAGGATGATGAACTGATTATTGGTAATGTGGCATCTAAGCCAATGGGCATGGAGCTTGGTTCACAGGGACCGGGCTGGCCGGATGATGACCTGGATGACCTTTTAGCTGGTGGTCAGATTACAATTACAGATGAAGAGAGAAAAATTTTAAGGAGCTTAGATGATTATTTCCTGAATAAGGGAAGAACACAGGATGAATGGCAGGGAAATTATTATAATGATGAAAGACTTTGGCCATTTATTCAGGCTGGCTTCCTCTGCCCGCCATGGACAAGAAAAGATCAGGGACGTGGCCAGGGCGCAGCAGGTGTTGGCTGGGGTCTTGGTATGGGACCAACAAGTCTGAACTGTCCGGATTATGAAAAAGTATTATCTACAGGTTATCAGGCTGTTGTTGATGAAGCCAAGGAAAGACTGGAAAATCTGAGATTCTATAGTGATGAAGCTGTGGAACAGGCTGATTTCTATAAGGCATGTATCATCGGTTTCCCTGCAATGATTCGTTTATCCAACAGATATGCAGATCTGGCAGAAGAAATGGCAGCGAAGGAAGCAGATGAAAAGAGAAAAGCTGAATTACTGCAGATTGCAGAGACATGCCGTCAGGTACCGGCCAGACCGGCCCGTACATTCAGAGAGGCGATTCAGGCATTTTATTTCTATTGGATTCTGATCGGCTCAGGAACAACACCTGGCGGACGATTTGACCAGTATATGTATCCTTATTACAAAGCTGACCTGGAGGCAGGAAGAATTACAAGAGAAGAAGCCCTTGAATTACTTGAGCTGCTGAGACTGAAAATTATGGAAATGAACTTTGTCGGCGGCGGCAAGGGTCAGCGTGAGAAATGGGCCGGCATGGCAAGATGGCATAATTTTGTCATTGGTGGCTGTGATACAGAAGGAAACGATGCAACAAATGAAATTACCTATCTGCTTCTGGAAGCTGCAAAAGATACGTTAACACCACATAATACGCTGACAATCCGTGTAGGCAAGAATACACCGAAGAAGCTGTTGACGAAAGGTCTGGAAGTTGTCCGTACAGGTATCGGTATGCCAGCATTTATTTCAGAGGACAGCTATATTAATTTCGTCGTAAAGGAAGGCATTGATATTCATGAGGCACGTAAGTTTGCCATTGCAGGCTGTATGGACCTGATGCTGCCAGGGGCTTCAAGAAATCAGGCATTTGGTATGATGATTGTACCGATGGTCATTGAATTGACGATTAATAACGGTGTCAACCCAAGAACCGGTTTCCAGATCGGACCTAAGACAGGTGAATTTGCTGAATTTAAGACATTCGATGAATTCTATGAGGCTTTCAAGGTTCAGTTAAAGACCGTCATCGGTATGGTTGTAGAGGAGCATAATATTTTGATTATGGCACAGAGAAGACTGTACCCGGATGTTTTCCACAGTGCGTTTCTTGTAGATGGCATGAAAGTGGCAAAGGATGGTCTGGACAGAGTACTTCCGTTTGAAAATGGCTGTGCTATCAATGTAGTCGGTATGGCCAATACCATCGATTGTCTGGCATCCATTAAGAAAAATGTCTTTGATGAGAAGACAATGACTGCCCAGACAATGTATGATGCACTGAAAGCCAACTGGGAAGGCTACGAAGCTGAACATAAAGCCTGCCTGGATGCGCCGAAATACGGCAATAACATTGATTATGTTGATTTACTTGGTGCACAGTTGTGGCATGATGTTGGTCAGATTGTCAGAACCTTTACTTCTGCCTTTGGCGGAAAGCCGGTGCTTCCAACAGCCATTTCCATTACAGCCCATGCCCCTGGTGGTGCTTTGACTGGCGCTACACCGGATGGACGTATGGCTGGTGAAACATTTGCAGATGCCTCCATCAGTCCTGAGCAGGGCAAAGATACATCAGGTCCGCTGGCGGTACTTCAGAGTGCCATGAAACTGCCGCAGGGTGAGTTTATGGCAACACTGATGAATATGAAGTTTTCACCAAATGCACTGAAAACAGAAAGTGACCTTGAAAAACTGGGCAGCATGATTCAGACTTATCTGACAAATGGCGGCAAACAGATTCAGTTTAACGTCGTTGACAGAAAGACACTGGAAGAAGCGAAAGTGGACAAAGATAAATATCGTGATCTTGTTGTGCGTGTTGCCGGCTACAGTGCTTATTATGTAACACTGACAGAACGTGTTCAGAATGAATTGATTAAGAGAACAGAACAGCAATTGTAGGAGCAGTGAAAATGTACGAGAGAATAGAACGGATTAAAAAAAGAGTGATAGTGGATCATTATCCAATTTGTATTGAGAAATACAAGATTACTGCGGATGTTCAGGAAAAATATAAACATGACCCTGCAATGGTTCAGAGAGGCCGGATGCTGAAGGCTTATGCAGAAAGAATGCCAATTGCCATTGCAGATGATGAGCTGATTGTAGGCCTGGGGGCATCCAAACCGATGGGACTGGAGATTGATCCGAATTATGGTATCTGGACGCAGGATGAAATCGACAGTTTGATTGAAGATGGTTATGAGATGACAGAGGAAGACCAGAAAGAATTACAGGAACTGAATCGTCATCATGATCCTGCAACTCAGATTGGGATGCAGGGAGACATTTTTTATGAACAGTCGGATGAGAGAATTTTGAAATTATTAAAGGCAGGACTTGTCCTGCCTCCATGGAAAGATAAATCTGAAGGACGAGGTGTCGGCGGCGGTTATGCTCAGAGTGGTCTGGGCCTTGGACCTAGTCTGGTACTTTTGATGGTGGATTACACGAAGATTCTTCATCATGGCACACTGGAACTGATTGAACAGGCGAAAAAATGCCAGCAGGAGCTGCGTTTTACAGACGCTGAAAGCATTGATAAATTCAGATATTATCAGGCAGTGATTATGGCTTTTGAGGCAATCAATACACTGGCAGAGCGTTACAGCCGCCTTGCAGCGGAGATGGCTGAGGCAGAAACGGATGCTGCAAGAAAATCTGAGTTGAATATGATCAGTGAAATCTGCAGCCGTGTACCGAAGTATCCGGCAGGCAACTTCAGGGAAGCTATCCAGTGCTTCTGGTTCCAGTTCCTGATGCTCAGTCCAAGTACGACATTGCCTGGCGGACGATTTGACCAGTATATGTATCCATATTATGAAGCTGATCTGAAAGAAGGCCGCATTACAAGAGAAGAAGCGGTGGAACTGCTCTGCTGTATGCGCCTGAAAGATATGGAGCTGAACCGTACATCCGGCAAGAACAACCGTAAAAAGAATGCAGGCTTTGCCAAGTGGCATAACTTTATTATCGGTGGCGTGAAACCGGACGGTACAGATGCTACAAATGATTTAAGTTATATGATGCTGGATGCAGCGCTGATAACGAAAACACCGCATCATACGATTACACTGCGTGTTGCTGAGTCAACACCGGAATCTCTGTTGCTTAAGGGTGTGGAATGCATCAAGGCAGGGCTCAGTATGCCGGCATTTATCAGTGATGGCAGTTATACAGAATTCTTTACCATGCATGGTGTTTCGGTGGAAGATGCCCGTGATTTCGGCATTACAGGATGCCTGGATGCCAATCTCCCTGGAAAGAGCCGTACCGGCCCGGTTCCAATGACAATTATGACCGTGATCTTCGACCTTTTCCGTCATAACGGCATCAACGTGAAAAATGGAGAAATGGCCGGCATTCCAACCGGTGATTTCACACAGTTTAAAGATTTTGAAGAGTTGTTTGCAGCATGGGAAAAGCAGTTTAAATATTGCGTGAGTGTTGTCGGTGAACGTAATAATGTAGAATTAAAAATTACCCAGGAAGTTCTGCCGGATCCTTTAAGAAGTGCACTGATGTATAATGGTATTGAGAGCGGCAAGGATATCTGGTGCCGTCATGACATTCCGTTTGATAATACTGCCTCAGTGTGTACAATTGGTATGGTCAATGTGGGAGATTCGCTGGCTGCGATTAAAAAATTATGTTTTGATGAAAAAAAATACACATTGCGGGAACTCTATGATGCCCTTGAAGCGGACTGGGAAGGCTTTGATCAGATGAGAGAAGATTTCCTTCACGCACCGAAGTTCGGCAACAATGATCCGTATGTGGATGAAATTGTTGCACGCTGCTATAAGATGTTTACGGATTTTGTTCCGACACTATCCACTGTTACAGGCGGCACAACGGTACCTTGCGGTATTTCCATTACGAGCCATCAGCCGGGAGGACTGCTTACCGGGGCAACACCGGATGGCAGAAAGGCAGGAACACTGCTGGCAGACGGCACAATGAGCCCGATGCAGGGAATGGACAGCCATGGCCCATTGGCAGTCATGCAGTCGGCTATGAAAGTGGATCAGGATCCATTCCAGGCCACATTATTGAATATGAAGTTTTCACCAACCTCACTGGCAACAGAACGTGATTGTCAGAAGTTGGCTTCTATGATTAGAACCTATCTGACAAATGGTGGTAAACATGTCCAGTTTAATGTTGTTGATCAGGAAACTCTGATTGATGCAAGAAAACATCCTGAGAAACACAGAGATTTGATTGTACGTATTGCAGGTTACAGTGCTTACTTTGTGCAGTTAAATGATTCCATGCAGCAGGAAGTCATTAACCGTACAGAACATCAGATTGCATAATCAATGATATCATTTATAAATGAGATGAAACACGCTTTGCGGGTTCCATCTCGTTTATTTATTCAGGCATACGCTTTGAAGTATTATTGGTGCAAAAAGGACTATGAAAGATAGCAATATTTTTCATAGTCCTTTTGCTTTTCACTTTGAAATCAAATTTGGCGTTTTAATGGGGGTTATCCACCAATCTGTGCTTTAAGCCCATAGGATTCCACGATTTGTTTGAGATTTTCCATAAAATCGTTATCCGGTACAGGAATGGTGTCGAAGACACTTTCTCCGAGACTTTCTGTTTTGGATTCGCCAAGCTGATGGTATGGAAGCAGATGAATCGCAACATCTGTACCAAGTTCATCTCGTACAAATTGCGCTGTGGCAGCGATATTGGCTTCATCTGCGTTATATCCGGGAATCGTTGGGATGCGGATGATGACAGGGATATGCAAGTCATTATGAACATGCTTAATATTATCCAGTATCTGTTCGTTAGGTACGCCGGTAAGCTTTTTGTGAATATCTGAGTTCATATGCTTAATATCAAGGAGCCCAAGGTCAACATGCGGAAATACTTTGTCAATGACGTTTCTTGAAGCAAAGCTACAGGTTTCAATGGCTGTATGCAATCCATTTTCATGGGCAGCCTGGAAAAGTGCCGCTGAAAAATCGGCATGGGCAAGAGCTTCACCTCCGCTGATGGTCATACCGCCGCCGGAAGTGGTCAGAAATAATTTATCTTTCAGGACTTCTTCAATAACTTCTTCCACGGTCATATCCTTGCCGGCTATTTCACGTGCTTCGGATGGGCAGGAGTCAATACATTTACCGCAGTTTGTACATAGTGTACGATCTGTGACGGCATAAGGCTTGTCCTCCGGGTTTTCCGGAACAAAGACAGAGATGGCCTGATTTGGACAGGCAGGCAGACATCGGCCGCAGGCGGTACATTTGCTGCTGTAAGTCATCAGCTGAGGATAAAACTCGTTGGATTCAGGATTTGCACACCACAGGCATCTGAGGGGGCAGCCTTTTAAGAAAACGGTTGTACGTATACCGGGGCCATCGTGAATACAGTAAGTCTGAATATTAAATACAGGTGCTTTGATTGATGTGTTCATAAAAAACCTCCTAGATTTCACGGAATATAAATATCTATACTATTATCATAGAGGAAGGGAAAACGCTTGACAATAGAATGAAAACAATTAGAAAAAAACTGTGGCGGATGCACATGCTAATGAATAAAACATGAGCAAATGCCACAGTTTTTTGTGCATTCATTTAAAGATTTAACTGACTGCATAAGTATTCCTGATAGTATTTGACCAGCTGACATGAGAAGAGTAAACGTTGCTGTGTATTGCCGTCATCAAGGGGAAGATGAATAATAGCATTGATTTTATTGACTTTATTCAGGACTGTGTTGCGATGCATATACATCATCTGGGCCGTTCGTGTGACATTGCAGCCATTCAGCAAATAATAAAAAAGCAATTCCAGCAGTTCTGAATGATGTTCACGGTCATAGCGGGCCAGTGCAATAACAGATGCATCCGCCAGGTAAATAATGTCAGAATGATGAAGCTCGGATTGAAATTGCCTGGAAGCAAAATCAATGAGCAGATAGATGGAATGTTCATCATAGGTATAAATGTTTGGGTAAAATGTACGGATATTTAAGTGCATTAAAATGGCAATCAGTTGGCTGGAAAGGGTATACAGGGTATAAAAGCGCTCAGGAAAGCGGGAAATACCACTGAATACGGCAGCTGCTTGAAACTGTTGCAATAAGGCACTGAATTTCTCCATGTCAACATATTCATCGGAAGACTTTATGCGTTTATCGGAGGAATACAGAATAACAATCTCTTCGCCATATATGGTGAGGTTGCATGGAGGCAGTAAATCCGACAACTGATGAACAAGAAAGTTGGCATTGGCCGGGTCAAAAGTATTTTTAAAATGAATAATCACACACTGCATAAAAACCTTGACACCTACCGGAAGCAATCTGAAGCGATTATGTACTTCGGATTCACTGAGTACTTTATGTTGTTCATAATCTTCAAGAAGAGAATAGAAAGCGGTATTGGATGTTATTGGCAAAGGGACACCTTCAGTTAATTTTCTTTCAACAATATTACCAAGGGATTGTATCATGTCAAATAAATCCATGTTCTGAGGCTGCTCATTGATAATAAGAATAAGGTGTGCCAGCAGGACATTATTGGCGCTGACAGGCATGACATAGCAGGAATTGCCTGTCTGGCTCAGGGTAAAGCGATGAATATTGCCATGAAAAGAGGAAGCTTTCAGAAAGCCGCTGTTTAACAAACTGGCTTTTTCATATTGAAGATAACCGTGAGTTAAAATTTCTTTTGCCAAAGGGTCTGTATACTCACAGACATCACTGTGACAGATACAATTAAAGCCGGGGTTAAAAAGAAAAACATAGCAGTTTAGCATTTTGCCAGCAGTTGATATGATATCCTCCAGATTTTTGCCCTGGCAAAGCGCAGCGGACATGGAAAGACTCCAGCGATAGTGATAAAGCCAGATTTTATTGACCTGGTTATAGAGTTCAGCCAGTGTGTAGGATGTCGAAATCAGATTCAGGTTTTTCCATTTGATGAAAGCATCCAGACGATAGATATCATCGGAGGAGAAGATGGTCAGCGGCATTTCCGGCTGGCGCAGGCGCAGAATATCAGCAATATCCGCAGCCAGTCCAATGTAGAGTGTATCAGAGCGAAATTCCGTGGAAGGACAGATCAGTTCAATATGGTGTATATCATGCAGCTCCATAAAAGAAATATGTTTTCTGATGATGTGATTTTTCATATTGTTTGTAAAAAAAGAAATATTTGGCATTGAAACTTCACCTCCGGGAAAAATTACCGTGTATAACCATTGAAATAATTACAGAGCTGAATCCGGTTTTTAAATCCGGTTTTGTTGTAAATATTGGATAAATGTTTGTGAAACGTAGAGGTACTGATGACCATTTTCTCGCAGATATGCTCCGTATCCATATTGCTGCAGAGAAGCCGTATCATTTCTGTTTCACGTTTCGTCAGCGAAAAGTCTGCCAGACGGCTTTCAAAGGAACCCACCGGACGAAAATCAGATACAGTTTTCAAATCCAGCAGTTTCTGCTCCAGCGTCACAGACAATAATTGGAGAATACGCATATCTTTGTTGGAAAAGTCATCTTCAAAGCGGGAGCGTGTGAATAACATCAGAAGCAGTGGCTGGTCATGGTTGACAACACTGAGAAATAATCCCCAGTAATTATCCTGAGGCTGCCAGATTTCACGATAGACACGGCTCTTTTCCCATTTGTTCTGAGGTACCAGGTCCGACTGGCGAAAAACATTGCTGTGTGAGGACATGATATATTCAGACCAATGTGGGTATTCCCCTGCAAGAAAGCGTGAAGAATCAGAAATCTCGCCTGTCACATTAAAAGAGAGCGGGTCCTTAATGATTGGCAGGCCGTTATGTTTGTCCAGTTCGAAAAAGATATTCTGTTTGTAGGCAATGAGTGTATGCAGCTGATAGGCAATGGTTTTGCAGACTTCTTCAAAACTGTTGCAGGCATAAATACGGTTGACAAGCTGCAGCAGATAATGCCATTCGTTGCCGTAAAGGTTGATACTCATCTTATATTCCCTCCAATCCATCATGTTGATAGTATCATATCTTATTTGCTACAAAATTGCCAATCTTTTGCTATAAAATTTCTATTTTTGTGCACTCAGAACATAAATGATAAGTAGAAAATGTGTAGATATACTCAAAAAATAGGCAATAAATCACCAGTTTGAAGAATAGGAGGATTGTTAAAAAATTAATATAATAAGACCATCAGATAGAGTTGAACTCAAAAAAATGGATGGAGGTATTTAAAGCATGATTTTTGATGCAAAACATGAAATGATTCGTAAGCTGACCAGACAGTTCGCTGAAACAGAACTGACTCCGGAAATTCTGGATAAAGTCGAAGAAACAGGAGAATTCCCACAGGAAATTCTGGATAAAATGGCCAAAGTAGGTTTCTTTGGTGTCAAAACACCGGTAGAACTTGGCGGACAGGGCGCAGATAACCTGGCTTATGTCATTATGATTGAGGAATTCTGCCGTGTCAGCGCAGTTGCCAGCCTTTATGCCAACTCTCCGAACTCACTGGCAGGCGGCCCACTGCTGTTATCCGGCAATAAAGAACAGCATGAGAAATATCTGAAACCATGTGTGAAAGGTGAAAAGATTCTGGCCTTTGCATTGACAGAACCTGGGGCAGGTTCTGATGCGGGCAGCATGACAACAACTGCTGTCAAAGATGGTGATTATTATATTCTGAATGGCCGTAAGACATTTATCACAATGGCACCACTGGCCGACTATTCCATCATTTATGCAAAAACAGATATGACAAAAGGAACAAAGGGCATCAGCGCATTTATCGTTGATATGAAGCTTCCGGGTGTATCCTGCGGTAAACCTGAGAACAAAATGGGTATTATCGGATGCGCAACAAGTGATATTGTCCTTGATAATGTCCGTGTACATAAGAGTGACCTTCTCGGTGCAGAGGGCAAAGGCTTTATCAATGCCATGAAGACACTGGACGGAGGACGTATGGGTGTTGCTGCTCAGTCCATCGGTGTTGCCCAGGCATGCCTTGAGGAATCCATCAAGTATGCAAAAGAAAGAAAACAGTTTGGCAAGCCTCTGGCAAAATTCCAGGCCATCAGCTTTATGCTGGCAGATATGGCAACAAAACTGCAGGCAGCCAAAGAACTTGTATACAATGCAGCAATTCTTAAAGACAACAATAAAGAAGCTTCTATGGCATGCTCCATGGCAAAACTTTTTGCAGCCGAGGCATGTAATGAAATTGCTGCCAAAGCAGTTCAGATTCATGGCGGCTATGGCTTCATGAAAGAATATAAAGTAGAGAGAATGTACCGCGACTGCCGTGTATTTACAATTTACGAAGGCACTTCTCAGGTACAGCAGATGGTCATTGCAGGTAATTTACTGAAATAGCAGAAAGGAAGAAAAGTAAGATGAAATTAATTGTTTGCGTAAAACAGGTTCCGGATACTTCAGGTAAAGTAGCTGTTAAAGAAGACGGAACAATGGACAGAGCCTCTATGGAGACAATTACAAATCCAGATGATTTAAATGCTGTTGAAGCAGCATTGCAAATAAAAGATGAAACTGGCGCAGAAGTTTATGTTGTCAGCATGGGACCACCTCCTGCTATTTCAATGCTGAATGAATTAAAAGCTATGGGCGTGAATCACGCCATTCTTGTATCAGGACGTGAGTTCGGCGGCTCCGATACATTTGCCACATCACAGATTCTGGCAGCAGCCATCAATCGAATCGGTGTAGAAAAAGAAGATATTATCTTCTGCGGTCGTCAGGCCATCGATGGTGATACAGCACAGGTTGGCCCTCAGATTGCAGAAAAACTGCATATTCCTCAGGTTTCCTATGCAGCAGATATCAAGAAGAACGGAGACAAGCTCATTGTTAAACGTATGCTGGAGGACGGCTACATGACAGTTGAAGTGGAGACACCGTGCCTGCTGACATGTATCAAAGAACTGAATACACCACGTTATATGACGATTCAGGGCATTATGGAATGCGATAAAGAACCTGTTGAAATCTTTGATTATAATATGCTAAAGGATGATCCGCTGATTGAATTAGATACAATCGGTCTGAAAGGTTCACCAACAAATGTTTATCGTTCATTTAATCCGCCTGTCAAAGGTGCCGGTATGATGCTGGAAGGCAGCAGCAAAGAAGCAGTTGACAAATTATTCGGAATTTTAAACGAAAAACATTTAATTTAAGAAAGAGGTGAATAAAGATGTCTACATTTGCAAATACAGATATAACAGCTTTTAAAGGTGTATGGGTGTTTTGTGAACAGCGTCAGGGACAGCTGATGCCGACAGATTTTGAATTAATTTCAGAGGGCAGAAAACTGGCAGATGACCTTGGTGTTGAACTGTGTGGTGTGCTTCTCGGAGAAAATGTAGAGGGTATCGCCAAAGAACTGGGCGGCTATGGTGCAGATAAGGTCATCCTGTGTGACTCTCCGCTTTTAAAAGATTACACAACAGATGCCTATACAAGTGTCATCTGTCAGCTGGTTGAAGAAAGAAAACCAGAAATCCTTTTAATCGGAGCAACCAATATTGGCCGTGATCTCGGACCGAGATGCGCAGCAAGATTACATACAGGACTGACTGCAGACTGTACACATCTGACAGTCAATGCGGATAAATATGTGGAATTCCTTCAGGCGAATTCCACAATCGACACAAGTAAAATGAAGATTGATCCGACTGAAACAAATCTGAAGATGACACGTCCAGCGTTTGGCGGTCATTTGATGGCAACCATCATTTGCCCGAGATTCCGTCCTCAGATGTCAACTGTACGTCCGGGTGTCATGAAGAAAGCTGAGTATGATGCAGCGCGTGCAGAAAAAGTTGTTATTGAAAAAGCAGCTTTTGATCTGAAAGCAGAAGATATTCATACAAAAGTCGTTGAAATTGTCAAAGCAACAAAGAAAATGGTGGATTTGACAGGTGCAGAAGTGGTTGTATCTGTGGGCCGCGGTATTGCATCCAATGTTGAAAAGGGTCTTGCTATGGCAGAAGAACTGGCAGAAGCCCTTCACGGTGTTGTAGGGGCATCAAGAGCTGTTGTTGATGAAGGCTGGCTGTCAGCAGATCACCAGGTGGGACAGACAGGAAAAACTGTACATCCTAGAATCTATGTAGCCCTTGGTATTTCCGGTGCGATTCAGCACAAATCGGGCATGCAGGATTCTGAGTGCATCATTGCGGTTGATAAGAATAAAGATGCACCAATTTTTGAAGTTGCCGATTATGGTATTTGCGGTGATTTATTTGAAATCCTGCCTCTGATGATTGAGGAGGCAAAAGCCTGATAGCAGGCAATGGGGGTAAAAATGAAAAGATGGATATATGCAGGCGCAGGCATTATTGTCCTGATGCTTGCAGGACTGGTATATGCATGGTCAATGATGTCTAAATCCATTGGGGCTGCTTTTCCAGAATGGACAGCAGCCCAGTTGTCTCTGACATTCACAATTACGATGATTATGTTTTGTGCAGGATGTCTGGCGGCGGGTATGTTGGTCAAAAAAATCAGTCCGCGTATTTATGTCATTCTTGGTGGTATTTTGTTTCTGGTTGGTTTTATGATGGCAGCTTCTGTCCAGGAGTCACCATTGATGCTGTATATCGGATTTGGCGTTTTCTGTGGTGCCGGTTCCGGTGTAGCGTATAATGCGGTGATGAGTACCATTTCAGCATGGTTCCCGGATAAGCAGGGGTTGATTTCAGGTATTTTGCTGATGGGATTTGGACTCAGCAGTTTTATTGTAGGTAAAATATTTGCAGCAGTTGCTCCGGCAGACGGAGGAGATGCATGGCGCACCACCTTTAGAATTTTCGCCATTGTCATCTTTGTTACGATGATTATCTGCAGTTTCTTCTTTGTCAGACCGGGTGTGGATTTTGTGCCGCCTGCCTCAGCAAAGAAGAAAATTGCCAGAGAACCTGCATGTGAAATGCCTACAGGAAAAATGCTGAAAGCACCAAGTTTCTGGTTGTATTATCTCTGGGCAATTCTTGTAAGTTCTGCCGGTCTGGCTCTGGTGTCACAGGCCAGCGGTATTGCCGGACAGGTTGGCGTAGGAGTGCCTGATGGAACTATTGCAACAGTGGTTGGATTGATTTCTATTATGAATGGTATTGGACGTGTATTCTTTGGCACGCTGTTTGACAAAAAAGGTTATGCACCGACGATGATTATTGATATGATTATCTTTGTCTGTGCCGGAGCTCTGTTGTTTACAGCTTTGTCCAGTGGTAATTTTACATTCATTATTCTTGGGTTTATGGTAGGAGGCTTTGCTTACGGCGGCGTAACACCGACAAACTCTGCTATTATTAGTGATTTCTTCGGACGTCAGAATTATTCCATGAACTTCTCCATGGTCAATACCAATTTGATTTTTGCATCTTTTGCCTCAACCATTGCCGGCAGATTGTATGATGCCAGTCAGTCCTATATGAGTACCATCATTATGATGATTGGTCTTGTGATTGTAGGTGCGGTAGTGTTCATTGGCATTAGGCGTCCAAAAGCCAAACAGATAGAAGATGTAAAAGAAAATATGTCAGCTTTCCCAACAACATAATGTGCTTGATGCACAATATATCCTCTCATTTTATAGATGTCGTGTCCATTGGGCACGACATTTTGTCGTGCTATGCTTTTTATAACTGAAAGTATAGAAGGAAGGAAAAGAAATGTTTGGTTTAAATAAAAATAGAATGAAAGTTTTTGTAAAAGATATTGGGTTCATTTTGGCAGGATGTCTGTTGACTGCAGCAGGACTGGTCATGTTTACAATTCCGAACCATATAGCACCGGGAGGTTCATCAGGTCTGGCAACTTCCATTGGACAATTTGTTCCATTATCCATAGGTGTTCTTACTTGGATGGTGAATCTTCCGATTTTGATAGCTGCGTACAAAATCCTTGGGAAAATGGTGATGATAAAAACATTGATTGCATCTACAGCATTATCGGCATTAATGGATATGTTGACATTGGTGCTTCCTGTTTTTACAGATAATCCGTTAATGGCTGCTGTGTTGGGTGGCATTCTGATTGGCGTGGGAATCGCAATTTTGTTTATGCGTGGTGTTAGTATGGGCGGAACGGATTTACTGAGTATTATGTTGGGGAAAATATGGCCGGACATGTCCATCGGGTATATTTTGATGGTCTGCGATACAATGGTTGTTGTCATTGCAGCTTTTGTATTTAAAGACCTGGAAGTTTTTTTGTATTCAATTATTACTGTGTTTGTTGCTTCAAAAGCCATAGATGTTTTTATGGATGGTATGAATTATGCGAAAGTCATATTTATTATAACAGATAAGGGACAGGAAATAGCTAATCGCTTAAATGAAGAGACTGAAAACGGATGTACACTGATTCCGGCTACCGGAAGTTATACCGGTAAAGAGAAAGAAATCCTGATGGCAGTTGTAAGGCCGAATACAGCGGCTCAGACACTTGAACTGGCCAGAGAGATTGATGGTGAGTTATTTGCGTTTATTGCTTCTGCAGCAGAGGTACATGGAAAAGGATTTCGTTATTACAGAGCTGATGGCAGCAGATAGGATGAAGATGGAATATGGGGTTTTATGAACAAATTGAAGGAAAGTATGATTTACTGACAGAAGCAGAACATTGAAAGGGGATAGAAATAATGGAAGAAAAAGCAGTGATTTTAGCGACAGGTGATTTGATTATTGATGAACCGGAGCCGGAGAAGTATTTTGCACCTTCAAAAGAATATTTGTCAAAAGGTGATTTTGTTATCGGACAGATAGAGGTGTCGCATACAAAGCGCCCGCAGCCGAACAGTACGGATATTCCGGCGCCACCGGCTGCACCAGAAAATCTGGAACCATTAAAGGAATGTGGTTTCAATATATGTACAACTTGCGGCAATCATGCGCATGACTGTGGGGTACCGGGGATTGCCTGCAAAGGTTTATACATTTCCTGAACCGGATTCCGTAGAGGAAATGCAGGAGGATATCAGACAGCTTCGTTCACAGTGTGATATCCTGCTTGTTGCATTGCATAAAGGAATGGTACATACCCATGCAGAACTGCAGATGTATGAAAAGCCGCTGGCGCATGCGGCCATTGATGCCGGAGCGGATGCTGTTATTGGACATCATGCACACATTTTGAGAGGAATAGAAGTCTACAGAGGAAAACCGATTTATCATAATTTAGGTAATTTTGTGACAGTTACTCATGCATTGACACCATCAGAAGATAATGCATTAGAAACCCGACGATGGATTGAGGACAGGAAGCGTTTATTTGGCTTTACACCAGATGCCAAGATGCCGTTTTATGCGTTTAATCCTGAGAGCAGGAAGACAATGCTGGCAAAAATGGTTGTCAGCAAAGATGGTATTGCAGAATTTGGTTATGTACCGGTCTATATTAATGACATGGGAGCGCCTGAAATATTGAAAGATTATGAACAGGCAAAGGAAATCATGGATTATGTGGCAGAGATTAATCAGGAAGAAAAACTCAATGTGAAAATGACATGGCGTGATGGCTGGGTACAGGTGACGGAAGCATAGAATTGTAGAGAAGCAGGAGGTAGAGCTTTGAAAAATTTTGGGGAATTAGTGAGCGAAAAGGATTTTTCAATCTTTGATTATTTTAAATTTAATCCGGAAGAAGCACCAAGTCCGGTGAAAGAGGTGGTATTTCTGAAAGGTTCCTGGAGAGAAATGGGCCTGCAGTATGGTCAGCAGGCAAAGGATGCTCTGCATAGAAAGGTGGCCTTTTTCCTTCAGTTGGATTTGGCAAAGGCAAAAGAGTACAGCAGATTATATGAAGATTTGGAAAAATATGTGGAACATTATCAGAAGTATTTTCCGGAGTTTATAGAATTGATGCAAGGAATGGCAGAGGGGGCAGAGCTGGGATTTTATGATATTGTAGCGACCTATACCATCTATGTTCCACAACCGACGCATAATTGCAGTCATGTTTCTGCTTGGGGAGAAGCCACCGGCAACAGCTTCGGACGCATATACGGCGGAAACGCT
>JABLTO010129805.1_pt1 | contig 26267 bp, 17 predicted proteins | sample 7160091 | NCBI WGS metagenome assembly JABLTO01 (sample SAMN14651225, study PRJNA627086) | human gut metagenome | isolation source: feces | host: Homo sapiens
ACAGCCACAAAATATAAAGTGCCCGTGCTGATTCTATGCGACACCGCCCACCAAATCCAACGCGATGGTGCGCAGACATTGACCTTTGACAAAGGTGCCGACAGCGTAGATTTCGCGCTGGTGAACCGTGTACACCCCGGCGATCTTGTCATCACGCAGGATTACGGCTTGGCAAGTATGTGTCTGGCACGCCGCGCCCGTGTACTGAATCAGAACGGCTTAGAATACACGCCCGAAAACATTGAGGGCCTATTGTTCCGCCGCCATGAAAACAAAAAGCTTCTCCGCGCCGGGAAGCACCCCAAGGGGGCATCCAGGCGAACGAAGGAACAGGACACGGCCTATAAAAACGCCTTAGAGAAAATCTTGCAGGCTATGTGAGAAGAAAAAGCAGCCTTTCCCATGTGCTTCATCAAAGCATAGGGAAAGGTTGTTTTTCATTTCAAAGTTATTGCTTTGCTTGCAAGGTTTCACAGCGCGCCGTTAGGGCATCAGCCAAGACGCGGGCACGGTCAGGCTCACCGAAATGCGCCTGCTCAAAAATTGCAAGAACTTCGTCTTTGCAGCCATTCAGTGCGGAAAGGTTCAGTGTTTGCAAGCCATCTCTTGCAAGGGCAAGCTGTGCCTGCTGTGTGGCAGCGAACGGTTTCGCCGGGGCATCGGCCAGCGCGTTGATTTTGGAGGCGTATTGGTCAAACCAAAGGCTGGTGCCGCTGTCAAAAATCGGTGCGAAGCTGACCCATTCCAAGGTTACTGAATCACGGATAGCGCCAAAATTGCCAAAGTGACAATCCTGATTACAAATCAGATAGTCCAGAATCATCATCTGCTGCAACCGTTCGGGCGCATCCGGGATACCCAACTTTTCACAGCAAGAAAGAAAATGGTCATAGGCACTCACGCCGTCCGCGCGGGGAAAAGCCGAAAAAATATAGTAGGCACTTACAAAATCCTGTCGATCAGTCGTCATATTCGGGCAGACGGAATAGGGCTTGTTACCCTCAAACAACAGGCTATACTCCACGTGCTGGATTTCCAGCTTGCGGCAGAGCAGGGAAGTAACGACTTCATTGAACGGCTCCTGCTGGGCCATGCCGCTGCCGCCCTTTACCAGCACACGCCGACCGTTCAGAATCTTCCATTTCTTTTTCAGCCAGCCGTCCGAGGTGTTGCAGGGGGAAACGAGGTCAATGCTGTCCTGCTGCGGGATCTGCCCAAACAGAATGTCGCCGACATCTTCCGAAAAATCGTTGTTATAAAAGTTGACTTTGCTCCATTCCAGCGGCTGCTCGGCGGGGTTGAGCCAGTATTGATCGGATAGGCTCAACGCAAAGCATTTCATCATCAAGACGTTGGCGGACAGCTGCAATTTTTTCTGAACCTGCAAATCCTCCAGCGCACGGTGAAACCCCGAACGGCTGGCGGGGATGGTGCGCCCGGCCAGCCAAAGATTCAGATTCTTGGCAAGCTCCTTGCGGTCAGCGGCGTATAATCCAATCGGAAGATGGGCAGGCTGCAACACATCGTCCACGCGGTATACTGTGCCGCTGATGTCGTTGATACTCAGCACGGCAACGGCAGTTTCGCGGTGCATCAAAATATACTTCATATGTCCAGCCCACCTTTCCGGTAAGTTATATCCATATTATACAAGGTGATGCGCATTTTAGTAACAATTTGTTGATTGCACAGGGGGCAGCTACGCCCTTTTTACCCCCATTTGCATGGAATACACCAAGATAAGAAAATTATAACACATGAAATCCCTATTTTCAACGGCAAACCAAAAAGCCGCACCCGGCAAACAGGTGCGGCCTTTGTCATACGATGCCATCCTTAAAAAAGCAAAGCATCTGATTCTCAAAAAAGTTTACGCGTTCGTGGATGTACTTGGGGTAAAGCTTCCACTGTTTGGGGCAGGTCAGGCGGTTGTAGATCGCGGCCTGGCCCTGCGGCGGGGCGTAGGTGTCCATCAGGCAGCTGCCCAGCAGTACTTCGGCGCGGCAAAGCGGCGCAAAATTGGCAAGGTCAATGTCCTCACACCCCGGCACACCCAAACCGGAAAAATCGCCGGGCAGGGGATTGAGCGCCGCGCAGCGTTTGACCCCGGGCAGCAGGCAGGCCGCCAGCAGTGCCAGCCCGCCGCCAAAGCCCTCGCCAAATGTGCAGACGCAGTCCGCATCCACCCAGGGCAGCGCCAGCGCGGCCTTGGCCACGGCCAGCGCATCCAGATACCGCGTGCGGAAATCCGCCTGCGCGGGCTTGGTCTGCCAGTCACCCTTGCAGGGTTCGGCTTCCAGCGCCACGGTACCAAAGCCCAGCGCCAGAAACCGCGTCATGTGGTGCCAGCCGCGCACGCTGCGGTTCAAATCGTGGTACATCAATAGCAGGGGATGCCGCCCCGCCGCAGCCGGGCGGATGACGCGCGCTGTGACAGTGCGGCCCTGATAGGTTACGGTCAACTGCTCATACACACCGCAAGGGTTGGCAAACGGCACGGGCGCAAGCTGCACTTCCGGCTGCAAGGCGGCGACGGTTTCGGCCCAGGCCTGGGCAAAGCCGGCGGGGGCCTGCGCCTTGCCGGTGTATTGCTGCAAAAAGGCCTTCTGCTCGGTGATGGTCATAGCTCCGCCTCCTCTTTGCAGAAAAAGTCTAACAGCATATCGTCAAATTCTGCAATTTCCTCGTGCCCATAGCCGGGGAACAGATACCGCTTTTTGGGGCAGTGCAGGTGGTTGTACACCGCGCACTGGGTCTTGGGCGGGCAGATGACATCGTCCAGCCCCGTGCCAAACAGCACCGGGCAGCGCACCATCGCGGCAAAATTTTTGCTGTCAATGTAGCCAAGCTGGTGGAACCAACGGTCCTGCTGGTGCTCGTCCGCGTCAAACCAGCGCGCATAGTAGCGGATGCCCTCGTAGGCGATCTCGTCCGCGCCCATGTCCCACACCAGCTTAAAATCGCTCAAAAATGGGTAGAGGATGGCCGCGCGGTTGATGAGCTCGGGGTTCAGCGCGCAGCAGGCCAGCCCCAGTCCGCCGCCCTGCGAGCCGCCGTTGACGAACACGCGGCGCTGGTCGATCTCTTGCAGCTCCCGCACGATGCGGCACAGGATGCGGATGTCCTGGTGCAGCCGCACGTAGTACATCTTTTCGGGCGGGCCGTCCAGCCCGGCGATGATGTGCCCGGACACCGTCGTGCCCAAAAAGCCGCCCGCGTCCATGCTGTACCCGGCCTGACCGGGGCAGTCCATCGCAATCAGCGCCATGCCCATCCCGGCAAAGGACGCCTGCTCGGCAAAGGAGCGGGAAGCCCCGGGGTAGCCGTGAAATTGCAGCACCAGCGGCAGGGGGGCATCGCTGCGCGGCCGTAGATATTTAGCGTAGATACGTGCACCTGCCATGCCGGTGAACCACAGCTCCAAAAAGTCGCAGCTGTCCCAGCTGGGAACCTCTTTGGCCTGGGTGATGGTATAATCCAGCGGCACCGCGTCGGCTTCGGCCATGCGCGCCTGCCAGAACGCCGCAAAATCCTCCGGTATCGGCGTTGCGCCGCCGTACTCATTCAGCGCTTCGATCTCGTTTGCAGTCATTTCTGCACCTACCTCGTATATATTGGGTCCTTGCAGCCGCCAGAACGCCTTATGCGCTTTTGCCGCCTTGCTTTATAGGCAGCTTACTTTGTTTCGTCAGCTTCGACGGCTTCGATCTCTTTGATCAGCATTTCATTGCCCTGCACCAGATACGTGTCGGGGCTTTGGCAGTGCGGGCAGGTGCGGCCATAGCGCACGGTCTCGTACTGCTGCCCGCAGGCCCGGCACTGCGTGATGGCCGGGATGGTCTCCACGGTCAGCTCTGCGCCGGGCAGCAGGTCCGTTTTGGCGGAGGCCCATTTCCAGCAGTCCTGCAAGTAGCTTTCCACCACGCCGGAAACCTCGCCCAGTTGCAGCGTTACACGGCGGATGCGCGTTACATCGTTCTGTTTTGCTACATCCTCCACCGTGCGGATGATATGGAAAACAATTCCCAGTTCGTGCATGGCGGCTCACTTTCCCTTTTTGGCAAAGCGGATCTTGATCTCCCGCTTGGCCATGTAGGGCAGGATCGCCTTGAATTTATCCTCGCTCTTGACCATCTTACTGCACGCGGGCAGATCGCGGTGCAGATGGATAGCATCAAACTCGCACTTGGTGGTGCAGACGCCGCAGCCAATGCACTTGTTGGGGTCTACCACGCTGGCACCGCAGCCCAGGCAGCGCGCGGTCTCGGCACGCACCTGCGTTTCGGTCAGCGTCAGGTGGGCATCGCGGAAAGACCGGTGTGCGTCAATGCTCTCGTCCATCGCGGCCTGCTGGCGCGGCGTGTGGTCATACTCGCCAATCGAAAGGTTGCCCTTGTCCAGCTCAAAGAACTCGCGCCGGTTGCGGCCGATCGTCATGCTCGTGTTGGGCTGCACAAAACGGTGGATAGACACCGCGCCCTGCTTACCGGCAGCGATGGCGTCAATGGCAAAGCGCGGGCCGGTGTAGACGTCGCCGCCCACAAAAACGTCGGGCTGTGCTGTCTGGTAGGTCAGCGGGTCGGCCACAGCGCCCTGGCCGCGGCCCAGCTCAACGGCTTCGCCATCCAGCAGGCCGCCCCACTCGATGCACTGCCCAATGCTCAATACCACATTGTCGCAGGGCAGGGTAATAGTGTCGTTTTCGTCGTAGGTGGGGGCAAAGCGGCCCTCGGCATTGTACAGGCTCGTGCACTTTTTCAGCACCACGGCGGTCACGCGGCCATTCTCGGCCACAAACTCCTTGGGGCCGTAGCCGCAGCGGATGGCGGTGCCCTCTGCCTCGGCTTCGGCAATCTCCTCGTCCGAAGCAGGCATCCCGTCGCGCGGCTCCAGGCAGACCATCGTCACCTCGTCCGCGCCGCACCGCAGCGAAACACGCGCCGCGTCAATGGCAACGTTGCCGCCGCCAATGACCACAGTCTTGCCGTTCATCTTGTAATGCTCGTCGTCACCCACGGTGCGCAGCAGCGTCACAGCCGTCTGGATGCCCTCGGCATCCTCGCCGGGCACACCGGCCTTGCGGCCGCCCTGGCAGCCGATGGCAACATAGAAGGCTTTGTACCCGTCCGCGCGCAGGTCGGCCAGCGTTACATCCCTGCCAACATCCACGCCGCAGCGGATCTCAACACCCAGTTCTTGTAAAATTTCGATCTCGGCGTCGATAACGTCCTTCTCTAATTTAAAAGAGGGGATGCCGTACCGCAGCATGCCGCCCGGGTGGGGATTGCGCTCAAACACGGTAGGCTTGTAGCCCTGCAGCGCCAGGAAGTAGGCGCAGCTCAAGCCCGCAGGCCCGCCGCCGATGATGGCGATTTTCTGCTGCCACGGCCCTTGCAGCGAGGGCTGCACCACCGGCGGCACATAGCGGTGCTCGGCGGTCAAGTCCTGCTGGGCAATAAATTTCTTTACGGCGTCAATGGCCACGGCCTGGTCGACGGTGCCGCGCGTGCAGGCATCCTCGCACCGGCGGTTGCAGATGCGCCCGCACACAGCGGGGAAGGGATTCTCCTTTTTGATCAGCGCCAGCGCGTCACGGTAGCGGCCCTGCGCGGCCATCTTTAAGTAGCCCTGCACGGCAATGTGCGCGGGGCAGGCTGTTTTGCAGGGGGCCGTGCCGGTATCGTAGCAGTTGATGCGGTTTTTGTCGCGGTAGTCGATGGCCCACTTCTCGGGGCCCCACTTCACAGCGTCGGGCAGCTCCTGGCGCGGGTAAACGATAGGCCCGCTCTTGGTGCACAGCTTCTGGCCCAGCTTCACCGCACCGGCAGGGCAGTACTCCACACAGCGCCCGCAGGCTACACAGTTTTCGGCTTCCACCTTGGCTACATAGGCCGAGCGGCTCATGTTCGGTGTGTTGAACAGCTGGCTCGTGCGCAGTGCATTGCAGACATTGACATTGCAGTTACAGATGGCAAAAATCTTGTTCTCGCCGTCAATGTTTGTGATCTGGTGTACAAAGCCGTTGTCCTCGGCCTTCTGCAAAATCTGCATCACTTCATCGTAGGTGACATAGTGGCCCTTGTGCGTCTCAACAAGGTAGTCGGCCATGTCGCCCACGCCGATGCACCAGTCGTCGGGGTTGTCGCCGCAGCCTTCGCCCATCGCAGCGCGGGACATGCGGCAGGAGCACGGCCCCGCCGCATACTTGCCCTCATATTTTTTCAGCCAGTGGGAGATATGCTCGATATCCAGCGACTGGTTCTCGGTCTCAATCGCCTTTTCGACCGGGATAACGTGCATGCCGATGCCCGCACCGCCCGGCGGCACCATGGCGGTGATATGCTCCAGCGGCAAAAAGGTCATCCGCTCAAAAAATGCCGTAACCTCGGGGTGCTCTGCAATCTGCTGCTTGTTCATATTGAAAAACTCGGCGCTGCCGGGCACAAACATCGGCAGTACGTACTGTTTTTCGCGGCGGGGATTCTCCCAGTTATACTCCAAAAGTCCTACGCAGGACATCTTGTACAACAGTGGTTCCAGTTCTTCCGCCGTCCTGCCGGTGGCCTTTACGATCTCGGGCAGGGTCATCGGCTTGCGCACTTTCATTTTCAGAGCAACGTCGGCCATCTCGTCCGTTACGATGCTGGCAAGCCCCCAATACTCGGGGTCATCTGCCGTCAGCGGACGTTTTTTGGCCGGGATGCGGTCGGTGATCATCTGGCCGAGCTTTACAATTTTCTCGCGCAGCACGGCATCCTTGGGGATCTCATAGGGCAGCTTGCTCTCATCCAGCGGGAACGCAGTCGGTTTGCTCATGGATTGCTCCTTTTCCTCTCGTCCGTTTCGGTTCTTTTATGCCTGCCACTGGCTGACTTGCTCCTTCAGCCAGCGGGTCCATTCTTCCATGCCCTCGCCGGTGCGCGCACAGATGGGGATAACTTTCGCATGCGGGTTGCGCATCGCCACATATTCACGGCATTTGTCCATATCAAAATCAAAATACGGCAGTACGTCAATTTTGTTGACAAGCACCACATCGCACACCTGGAACATCAGCGGGTACTTCAGCGGCTTGTCGTGCCCTTCGGGAACTGACAAAATCATCGCATTTTTGACAGCACCCGTGTCAAACTCGGCCGGGCAGACAAGGTTGCCGACATTTTCCAGCACCACCAGGTCCAGCCCTTCTTCGCCCAAACCGGCCAGGCCCTGGCGGGTCATTTCGGCATCCAGGTGGCACATGCCGCCGGTATGCAGCTGGATGGCCTTGGCCCCTGTCTCGGCGATCGCGCGGGCATCAACGTCCGAGTCAATGTCCGCTTCCATCACGCCGATGCGCAGCTCGTCTTTTAGCGCGGCGATCGTGCGGCGCAGGGTAGTCGTCTTGCCGGAGCCGGGCGCGCTCATCAAATTGAGCAAAAAGACCTTTTTTTCTTTCAGCTCTTTGCGCAAAGCGGCGGCCTGTTCGTCGTTGGAAGCAAAGATGCTCTGCTTTACTTCCAGAATTTTTACTGTATCCATTCGCTGCTCCTTATCCTGTGTGTATGACAACATTTTAACACTGTGTGCAAAAAACTGCAATCGAACCCGCAAAATTTGACGATACGGCAAATTTATCGCCCAATATCCGGCAAAATGACGAACTCTACGCAGCGTAGGTTGCCCGCCCCGCGTTTTTCCGTATACTGAGCACCAGAAAATAACCAAAAGAGAGGGAACACCCATGAGTACGGTTGTAAAATCTGGAAATTCTGGAAAAATTCGCACAAAAGCCGTATTCTGTTCTTTCTTTGTCCATAATTTTGCGCTATACTTATCTTGTATATAATGGGGTGGTATAAGAAACCCCGCCCGAAAGGATGGAATCACGATGGCAAACGAAAAAATTCTCGTTGTAGACGATGATAAAAATATTTGCGAACTGCTGCGGCTTTACCTGGTCAAAGAGGGCTACTCGGTCACGATGGCGCATGACGGCCAGGAGGCCCTGACTGCTTTTGACAAGCTGCATCCCGACCTTGTCCTGCTGGACGTGATGATGCCGGTCATGGACGGTTGGGAAGCCTGCCGCAAGATCCGCGCCAAGGACAACACCCCCATCATTATGCTGACGGCTAAGGGCGAAACCTACGACAAAGTCCTGGGCCTGGAACTGGGCGCGGACGATTACATCGTCAAACCGTTTGACGCCAAGGAGGTCACGGCCCGCATCAAGGCCGTGCTGCGCCGCACCGCCGCCAAGGAGGACACCAACAAGGGCGTCTACGATTTTGACAACTTGCATCTCGACATGAACCGCTACGAGCTGAAAGTCAAGGGCAAGGTCGTCGAGGCCCCGCCCAAAGAGCTGGAACTGCTGGCCTGCCTGGCCGGGCACCCCAACCGCGTTTACACCCGCGACCAGCTGCTGGACGAAGTCTGGGGCTTTGAGTATTATGGCGACTCCCGCACCATCGACGTGCATGTCAAGCGCCTGCGCGAAAAGCTCGAAGGCGCGTCCGAGCAGTGGAACCTCAAAACCGTCTGGGGCGTCGGCTATAAGTTCGAGGTCAAGGAATGAGCCGCCGCAATACCATCAGCCGGGAATTTTTCTCGACCATCGCTGTCGTGCTCGTACTGGGTCTGAGCGTGATGTGCGCCATCCAGACAGCGCTTTCTGCCGCCTACTTTGTGCAGGAGCGCCGTACGGCGCTGAACGATATCCTGAACGGCGCGTCCCAATTGTGTGAGCGCTTTGCCGAGGATGGGTCGGTGCTGACCCGCCCGCTGGACGACGAAAATGCCAGAGAGTACGCCCGCAGCGGCTTTGACTTATTTACCACGTCCTCCGGCGCGGTGCTGTTCATCGCCGATGAAAACGGCGATGTGCTGCTGCACACCGGCAGCGAAGATTTTACCGAGCAGCCCATCCCCGCTGACATGCTGGCCGAGATGGACAGCGGCGAGAACATTTTTAAAACCGGCACACTGGGCGGCGTCTACAACGGCAAATACTACACCGCAGGCCGCCGCGTGGAAGCGGGCGGCTATACCGGCTACCTGTTTGCCGCCAGCCCCATGACGGCACTGGCCGGTTACATGGGGGATATGCTGGCAATGTTCGGCATTTCGGCTGCCGCGATTTTGCTGCTGTGCAGCTTGCTGTGCTGGGTGCTTGCCAAACGCATCACCGGGCCGATCGAGGATATCAGCGAAGCTGCCCGCCGCCTGGGCAGCGGCGACTTTACCGCCCGCGCCCCGGTCGATGGCTGCGTAGAGCTGGCCGATTTTGCAACCACCTTTAATAATATGGCCGCGCGCCTGCAAACGATCGACAATTCCCGCGGGCAGTTTATGGGCAACATTGCGCACGAGCTGCGCACCCCCATGACGACCATCAAGGGCTTTATCGACGGCATGCTGGACGGCACCATCCCGCCCGAGGAAAACCAGCGCTATCTGGCAATCGTTTCGCAGGAGACCGGCCGCCTGGCACGCCTGGTGCAGAACATGCTGGACATCACCAAGCTGGAAGCCGGGGAAGTGCCTATCCACGCCAAAAACTACGATTTGTGGCAGACTGTGACCGACGTCGTCCTCTCGGACGAGCAGCGCATCGAGGACGGCAAAATCGACATCCAGGGCCTGGGCGGCCCGCCGCTGATGATCTATGCGGACCCGGATTTTGTACATCAGGTCGTCTATAATATCGTGGACAACGCCATCAAGTTCACCCCGGCTGGCGGTGTCATCAGCTTTGCGGCCGAAAAACACGGCAATATGGTTGAGGTGCGTATCGAAAATACCGGTGCAGGCATTGCGCCCGAAGCGCTGCCCTTTGTGTTTGAGCGCTTTTACAAAGAGGACCGCTCCCGCGGCATGAACACGCGCGGCAGCGGCCTGGGGCTGCATATCTGCAAGATCCTCATCAATCTATCCGGCGGTCAGATCCACGCCGAAAGCGAGGAAGGCAAATGGTGCCGCTTCGTATTCACCCTGCCTTGCGGGCAGTGAAATTTTGACCTGTAGCAATGTAGGGGCGAACAGTGTTCGCCCGCAGGATTTAACGGCTCTGCACGATTCACGGGCGGATATAGAATCCGCCCCTACGCCTGCGATGCACTTACCCGGGCCACTGTAGGGGCGCATTCCCTATGCGCCCGTTAGACATGACCTCATACTATGCAAAAAAGAGGATGTGACCCTCAATCGGCCACATCCTCTTTTATTTTACCTTGCTTGAAGGCTTCCCTGCCTGTTTCCTTTTCAAAGAAAGCAGGTTAGAGGTTGGTATATCCCATCAAGCTTTCATCCACAACCGCTGCCGTATCGCGCCCTTCGCGCAGGGCCCATACCACAAGGCTCTGTCCGCGGCGCATATCGCCGCATGCAAACACCTTGGGCACGTTGGTGGCATACTTCACATCGGCCACCGTGCCGCGCTTGGTCAGATCGACACCGAACGCTTCGGCTACATAGGGCTGGCAACCGGTAAAACCAGCGGCGATCAGTACCAGATCGCAGTCCACGGTAAACTCTTCGCCGGTCGGCACCATCTGGCGGCGTCCGTCCACTACCTGGCTTTCCAGCTTGGCAATCAGCGCACCGCAGACCTGCCCGGCCTCGTTCTTGTAAAACTCCTTGACTGTGGTCTGGTACACGCGCGGGTCGCTGCCAAATTTGGCAATAGCTTCCTGCTGGCCGTAGTCGGTTTTCAGCACGCGGGGCCATTCAGGCCAGGCGTTGTTGGCCGCACGCTCGGCAGGGGGGCAGGGCATCATTTCCAGCTGCATAACGCTTTCGCAGCTCTGGCGGATGGCTGTGCCCACACAGTCATTGCCGGTGTCGCCGCCGCCGATGACAAGTACCTTTTTGCCTGCCGCCGAAACCGCCTTGCCGTCCGCAAAGTCAGAATCCAGCAGGCTGCGGGTCACGCTGGTCAGGTAATCCACCGCAAAGTAGATGCCCTGCGCGTCGCGGCCGGGGGCGGTGATATCGCGCGCCTGCTTGGCACCGCAGCACAGCACCACGGCGTCATATTTTGCCTGCAATTCCTCGGCACTCACATTGCCGCCGACATCGGCGTTCATCACAAACTCGATGCCCTCGTCCTGCAAAATCTTCATGCGGCGGTCAATGACCCACTTTTCCAGCTTCATGTTGGGGATGCCGTACATCAGCAAACCGCCCGGGCGATCCTCACGCTCATAGATCGTCACTTTGTGGCCGCGCTTGTTGAGCAGGTCAGCCACCGAAAGCCCCGCAGGGCCCGCGCCGATGACGGCCACGGTCTTGCCGGTGCGCGCGGGCGGCGGTACGGCATGGATAGCACCGCTCTCGTAGCCGTATTCTACGATGGCGCGCTCGTTTTCCTTGACCGTGACCGGGTCGCCGGTGGTCATGCCGCAGGTGCAGGCGGCCTCGCACAAAGCGGGGCAGACCCGGCTGGTAAACTCCGGGTAGCGGTTGGTGGCGATCAGCCGGTGCACAGCCAGATCCCACTTGCCCTGGTAGACCAGGTCGTTCCACTCCGGGATCAGGTTGTTCAGCGGACAGCCGCTGAACATGCCGCCCAGCAGCATGCCGCTCTGGCAGAACGGCACGCCGCAGTCCATGCAGCGGGCACCCTGGGCCTGCTGCTCATCGGTGTGCAGCGGCACATGAAATTCGTTAAAGTTCTGGATGCGTTCCTCGGGCGGCAGTTCCATGCTGGTCTGCCGTTTGATCTCCATAAATCCTGTCGGTTTACCCATGATACTCTGCCTCCCTTACTTCGCGTTCTTCATCGCGTAAAATGCTTCGATCTGTGCCTGCTCACTGTCCTCACCCTTCTCTTCCATCTGGGCGATCAGGCGCAGCATCTTATCGTAATCGTGCGGCAGTACCTTCTTGAACTTGGGCAGATATTCGCCAAAGTTTTCGAGGATCTCCTTGCCGCGCGGCGAGCCGGTCTTTTCTACATGCTCGCGGATCAGATCTTTCAGCAGGGCCACGTCGTATTTATGCTCCACAGGCTCCAGGCTGACCATGTCTTTGTTCACGCGCTGGTAGAAATCCCAATCCTCGTCCAGCACATAGGCGATGCCGCCGCTCATACCGGCTGCAAAGTTCTTGCCGGTCTTGCCCAGCACTACCACCGTGCCGCCGGTCATGTATTCGCAGCCGTGGTCGCCCACGCCCTCTACAACGGCGACTGCGCCGGAGTTGCGCACGCAGAAACGCTCGCCGGCCACACCGTTGATGAACGCCTTGCCGCCGGTCGCGCCGTACAGCGCCACGTTGCCGATGACGATGTTCTCACTGCGGTCAAAGGTGACCTCTTTCGGCGGATACACAACAATCTCGCCGCCGGACAGGCCTTTGCCGAGGTAGTCGTTCGCGTCGCCCACGAGCTCCAGCGTCAGGCCGCGGGGGATAAAGGCGCCAAAGCTCTGGCCGCCGTAGCCGTGGCATACCACATGGAAGGTATCTTCCGGCAGGCCGTTGCCAAACTTGGCGGTGATCTCACTGCCAAAGATCGTACCAAAAGCACGGTCGGTGTTGCCGACGTCCAGCGTAACGGTCATGGGCTTGGGGTCAGTGGTGTCGAAGTCCTTCTTGAACTTCTTCATCAGCACCTTCATGTCGGGCGTCTTTTCCAGCTGGAAGTTGTAGACGGCCTTCGGGTCAAAGTGTACGCTGCTGTTCTCGATCAGCGGGTTTTGCAGCAGGGCGGTCAGATCCATCTCACTGGCGCGAGAACCGGCAGGTGCGGCCTTGACTTTCAAAAGGTCGGTGCGGCCCACCAGCTCATCAACAGTGCGCACGCCCAGCTTCGCCATGTACTCACGCAGGTCCTCGGCCATAAAGCGCATAAAGTTCATGATGTACTCGGGCTTGCCCTTGAACCGCTTGCGCAGCTCGGGGTTCTGGGTGCAGATGCCCATCGGGCAGGTATCCAGGTTGCAGACACGCATCATCACGCAGCCCATAGCCACCAGCGGGCCGGTGCCAAAGCCAAATTCCTCGGCACCCAGCAGGGCAGCAATAGCCACGTCGCGGCCGCTCATCAGCTTGCTGTCGGCCTCAATGCGCACGCGGCTGCGCAGCCCGTTCATGATCAGGCACTGGTGTGCTTCGGCAATGCCAAGCTCCCAGGGCAGGCCCGCGTTGTGGATGGAGTTGCGCGGGGCTGCGCCCGTGCCGCCGTCAAAGCCGGAAATCAGGATAACTTCGGCACCGGCCTTGGCAACACCGGCCGCGATCGTGCCGACACCGGCCTCGCTGACCAGCTTGACGTTGATAGCCGCCTTGCGGTTGGCGCATTTCAAATCGTAGATCAGCTGGGCCAGATCTTCAATGGAGTAGATATCGTGGTGCGGCGGGGGAGAAATCAGCCCCACGCCGGTGGTGGAGTTGCGCGTTTTGGCGACCCACGGGTAAACCTTGCCGCCCGGCAGCTGGCCGCCCTCGCCGGGCTTTGCGCCCTGCGCCATCTTGATCTGGATTTCGCTGGCGGAAACCAGATACTTGCTGGTCACACCAAAGCGGGCGGACGCGACCTGCTTGATGGCGGAGTTGCGCTCGGTGCCAAAACGGTCCTCGGCTTCGCCGCCCTCGCCAGTGTTGGACTTGCCGCCCAGGCGGTTCATCGCAATCGCCATGCACTCATGGGCTTCCTCAGAAAGTGCGCCGTAGCTCATGGCGGCGGTCTTAAAGCGCTTCACGATGGAGTCAACGCTCTCGACCTCGTCCAACGGAACGCCGACCTCGGGGTAGTTGAAGTCCAGCAGGCTGCGCAGGTGCATCGCATCGCCGGTCTCGTTGGCGGCTGCGGCAGTGTACTGCTTAAAGGTATCGTAATTGCCGGTCCAGCAGGCCTGTTGCAACAGGTGGATGGTCTGCGGGTTGTACAGGTGCTGCTCGGCTGCGGGGCCGCTGCGGAACTTGTGCGCGCCCAGGCTGGGCAGCTCGCGGTTGATATCCAGCCCCAGGGGGTCAAAGGCTTCCTGGTGGCGGGCTTCCAGATCGTTCTGGATATCGTGGATGGTAATGCCGCCCACGCGGGAAACAGTATTGGTAAAGTATTTGTCGACTACTTCCTGGCTCAGACCCAGCGCTTCAAAGATCTGGCTGCCTGCGTAGGACTGGATGGTCGAAATGCCCATCTTGGATGCGATCTTCACGATGCCTGCCAGCACGGCCTTGTTGTAGTCATCAACGGCGGCGTAGTAATCCTTATCCAGCAGCCCCTCGCTGATAAGGCTGCCGATGGTCTCCTGCGCCAGATAGGGGTTGATGGCCGAGGCACCGTAGCCAAGCAGCGTGGCAAAGTCGTGCACCAGGCGCGGCTCGCCGCTTTCCAGGATCAGCGCCATGGCCGTGCGCTTGCGTGTACGCACCAGATATTTGCTGACAGCACCCACGGCCAGCAGGCTGGGGATGGCAACGTGGTACTCGTCGATGTCGCGGTCAGACAAAATCAAGATGTTGGCACCGTCGCGGTAAGCACGGTCAACATCGACAAACAGCCGGTCGATGGCTTTCTCAAGGTCGGTGTTCTTGTAATAGCAGATGGAGAGTGTCTCGACCTTGAAGCCCGGCACATCCATGGCCTTGATCTTCAACAGGTCAGTCTCGGTCAGAATCGGGTTTTCGATCTTCAGAACCTTGCAGTTGTCGGCATTCTCTTCCAGCAGGTTGCCCTGTGCGCCTACGTAGACGGTGGTCGAGGTCACGACCTTTTCGCGCAGTGCATCAATAGGCGGGTTCGTGACTTGGGCAAACATCTGCTTGAAATACTCAAACAGCAGGGGATGGGTGTGGCTCAGCACGGCCAGCGGGGTATCGCTGCCCATTGCACCGGCAGGCTCGCCGCCGTTTTTTGCCATCGGCAGAATGATGGAGGACACGTCCTCGTACCGGTAGCCGAACGCCTTTTGCAGCTGCACCAGTTCTTCCTTGGTGTGGTCGGGCACCTTTTTGTTGGGCACCTTCAAATCGCTCAGGTTGACAAGGTTGCGGTCCAGCCATTCACCGTAGGGCTGGCGGCTGGCGTAGTCGGCTTTCAGCTTGTCGTCGTCCACCAACTCACCCTTGACAGTATCGACCAGCAGCATCTTGCCGGGGCGCAAGCGGTCCTTGCGCACAATGTCCTCGGCGGGAATATCCAGCACGCCGACCTCACTGGAAAGGATCAGGCGGCCATCCTTGGTGATGTAGTAACGGCTGGGGCGCAGACCGTTGCGGTCCAGCACCGCGCCCATCACATCGCCATCGCTGAACAGGATGCTGGCGGGGCCATCCCACGGCTCCAGCATCGTGGCATAATACTGGTAGAAGTCTCGCTTCTTCGGGTCCATCGACTTGTTATTGCTCCACGGCTCGGGAATCGTGACCATCACGGCCAGCGGCAGATCCATGCCATTCATCACCATGAACTCGAGCGTGTTATCCAACTGGGCCGAGTCAGAACCGCCTTGGTTGACGATGGGCAGAACCTTCGTCATATCGTCCTTCAGGTAGTTGGAGCCGATGGTCTCCTCACGCGCCAGCATCGTATCCACGTTGCCGCGGATGGTGTTGATCTCGCCGTTATGCAAAATAAAGCGGTTGGGGTGGGCACGGTTCCAGCTCGGGGCCGTGTTGGTGGAGAAGCGGCTGTGCACCATGCCGATGGCGGATTTATAATCGGGGTCCTGCAAGTCTAAATAGAAGAGCCGCAGCTCCTTTACCAAAAACATGCCCTTGTAGACAATGGTACGGCTGGAAAGGCTGCATACGTAGGTATCCGGGCTGGACTGCTCAAACACGCGGCGCACCACATACAGGCGGCGGTCAAAGGCAATACCGGCGTCCAGACGGGACGGCTTGCCCACAAAGCCCTGCCAGATGCTGGGCATGCAGGCGCGCGCCTTATGACCCAAAACTTCAGGGTCGGTAGGCACCTCGCGCCAGCCCAAAAACGGCAGACCTTCCTTTTTGCAGACAATCTCAAACAGCTTTTTGGCCTGGTTGCGGCGCAGCTCTTCCTGTGGAAAGAAGAACATACCTACGCCATACTCGCGCTCTTTGCCCAGGGTGATGCCGAGTTCGGCGGCTGCTTTCTGAAAAAATGTATCGCTGATCTGCGTCAGGATGCCAACACCGTCGCCGGTCTTGCCCTCGGCATCCTTACCGGCGCGATGTTCCAGATGCTCTACGATTTGCAGCGCATCATCAATGGTTTTGTGGGTCTTGCGCCCCTTGATATCCACGACTGCACCAATGCCGCAGTTATCATGCTCAAAGCGCGGGTCGTACAGCCCGGCCGGGGCCTTACGCTCGGTAAAGTTCTCCATTTCCTTTATACGCTCCTTCCCAGTTGCAATCCCGGCTTCTGCGCACACAGCTTTGCCGGAAATAGGGTAAAACAAAAAGGCGCTCCCGCAGGGCACACTAGCCCCGGCGGGAACGCCTTTGTTCTTGCTGCAACTATACCATACTATACTACAGTTTACAACATGAAATCCGAAGAATCTTATAAAATCAAGTTTGAAACTTGATTTATTTCTAAATTAGATCCTCTAACTTAATAATATTAAGCACTGCCTCAATTGCAAAATGGCAGGGGCGAACAATGCTCGCCCGCAGGATCCGGCGTTGCCGCCAAACTCCCCGGGCGCACACTGTGCGCCCCTGCAAATGTACGATCCTTATGTTGAATTACGCCGACTTTTCCTCGTTCTGCTTTTTCAGCTCTTCCAAGATCCCGGCCAGCAGTTCTTCCTGGGTGGGGCCGGCGGGGGCGGCAGGGGCAGCCTCTTCTTCCTTCTTGCCCAGGGCCATCAGCTTGTTCATGCCCTTCACGATCATAAACAGTACAAGCGCCATGATCAGGAAGTTGATGACGGACGTGATAAACGCGCCATACTTGAACACCAGCTGGCCGTCACCAAACACATCCCACATCATGGAGTCAAAGTTGACCTTGCCCAAAATGCCCAGGATGGGGCTGATGAGGTTGTCGGTCAAAGAAGTGACCAGCGTAGAGAACGCGCCGCCGATGATAACACCGATGGCCATGTCCATCATGTTGCCTTTCAGGGCAAACGCTTTAAACTCATCCCAGAACTTTTTCATACAAAAAACCTCCGTATCATTTCACCCGGGCAGCAGGGGCGGGGTTACTTCAGCAGTTTGGCCACGGTCTGGGCGGCACCATCCAGGTAGTCCCCGGCGTACATCTCGATCATACCGGCGTCGGCCTCTTTGGCCAGCTCGGGGTCAATGGGCATCTTGGCCAGCACGGGCACCTTGTACTTGGCGCCGATCTCATCCACATGGCTGTCGCCAAACACGTTGATGTACTTGCCGCAATCCGGGCAGACCGCATAGCTCATGTTCTCGACAAGGCCAAGGATGGGCACATTCATCATCTGGGCCATCTGCACAGCCTTGCCTACGATCATGCCCACCAGCTCCTGCGGGCTGGACACGATAACAATGCCGTCCACCGGCAGCGTCTGGAACACGGTCAGCGGCACATCGCCGGTGCCCGGGGGCATATCCACAAACAGGAAATCCACATCCCACACGACCTCCTGCCAGAACTGCTTCACAGCACCGGCAATCACGGGGCCGCGCCACACAACGGGGGCTTCGGGGTCGTCCAGCAGCAGGTTGATGCTCATGATCTCGACGCCGGTGCGGCTGCAAACGGGGTTGATGCTTTCGCCGTCGCCGGTCGCAGGACCTTTCACGCCAAACAGGCGGGGAATGGAAGGGCCGGTGATGTCGGCATCCAGCACGCCGGCCTTATAACCCAGGCGGCGCATCGAAACAGCCAGCATGGCGCTGGTCATACTTTTGCCAACACCGCCCTTGCCGGACACAACACCGATCACCTTGCGGATACGGCTTTTCGGGTGCGGCGGCTCATGTGCGGGGGCACGATGATCGCAGTTTGCCTTGCAGCTGCTGCAATCATGGGTACATGCTTCACTCATAGTAATTTTTTGCTCCTTTAAATTTCGGCAGCACCGCGCAGCTGCCAGCCTTGGGGCAGGCAAATACGCACTGTTGTCGATGCTCTTTTTACAGTATAACAAATCAACTGCCAAAACGCAAGGCACTATCCGTTTTGTGAGCGCTTAATTTGCATACCCACCACCCGCGCCGCATAGTGGTGTAGGGGGCACCTGCCCCGGGGAAGGGGGATACCATGGCGCGGCGCAAGACCTATCTGCAAAATGCCGCTCTGCTTACCGTCTGCGGGCTGGTGCTGCGGGTACTGGGCATGGGGTTCCGGGTGGTGCTGTCGGCCTACCTGGGCAGCGAGGGCATGGGCCTTTACCAACTGATCCTGGCCGTGTACATGGTGTTTGTCTCGCTGGCAACGGCGGGCATCAATGTGGCATCGGCCCGGCTGGCGGCGCAAAGCCTGGCCCGGGGGCGCGGCATGGCGGCCACACTGCACGATCTGTGCGGCACGGCGCTGCTTTTCGGCTGCATGGCCATGATGCTGCAAGTGCTGCTGGCTGAGCCTGCCGCAAGGTTTCTGCTGCACGATACCCGCGCTATCCTTGCCCTGCAAATTTTGGCCCCCAGCCTGCCGTTTATGGCCGCAGCCGGGGCGGTGCGCGGCTGCTTTTTAGCGGCGCGCCGGGTCCACCCGAACGTGATTGCGCAGCTTATCGAGCAGCTCGTCCGCATGGCGATTGCCATAGCGGCGCTGCGTGCTCTGGCCCGGTGGGGCGCAGGCTACGGCTGTGCCGCTGTGGTGCTGGGCAATACGATCAGCGAGGGCGTCTCCTGCACGCTGATGTTTGCCTTTGCCGCCAAAACGCCCGAGTTTGCCCGCCGCCGCGACGAACCGTTGCAGCCCTACACACAAAAAGAGCTGTACGCCATCGTGCTGCCGGTAGAGGGCAGCCGCTTGCTTGCCAGCGGGTTGCAGGCCGTCGAAAGCAGCCTGATCCCGTATACGCTGGCGCTTTACACTGGCAGCCGTGCCGATGCGATGGCCCAGTATGGCAGCTTAAAGGGCATGGCGCTGCCGCTGCTGTTTTTCCCGTTTTCGGTGCTGTCGGCACTGTCCGGCCTGCTGATGCCGGAAATCACCCGCGCCAACACAAAGGGCGATAATGCAGCCACCCGCCGCCTGGTTTTCACGATGCTCAAGGTTACCGGCGCGTTTTCGCTGGCGGCAGGGGCCGGGTTCGTGCTGTTCGGTGCGCCGCTGGCCGGGTTTGTTTACCGTGACGCCGGGGTGGGGGAGTACGTGCGCATTCTGGGCTTTGTCGCGCCGTTCATGTATCTGGAAAGCATGGTAGACGGCGTGCTGAAAGGGCTGGGAGAACAGCTGGCAACGTTTTATTATTCGCTGGCAGATTCCGTCCTGCGCATCGCCGCCATCCGGCTGTTGCTGCCGCGCTATGGCATGGCAGCATTCCTCGGCATCATGATTGCATCGAACCTGTTCACCTTTACGCTGAACCTCGCACGGATGCTGCACTGCATACAAAAACCGCCCCCGGTAAAAGGAGCGGTATAAGATGTACCCATTAAACTGTAGGGTCGGATGCTTGCATCGCCCCCTACAAATAGTACGGCCCTGGGCTATTACAGCGTCTGCCCGCTGACCAATCCATTCCACAGCCGGTAATAAATGCCCTGCTTCGCCAGCAGTTCTTTGTGGCTGCCTTCTTCCTCGATGCCTTCTTTGCCCAGCACCAGAATGCGATCGGCATTTTTAATGGTTGTCAGCCGGTGGGCGATGGTCAGCGTTGTGCGGCCTTTTGCCAGCTTGTCCAGGCTCTGGCCGACGAGGATCTCGCTCTCATTGTCCAGCGCACTGGTAGCTTCGTCCAGCAGCAAAATGGGCGGGTTCTTCAAAAATACCCGCGCAATGGCAAGGCGCTGCTTCTGTCCGCCGGAAAGTTTCACGCCGCGCTCGCCCACGTAGGTGTCGTAGCCGTTTTTCAAAGCGCGCACAAAGCCGTCCGCACCGGCCAGGCGGGCGGCTTCTTCAATCTCCGCCCGCGTTGCGCCGGGGCGGCCGTAGGCAATGTTCTCGGCCACCGTACCGCTGAACAGATACACGTCCTGCTGCACCACACCGATGGCCTGCCGCAGACTGTGCAGTTGTACGTCGCGCACATCCTGCCCGTCCACCAGCACCGCGCCGCCGGTCACATCGTAAAAGCGCGGGATCAGATTGCACAGCGTCGTTTTACCGCCGCCGCTTGGCCCAACCAGCGCCAGGCTTTCACCGGGGCGGATGGTCAGATTGACATGATGCAGCACCTGATTGTGGTCGTCGGGGTATTCAAAGCTCACGTCTTTAAACTCAATGCCGCCGTGCTTCACTTCCAGCGGTTTGGCATCGGGCTTGTCCGCAATGGCAATCGGGGTGTCCATGATTTCCGCAAAGCGCTCAATGCCGGTCATGCCGCGCTGGAACTGCTCGGCAAACTCAACAATGCGGCGGATGGTGGCAATCAGCGTGGAGACATACAGCACATACGCCACCAGATCGCCGGCACTGATGGCCCCGTACACCAGCGAAAGCCCGCCCGCCAGAATGACCACAAAGTACATCAGACCGTCAAACAGCCGCGTTGAGGTATTGAATGCCGCCATGGCATGATAGCCCAGCGTTTTGATCTTTTCAAACTCGCGGTTGCCCTGCTCGAACTTTTCGCGCTCCAAATCTTCTGCGGCAAAGGCCTTGACCACGCGCTGTCCAAGCAGGCTGTCCTCAATTGTGGCGTTCAATTCACCGATTTGGAACCGCTGCTGGCGGAACCGCTCACGCAGCTTGTGGTTAAGCTTCACCGAGACAACGCCCATCAGCGGCACGCAGGCAAACACCACCAGCGTCAGCGGAATACTGGCCTGGCACAAGATCACAAACGACGCCACGATTTTAATGCCCGCAATAAAAAATTCTTCGGGGCAGTGGTGGGCAAACTCGGTCACATCAAACAGGTCGTTGGTGATGCGCCCCATAATTTGGCCGACCTTGGTGTTATTATAATAGGTATGGTCCAGCCGCAGCAGATGGTCGAACGCATCGCGGCGCATATCGGTCTCAATGTGCACGCCCATAATGTGGCCAATGCCGGACATAAAGTAGCTGGCCGCGCCGTCGATGACGCGCAGCACAAAGTACAGCGCCGCCATCCGCAGCACGGTATCAACCGTCAGCGCCGCAGCCGAAACCGTATTGGTCAGGGTGCGCATGATGGTAGGCAGGGCAATATCACACAGCGTCGTCAGTGCCGCGCAGAACAAATCAAAACACAGTACGCCCTTATATTTGACAAGGTAAGGCAAGAAACGGCGTATCAGCGCGCCGTTCCCACTTTTGCGGGGATTGTTGGACATGGAAACCTCTTTCTTTTGCAATGCACAAGTTCGAGCCGCCCACCAACGGGCGGCTCGAATTTATTATGTGTTCTTATTCTTCGTTTGTTGATTCTTCCGCAGCAGGGGCAGAAGATCCCTCTGTGCCGGGATTTTCACTATCGCCAGCGTTGCCGCCGTTTCCGGTATCACCACCACCGGTATCACCACTGCCGCTGCTGCCGCCGGTATCACCGCCGCCGTCGCCAGTGCTTCCGCTGCTGCCGCCGGTATCTCCACCGGTGGTCCCACTGTCTCCATTACTACCAGAGTCGCCGCCGGTATTCCCGCCGTTATCACCGCCGCCATTGTTGGTATCACTGCCGCCGGTGTTGTCAGGCGGCGTAGTCGGCGTACTCGGCGTCGAAATGGTTTCCGAACCCATATCGGCACCGCAAACCGTGCAATGGTAATATTTGGTGTTGCCGTCCACTCTGCCCTCGTCCCGCACATGCTGGCCGGTGGCATAAATGACTTCCTCCTGCTGGAATCCGCAGCTCGTACAGGTCTTTACCAGTATGCCATTGGCTCCGCAGGTTGCAGCGGTCTTGACTTTGCCATTGTCAAAGGTGTGCACATGCTCCACCTGTTCCACTTTTTTCTCGCCGCAGCGCTTGCAGGTGTAGGTGATCACATCCCCGCTGCGCGTGCCGCCGTCCCAGTCGTGGCCCAGGGCTTTCAGCGTTTTCTCGGTGATTTCACCGCAAATCTTACACTTATATTTTGCCAGGCCGTCTTTCAGGCAGGTGGGGGCGGTTTTGCTGCCCTCCACTTCCACATACTCGTGCTCGTGGGCATCGGCGGTAAAGTGGGCGGTCAGCACCACGCCGCCCGCATTGGCATCACTGGGCATCGTAAAGCTGATGGTCGCGCTGCTGTAGCTGCCGCCGGTACTGGCGGTCCAGCCTGCAAACACAAAGCCCTCGTCCGGCACAGCCGTGACAGCCGAAGCCGTCGCACCCTTTTTGACCAGCTGGCTGACCGAGCCGGAAAGCTTGCCGCCGTTTGTCGCCACAAATTCCAGCGGAACCTTGGCGCCGCGTACCGCAATGGGGTCTTTGGTGATCAGGTTCACCGGCGGGCCTACCGGGGTGGGGATGGTCCCCAGCGGCTGCGGGCGGCGATCATCTGCAATATAAGCGTGGGTACGCACATAATTGAAATATTCGGTCACAGCCGTTTTGGAAAGATGCACGCCGTCCGAAAGGGTGTAGTCTGTCTTGGCCCAGCCGGTGGCATCGTCGCGCAGTACTTCGGCGCTGTTCAAAAACTTATAGCCGTTCTCCTCACACATCACCACCAGCGCGGCGTTGTAGGCGTCCACCTGGGTCATTGTCAGGTTGGTGTTTTCGCGCTGCTTATCCAGCGGCGGGATCGCACTGACGATGATATCGCAATACGGCCAGGCCGTTTCAATGGCTTTCAGTCCTTGCAGATAGGTCGAAATGAACGAGGTCGCATCGGTCGACGACCCGCCCAGGTTGTTGGTGCCGTAGCAAATCACGATGCGCTGCGGCTTCAGCATAGCCACGGCGTCCGGTACCGTATACATGGTGGACGACCCGCTGAACTGCTCGCACTTGAGGCTGGTAATGGCCCCGGCCCCCATGCTGACAACGCCGATATTGTTGGCCAGCGTCGTAAACGCCTGGCCGGTCTCGTCGGCATACATCAAGTAGCGCGCAGTGTTCGAGTCGCCAATAAATAACGTATCATCAATATAACCACGCCCGGCGTCCTCGGATTTCGGCAGCACCGTGCCCACCGTGACCGAGGCTGGCAGTGCGTCCACCGGGGACGGGGTAGCGGCCGTTTCCGCCGTCGAGGCAGATTCCGCAGTCTCTGCCGAAGCAGTCGCAGTATCCGTAGGTTTCTTGCAGCCCGTCAGAAGCATCGCCAAGGCCAGCACGCAGGCCAACACGGCAGTGCATTTCATCACGACAACACCCCTTTATATACGAAAATATATACATTATCATACAACATTTAGAGGTAATAGGCAAGACGTTTTCGAGCAATAGATGTAAAATTTGCGGCAAGCGTGCCCTTACTGACAGTAGAAAAAGAAATCGTCTATTCGTATCAGTGGTGCGTTCACAAGCGCCCTGCTGCCTGCTATAATAAAGCTGCAGGGCCCACAAAACGCAAAGGAGCAACCAAACTATGGAAATCAAACTTGCTGAATCCATCCGCACCTTCCGCAAAGAGCGCGGCTTAACACAGGAACAGCTTGCCGAAGTGCTGGGCGTCACCGTGGGCGCTGTCTACAAATGGGAAGCGGGCCTGTCCACGCCGGAGTTGCCACTGATCGTAGAAATGGCCGATTTTTTTGACACGTCCGTCGACATGCTGCTTGGCTATACCTTAAAAGACAACCGCATTGACGCTACCGTCCGGCGTTTGCTGCACTGCCAGCGAAGCAAAGACCTAAGCGGCCTGGAAGAAGCCGAAAAGGCGCTGAAAAAGTACCCCCATTCTTTCGATATCGTCTACCGCAGCGCTATGCTGTACCAGGCACTTGGGCTGTACAAACGGGATAACGCCAAACTGCGCCGTGCCCTGGAACTGCTGGAAAAAGCCCGCCCGCTTCTGCACCAGAACACCAACCCCCGCATCAGCGAGCAGACGCTTTACGTTGCTATGGCGGAGATCTGCCAGGATCTGGAAGATGATGAACGTGCCCTGGAACTTTTTAAGCAGCATAATACCAACGGCCTCTATAGCGATTGCATCGGCATGATTTTTGCCAAGGATGCCAAGCGCGCCAAGGAAGCTGTCCCGTACCTGTCCGAATCGCTGCTCATCCACGAAGCCGCACTGGTGCGCACCGTGATGGGGTATCTGAATCTATTCCTGAACAGCCGCGACTATGCCCAGGCCCTGGCGCTGCTGGATTGGGCACTGCCGTTTTTCACTACTATGCCCCGCCCGGGCTGCACCAGCTTTATGGATAAGATCAACATGGTCTTTTACATGTTCCAGGCGCATGCTTTGCTCAAAACCGGCCAGCCGGAAAGCGCCCGAAAATCCGCCGAGGAAGCCCACTGCCTGGCCGTGCGGTTTGATGCTGCCCCCAGCTACGCCGCCGATACCATCCGCTTTGTGATGCCCGGCGAGGACTCCACTGCCAACGACGACCTTGGCGAGACTGCCGCCCAGGCCGCGCAAAATGCCTTGCAGCAGATAGACGACCCGCAGATGACCGCGCTTTGGCAGGAAATGTGCGATGAACGCTGATTCTATTGCCCGCGAGCTGCGCGGGTCATTCTACCGCAAAAACCGGCTGGAATTTGCCGCAGCGGCGTTGGCCTCCCTGCTCAATGCCGTGCTGAACCTTATACTTTCCTGGCTGATGCAACAGCTCATTGATGCAGCCGCTGGTGCGCCGGGGGCACGGCCATTTGGGGTGCTGGTCCGGGCCTGCGGCGGGTTCTTTCTTTTGATTTTCTACGGCGCTGCACTTTTATTCTGCGCTAAACCGCGCTTTCTGGCTACGGCCATGGAGCAGTACAGAAACTGCGCTGTATCTTACCTGATGCAAAAATCTGTGCCGGATTTCCAGCGGCAGCCCTCCGCCGCCTACCTCTCGGCCCTGACCAACGACGCCGCAACCATCGAAAATGACTACCTGACCCAGCAGTTTGCCTTACTCACAAAGTTGTGCTGCTTTGCCGGGGCACTGGCCATGATGCTGGCCTACTCAGCGCCGCTTACGCTGGCCGCGCTCGTGCTGGCACTGCTGCCCTTTGCGGTATCGCTGGCAGCAGGGGACAGGCTTGCCAACGCTACCCGCCTTGCCTCTGATTGCAACAGGGATTTTACCGCGTTTTTGTCAGACTGCTTAAACGGCTTTTCCGTCATCCGCAGCTTCCGCGCAGAGATAGAGATAAACAAGCGATTTGCCGCAGAAAACCACCGTGTTGAGCAGCAAAAGCGCACCCGCCTGCAACTGCAAACGCTTTTGGAAAGCGCCGGTTCCTTTACCGGGGTCGCGGCGCAGCTGGGCGTATTTTTACTGGGCACCTGGCTGGCACTCAACGGGCGGGGGGTTACGCCCGGCATCGTGATTATGTTTGTCAACCTGATGAATTTTCTGGTCGAGCCGCTCGCCGAGCTGCCCAGTCTGCTGGCCGCCCGCAAAGCGGCGCGGCGGTTACTTCAATGCCCTTTACACGCTGGCGCATTGACACCGTCGCCCTGTTCAAATACCGCGAACGCCGTGTTGATGATACGGCAATCTCGCTTGCGGAAAAAATCGTAGATACAGAAGTCGAGAATGTTTACAGCACCCCTAAACAGCAGAACATTTCTCACCGCCATAACGAAAAATTTCGATAAAAGCCCAGCGGCGGCTTTCTTTGCGAAAGCCGCCGCTGTTATAAAAATTGGTATTCTTAGAATTTTCCGCCGGAACTGCCGCCAAATCCATCGCTGTCGGTACTCGACCCGCTGGAACTGCTGTCGTCCTTGACGGGGTCGTAGCGCTCGGTTTCGGTGGTGTGGGTGTAGGTGTCCTCCACCACGGACAGGGCCAAGCCCTCGGCAGGCATGTAGGCGTTGGCGTGGGTCTGCTCGTTGGCGGTTTTCATCTGCGCGTAGAAGATGCCGCAGACGATGCTCGCCACAGCCAGCGGAATGACAAACACAAACACCCACTTGATCCACCCCTTGGAGGGATCATTGCCGCTGTCGAGCGGTGCGCCCTTGTCGGCATAGAAATCCAGCGTGTCAGCGCACATTTCTATGTAGGTGTCGGAGGCCTTGTAATACGATCCGTCTGACAGCATCGGCACGATCTTATCTTCGATCTGGGCGATGCGGTAGTCGGTAAAGGCGGTCACGCCGCCGCCGTAGGTGATGGTCACATAATCGCGGGAATCCAGCGCAATCAAAAACAGGATGCCGCTTTTGCCCTCGCCGTA
>JABLTO010109481.1_pt1 | contig 26252 bp, 24 predicted proteins | sample 7160091 | NCBI WGS metagenome assembly JABLTO01 (sample SAMN14651225, study PRJNA627086) | human gut metagenome | isolation source: feces | host: Homo sapiens
CCGAATCTACCGCTTCCCAGGGGACTTGCAGAGCAGTGTCGATTGCCACATGAATCCCCTCCTGCTTAAATCCCATACAAATTTCGCGAAGAAATTCTGCTTGCAGTAAAGGTTCTCCGCCGGAAAAAGTCACGCCTCCACCGGAGTTTTCATATAGTTGCCGATCGCGTATTCCTTCTTCTAACAACTCCGATTGGCTTTTCCACTGTCCACATCGTTCCATTGCTCCTGCATAGCACACTTCAGTGCAGGCGCCGCACTGTACACACTTTGCCGCCTCATATCGATGTATACTTTGTTCTTCCATCTGCTGCGCGCCTGTTCTGCATACTTTCGCGCAGGCACCGCAGCCAATACATTTTTGAGCATCAAATAAAATCTGCATTTGAGAAGATATTGATTCCGGATTATGACACCATGCACAATGCAGGCTGCAGCCTTTTAAAAAAATTGTTGTGCGAATACCGGGGCCATCATGCAGGGAAAAATGCTGAATATTATAAACCTTTGCCTGCTTCATAGATAACCTCAGCGTTGTGTGCGCCCGATGATTTCATCCTGCATCACTTTATCCAATGTATGGAACAATGCACTGTAACCACATATACGCACTACAATATTTTGGTGATTCTCCGGATCCTTCTGCGCTTCCAACAGTTGAGCCCGATCAATGACATTGAAGTCCATAATACTTCCGCCATTTTGCAAAAAGTTTTGAATCACACTGACAAACAGTGCATCTCCCAAAGGTCCTTTTGTCACCGGCAAATCCATATACAAAACACCGCCACCCGGATACTCCGTATAATCGACTGCACTTTGCGCATGCAGCAGTGTTGCCGCATCTATCCCGCCTGCATATTCACTGGGATTCCCGCCTCGCGAAAGGTAATCTCCTTGTTTACGACCACTGGCATTGGCTTTTGCTTCTCTAAACCATTCAAATGAATAAAACGTAAATAGAGATGCTTCAAAATATCCGCCCCGTGTATTGGGATAGCCATTGATCTGCCGGGAAATATCCTGCATACATTGTGCTGTAAATTCCCGCATTTCCGCATCGGGTTGTCCCATTTTGGGAATTCGATTGCGCAGATATTGGCGAAGACTCTCTTCTCCCTCAAAATTATTTTTCAAGGCACGGCGTAATGCCTCCATGGAAAGATACTTCTGTTCATATACTGCTTTTTTAATGGCAAATAGAGAATCCACTACCGTTCCCAAGCCTGTCATTCCAAAACTATCGGAATTATAGCGAGCCCCTCCCTCTGTAACATCCATTTCATTCTGAATACAATCCTCCATCATCGCAGAGTATAGCGGACAGGGATTAACCTGCGGCCACTTTCTCGCCAAATGGTTATAGCGATTGACAAACAATTGTATCTGTACACCGAAATTATACATACAGCGGTGATAGAACGTATCAAAATCCCGCGCCTGATAAGCAGGCATGAAATTTACCTCCTCACCTGCCGCCTGAAACACCTTACTCCAAGTTTCCGGGAACAGAGAAACATCCATCATATTCGCCAGATTCAAATAAATATATGCCCTGCTATTCAATTCACAGGAAAGAGTAGGTTCCTGGCACCCACCGGCCAGATATAACCGCGCATCCTCTTCCTTTTTTCCTGCCTTAACCTGAGAGCGGATAATCACTTCATCATTAAATATCGAAAGCACATTGCTTCCCGTCTTCGCCAATGCTGCCAGCTGCTCCAGATAGATTTTGGGATGTCTCGGTTGTACTCTTGCCTGCAATTTTGGGTTGGCAAAGTGATGCCTTTCCATGCTGGTAATCAGCATTTCCGTCACTTCGTTATACACTAATTTCCCCGCAGCATCACAACCGCCGATAATGACTGTAGCGTTGGTACCGCCAGGAAGTTCCCTGCTAAGATCCCACCTCGCATCAGTAATTGCCATAAAGCAATCAATCAGAGCCTGTGCTTCTTCTTTTATAATTTCTCCGTTTTGTATATCCCGTACATAATAAGGCTCCAAAATGCGATCAATATGGCCATATACCGCAAACCCCATACCTTCCAGCGCATTGCACATTTCCCGCACAAAACAAATTGTACACAATGCTTCATAAAATGTTTGAGCAGGATATCTGGGAACTCTTCCGGCGGTTTTAGCAATCTGTTGTAAGTGCACACGTGCCTGTATATCCTGTTCTTGCAGCAGCATTTCTTCTGCTTTCAACGCAAAGCGATCTGCAATACGCATAACAGCATCCAACGCTGTTATCATACTGCGATAATAGGCCAATGTATGCTCGGAATGTTCCTTTCTCGCTGAGACCTCCTGCAGCTTTGCCTGAGCTTGCTCACGCAACCCGGAGAATCCATACTGCAGTACAGACTCAACGTTTGCATAATGATGCGCAAAATCCGCAAACATCACACCCCCGATCATCTGTGTATCCACAAAATGCGGAAGCCAGCCTTCGTTATATTCCGCCAACAATTCCGTATGCTTTGCCATCAGCCAATCAGCTAAACCAGGCTCTGGCGGCCATGTAGATGTGACGCTGTTGCGATCACGCCCGGTATCCAGTTCCATATAGAAAGGGCAAGCCGGCATCAAATGCACAGTGCAATGTTCCGCCGCCGTTTCGTAAATCCACGCCTTCTTTTCAAACGCAGAAGCGTCAGGGTGTTCTGCTTCCCTTTGATCCAGTATACGGTACAACGCACTCATATCAGTCGGATATATTTGATAAATTTTTTCAAATTGCGCAAACATTTTTTCCCGTTCAAAAACGAATTTCTGCATTTACCTGCTCCTTTAAAATTTTAATACAACTTTTAGGCCTTCCCGATTGTTAACCAGACGGAATCCTTCTTCATATTCCTCAATTGGCAAAACATGTGTCACAAAATCTTTCAAATCAATTTTGCCCTGCTGCGTAAAACGCATAACTTCCTCATGCACAGCAGCTTCCCGATCCGGAATCGGCCATTGTACAGAGTGAATTCGGAAATTATATGGCCCACCATTCCATTTAATTCCTTTATTCTCCTCTATTCCGATGCCATAAATACCAATCACACCATCCTCTTTAATCAGTGTCAGAGCCTCGGAAAGAATATCGCAACGCCCAACCGCATCAATATAAAAATCCAATGGTGCCTGGCCAGCAGCTTTCACCGCCTGAGCAAAATTCTCATGCCTGGTATTGACTGCCAGATCTGCTCCCTGTTTTTTTGCTATAGCAATGCGCCAATCATGATGTCCGGAAAGAGCTACAAAGGAGGCGCCCAACAATTTTGCCGCTTTAACCATTGCCAGTCCCACCGGACCGCAGCCACTGATTGCCACCTTGTCCCCTTTTTTTACTCCCAGGCGTTTCAACGCACTGTATACTTCCTTAACTGTAATCAACATAGTTGCATCTACCGGATCGATTCCTTCTGGAATAACCTGTTGCGAAATATCCCCTAAATTAGCCGGAATACCATCAGCCACCATGGCTTCATAATCCAATACACGCCCATATTCAGCAAAACCACCCCATAAGCTGTGATATTGCTCCGTTTCACCCAAGCCGCTCCGCAAAGCAAAATCTCCAACCCGATATTTGCTTACCTTACTGCCAACTTGAATTACCTGTCCAACCGCTTCATGTCCCAAAACGGCCGGATAAGTTGCAAAGCCATTCAAATGCCCCGCAGTCAGCTTCGTATCAGTACCATTGCAAATTCCACAGGCAATTGTTTTTACCAGTGCCGTATAGGGGGTAATTTCCGGCATTGGAATATCCTCAACCAGTTTTAATGTGGCATCTCCATAAACGATGAGTCCTCTCATATGTCTCCTTCTTGACAGTTTTCTGTCTGCATATCACAGATTTTAATATGGAACCGTTTCCATTTTTTTATTATCATACCATTGAATTTGCTGCAGTGCAAGAGATATTTGCTTTTTTTATGAAGACTGTTTATAATAAAGCGGCAAGATAAGTTGAAAGAGAGAGATTCCTGTGCGCTCATCGAATTCCAAAGAAAATAAAAAGAATTATTTGACAATTGAAGATATCGCTTCTATGGCAGGCGTAGCCAAAAGCACCGTTTCCCGTGTTTTAAATAACAGTGGATTTGTCAGCGAAAAAACCCAAAAAAAGGTCATGGAGATTGTGGAAGCGCATCATTATGTGCCCAACGGTATGGCCAGAGATTTGGGTCGAACCACCACCAAGTCCATCGGTATTTTTATCGGCGACATTTCCAATCAATATTTTTCTGAAATACTGGCAGGTGCAGAAGCAGTTATCAACCGCTCTGCCTTTTTTCCTTTCATTTGTCTGGTCTCCAGTGAACGCAGGGAAGAATTTTATGTCCGCGAAATGCTGAAACGCCGTGCAAGCGGTATTTTATTTGCCAGCGCAACCATTCATAATCCGTCGCTGATTTCCCAATTGCTGCATTCCACTTGTGCCATTTCCATTCAAACGGATATTCCTGATATCCAACGCATTGACTGCGAGAATTTTTCCGGTACTTATCGCATTATTCAGCATCTTATTTCCCTTGGTCACCGGCGAATTGCTTTTATCAATTCCTATGGGCAGGGCTCTGTATTGGAACAACGATTACAAGGATATCGTCAGGCATTAAGCGATCATGGAATTCCCATTTGCACCGATTATTTGAAAACATCCACTCGTGCTTCTTCCGGTTATCAAGCTGTCAATGAATTGCTCGATCTGCCAAATCCGCCTACTGCTATTCATTGCTGCAATGATCACATTGCAGCCGGCGCGTACCAGGCTCTGCATAACCGAAACATCCGTATTCCGGAGCAGATTTCTCTTACCGGTTTTGATGCGATTCCCAACACCTTGCTTATGGAACCGCAATTAACTACTGTTTCCCAACCATTGCACCAGATGGGAGCTACAGCAGCCGAAATGTTGATTGCACAAATCAATTCCGGCGAGGAACAACCTGCAGCATCTTCTCCGCTTCTTTTTCCCACCGAAATTTTACTGCGCGGTTCCACCGCGCCGCCTTGCGCCAATCTATAAAAGCACAAATAAGCACCCCATGCATTTGTCACAGGGTGCTTATTTATTATCCTTTATGTATATTCACAGAATTACATTAAAATCCGTTCCCGCATATTCCTTCAACACAGCGGCCATCTCTTGACCATATTCTGCGGCAAATCGCTGCAATACTTCCTGAGCTACGGTTTTCCCTTCCTCTGCAAAGATTGCCTCTGCAATGCTGGAATACGTATCATATAAGTGTGCGCAATGATACGCAAAGCTTTCTTTATTTTCGGGTTTCCCTTGCGGAAGCTTGCCTTCCTCAAAATTGGCTCCATACCAGATCTGCTGGCAATAGGTTTTACCATATTGATTCATGTTTTTCGGAACCCCAAGCTTCAATTCGGGGTTAAAGCCTCGGGCAATGGCCTGATCGATATGCGCGCAGTAGAGAATACCACATTCCTGCAGCCCCATTGCTTTAAATTGATAGCACCATGGGCAGGTGAACCAATGCGTTTCATAATTTGGCGTAAAAGAAACTTCCTGGCATTGATTTCCACCCATCAGCTGCTTCGCAGTTTCTGTATTTTCCCATTCTACATATTCCTTATAAGCTGCAAAATCTAAAGCCCGGCCATCACGTATAGCTCTCTGCGCCATACGATTGCCTCTTTGTTCTCCGTAACGCTGCGTTCCCATAATAAACGCCTGCCTGCCACGAGCACCAAAGCGATCTACCAATAACTTATAAAAATTTCCGATTAAAAACGTATGATGCAATTCTGAAAATTCGTTCATTTCAAAACCTCCTCCAAGTCTTTTGCCGTATTTTCAACCATGATATCCAGAATGACTTCATCCGTCTCCCGCATTCCCTGAGAAGCCAGAATTCCCACGCTGGAAATGGTTTGCTCAACATCTTCTTTCACTATGCCGTCTCCCGCATTAAATTGTTCCTGCTCCATTGCCAAATAGTGCCCCAGAATGGCTGCATCGACGGAAGAGGCTATCTTAGCAGCACAGGAAGGCTTTGCTCCATCACAGATAATTCCCGAAACGTTCGCCAACGTATTGGTAATCGTCGCACAAATCTGCTCATAAGTACCGTTGTGCAAATAAGTAATTGCCGCTCCGCTGCCGCAAGCCGCACTAACTGCTCCGCAGTAAGCCGAAAGTCGGCCAACCGCCATTTTTTCATGAATCGCAATTAAATTGCTGAGTACCAATGCGCGAATCAACTTTTCTCTACTTACCTGAAGATGTTTCGCATACTGTATCACCGGCAAAGAAACAGTAATGCCCTGATTACCGCTCCCTGAATTAATTACCACTGGCGCTAAGCAACCACTCATACGTGCATCACTTCCGGCTGCTGCATAAGCTTTTGCCCTAATTTTAATATCATCTCCGTAATATTTCAATAGATTAGCGCCTACCGAAGCGCCATATTCTTTTTGCAAACCTTCTTCAGCAATTTTTTCGTTATACTCAATCTGCCGACCAATAATTTCCTGTACGTCCTCCAATTTTACTGTGTTGGCAAACTCCAGGATTTCCCGTACATTCATTTCTTCCTGGCCCACTTTTTCAACGACCTTTTCCTGTTTAGGCTGTTCACAAAAAAGAATTTCCTCATCTTTTTGCAGTAATACGATATTGGTATGTGCATCCCTGATTTCTACAACTGCCCTATGCTCTCCGGCAAATGCCGTAATGCGCACATGCAGCGGAGCTTTACTTTTCAACACCTTGACTTCACAAAAAGCACGCGTTTTTACTAATGCTGCCGCTTCCGCGATTTGCTCTGGCTGAATATCTGCCACAACTTCCAATTCCTTCTGCGCATTCCCTCCGACAGCACCAATAGCTATCGCCGCTTCTACGCCTTTCATGCCACCTGAATTAGGCACAACCGCGCCTTTTACATTTTTAATGATATTGCTACTGCATTCCGCCAACACCCGCTCCGGCATCTGCCCCAAAATTTCTCTCGATTTTGCTGCTGCAAAGGCCAAGCAAATTGGTTCTGTACACCCCAATGCAGGCACCAATTCCCGTTTCAGTATTTCCAAATAATTCCGGTACGCTCTTTCTTCCACCATTTTCTTCTGACCTCCCTTTATCATTCCAGACCCAGCAGTTGATTTTTCATCGCATAAATATCATGATATAAGATTTTATTTGCACTTTCCTGATCACCGGATCGTATGGCCGCCACCAAAGCTTCATGTTCATCCGTAGCTTGATCATGAGCCCATTTTTCATTGAAGAACTGTGCCGCCCCTCTGCTGCAAAATTTCAAAGCCTGTTCCAAACTACGATATATAAAAGAATTCCCACACAAACTGCATAGAAAGAGGTGAAACTCCAAATTTGCTTGCCAGTGTTTGCGCACATCCTTTTCACCGTCCATCTGTTTTGCCTGCTTCACATATTCTTCCAAGGCTAATAATTGTTCTTCGGAAAGCTGCTTCCAGGTTCTTTCAAAAGCTGCCGTTTCCAAGATAATACGCAGATCGCAGATTTCATGAATTTCCCCCGGGCTAATCGGTGTGACCTGATAACCTACTCGCGGAAGATTTTGCAAAATTCCCTCTCCACAAAGCTGTACTAAAGCTTCCCGCACCGGAGTCTTACTGGCTGCATACTTTTCCGTCAACATTTTTTCATTCAGGATTGCCCCTGAAGTATAAACGCCGGCAACGATATCCTCATATATCTTCTCATATATTTGATTCTTCAAAGAATTCTGTTTTTGCATATTCGCCTCAAGCTTCTATTATTACTACTGATAATATCACTGTTATGTTTAGAATACAAGCCTTTCTCAATAAAAAAAGAGCAGCACTGCTGCTCTTTTTTTATTATGCATCAATCAAATTAAAATCCGTTTCCTCATAATCCAATAACCTTGCTGCCATATCTTCCCCATATTGTTCTTCAAATGAAGCAAATACTGCTTGCGCTATCTCTTCTCCCTCTTCCCCAAAAATGGAAATAATGATATCACTGAAAGTATAGTAAATATGTGCACAATGATAGGAAAAATCTTTTCTTCTTTCCGGTTTGCTTGCCGGAATTTTTCTCGGTTCAAAATTTGCTCCGCGCAAAATTTGTATACAATATGCTTCATCATTCATATTTTGAGGTGTTTCATAGACTAACTCCGGGTTAAATCCGCGAGCAATGGATTTATCAATATGCCGACAATATAGTGCTCCACACTTCTGCATGCCCATATCCGCGAACTGCCGTGCCCATGGGCAAACCGTCACTTTGATCTGATAATCTGGCGCATAAGAAATCTCCTCGCTCTGATTTCCTCCCATTTCCTCCATCACCGACGTGGTATTAACCCATTCCCCATATTCCTTATAGGAAAGAAAATTCAATGGTTTTCCGTCGCGAATTGCTCGCTGAGCCATACGGCTGCCCCGCTGTTCCCCATAGCGTTGTGTAGCCATAATAAAAGCCTGTTCACCCCTTTTGCCAAAACGCTCCAGTAACAATTGATAAAACACTGCTGCGATATAAGCATGATGGCGTTCTGTAAATTCTTTCATTTTCATATCCTCTTATTAACATTTTTCGACATATAGTTCTGCACCAATATCAAATTTATTATAACACGCATAATTTGAAGGGTAAATCAAAAAAAGAACATAGAAAAACCCGGTATATCGAAATATACCGGGCATTTCTATATTGTTACTTACTTATTCAGAACAACAGCATGTGCTGCAGCCAATCTTGCGATCGGCACTCTGAAGGGCGAGCAGGAAACATAGGTCAGGCCAATATTATGGCAGAAGATTACGGTAGACGGATCGCCACCATGCTCACCGCAGATACCCAGCTTAATGTTGGGGCGGGTCTTCTTGCCAAGCTCAGCAGCCATCTTCACCAGCTTGCCAACGCCTTCCTGATCCAACTTCTGGAACGGATCAGATTCATAGATCTTGTTGTCATAATAAGCATCCAAGAACTTGCCAGCATCGTCTCTGGAGAAACCAAAGGTCATCTGCGTAAGGTCATTGGTACCGAAGGAGAAGAATTCAGCTTCTTCTGCGATCTCATCAGCCATCAAAGCTGCTCTCGGAATCTCGATCATGGTGCCAACTTTATAATGCATTTCCATGCCGGCTTCTTTCAGCACTTCTTCAGCAGTCTCAACCACAAAATTCTTAACGAACTTCAGCTCTTTCTTTTCGCCTACCAACGGGATCATAATCTCGGGCTCGATATCATAGCCGCATTCCTTCTTAACGCTTACTGCAGCTTCCATGATTGCTCTGGCCTGCATCTTAGCGATTTCCGGATAAGTGACAGCCAGACGGCAGCCTCTGTGACCCATCATGGGGTTAAATTCATGCAGACCATCAATGGTAGCTTTCAACTCGTCATAAGAAAGGGCCATTTCATCAGCCAGTGCACGAATATCCTCATCCTCTGTGGGTACAAACTCATGCAGCGGAGGATCCAGCAGACGAATGGTAACAGGCAAGCCCTTCATGGCCTTATAAATACCGATGAAGTCTTCTCTCTGCATCGGCAGCAGCTTAGCCAAAGCAGCTTCTCTCTGGTCTACCGTCTTGGAAACGATCATTTCACGGATTGCAGCAATTCTGTCCTCAGCAAAGAACATATGCTCCGTACGGCAGAGGCCAACGCCCTGAGCGCCAAACTTCAAAGCCTGTGCTGCATCGGCGGGGGTATCTGCATTGGTGCGAACCTGAAGTGTTCTAATCTCATCGGCCCAACCCATAACAGTTTCGAAGTCACCAGTAATCTGAGCTTCTACGGTATTGATATTTTCAGCATAGACATTACCGGTGCTGCCGTCCAGAGAAATCGGATGGCCTTCTTCCAGCACTCTACCATCAGGCAAAGTCATTGTCTTTGCTTCTTCATTGATTATCACTTCGCCGCAACCTGCAACGCAGCAAGTACCCATGCCTCTTGCAACAACAGCTGCGTGGGAGGTTCTGCCGCCTCTGGCGGTCAGGATACCTTCGGATACATGCATACCTTCGATATCTTCAGGAGAAGTTTCCTGACGGCAAAGAACAACTTTCTCGCCTCTTTCTTTTGCAGCCATAGCATCTTCAGCCGTGAAATAAATTGCACCGGAAGCTGCACCGGGGGATGCAGGCAAGCCCTTAGCAACGGGTTTTGCGGACTTCAGAGCCTTTGCTTCAAACTGCGGATGCAACAAAGAGTCGAGCTGCTGAGGTTCAACCTTGAGGATAGCCTGCTCCTTCGTGAGCTTGCCTTCCTTAACCAGGTCTACTGCGATCTTCAATGCAGCAGGAGCGGTTCTCTTACCATTTCTGGTCTGCAGCATGAACAGCTTTCCGCCTTCGATGGTGAACTCCATATCCTGCATGTCTGCATAGTGATCTTCCAAAGTCTGTGCGATATTGACAAACTGCTCATAAACTTCAGGCAATGTCTCATGCAGAGAGGAAATGGGCTGAGGTGTTCTGATACCAGCAACAACGTCTTCGCCCTGAGCATTCATCAAATACTCACCGTACAATCTCTTCTCACCAGTTGCGGGGTCTCTCGTAAAAGCAACACCCGTACCGCAGTCGTCACCCATGTTACCAAATACCATGGACTGTACGTTAACTGCAGTACCCCAGCTGCTGGGAATATCGTGGAGTCTTCTGTAAACAATTGCTCTGGGGTTGTCCCAAGAACGGAAAACAGCTTTTACAGCTTCAATCAGCTGAACTTTTGCATCCTGCGGGAATTCTACGCCCATCTCAGCTTTATAGAGTTCTTTATATTTTACAACTACTGCCTTGAGGTCGTCTGCATCCAGTTCTGTATCCAACTTAACGCCTTTTGCTTCTTTTGCTGCATCCAGAATAGCTTCAAATTTTGATTTCTCAATGCCCATAACAACATCAGAGAACATCTGGATAAAACGACGATAGCTGTCGTAAGCAAAACGGGGATTCTTCGTCTTTGTGGCAACACCTTCTACGGCAACATCATTGAGACCGAGGTTCAAAATGGTGTCCATCATGCCGGGCATGGAAGCTCTTGCGCCAGAACGAACAGATACCAGGAAGGGGTTCTCGGGATCACCAAATTTCTTCCCGGCAATTTCTTCCGTCTTTGCGATTGCGGCATTGATTTCTTCGATAATATCATCAGAAATCGTCTTACCATCTTCATAATACTTTGTGCAAGCCTCTGTCGTAATGGTGAAACCCTGGGGTACAGGCAGACCAATCTTGGTCATTTCTGCCAGGTTCGCACCTTTACCGCCCAGCAGGTTCCGCATAGTAGCATCGCCTTCGCTGAACATGTAAACATACTTACTCATTGCAATTCCTCCTTGTTTTGTTCTGAATGGTTGAGTAACAATAGTGTTTATCTCTTATAATATCCAGTTTTGAATTATATCGTATTTTTCCTCCAATGACAATAGACAATTGATGAATTTCCCTGCAAAATCGGCAAAAAACATTTTACTTCAACAGTAAAAGCGTCTTCGGTTCAAAGTCAAGCGCACTTTTGAGCCAACGAATTGTCATTGCATAAAATCTGCTGTCATAAGGTACCTGTACATTATGAATATCTTTAGAAGCTGTGCGCAGAATCTTTTCAATATGTTCAATATATTCTGCCGGCACTTCTTCCCCTTCACAGCTTTCGCAGACTACTCCGCCGGCAGCAAGATTCAGTTTTGAAACAGGCGGCCTTCCACAAACAGCGCATCGATCCAACATCGGGCGAAGCCCTAAAATATCCAACATTTTATATACAAAAAAGATCAGTACCTTTTTCGGATCATCTTTATTAGCCAAAGCAAACAGTGCTCCCGCCAGTAACGCAAAAAGCCTTCCGTTTGGTTCTGCAGGCATGACGCTCTTTTCACAGATTTCCAACAACAGCAAAGCAGTCATCAACGCATTCATATTTTTGCGGATATCATAGAAATTGGTTTTGGGAACCGCCTGCGTTATGTAGTACCTTCCATCCTTGATATGAAATCCAAATTCAGCACAGCACAGCACATCCGTGGAAGAAAGCAGCGAACTGGCTGGCTTCCGGCAGCCACGGGCCAGCGCATCAATCTTTCCCCATTCTCTAGAAAAAAGCGTAAGCATTTTATCGCTTTCTTTATAATTAGATGCACGCAACACAATGCACAGCGATGTATTCCCCATAAAAACCCATTTTCCCCAATATTTCTATTTTTTCCGCCTTTCGGATAACTTGCAATATAAAAGATAATAATTAATCTGCCCGGTTTGTTTGAATAATTCAAATACAGTATCCTTGAGCATGTTTTTGCCTCCGTTTTGTATTTGCCTTTATTCTACCCATTTATTTCCCGGGAAAATAGGTAATTTATTCTTCTTTTTTATAGCCAAGTTCTCGCAGCATATAACCGGAATTTCTCCAATCCTCTTTCACTTTTACAAACACTTGCAAAAATACTTTCGTTCCAAAAAGGCGTTCCAAATCCAGCCGTGCATCTGTCGCAATGCGTTTGAGCATTGCGCCTTTTTTGCCGATAATAATTCCCTTATGAGAATTTCGCTCGCAAATGATAAGTGCTTGCACTTCTGTCAGATCCTCAAACTCCTGTATTTTTTCAATTTCGACTCCAATTCCATGCGGTACTTCTTCGCGTAAATTCAAGAGTGCTTTTTCCCGTATCAATTCAGCTGCGATAAAACGCTCCGGCCTGTCAGTTACCATATCTTCCGGATAAAACTGCGGCCCTGGCAACAGGTAAGAAACAATTTCTTTCTCTAATTCTGCAATACCCGTTCCCTGCGCTGCCGAAATTTCTCTGATCTGTTCGCCAGGCAGCTGCAAAGCAAGTAACGCTTCCCGCATTTCATTCACTTTTTCTGCCGGAACGGCATCAATTTTGTTAATTACGGCAATCAACCTTTTTTTGCCCAAGCGCTCTAAAATTTCCCGATCTCGCTGCCCTACTCCGACTTTGGCATCCAGCAGCAATAGCGTAAGATCTACATCCTGATTTGCCTCATATGCTGTTTTTACCATATATTCGCCCAATTTGTTTTTAGGCGTATGAATTCCCGGTGTATCCAAAAAAATAATCTGATAATCTTTTCTTGTTAAAATTCCTGTTACTTTATTGCGTGTTGTTTGCGCTTTTTGTGTGGCAATCGCAATTTTTTGCCCGACCATAGTATTCATCAAAGTCGATTTTCCCACATTAGGGCTGCCCATGATGGATACAAATCCCGATTTATAAGTCATAAATAGAACCCTTACTTCCTTAGTTTTCAACCGTTTTCTGCTGCACTCGTCCAAGTATTTCCCGCTGCTTCGCTCTCATAATTTGCTCATCCGCAGCCTCTATGTGATCATACCCCATTAAATGCAGCATCCCATGCACCGTCAGAAAACACAATTCCTCTTCCAGCGTATTTCCATATTCCTCTGCCTGTTCCTGTGCACGGTCAACCGAAATATAGATCTCCCCCAAGAAAATTGCATCGCCATATTCGCTCATTTCCGGCTGCAAACCTTCCTGTAAAGCTTCTGCCAAAGGCTTTTCCAAATCGTTGGCCGGAAAAGAAATTACATCAGTAGGTGCATCTACCTGCCGATAATCTCTATTCAGCTGATGGATAAAATCATTATCTGCCAAGATGATCTGCACTTCAAAATCCTGCAAGCCTTCCATCTCTGCCGCCCTACGCGCAATCCGTTCCATAGGTCTGCAATAGCACGTAAATTCTTTTTTGCGCAAGCGCAACCCTTCTTCTATTTGTACCAATTTCCGCTTTACCAACTTCATGCCTGCTGTTTCTCCTTATTTACCTGCAGCCTGTCCTGCGGATATAAAATCCGTTCGTGCCTCGCTCCTTCAAAAATAGAAGTAAAAGCATCAATAATCTGCTTGATTTCTTTGCGCGTAATCGGGCAATCATCAAACTGCCCTTCATCATATTTTCCTTTGATTAATGCCTCAATTTGATCGCGCAAATCAGCATCTGAAGCAGCTTTTTTTGCTCGAATCGCCGCTTCTGTGATATCTGCCATCATCAAAATACCCGCTTCTTTGCTTTGCGGCTTTTTCCCCTGATAGCGAAAATCCTTTTCATCCACTTCGCCCTGTTGCTTTGCCATATAGTAAAAATATCCCACTACACTATCGCCATGATGCTGGCTAATAATATCCACCGCCTTTTGCGGTAATCCATTTTGCGAGACCATTTTCACACCATCCGGCACATGCTGCCGAATAATCAGCGCACTTTCCTTAGGCGTCAGTGCGTCATGCGGGTTGGGAATATTGATTTGATTTTCCTTAAACATCAACGGGTCGGATAATTTTCCCACATCATGATAAAATGCTGCCACGCGTGTCAGCAAGGCATCTGCTCCGACTGCTTCTGCGGCGGCTTCTGCCAGATTTGCCACCATAATACTGTGATGATAAGTTCCCGGCGCTTCCACCATCAATTTTCTCAGCAAAGGGCGGGAAGGATCCGTTAATTCCAACAATTTAGAAGGAGTGACTACTGAAAAAATTGTTTCCCAAATCGGCAGAATTCCCACTGCCATAAAGCCAGAGACCAATCCACTGGCGATAGCATAGGTTACCGTTGCTGCCAGATCCCGGAAACTGTAGTCTGCCAGTATGCCATAGCTGATATATACCAACGATGCAACTGCTCCCGCTGCGATTCCGGCCACAATATATTCTGATCGTTTCTGCTTTTTGTCCATCAACAATACAGAAATGATGCTACCCAAAACACCTGCAATAACTTGCCGCAACACCCGTTCATCAAAAAACAGAATATCTTGAGGCGACATGATAAACGCCGTAATTATGCTTGCAAAAATGCCAAAGAAAACAGCTGTGCGTTGCCTTAATACGACCGCTCCCAAGATACTGAATATAAATACCGGGCACAATCTCTGATCAATTCGTTTACAGACCAAGGCAATGATCACACTCAATGCCAACATAGTAACTACCTGCATTACCGTCTTTTGATCTTCAATCAATGTCCGATCAGTAGCTATGGCAAATATTGCTCCTACCAAAAACAAAGAAGTCATGAAAAGAGTTCCGGCAATCCAACGGTTAAAATTATGCGTTCCGGCATTAATCAACCCCAGTTGCTTTATCAGCTGATACTGTGCTTCAGAAATAATCTCACCACTGCGCACAATATTCTGCCCCTTTTTATAAACTACTTCTTCTACATTCTGAGCCGCTTCTTCCTTGGCTCGTTCCGTCGCTTCTTTATCGTAAAAGCGATTGGGCTCCAGGTTATTCTGCACAATGTTATAAGCCAGGCTGGCTTCTCCGATCTGGAAACGCCCGTCCTCCACAAATTCCGTTCGCAGAGCTTCCGCCGCATCTGCTACATCATCAGCCAACAATCCCTCCATCAGCACTGCCCGCGTGCGTTCCACAGCCGATTCCTGCAATGCTTCCAATTCGGATTCTTCCAGTGCCGCAATCGTATAAATATTCTGCGCCGTAATATATTCTGGAGTCAGTTCCATTAACTGCACCATACTGTCTTTTAATACGCTTTCCCAATCCACGCCGGAAAGATCCATTCCTGCGCTTTCCGGATGTATTTCCAGATACCGGCTTCGCGCAGCTTGCCGTACCTGTCCACAAGCAGAAAAAGTGCTGATAATTTTCTCCTCTACCTGCTGCACAATGTTTTCATCCGTATCATAAACAGGCAATACCTTTTGCTGCGCTTCTTCGCGCAGAAGTCCTGTAGAATATTCATCAACGACATCTTTTGTCGCCACAATATCCTCTTCTGCCACTCCACCCACTTCGTAATTGGTGTTTTCCGGAATTGATCCCAGCACTCCTATGGATATACAGAAAAAATACAAGACTGCATAAATCAAAACCGGAAAGAGATATTTCATATATCTCTTAATAAAATTTTTTCTTCGTTTGCTCTTTCTTTCTTTATGCATTTTTTGTTTTGTCGGCACAGGCATGTCCTCCTGTTATTTTCTTTTCCCCTCATATTGCTTTTCATATTTTTCAAAAGCTTTAACTATATCTTTCACCAACTTATGGCGAACTACGTCTTTATTACTCAGCTGAATGACGTCAATATTTTCCACCTCAGCCAGTATTTCTGTAATACGCTTTAATCCAGATTTTCTTTCCTCCGGCAGGTCAATCTGTGTAATATCTCCCGTGACTACGACCTTTGAGCCTTCTCCGAAGCGAGTGAGGAACATTTTTAATTGTTCCATAGTACAGTTTTGCGCTTCATCCAGAATAATAAACGAATCCGAAAGCGTGCGTCCACGCATATAAGCCAACGGAGCTACTTCAATTGTACCGTTTTCCACCATTTTATGATATGCATCCGGCCCCATAAATTCATAGAGAGCATCATAAAGCGGCCGCAGATAAGGATCCACCTTGCTTTGCAGATCCCCCGGTAAAAACCCCAATTTTTCTCCAGCTTCCACTGCAGGGCGGGTCAGAATAATACGGGAAATCGTTTTATTTTTTAAAGCAACAACTGCCTTCGCCATAGCCAGATATGTCTTACCCGTTCCGGCTGGGCCAATTGCAAATACAACCGTATTCCGATCAATTGCCTCCATATAGCGCTTTTGCCCAAAAGTACGACATTTTACTGCTTTACCCTTATAGGTAATTGCCACTACGCCCGCCATCGCCTCCATCCCGATGACCTGCTCCCCTTCTTTGGCTAAATCCAGTAAATAGCTAATCTTGCTTTCATCAATATATTCTTTCTGCTGATAAAGTTTGCAAAGCTCCTCTAAAACCTTTTGCGCAGCTTCACAATGGCTATAAGTACCAGAAATAACCGCTTTGTTCTCACGGGCTACAATGATTGTATCTGTATATTTTTCGATTTGTCGGATATTAACATCCAAATTGCCAAAAACTTCCTGCATTTCCTCCAAGGAATCAAACTCAAAGGAAATCTCTACTTTATTTTCTTCCAACTTCCTGCCTCGTATATATTAAGATTGTATATTTACAGATTCCGGCATATTGATTTCATCGGCTTTTCCGATCGATTCCTTTGCACTTAATGTAAAAATCAGACGCAATCCCCGCTCTGTATTTACCTCATATGTGTCAAACCCAATAATCTCCGAATCTTGATTTAACTGCAAAGCCGTTTCAAAATATGCTTTTTCCTGTTGTTCCAATACCGCTTCCTGCTTTTTCTGTTCTGAGTATACCTTTTTTGCTTCCAGATATACCACATGATAGATTTTCAGATAAAGCGGAGAATTTTCTCCCACTACAGCGCCCAGGCTCCGTTCTTCCAGATAGTATGCAAAAGGATTTTCCCCATCGATTAAAATCTCACGCCCGCCCAACTGCATTATCCGCCCATAGGCCTTTTTTCCTGTAGGCTCCAGCTGATAATAGGTATCCTGCAGAAGGGCTGAACTGATATATTCCACCTGTGCTGTTACTTTACCCGCCGCATGCACATTGAATTCCTGTTCATCAATAGCATAGCTTCCCGCGATCAACAAATCTCCAGGAGCTACACGATCTCCCACCTGAACCATCGCCCGCCCGCTAAATACTGTAATATCCGTAATAACGCCTGCTTTATCTGCATAAATCGAACAGGGCTGTGTCTCGTGAATTTCGGGCGATTTATACTTCTCACGCACAACGATCCGCAGGCAAGCACCTTCATAGGAAGTATAAACGTATGTTAATTCCGGAAAACGTTCCCATAAGGCCTGTTCAACTTCCTGTAGTATCTCTTTATTTTTTAATGCAAATAATTTTGCGCCATTTTCCACAGCCGTATGATAAATATCATACTCGCTCACTTCCTGATTCCCTACCACTTCAATGCGCAGGCAACAAGAAGATAAAAGGATGATTGCCGCAACAGTCAGCATCAAGCCAATCCCCAATGCCACATGTTGCTTTCCAAGCGTGTACCAACCCCAAATGCCTTTTTTCTGCCGTATCCGAATCTGTGCTTCATTTTGCAGAAGTTTGCGCAGGCGCTGCAGATTTTTGCGGCTGACCTGAGCCCGCATTACTGTATAGGAAATACGAGATACACGAACAAGCTCTATTCCCGCTCTGGAAATCCGGAAAAGAGCTTTATTAATATTTGCTGCCTCTAGTTCAATAATAGCATATCCCTGCAAAAAATACCATATTAACAATATTTTATTCCTCCTATGGCCGCAGTTTATGCCAGATAAGTAATACTCTCGATTTGTCCTGTAAAGGACAACAATGCACCATCCATCTGTTCAATTAAAAAATGATTTCCCCGAAAACAAATTCCACCCCAGCTCACCTTCAGACAAATTATGCTCTGTGTATAGTTTTCCACCTGATAGTTGCCCTCCAGTATGCATCCGTTCTGATTCAAAATACGCAATATTGTTTTTCCTGCCGCAATCTCTGCCGGCAACCCATAAGTCAGTACTCTCTTTTTCTGATCACTTTTTCTGGACATACGCTCACCACCCGTGATTTATTTTATGAAAAGAGATGGTGCAACATGTTGATTTTTCACAATAAAAACAAAATAAAAAAGGCAATAGGGACTTCGAACCCTATTGCCTATTCTAGCAATAAAATCAATGTTTTCTCTTTCTTGCAGCCTCAGCTTTTTTCTTTCTCTTTACACTGGGCTTCTCGTAGTGCTCACGCTTTCTGATTTCTGCGAGAACACCTGCGCGAGCGCATTTTCTCTTAAACCGTCTCAGGGCGCTTTCCAAAGATTCATTTTCACCAACGCGTACTTCAGACATCTTTTTCCCCCCTCTCCTCGTTACAACTTCGCAAAATTACTGTTTCTAAATTTGGGAGAATTTTGCATTCGGCACAACTATATTTCTGCCGACAAAGTTTATTATAGTATAACCTGCCGCTAAAGTCAACTTTTTTATGCTTTCCGGCCTACTTTTTCCTTCTTCGACACTGCACCGAATCATCTGCAAATATGACAAATCAACATGCATTATCTGCCGACGCGCTTCAGCCCGGAGGCCAAGCCATTGCTCTGCCGCCCAAAATATGAAAGTGCAGATGCGGCACTGTTTGCCCACCATCTCGCCCAGTATTCACTGCAATACGAAAACCGCTTTGATCCAGGCCGTTTTCCGCTGCTATTTTCTGAATCACTTCCACAATATGCGTCATCAGTTGTGCATCCTCCGGCTTGACCTCCAATATAGAGCCAATATGCTTTTTGGGAATTACCAGAATATGCACCGGCGCCTGCGCTTCAATATCTTTAAAGGCCAGCACCTGGTCATCTTCATATACTTTGGCTGAGGGAATTTCTCCTGCAACAATTTTACAAAAAATACATTGAGACATCGCTTCTCACTCCTTTTTTTCAGTATACCAAACGGCAAATCATTTTTCCAGATTCCACTCCGCAAATCTCTACCGGGACAATATCTCCCGGATTGCCCGGTGCCTCTGCATGAATGTAGCGTTCTATATATCCTTCACAAATACCGGGGCTCACTTCCTGCTCCAATAAAATTTCATGCCGGCTTCCCACCAGGCTTTTCTTATAAGCAAGTGACATTTCTTCTCCCAACGCTATCATTTCTGCGGCTCGCCTTTTTTTCACATTTCCAGGCAGATCTCCCTGCATTCTGGCCGCCACCGTTCCTTCTCGTTTGGAATAGGGAAAAACATGTAGCTTTGCAAAACCAATTTGCTGCAAAAACTGTAACGTTTCCTGATGTTCCTCCTCTGTTTCCCCCTGAAATCCGGCAATAACATCCGTAGTAACAGCGGGATTTACAAATGCTTCCCGCAAATTAGCTATATAATCCGCATATTCCTCCGCTGTATATTTGCGGTGCATACGCCGCAATACCGAGGTACTGCCGCTTTGCAGAGAAACATGAAAATGCGGACACAATTTATCCAACATTGCAGCTCGTTTACAAAATTCTTTCGTCAGCAAGGATGGTTCCAAAGAACTAAGCCGAATCCTGCAAATTTCATCTATCTGCTGCAATCCTTCCAAAACATCGATAAAGCCAACCTGCTGCAAATCTTTTCCGTAGGAACTGACATGAATCCCTGTCAATACGACTTCCTTCACACCATGTTCTCCCAACCTTTTTGCTTCCAGCAAGATATCCTGCAGCGGGCGGGAACGCACCGGCCCTCGAGTATAAGGAATAATGCAATAACTGCAATAATTATTACAGCCATCACAGATTTTTATATTTGCCCGTGTACGCTCGTGTTTCCGTGAAATCTGCAGCGGCTCAAAAACCTTTTCCTGCGCAATGTCTCCCACTGCATTAATTTTTTTCTCACCGGCCTGTACGCGACGAATAATCTGCAGAATCGCACCTTTATTGGCAGAACCGATTACTGCATTTACACCTTCTCTTTCCAGAAGTGCTTGCGCATCCCGTTGGGCCAAACACCCACAGACGCAAATAATTCCTCCTTTTTCCGCCGCTCGCCCAATCATTTGCCGCGATTTACGGTCTGCAACAGCTGTTACTGTACAGGTATTAATGAGATATACATCAGCCTGCTCTGAAAAATCCACCGTTTCATAACCGGCCGCTTCCAATATCTCAGTCATTGCATCTGTCTCATATTGATTTACTTTACAACCTAAGGTACAATATGCTGCCTTCATATCAACACCCAATGGTGAGCGCTGCCCACTCACCTTCAATACTGATATGTTCTACCGGCATCCCCGCCTGCTCATAAGCCGCCTTTATTTCATCCAGGCGATCAAGAATAATACCGGAAGCAATCAGTTTCCCCGTCTTTTTTAATACTTGCTGGAACAATGGCTGCATTGCAAGAATCACATCAGCCACAATATTCGCAGCAATCACATCATATTGCCTTGCACAAACCCGCTCGCGCACCGCCCCTTCTTGCAGTGCATTGCCCTGCAGCGTTTCAAAACAGGTTTCTTCTATCCCATTGCGCAACATATTCTCGCGCGTTACACGCATGGCATCCTCTTCTATATCTACGCATAACGCCCGTTTTGCTCCCAGCAGCATTGCTCCCACAGCCAAAATGCCGCTGCCGCATCCCATATCCAGTACCTCCGCACCTGAGAAAACAACTTTTTCCAAGCTTGCCAGGCAAAGCCGGGTTGTTTCATGTGTCCCAGTTCCAAAGCTGGAGGAAGGATCTATTTCCAGCGGAATACGTTGATTATCTTTGGGCAGGGCCTCCCAGGAAGGTTTTATAATCAGTTTCTCTCCTACAGGGATTGGTTTATAAAACTTTTTCCAGCTATTCATCCAATCCTCTTCCTGAATATTCTCTATCTCAACGCTAAATTCTACTCCACGACGATTTGCCTCCTGCAACAGAGAAAAGAGTTGCTGCATTTTTTCGGCTCCGCTATTGTTTTTTTCCACATAAACTGTCAGCGTTGCTTTCTGTTTATGCACCAAATTTTCCTCTACATAATCATAATATACGGAGGTTTGCATGAATTCACTTACTTCCCGGGGATCCGTCAGTGCAAACTGTTCAATTCCCAGAGCAATCATCCGATCGATAAAAGCATCCACATCCTCCGGCGCCATAGAAATCACAATACATTCCCAATCCATTTTTTCACGCCCTTCTTTAGCTCTGCTATGATTTTCTTCCATTTTTTCATATTCACTGGAAGAAGCCTTTTATTGTCACTTATTATACCATATCCCGCACGGTATGTGCAGGCTCACCAAAAACATAATCTATCAGCATTTTTAATTCTTCCATTGATGTAATGCTTATCGCCTGCTGCCTCAGTGCTGCTGCTCCCCGCACCCCTTTTAAATACCAGGCTGCATGCTTGCGAAATTCCTGCATCGCTCTGCGCTCACCTTTCGCTTCGCAACATAGTCCTGCCTGCTGCAGTATTACATTCACCTTGCGATCCCTCTCCACTTCCTTATAGGTTCCATCCTGTAAGTATTGTTTGATTTGTTCAAACAAAAACGGGTTCCCCGTAGCTCCTCTGGCAACCATAATGCCATCTGCCCGCGTCTGCTGTAATATCGCCAGGGCATCTTCCGGCGAAAAAATATCTCCATTGGCAATCACCGGAATGCGCACCCTTTCCTTGATTTGTGCAATACATGCCCAATCAGCCTTTCCTGCATAATATTGCTCCCGCAGGCGCCCATGGACTGTGATCGCATCTGCACCTGCCTCTTGCATGGTTTGTGCAAACTGAAGATAATTGCAATGTTGCATGTCAAATCCTTTGCGAAATTTTACGGTAACTGGTCTCGATGCAGTGCGCTTAGCCTCTTCCACTATATGAGCAGCCAAAAGAGGTTCTTTCATCAGCGCAGATCCTTCTCCGTTATTTACAATTTTAGGTGCAGGGCAGCCCATATTGAGATCAAAGCATACGATTTTTTCTCCCTGCTGCTCCTGCAACATTTCTATCGCTTGCGCAATATCCTTTGGATCCCGGCCAAACAACTGTATTGCTAAGCGCTCCCCCTGATGTACATCTGCCAGTTCAAAAGTGCGTCGACTATTATATTTTAATCCTTTTGCGCTGATCATTTCGCTGTAAGTCATATCAGCTCCCTGGCGTCTGCATATCTCCCGGAATGCGTAGTCAGTCACTCCTGCCATCGGCGCCAGAAGCACCGGTTGCTCCAAAACGGAATCTATTTTCAGCAATGTCTTCAGCTCCATCTTTTCACCATAAAAAAGGTATTTACCTGCGGGCAAATACCTTTTTACTCCTTTAATCTACTGCGTTGCCAACTTCCTCTTCCGGAAGTGTAACATCTTGTGTTTCCACTTTCGGAATCGGATATACGCTTTCCGGAATAATTTCCTCTTCCAGCGTGATATCATTCACCTTCCAACGGCCGTCTTCTTTCACCATATGCAAAGTATAGACGCCACTCTCGATAAACTGATCTACTTCCTGAATTTCCAACTGCGAGGTATCCACCTTGGCAGAAATGTCCTGAACCAGGTTCTCCACACGGATGTCCATTTTATTTTTCCAGGCAAATACCACTTTAATCGGCACTTTTGTCTGTAAATCATAAGAAGAAATAATATAGCCGGCGTTGGTCTGCTGAGTTTCCAACTGTGTTTTATCCAGATATTCCTGGGTGAAAATTCCAGCCAACAGAGCAGTATCATCGTTATCAATCGGTTTTAGAATCACCGAAGTTCTCTTGGCAAAAGCGTCTCGGGCCAGCATATAAATCTGGCTGGAGTTTTCCGCTGTTTTGAATGCAAAAATTCCCAGATAAAGAATCGCAACACAGGCCAGCAGTTTACCCACGATATACAGTACAAATCTGACACTACGTATATTCTTTTCTCTTTTTCTACGATTTTCCATTGCTGTTTTCCTTTTGCTTACATTTCCAGATACATTGGTAATTCTAATTTTTCAATTTACAATGATCTCAAAAGCCATCTTGGCAAATATATTTGCCTCTCCATTCTGCATTTCTGCAGCCGAGTCAATATAATTTTGCTCCTGCCGGAATTTCCTGATCCACCATTAAGAGATGAAGCTTTTCTTCTCCATCCTCTGTATGAATCGCAGAAAGCAGCATACCACAGGATTCAATCCCCATCATAGAACGGGGAGGTAAATTAGTAATGGCAATCAGAGTTTTCCCAACCAGCTCTTCCGGCTCATAATATGCATGGATACCACTTAAAATAGTACGGTCCACACCGGTTCCGTCATCTAAAATGAACTGAAGAAGCTTCTTTGACTTCTTCACAGCTTCGCAAGCCAATACTTTCACAGCACGAAAATCGGATTTGCTGAATGTATCAAAATCTACAAAATCAGAAAATAACGGTTCAATTTCCACTTTGCTGAAATCAATTTTCTTTTCATTTACCGCTACTGTTTCAAGACTTTCCTTTGTTGCAGCTACAGGCACTTCAGTTTTAACCGCTTTATTTCCCCCCAAAGGCTTCATGGTGGGGATTTCAAGGGAGAGTATCTTATACCCTGATTTAACCTCTCTTTTCCTTACTTTGTTAATCCAAACCGTTTTCATTAAAGTACATAACCTCACATAAGATGTCATAACTTTATTTGGTTTGTCGTAAAAATTGTCGTAAAAAAACGAGGGTGTTTTCATTGTCCAACAAAGAAGCACATCTCGGATACCCCCGACTATTTGCCACGTAAACCTTTATTTGTTTATACAGTATAACATATTCTTACACAGAAATCAAGGAGCCTATCACCGTTTTGTGGTAAGCTCCCTTTTTTCATCGTATCTTGATTTTCCCCTCAAGCCCTGCAAAGGACTCCATCTTCTTATCCTTTGTTGCTTCGTTATATATGTCCATCGTGGTTGTAATATCTGCGTGTCCCATAATCTCCTGAATTACCTTCAGGTTACGGTGTAGACACGCTTAACGTCAACTCTAAAATCCTTACGGAGATAGGCAACCTGCTGTAATAAAGGATCTTCGTCTTCTACATAAACACCAAGTCCGAAGCTTATATTTACATCGTTGGGATATTCGGAGTAATCAAGCGTTATCTTGGACTTTGCATAGGTTTTGGGCTCGATGTTGGAGTTCGGACGGGTAACGGTGATCATAGGCTGACACACCACCTCCCCTTCCAAATAGGAAGGAATCGTCCAGCTCATTTCAAAGGTATCACTTTGCTTGACGGTTCTTGTGAGCTTGGTAAGATTGCTCGTTCCTTCGTGTGTTACTTTAAACTCGAAAAGCTCCGAAGATACAACAGCGCACTTTTGCATATCGTGCAGATCGTCCCAAGTCCAGTTCGTAATATCGTAACTCTTATTGCCGTCCCTGTCCACACCCACAAAATACGCCGTTTTAGGAATAATTTCGGAAGCAGGGCGGCTGTTCAGGTCGGAGTCACCTTCGCTGTCGGTAAGGGTAAGACCGGTGAAGCCCAGCTGACCTTCAAAATATCCGCCGTTGATGGTGGGATAGTTCATATGAAAATGGCTGTTCAAACTAACACAATATACATAGGTGGGGTAGTTCCAATAATAATAATCATAGATTCCATTATCAAGATATGTTTGGCAATTATCAAAATGGTGGAAGGCGTAACCATCGGATATGAATGAACCACCGTTGATCACGGTGTGTCCTTTTTCCACAAACGGTATCACTGTGCCATATTCAGGATTTTTATCTTCAGGAAATCCATTTACTTCATCATTGCGAATTATCGTTCCGAAAGCGGAATGCTCCCGGGGGCCCTCTTTGTCCGATGTGTTTTCGGCAATAAAGGTACCACCGTTGATCTCCACATCGACATAATCGGCGATTACAGTACCTATGTAACTACTTGGGGCGCTCAATCGAGAGTCGTTACCGATGTAAGTAAATTCGCCGATAAGTTTATATGTACCGTCGTTGAATGTAACCTTGGCTGGATAGGAGTTAGGATCTTCCGTGTTATAACCTTCGCCACGCTTACCGATTGTGTAAATATAAAGTGCGGAAATATCCAAATCCGTGTTACTGTATGTAGCATCAAAGGTAATACCGCCGCCGCCCACCGAATCAGTAAAGGTGACGTGGTTTCCTTCACGCACTTCCATCTTTATAAAATTTTTCGAATTGCTGCGGACGTTCGTGCCGCTCAGAGTATGGCCGTTGAAGTCAAAAATAACATTATTAAGACCTGCGGGTATTATGTATCTTTTAAAATAGCCGTCGTAAAGGTCAGAGTCAGCACTCGTCAATTCCAAATTTTCCATCAGTTTGACGGTCACGTAGCCATAGTTGGTCATGCTGGCGCTGTCCAACTTTTTGAACACCTGATCCATATCGTCCCAGTCGTAGACCTCGCGGACCCAGGTGCCGCCCTCCCAATAGCCTCTGCCACCTAAAAAGTAGCCGTGCTCATAGTTAGGATCTTTAGCATAGATGTCCGACTCCTCCACCGCAAAGACGGGGATCGCCGCTGTAGGTAAGAGGCCTACGAGCATTACCACGGCGAGCAGCAGACTCAGGATTTGTTTTTTTGCCTTGTGTTTCATCTTTTCTTCCTCCTTAATCAAAGTGTTTCCATTACACCAAGCGGATAGCTTGCCGAAATAGAAGTGTAAATGAATTGGTCGATCAGACCGTCGGTTTTGGCTCTCCGCACCTTTTGGGCAACGGCAGGCTCTGCCTTTTCGTCCACTAAGAAGGCAATTTTGCAATCCGGATCAATTTGCTTTATCTGATTTCGAAGCTTCATACGTTCTTCAAATGCTCATGTACGGTAAGGAA
>JABLTO010107682.1_pt1 | contig 26218 bp, 38 predicted proteins | sample 7160091 | NCBI WGS metagenome assembly JABLTO01 (sample SAMN14651225, study PRJNA627086) | human gut metagenome | isolation source: feces | host: Homo sapiens
AGAAATGATTCTTTGTGTCACACGGTATGCCATATGGTTGTCTCCTTTCTGATATGTTGAAAATATCGTACTTTTATAGTATAATTATACCAAACGTATGTTCATGTGTAAAGGAGATACGTCATGCGAAAGAAAGATAATACAGATTATTATATAAACCGGCATAGTTGCTTTTTATTGCAATACCATGAGAATTCCGTCTGTGATACCGGACCTTTATTTATTGTTTATGATTTTTATCGAAAAAATGGGTTTTATAAACCGAATTTTTTTATTTGAATTATGATATAATGTTATATTTTATCTGTTATAATAATAATCATTTTGCCCATTTAACAGAATATACCTTTTTCGTTCCAACCTGTTTATAAGCTTTAACTCTAACATATAATTTGTGACGATTCTTAATCTTACAGACATTCTTCTTCGTCATAATATATTTGCAATGTTTCATATCTCTTCTTGTAGAATACTTAATTCTATAACCAGTAACTCCGCCTTTATTCTTTCTGAATCGAATTGTGGTTATGTTTCTTTTTTGTTTTACTTTTAAGGATTTAACCTTATCTGGATGAATCCAGAACTTTTTTGTCTTAGAACCAACAAAAAAACTTTTGCCTTTAATTGTAACTGTAGCCAATCCTATATTTTTATTATTTTTATATACCGCATAATAATCATCGTTTAAATCTAATAATTCATCATTATCTGTTGTTACAATCGTATTGGGCTTTTTACTTTTTCCGTTATACACAACATTACCAGCATCAAGCTCTAAATCAGAGATTGAATGAAGTCCTAAATCTTTCTCCATAATCTCTTTCTTTATATTCTGTATTTTGTTATCTTGTGTTACTGATTTATCATTTGCATTTCGTGTTGTTAGCTTAATCGTCCAATTCCCATAATTTTCTTTATATGAATCCTGAGAACCATAATCGGTAACTAAATAGGATTCTCCTTTAGAAATAGATGGAACATAATATTTTGCGGATGCAGCATCATACGTTCCCTCAGCACCCATTGATGTATTTTTTCCAGAAGATTTAATTACAACCATAATCGCAACTTTTCCCTGCTTAATAATCGGTGATTTGATTTGTTTCGTATAATATCCCTCATAATTCACTGTTCCAGATTCAGAAATTGCTTTCATACCATTCAGATCCAAATTTCCATCCTGATCTAAAGGAACATAATATATCTGATACTCTGCTCCAACATCAGACGTATAAAAACTTATTTTATCAAGTTGTTCTTTTCCCTTTAATGAAAATATATTTACAAATCCGGCCGTTTTTTTATTGATCGTTACTGTAGGACATAAAGCACCTTCTTCTAAATTATAAATTCTCTCATTTGATGCTGTTTTTTCATAATCTTGAATTGTATATGTTGGTACAATTGATTTATCCTCATAAGATACCCAGTAATATCCATGATCATTAGTTCCCCAGCTGTTTCGAACGAGGAAGGCACCATTATTTTTAGGCTTCTGCAAGAAGTTCGATTTATCATAATTATCATCCCATCCAACGATTACAACGGCATGATTAAGGTTATCCCTAGCATTGCTATTAATACTGTTCATAGAATTACCTTTGATATAAAGATAATTCCAATTTGCAAGAGTTAAAACACTGCCGTTGTTATAAACTGCCTGCTTTACCTCATTGATATAATTATCAGTTAATGTTTGATCCTGATTATAATTCTTTTGAAAAAACTTTATATCTGTAGCCCGATACGCAGATTGGCTTTGCTCATGACTTATATATGTCAATTCCATCAATACATTTTTCGTATCATATGGAATATCACTGCTAACAGCTCCGTGCGATACAAGATATCCCGCAGACATCTCTTCGTTTCCGCCATCATTCTTATTCGTTAATTGCCAGCCGACATTTGATTTCTTTGTAAATGAACGAAGCATTTCTTCTTCTGAAAAGATATGATCTGATGATTCCTTCTTATCTGCAGTATATTCCATTGTGCCGATAGCTGAAAATATCCAACATGTTCCCCAAGGCAGCTGATTTTTTACAGCTTTTGATGTAGAACCATAAGATGAAGGTAAATGATAGGCTGTTGTCATTTTTCTGCTATTTACGGAACGATAACCTTGACTGTTTGATTTTCCCTGTGTGGCTACTTGAAGATAACCGTATTTAGATTTATTGACCAATTTATTTTTCCCTATGGATAATTTTACTTTTTGATTGGCCATAACATTGCAATCGGAAAAAAGTCCAGGAATTGTGATCATTGCTCCGGCAGCTGCCAGATTTACTACAGCAATTTTTTCATTCCCATAAACAAACACTTAAATTTCTTGTTATGCTCCTTTTTACATTTATCGTTAACAAATCCCTTATTAAATCCCTTTTTTATCATTATTATTGAGTCCTTCTAAATAAGTCTACGCACAAAAAAAGACACTCCGTTCAATAAGCGGAATGCCTTTTTTAATATGTTAATATTCTAATTATTTTCTACTTTATGGATGTCTCCACAACTACATTGGTATCCGATTACAACTTGCTCATCATGAGCTTTCTGATCCACAATCCAATCCTTACGAATAGCCCCAGGAAAATACGCCATAATTGTTTCTGTTTGCTCTGTTAGTTTATGATCGGAACATGTATGATTCCATCCACCATATGCGATAAAATCTTCATATAGTGGCATATCATTACTCCATCGAATTTCTTTATAATCGTCAAGAATGTCTCGACTTTTAGAGCTACTTGTATTCTCATCATTCTTTGGAATCTCAACTTTTTTATAAGTCCCATCTTTTATCCCATTGATATATTCCTGCGTAAGATCTTTCACACATGTATCACAGATATCGTGAGAAACTTCTTTTTCATAATAAGATCCTGAGCTTATGATTGTCTCATAATGACCTGCTTCATCAAAATGAATGGTTTTATATACAGGAATATTATATAAATGCTTATGTACAGCGGATGCTGCATTGTCTTGATCATCATTTTTATCCGTTACGGATGATTCTTTCTGATATTCTTTCCAATACTTCGCAATAACTTTTCCTTTTTTATAAACTTTCATTTCAATACGATTTCTTCCAAGCGGCTTTTTCGTATCAATTTTCCAATATCCTGATACGCTGGCTGTTGTCGTATATGATTTTCCGCTGCATTTTAATACAATGTATGCTTTGGATGGAGCATATCCAGAAAAAATATGATCATTTTCTGTAAATGCATTTACTTTGATATTCTTTGTTTCTGCATAAAAACTCTTTTTCGCATATACCTTTTTCTTCTGATATGCAGTCATAGTATATTTCTTTCCAAGTTTTAATTTAGGAACCTTAACACTATAGTTTCCTTTCTTGTTTACTTTGGATTGATATGTCTTTTTCCCGATTTTTACCTTAACAACACATCCCTTTTTGGTTTTTCCCTTGATTTTCGTTGCATTTTCATATGTTTGATCTACGGTAATCTTTTTTGTCGCTGCATTAACATTCATACTTCCATGAAATACACCGGTAACCGCGATCATCATTGCAAACAACTCTACTGCAATTCTTCTTTTTCTCATTGTTATCCTCCTAATTTTAGACATGAAAAAAGGCACTCTGTTTACACAGAATGCCCATATACAAAAAGTTCGTACATATTAATATATGCACGAACTCACTATATATATTATAACATAAATTATAACATTTGCATATCATTTTATTATAATACAAAAATAAACCCCTCCGTATTGCCGTACAGAGGGGTTCCTTGGGATATCCTAACATGGACTCCATTACTATCACTTTGCAAATATTATCTCATAAATCATGTGATATGACAATATTTGACGTGTTTTATTATATGATGTGTAAATTCTTTTATTTACCATCCATTTCATCTTCTATTGCACTTAAATTTCCTTTTCTTTTCAGTACCAACTGGTACATACTATCTACGTCACCGGCTTCTTCATCTATTCCCGCAACCAAAGAAGCATGTCCTTTATTTCCTTTTATGTCGAAATAAGCTTCGTGAAGCCCTATAATTTTCTTTTCAGCTTCTTCTTTTGTTATGTTACTATCAGTTTTGAGCGATACATCATACCAAAAGTTCATTTCTCTTGCAATTGCTGCAAGAACTAAGTTTTTATTTTTTAAATCTTTCATTTCTATCTCCTTTTTACCCGAATACACTGAATCATCAATGATTCTTAAGTTCCACTATTATTACAAAATTTTCTGCTGTAAATAGCATTCTCGTATATAGCTGCGAGGCTGCCAGTAGATAGGCTTCTTATCGTTGTCTAAATATTTGCAGATCCAGGAATGATATATCTCTTTCATTTTTGATAGCCAATCATTCCCATTCATCGTATCTACAATCAATCTTTGATATATATGACCAGAATCCCATACGGATTGCTTGCGACTCTGAGAAATCTTTTCTTGACATACAATCTGATTATCCTCAATTACTTCTTGTGTAACCTGTTCTATTGGCAAACAGTGATTGATATTGGCAAATCGATACAAACGTCGAAGCTTTTTTTCTCCAAGTGTATCAACAATATCAGCCTTACTATTTCCGGATTTTCTCGATACAGACTCAATCAAAGAACAAATATAAAATAAATCATTTTCATTGACCTTCATCATGCACCTCCTCTGCATTTAAAAATTCAAGACAAGACAATGCTTTAATGGTATGAAAAGATATTTGATGTGTTGGATGTTTGAATTTTGCCAACTGTAAAAAATCATCTTTCGAAATTTTCCCATCAAGATAATCCTCTACATAATTGTAAATAGTATCATCCGCCATAGGGCCTTCTACAATGTCATATTCATGAATATCTCCATTTCTGCATTTTGCAACAAAATCTAACCATTCTGCATCTGTCGTAGAAAAGACTTTGATTTTTAAATCATTTCTCTTATGAAATTTATAAACACTGACGTATCCTGTTTCGCAATGACGAACTGACCAAATTTCAGCTTGTTTCCTTCGATTTGTACAATAAAATCCCCACGAAAAATCTTTTGTAAATCGTGATTTTCTTATTTCTGGCTCAGAAACAATCATTTTACTTCCATGATATAAAATATCTTCCATAGTAACATTGCCTTTCTTGTTTAATTTATTTATTATGTCCATCGTTATTTCCTTTCTTTTAGAGTAGCATACTGTTAAAAAATACGCAACATTACACGTTTATCCATTATGTTTTACATTTATTTTCCTCCTTTGTAAAATAAAAAAGGATGTAAAAATACGCAATACTAAAGTAATTGCTAAATTTACATCCTAAATTGGTTATTAAGTTTCTATTTAAGTTTTTCTTTAAAAAGTTCAGCACTCCCCTAATGGAATTTCCAAAGTCTAATAAAGTCCAGAATCCTTCTAATAGGAATTCTAAAATCTAATAAAAAATACAACTATATTATATCATATTTCAAAAAAATATAAAGGTTATTTCTTCTGATATTTATTTTTCATTCTGGTATTCCAATACAAATTGTTCTAGCGAATTACCTCCGACATTCCAAAGTTTTGGCAAAACAAATGAAGAAATAATAAAAAATAGAATGGACATAACAATTAAAAACGTTACAGAAAGTATGTTAACTCCAAAATGAGAAAAATACTTGTACAAAAAATATCCAATTGCAATCAGAAAACAAAAAAAGAAAAATCCAGTTCCTAACATAAACATCTTTACACCTCCTTATATTATCATCTTATCGGTTTATATAATTTTGCTTCAATGCATTGTTTATAAAATGGAAGAAATGATGAAGCATAAGTATACACAGCTACTTCTCCTGACATATCCGATGTTGGGGCAAAAGTCAGATAATAAGCAATATGAATACTACGTAGAGCCATGATAATTTCAACTAGCTCAAATGAATGATCACTGTATGCTCGATCAAGCACTTCTTGAATGATATTCCTTTGCGTTTTAGTAAGATTTAAAAACTCAAAACGGAAATAAGCAATCTGGAATCCAATAAATTCGTCATCTTTATCTTTCGGATCATATGTATACATTGAATATTCGTTATGATCTTTATAAATCATATAAATATCTCTTAGATTCAATTTATTAAATCTATTCACAAGATTTGATTTACCTGTATTAGCACTTCCCATGATTGCTGATTGTGGCACTTGATCAGACATATAGTGATTATTTAATTGTGTCAAAATTTCTTCCAGAAGGCTATATTTTGATACAATCCAAACTAAACCGCCAAAAACGAAAAGCATTATTAATTCTACAATCTGATGTTTATAACTCTTGAAAAACATTACCTCTAACAAAGCCCAAATACCTAAATATGTAGCACATCTTGTAGCAAAAACTTCTAATCGTTTGTGAGAAAATTCTCTTTCCTGCCCAGGAAGTGGTATAATGTGAATCTTTTGTATAAACGAAGTAGCAAAATAATTTGTCAACTTCCAGAATACCGGCAACATGGTAATGCACCGTATTGTATCAAAATCCTCTGTAGTAATTTTTCCATAAAAATATAGTTCAAGTCCTTGCCAGGAACATGAATACAGCAAGCACACTCCCATAAAAAATATGAACTTACTCAATATTAGTTTTTTGTTCGACATTTTGTTCACCTTCTTTGTTATGATTGTGTCTGTAAAAGATACATTTCAGAGTCGTATATTTTGCCACATTCCATGCAACCAAAAGAAACAAAACAATGATTCCACATTCTGGCTGATGCAGAGAATGATTTTTGAAGAATATACTATGAACAATACTCCATAGTACACTGTATAATAAAATCCATACAAAATAAGTTCGGATCACATCGAATCTCTGAGATTTTGATATAATTTTAAACTGTTTCTTCCGTATGATAACATTAGCCAAATAATCACCTATTGAAAGATATAAAGGAAACATAGAATAAACCATAAAATCTCCAAAACTAAACTTATGAACTACTGCCGTCCCATAAAAATATCCTTTGGCAAATATCCATAGAAAAAGTACAATGCATGGCAGCAAACAGACAATCCAACCATGAAGATATGTATTATCTTTATTTGAAATCCAGTATATCAATAAAAAAATACTTGACATCTTAAATATAACCAAAAAAACTTCTAATAAAATTATTCCCATACTGCTTATATCCTCCTTATTTCTTGATTTCAGATATAATTTCCAACACATCATAGTCTTTAGTTCCATCTTTATAGATTGTAATATCAATTTTAGCGTTATACTGTTTGTCAACTTTTACCTGATTGTAAATATCTTCATTTTCTGATTTAATTTCCTTATCACCATATTGAAAAATTGATATATAATCGGTATCATCAATATTGATAAGATTAGTAAAGTCTCCTATTTTCATAGGAAGATATGTGTCAGTTTTATCTTTGTGCTTATCTGTACAACATACAATACCTGAAATATATTCATGCCTTGCTGTAAATGACATCCATATGCCATAAACTATACAAGCAACAATAATGATAGGTAAACATCCTCCCACGCCTAATAATATGATTTCTTTTAATACTTCCATTATTTTCTCCTAACATCTCTTGTGTACTGATTGTCATACTTTTATTTTACTTTCGATATAATTTTTGCCACATCATAATTTTGGGTTTGATCATTATGTATTAGAATCTTAATTCTAGCATTGTATTTTTCCCCAACTTCTACTTGATCATAAATATCTTTATTTCTTGATTTGATTATCTGATCATTATATTGAAAAACAGATATATAATCTGTCCGTACATGATCATCAACATAACTTGGAATATCTCCTACTTCTTCGGAAGTGCATTTATGAGTTTCATTCGAGCTTTTATCTACACAAGATACAAGAACTGAATCTTCCAAAATATTTTTTAAGGCAACACGTTCTACTCCAATTCCATATTTTCTTAAACTATCATTTAATTGTGTCTGTAGATTATTTTCGATAGTTTCTCTTTGATTAACAATTGTTTTGTATGGCATATTTCGAATAATATATTCTAATATACATAATGATTTCATCCACATTAATTTCGTTATATTTTCATTCTTTTTCTTACGATACAATTTGGGATCTATAATTTGAGAGTATATGATATAATCAATTTTTACATATTTTCCATCTTTAATTTTTATGATCTGCGGCTCAATATCTATGATTGGTTCGTAGGGATGTTTGAGCGGATTTATTGTAGATAATATAAATATGATACTAAGTAAAATGAATATAAAATTATGAACTACTGAAAAATTAATCATACACTACGCCTCCTTTATCTAAACTTACTAAAGTCACATTTTTTAAGTTTTCAATTTAGTGGATTCTAGCTGTTCGTACCAGTTAGGACATTTTTACTGATGCCGCAATAAGGACAGTATTTTAATTTGTCCGTATCTGCTGGAATTCTCAATAAGGATTATTTGCATCGTGTTCTTTTGGGCAAATAGTTCTGTAATCATATTTCATCCATTCACAGTATTTTTCCATTATTTTCTCCTAACTTTTCTCAGAATCCAATATGCCAACAAGAGAATACATGACACTACACCAATAACAACAAAGATAGCTAGGCATGATACTACTCCTAATGAAAGGACCTCTAGTAAATGTCCTAACAAATAATCATCATTTAATACTTTCATTATTTTCTCCTATTATTTGTTGCGTACTGCTTGTTTTACTTTTCCTTGACCTTCGATATAATTTCCATCACATCATATTCTGTTGTTTCGTCTTTGTAAGTTACAATATCAATTTTGGCAAGATATTTTTTATCAGGTTTTACCTGATTAATCAAAACAATAACTGCTAATATTAATATTCCTCTATCTTTTTCATGTTTTCCTCCAGATTTCTCCAAACATTTTTCTCCTCCCAAATTATAGTCTTGAAATGATATAGCTTTGATTTGCTGCCACACAGCAGCTCTCGTTTGAACGAGTCTATTCGATAATTTCTTATTTTTACGCACCGTGCAAAACTATTTGACCATTTAGATATGTCTCCGTTGCACAGTAACAAAACACATATAAAAAAACAGCAGTCATATTTCAGCATTTAGATATGTCTCCGTTGCACAGTAACAAAACATCTTCTACAGCATATTTAAGTGCTTTTACACGATTACAAAACAGTTGGTTCATTTCTATTATGATTATTTCCTTTTTTAAGACAAGTTTACTAAAATGCATTATCATACATTGAGACTACCGAAATATTTAAATTATAATCTTCCGGCCGTCTCGTGAAATGAGCCCATCGAAATAATTGTTCATATGTTGGCAGCAACCCATCTCTTATATTAACTGTCGTTTCCTCAAATAATGGAGTTATCATTCTTACAAAATGTGGGAATTCATCGTTTCCATAATTATCGTATTGATTTAAAGCTAATTCCTGCCATAATTGTTGAATTAATATGCGTATAATTGCATCATACGTATTATTCTCTGACGGAATTTCTATAAATAATGTAGTTTTTTCTTTTCTTAACATACCAATCTCAAGTTTTTCCTTGTCAACAAATTCGATTTTATCATCACAAAATATTTTAATATCTTCGATCAAATTATTTACTGTAGTAAAATCAAGTACCTCAAATACATCATGTTTTTCCCTACCAAAGCCCCAATCAAAATGAGGCATTCCATGTTTTTCCCAATTATTTAGAACATCTAAAACAAAAGTAAAGTTACGTTTTGGAACAGGTTCTTGCATCATGTTTTGGAATATTTTTTCTAGCAAAATTTTTTCACATACATCGTTCACAGAATCTTTACGGATAATTATATTATCAATGGCTTCTTTGATTTCTAAATTACTATGAATATAATCAAAGGGATTATATCCAATAAATTCCTCATTTTCGGCTTTCGGATTTAATTGTTGTGTAAAATTTAAAATCTGAATATTTGTTTGATCAAGGATCTGTTTATTTTTCACAACATTATAAATCTGCCAATCATAATCTAAGATAATAGAACTCATGTTTTTGTCCTGAATACTTTTCTGAACCAATGATAAAGTCTTATGTGATACATACTCTTTTATGGCTTGTTTATACAAAAAACTATTATCATTGATAATATGAAAAATAATTTTTTTGTATATCGCATCTTTAATACTCATGGTTAGCTTCTCCTTTCAGTAAGATCAAAAATCTGACCAATCCCATCCATATCCATCTTTGGGCAATTCCTTTTTAGCTCATTCCATTTATCTTCCCATTGATCACCTTCAATATCTGGATATAGCGTGTTCATTAAGCGGTATAAAATATCATCATAATCTGGAACAGATTCTTTATAAAATGGAAAATTTGACCGAAATAATTCCATAGAAGTATCATAAAGATTCACCATGAAACCATGATCTGGTAGAAAATACTCTGGTCCAATTGCCTTTTCCCAAAGATGATATCTTTCTTCCCAGTCTTTTTCTGAAATTTCTTCCGGTCGATCTGTATTGTTCCAATATTGAAAATCACTTAGGTACTTTTGCTGTTCCAAAATTGGAATAATACTTGAATTTCCACTGTAAACGCAAAGTATTTTTCCTTCTACGGCAAACAAAAACAAAACAGCTCGATAATTATAATCCAAGCTTTCTAACAAATTATCCCTTGTTTGATTTCTGACTTTACCACGAATATACAGAACAATGTTTCGATATAATGATTTCCATTGCCCTTGAGCAGTATCTTGTAACCACATTTTCCTATCATAATCTGTTTCTTTCTTCGCTATTTCTAAAATTTCATCGGTGCTGAGATTTTCTCTCAAAAAATAGCAATATAAAAACTTTTCCAGTACATATTTGTGTAATTGAATATCAATAGTTTTTTTTACATCTTTTCTTAGAATATCAATCTTTTTTGTCAATTCTTCCATAGTGTAAGATTGATCAAAAATGAATGCATCGTAGATTCCCAAACTCATTTATTTACGCCTCTCCATTAATCCCGTAACAACCAATTCCATTTATTTGCAATGCAACAATTAACCATTCTCTTCTTTCTTTAGAAGTTCGTGTAATACCAGCTGCTTTTGATTTATTGTTAATGTTTCGTAAATTTGTAATATTTCATCCACTGCGGTCATTTTATCTTCGTTTCTCAAGATTTTCATATCAGAAGAAATAATTATGAATATATGGTAATCTTTTCGTAGAGCTTTTTTGTCTACGGCCAAGGAGTAAGGATTTTTACGTGGATGTGCAATTAATTTACTTACAATTTTCTTATCCATTTTAGAAATTTGTCCTAATCTTCCAAAACATTCCCCCTTACTCATTACCTCTAATACGTATGGTCTGTTATGATACTTATCTGGTTGAATTTCAAGCCATGAATTATCTTCTGGATCCGATATCTTAGAAGTGGCTGATGCAAGATATTGTTCTGCATTCCACATATTTTCACTTACGAGTCCAAAACGATAATGGTAACGATATGTTTCATTCTTACTCATATGTAGTCTCCTTTTCTGATTTTGTAATGTAAATTATATTTTCTAGCTTCACACAAGCAATATCACTGTACAATTTTTTCATTTAATACGAATTAATCATTATCTTCTTTTTTTAGAATTTTTTGCAATACTAAACGTTTTTAATGCACTGTCAGTGTTTCGTGATACACCGAACGGGCAACTAAAGTTGTCCGCGGCTTCTTTACGAGGAAAATTACACCTCGATGGAAATACACGTTTCCCTCTATTCCCTGTTACGGGAGTTACTTTCATTTATGCAGACTTCTTCGCAGAATCATGCACATATTTTGACTTTCCAAACAGTATCCGATATTTCAACCGGGTATCCTTTCTGTAACGATGTCTTGTCTTACTGGCAGGACTTGATTCATGTCGTTTCCCATTATAGTGTTCCTGACAGGTACTCTTTGCTCCGGGATACAGATCCGTAATCTTCTATATTTCCTGATTTTCTCTTCATAAAATACTCCTTCTCAAATTCTTACATAAAGTAATATGTAATGAATGAAAGTATACGGTCTGACAGAATTCTTATCAAAAAAACTGCAAACATAATGGATAAAGCAACGATACCAGCTGTTGTATATATATCGCCATTTAATCTATTGTTCTTTCTTATTTTTTAGTCTGCGGATCGTAAAATGCGTAAGCCTTCGTTCTTGATATTGACCGCAGCATTCAGATCCCTGTCATGGATTCTGCCACACTTTGGGCAAGCATAAATTCCCCCTCTTATTTTTCTACTGGAACCCAATCATCTACGATTTTTGGTTTCTTTCTTACTTCCACTGGATCATTTGGAAATTCTGAATCTTTGTATGTATACTGAGTCCAACGGATCTCAAAGTATTTGTCATGAAGCTTAACAATGGTTCTCATCTTCTGATTATTATCATTAACCTCTAAGTATTCTTCATGCGGAACAATTTCCTTATCAAATAATCCTGCACTTACAAGGTTGTCCATTTCATCTACTGTTAATTTCATTCCTCCCGTAATCTTGTCATACATGATGTCATAGAAATGTTCATCATAGTAATCTCTATCGTCCCATCTTCCCTGATCTGTTATCATTAGCTGCTTCTCCTTTCAATTATCTTATTTTGTATTATTACAAACTAATAAATGACTAATTTTTTTCAGTCTGCTTTAGTAATCCATTTTTTCCATTTCTAATATATCCAAAATACAATCAATTTTTTTTAGATATTTTTGCAATTTTGCTTTTTGCTCCTTTAAAAGAACGGGATCAAAATTATACTGATCAGATTTTGCAACCCATTCCTTCTGTAAGTTTGTCGTAAATGATATTTACGAAATTTTCTTCATAATAATCAGGATCGTTCCATTTTTTGAATTAGTTATCATACTTGTCACCTGCGTCTTTCCAATGTTCATTTAATTCTACAGTTACACCTCGATGGAAATACACGTTTCCCTCTATTCCCTGTTACGGGAGTTACTTTTCATTTATGCATACTTCTTCGCAGAAGTATGCACATATTTTGACTTTCCAAACAGTATCCGATATTTTAACCGGGTATCTTTTCTGTAACGATGTCTTGCCTTACTGGCAGGACTTGATGCCAGCAATTGCTATTATCTTGCTAAAACACATCCACATAGTGCTTTTAATAGACCGTAGATATAACTTTTTATAAGTATGTAAATAATTACAAGTAGCCAACATATAATGGTCAATGTGTTTATAATCATATGCTTCACCTCCTATTATTCTTGCTCATATGAGTCCAATATTTTACGAACAGCATTCATATGATCTCTGACATTTAACATATCTTCATCATGAATCCCTTTATAGCTGTGTTTCTTAATAAATTGATCAATTTTAGCAAGATCATCACAGATATTTTCTGTTGCCTCTGCAATCTCCGACTGTTTCTTCAATTCATCGGTCATTCTATAAAAATGATCACGATTCGTATATTCTCCATAGTCCGTTACAATTTTTGTTCGTTTCGGAGTGATCCGTTGAATCACTTCTTTTCGCATTTTTGAATACCGGAAACTTACCCATACTCCAATATTAGGATGATGTGATGTATATACAACATCTCCAACTTTTAAATCATCCTGCTCAATCTTTAATTCATCTAACAACATAATCTTTTCTCCATTTCTACCATAAATGTCATACACCAAATACTACTTTCCATGATTTCTCTATGGATCTATGATATTTAGTGTTTTATTTTTGTCATTCGCTTCAATCATATAGTTATCAGCATCTTCCATTTTATCTAAAACTTTATTTACGTCTTTCTTTGAAGAAAGTTCTTTATCGTTATGAAATATCTTATATCCACGCTGATAAGCAATCTGTGTACCTATATATTCTTTAGATCCTGATTTCACTCTAAATGCATAAATGGTTTTCGTTTTTTTATCAATTTGAATTATAATTTGTCCAAAATCATCGGATTCAGAATCATTAAATTGATGCAAAACCATATCTTTATCTTTAGATCCATGGATATGTGACTGTCCTTTTAATTGTTGCAAAAACTGCTTTGTAAGACTTTTTGAAAGAGTTTTCTGCTTATAGATAAAAGTATAATTATCCGTATAATATTGTTTTATTTCGTTATAGCTCATCCAAGTATCATATTGATCTACTACAACGTACAGCATTATAAATGCTATAAATACTACAAATGTCTTTCTCATTTCTATCCCTCACAATTCAATACATGATCAATTTCTTTGATTCTTTTTAATAAGAGTTCTTTTTCTTGCTTCAAGGCAGCAGAGTCAATACTGTCTGTTACAACTTCTATCTCATACTCTTCCTGCGGATTCTCAAGATATTCCTCATAAAGATTTTTATTGACATTATGTAATAAGATCTCACTATCTTCACTAACTACACTCTCCCAGTTCTTAGCACTTCCACCACTGTAAGCTGATCCATGAATATAGGCTACGTCACTGCCGGAACGTGCTCCACTGTCTCGACCTGTTGCATGACTTAAGATTTTTCCAAAGAGGATTACGTCACCATGTTTTTTACTTACAGATTCCTTTACATGAATTTTGAGTGTGACCTTTTCATTAATTTCATTATCTGCATATCCGTAGATTTCTTTCATAATCACTCTGGCAGCATCCAGATTTGATTCATCAATCGTCCAACATTTTTCGCCCGAATTCCATCTCGCATCTGAAAATTTTTTAATCCTTTTAACAAACTCTGGATTATATGGTGTATATAACATTGCTTTATCGTCTCTAATTTTTACTTCAATTTCGCTCATTTTACATTCTCCTTACTCATAAATATATATCTCTGTTTCGAGATAAATTATTTGCTTTTCTAAATATAATGTATCACTTTCGAGATATTAAGTCAATAGAAATATTTGCTTTTCGAGATATTTTATTTTGATTTTGAAATAAAATATGCTATAATACAAACATAGGAGGTTGCATTATGGTAAGTTATACACCATTATTTACAACGTTAACTAAAAAAGGAATGACAAAAACCGAACTTAGAAAAAACATTGGATTTGGTACAAATGCACTCGCAAAAATGTCTAAGGGAGAATACATTTCTTTAGAGACAATTGACAAAATCTGTCTCTATCTCAATTGTAAAATAGAGGATGTTATAGAGATCATTCCGGATTAAGCAAAGGGACTTTGACTATTTGGTTGAAGTCCTTTTGTTATTGATCAAAAAATACTCAAAAGATTAAGTTCCATACCCCTCGAAGATACCTCTGATTCATCTACACAAAAATGTCTGGCAATATTAGTAATATTAACTTGTCCAAAAACATCTTCATTTTTATTGATTTGATCTAAAAATTCCTGTTTTGGCATCAATAATCTTCTTGCTATAATCTTACATTCCATATCATTATGTATACCTGTTTGTATTTCACACAAAGCTCGTGCAAGCAGCATATTTTCTTTTTCTCTCGATACAAATGGAACCTTAATTTGATAAGTTTTATCAAACTTTGGTATTAATTCATAGAGATCATTGTATCTGCTTATATCATTCGTACAGATTATTTCATAACCCATTCTAAGCAGTGTATTTTTAAGACACTCTGCAGAAGTTACTGAATCAGTAAGATCGCAAATTTCTCTAATTCTTTTTGCGATTGCATCATAAATCTGCTCTTTTTTATATTTCTTTCGTTCCACATACTGTTGTTTGTTCGTCATAAATAAGAAATCCTTCTTTCTAATTCAATCTCTATGATTCATGCTTAATACGAGCTAATTGACATCATTTTTTATGAAGGAAAAACCACAAATCTTAATTTGTTTCATAAAATTACAATATTCTAAATCTTGACAATTTGTAGATATTTCACAATATCCACAGGTATTACCCCAAATTTGATCATACAATTCTTCTTTTTCGTCTTCGGAAGCTTTTCCAGATTTTACCTTCTCATATTGTTTGCGATCAATCCAACATGTATCGCCACAGTCATTAACAGCTATATGCAACATACATTTTCCAATCTTATGCTGTACAAGTAAATCAACAATCTGCTTCCATTTTTCATCTGTTAATGTCATTTCTTTATATTCTATGTTCTCATATTCTGCCGTTTCTTTTAATGTGTCATTTAATTTTCTGTTTGCCAGACTTTGATTTAAAGCAGTTAAGTTTCTCATTTGATTAACGAATTCATCTAAATCATAAATCTGTTCTTTTGTTAAAAAAACAAGTCCTTTCAAGAAAGGATAATGAATGGCAGGTCCTTTTGCTTTAATTAATCCATTTTTGATTTCTCTATGTAAAAGATTGACTAATTTAGTATCAATAAAAAATCCATATTTTTCTTTTAACCAATTTTTAGCAAGAAATCCCCCACTTCTATAAGTGGTGGGATGAATTGCATTATTACACGGCACTTTTTACTACGTATTGCCAGTTATTATTATGTGATAACAACTTTAGATATTTGATACTGACCTGTTTGTATGATTTATTTGGGATCGTGATATATTCGCCATCCACATTTTTCACATAAGCACCTCCGCTTGTAAATCCAGTAATATATCCAATCTGTCCGTGTCCAAATACCTTCACTTTATCATTCAGGTAGAACCCTCGATAAAATGGCGTATTCTTAGAATTTCTCTTTTGGAAACAGTTCGGTTCTTTTCTGCCTTTTCGAGCTGTAGCTTCATGCAGAGAACGCTTCTTCTTGCGAAACTGTTTGATCAATAGCCATTCTTTAGGATCTTCTTTTATATTTGTTATCCCACTTATAGTGATCGCATCATTATAATGTGTCTTCTCCAATCCAAGTTCCTTACGATGTGGGGTTGTTTCAGATCCATATGTGGTATGTGCATTTGGATATCTTGCAAATATCCTTTTGCGTATGGCATTCATAAATGGCGGTTCTTTGTACTGTTTAACTTTCTTATGCTGTTCCTGCCATTTATAACGTATCCCGCCTTTCTGATGATTCTTTGATGTATGACAATCTGTACATACTGTGATCAGATTATCAACTCGATCTGTGCTACCATTGCTTCGATAAATGATGTGATGAGTCTGTAAAATTTTGTCTTTCGACTTACCACAACACTGACAGGTGTAATTATCTCTTGCAAAAACAAAATATCTCTCCTCAAAGAAACCATACGTCTGACCATGTTGATAGTCAACACCATTGATTTCAGGATTTATCATTTTAGCTGTATCAAATTTACCAACTTCTATATGAAGTATTGGGTCTGAAACTAAACTGCAGAATGTATCGATCCAATGAAATGTATGATCTACTCTGTTTTGTAAGCTAGGTGGTAGCCATTTATCAGATCTCTTGCGGTTGAGAAATCTTGGTTGTCTGTATCTTGTTTTACGATTACGTCTACTCCTGCGATAAATATGTTTTGTGTCAATATTAGATTTCACATCCTGTCGTAATTCTATTTCGCCTTTGAATAAAACTTTATTTTCAGAAGTTATCGCCATGCCTATATGTTTGGAACCTGTATCGATTCCTATATGACAATCTTGTTTTGTTTCACCTGTTGCGTAAGTTAATTGAATTGTAAACGGATCGTATTTATAAATTACAGCTTTTCCTTCTTTTAGAAGTATCCTGGCTTTTTTCTGAGTACACGGCATTAATGGATCGCCACGCATGTTCATTACAAATATTCTCATAGTATTTACCTTTTTTGATAGCTACTCGCAAGTGCTATCCCTTTCATTTGAAAGTTTGTTCCCCTTCGCCAATGTTGTAAATGCTTGTCGTAATCGACCACTCTAGGTTGACCGTTCCTACCTCACAGAACTTTTACAGAGCCTACACAGTTGCTACGAACGAGAGGATTATCCGTAGGTGTGATAACATAAACAACGGAGTGCTCGGAGCACTTAGGCTAGTCAATATGAGCTTTTTTAAGCTCCGACCTCTAAGGCTTTAGCCGTAGGTCGGGGTTATTGACTAATACTTTATCCTCAAATGACATTTCCCTAATCTGATCATCAGTTAATGTATCCAGATGTTTCTGGATTTTCTTTCGTTGTTGCTCTTCAATATGGCATATTTCGTCAAGCTTTTCTTTTTCTTCAAATAATGTTTTAATGAATTCACTCATAAATACGATTCTCCTTTTTACGTTTTACAAACGAAGTTTTTCTGCTAGTATTATGTTAAAATATTAAGTCCTCTACCTCTTTGAGCGGCAGCAGCCAGGGATACTCCAAAATACTCTGCAATATTTTTTGTTTGAACTAATAGCCCTTCCGAATTAAGATTCACCATTTTTCGATATGCATTCTCCGGCATAAGCAATGCATATGCAAAACTATTTGCCTGCCGTGCCTGTTCAGGATCGTTCTTCTCTTGGAACCGCCCTTCTTTTTGATGATCCCAAAGATCATGATTCGTTTGATATCCCATATGCAAGAACAAATGACCTAACTGTTGAGCAATGATCATTTTTCTCCGTTCAGATTTATAATATGGGGAAATATAAATTGCAAAAGAATCTCTCTCTTTGCTGATAAAATCGCAATATTTACAGTATTTTTCTCGATCTTCTTCCACACGGCCGCCAAACATCTTAACTGCTTCATCGATATCCTGAATAGGTATCTGGATATGATACAGATCAATAATGTCCTGAGTTAAATGATTAATAGTTTGTTTAATTTCCTCAGTTTCTTTCAATTCCCTCATTAACTGTGCATTGTTCACTAACATCACTCCTTTTCAAACACGCGAATCCTTCCGTGACTCTCTTCCTTTGTAAAATTTTTCACAACTACTTTATAGCCACTTTTAATTAGTTCATCCCTTACTTCATCTCTTTCTCCCTGCTGCGTAAAATCCCTCACAACTACTTTTATTTCTCGATGCTGCTTTTATTCGTATTTTGACTCATAATCTTTCTCTCCTTATTTTGACATATAATGATTAATCGTTATCTTTTAAAATTCTTAAAATCTCAACAAAAAGATTGACCAGATCCAAATAAATATCAGCCCCGTAAATAATTGCGTTTGCAACTGTATGTTTAGCCTGCTGTGCTGAAACAAAATCGTATCCAATATATAAGGAAAAAATAATTGCCGAAATCCATGCTATAATTCCTGTATTTATCCCGACAAAATAGCATACAACATATGCAACAACAACTCCTACTAATGCTATAAAAAGTATTTTCCCAATACCTGCAAAAAACTTTGGGAATATGCAACTAAGAGTAATCATACAAAAAGTGATCATAGTTGTAATGATCAATGCTTGTAATACAAGATCAGATCTACCAGCATAATCACTTATAATGGTAGATAATGTTATTCCACAGGGAATCACAATCATGTTATATCCAACAAATTTTACAAGGACAGACTTATACCTGGTTAACATTACAATTCCAATAATTGAAATGAGCAGGTATCCAATCACCAATGCTCTTAATGGAATCATAGCTACATAATCTGCAAAAAATGCACATGTTATAAGATTGATTAATAAGCCGTATAGCACAATTGCTCCGATTAGTAAATTATAAGCACCATCGCTCAAATACGTTTTCTTTAATTTTTTACTACATTTTATTTTCATTTTCTTCAAAACCTCTTTCATTTAATCTGTGATCAATTCGTTTATATCTACCTATATGATCTACTTGTCCAAGAAAATTCCGAAATCCTTTTCCATCATATCTTTTCCGTCTTTCAGTGGATCATAAACAGGATTTCTCTTATATGGGAAAAATAATAGGCATAAAATAGTTATGACGGATAATATAATACCTATTCGATTAAATGGTCCTATCCATGCTACCATAACAAACATTTGTTCAAAACATATCACCGTATTCTTTGTTGCACTATCTACTGTTAAAAATAAATCGAGACAGATTGGCAACCATAAAATTACAAAAAATATAAAATAAATTATGGAATATCCATGAAGATGACCAACCTCTAATTTCGCAGAAAACAATAACCATCGATCTTTTACACTTGTAAATTTTGCTTTTGGCATCTGATAAAAAACATAATCATGATATAAACGATCATATTTTTCAGATTTTATCAAACTTTTTCCATGAACTGTTCCATTCCCTGATTTACTTGAAATTTTAAAATTTGTAATAGATCCTTTGCTGTTGTACGGATTTCTGTATACGGATGAATCAAAACAAGTCCAAATCAAATTACGACCAATTATTACAGCTGTATTATTCGAATTTACATATCTTTTGTTAATATCATTTAAGGAATATGTAGAAAAAGTCTTTGTTCTACTCTTTTGACAAACAAGTTTTGTGATTGATCTTAATTCTGCACTATTAAATGTTCCAGGCTCAAAAGATATTTTCTTTCCAGTAAAATCAGTTGTTAATTTTCCGTTATTGGAATGATAACTGATTTTGCATTTTGGTTTATATACATAAAAAATATCGGAATCTTTAATATATTTATTGTATTCTTCTTCATTTGCTTCAAAATTTATATGATTTTTATCACGGTAGTAATATCTCATATTCCCCAGCTCTTTCTTTTTTGTAATCTTCTTTGAGCTGCACTCGTATTTTTGATATGTATTTTGAGTGATTTTCAATTGATCTTCCGAGATTTCTTTCCCATAGAAATTCCGGTCCGTTTCCCACTTATCATGTTTCAGGTTTATATAAAACATTGTTATAAGCGGCAATAAAGAAAGAATGATCAGTCCATATAGGATTCTTCTCTTTATGTCGTCCATATCTAATTTTTTTAGCTCCATATCAAATCTCCTGACATTTTTTGTTCTTATCTTCTAACATCTTTTTATAGGCTTCCTCTATTTCCTCATCTGTAACAGCTTCTTCATTACAAATTTTATTAACGATACAAGGAGTTTGTTTTTTGAAATTGCAAATAGGACATATTCTTTCAATACAATAGTCTTCTAGCTCCTTTTCCTTCTTCTTTCTTTTTAGACTTTTCTCGTCTAAGTCGTAATTCATAGATGCAATAATTATTCCTGCTTTTGCATCTTTTACTGCTATTCCTGCTTGTACTCCTTTGTCATAAATAATACTTGTTTCTAATGACCCAATATCTATTTTATTTTCGACACATACTTTTTCTATACTCGCTAAAAAGTCATGTGCAATCTGCTGTGCTATTGTCATAAACGTTCTCCTTCACATAATTTTCTCTATTTTACCGGCGGCAACTATAATTTCTACCTATAATATGTATTCCAATGTGATTCTGATTATATAATTGATGCAAAATTTCTTGATCATCATAAGTTAACAACAAGTCTGCACAGCCGGGAAACTCTCTTAATAAATCTGTGATCAGTTCAGCTAACTCTTGATGAAGATGAAATTTAACTGGATACAGCTGATCTCCTTTTTCGATATATGGTGGATCAATAAAAATACAATTTTTCGGATTCCAATACATTTCCTCAATCAATTCCATTGCATCGTTATTTCTGACTTCAATGTAATCACTCATGGAATGAATTTTCTTAATTCGTTCAGTAAGGGATTTAGGAATCCATCGATCTTTCATATCAGACTTTGGATTTGCCATCTGTATGCCGGAAAAACTACACCGGTTGATTACTAAAAAGTAAAATGCACGATCAAGATCTGACAAATCCGATGATTTCAATCGTTCCTGATATGCAAAATATGTTTCTTTGATTGGTGAGTATTCCAGAATCTTATCATTCAGTTCTTTGTATTGATTACTGCATACAATCTTCCAAAATGCGTAAACATTACAATCCAGATCATTTAAGACCAATTTATGAATCTTGCCAGCCTCTAATAAGGCCAAACCCAAACTTGATCCTCCGCAAAATGCTTCTACGAAACATTCTTTGTTTCGAATATATGGCAGCAGCTGATCAATCAGTTTTGATTTTCCTCCAGGATAGCGAAGCGGAGACAATCTTTTCTTTAATTTTGATTTTTGAACCGATATTGAATTTTTAAGTTTTGGCTGTTCTAAGATAACATGTGTCTGGCTGAAAGTTTCTTTTCCTTCTTTATATAAACATCCATCACACATAGGACACCAAAAGCCGTCTTTTCCTTCTTCAAAATCTTCTTTTTCTCCTACATATCCACAATACTCACATCTCATTTGTATTCCTCATAATTATTTTTGTATCAGACCAAATAGTTGATTGGATTGTTTCTAATCCTCGTGACGTCCGCTTCCTACATTAGAAAAATCCGTATTCTGCATAGCATCACCACTTTCTATTGTTTCTTATTTGTATTTTTTCGGCGTGTATTTTTCTTTGTTCTTCTGTTTGATTCGATGAAGTGCTAAATCGATTGCTTTCATTAGATAATCGGCATCTTCTTCTGTAATTTCAATTCCTTCACAATTGGCAATTACATTTTCCTGATTTTTAATCTGCCCTTTAATCTTATCTAAATCCTTCGATATATCTTTTTCGTCTTTTGGAGTCAGAATTGATCGATCGCGGATATTGGAAGCTCCAAGAAGATAATCTGTTGTTACCTTAAAGATTTGTGCCAGCTTTACCAGATTTTCATTGTCTGGAAAGTTTATATCATTTTCATAATCAGAAATTGTAGATGCTTTTAGATTAAGTTTTTGACCTAATTCATCCTGAGTCATACAATATTCTTTTCTTAACTGTCTTAATCTTTTCCCTAATTTTGTTGTTTTGTTTGTATTTGTTTTGTCCATAAAATTTCTCCTTAACCGTTTCATATAAATCACTGTGCGTTCACTACTTAATTATCACTGGCTTTGTATTAATGACCTGAAAAAATCCCGGTTCCATACCAATTTCTTTGAGGTAGTCCATGACCAATTGTTTTAGCTTTTCTTGATATTCCAAATATTTTTTCTTATCATGATTCGGATATTCGATGGTCCAATCGTATGCAAGCTCTCCAACTTCTTCATACATTTCATCGTGGACACTTTCTAATACATTTCCTAAATCAATTCCTTTTATTGGTACTTTTTTTGCTTCTCCAACATAAATAATATCTCCAACTTTACATCCAAAACCCTTGGCATCTTCCACACATTCTTCTATACTTTCAAAGCCATCAGAATAATTCTGTCCATCTCTATTCGCATCCCATGCATAATTCATAATATTTCCTCCTAATCTTCTTTGCTTATTTTTAGCTGTTCTTTTGCCAACTTGAAAGCTAACATGTACAAATCAAGTATTCCTGTTTCTCTTTTTCCAAAATCGCTAATAATGTCACAGATATCACCATCGATTTCTGAAAATTTATCATATCCATTGCTGCCAATTCCGGTTTCCAGAGTAAAATCCCAAAGGACATCTGTTAAAAATGCTTCTATGACCTCTGTTTTGTCGCATAAAAAGTCATATCCATTAGAAAGAATATCATCATAAAGGTTATATTCTTCTATATATTTTGTGATATCTTCTTCTGCCTGCTCCTGATCATATACAAAAAACGGTCGGCTATGACAAAGGATTTTCTCTTGGAAATAATCAATATCATTGACAAAATCATCAAACTGATTCCAGCACATATTCCGATAATTCATCGCAATAAGTTCACCTAAATCTCCAGAAATATGTAATCTGCAATAGTCTTCCTCAAATAGAAAGCGGATTCTGTATTCTGTACTATTGGGCTTTTTGAAATCCAATATTTTTATGTTTCCAAGATCTCTAAATATTGCCCTATGATTTTTGAAATTTTCTTTTTGTTTTTCCAAATTCATGTAAAAATGTTACCTTTCTAATCACATTTTGTTCCAATTTAAAATTAATTAGTACGAACGTTCGTTATAATTTAATTATACAATAACCTTGACAAATTACAAGCAAAAATATGTAACACTCCCATATTTTTTATCTTTATTTGAACATATTTCAAGAATAATATTATAATTATGTGGGTGTATTACATATTTCAAATTATTATTTACAATTTATTCCAACTTCTAAACAAAAAAATAAGCCCCATTATCCGTTAAGATTTTGGGGCTTTTATTCTTATACTTTACATAACAATGTTTCCGTTTGCATCGGCTTTTTTGGTAAATACAGCAATGATCAGTTCTACCCATGCAACAAAACTTGGAATCGCTGTCCAACAAAAGACAATATATAAGATTCCCATCCCAGTCTTTCCACTGTAAAACTTATGAGCACCGAAACCACCAAGGAAAAGTGCCAATAAGCAGTAAGCTACTTTATTCACTACTTTCTTTCCATTTCCTGCTGCCACATCAGACGCATTGTTAATACTGTTTGTCATGTTAATATTAATTCCAGCACCATTCTGATTCTCCGGCTCTTTTTCTGCCTTTGTCACAATGATCTGATCTTTATCCTCGAAAATTTCTACCAAATCTCCAAGAACGGGATCAAATCCAAGATCACATCTTCGAACCTCTTTAATAGAACCATTATTCATCCCGATAGTTACAATATCGTTTTCTACTCTAATCACTTTCCCTTTTTTCATTTCCATTTTCTCCTTCATTGCTTTTATTGAGATCTGATGCATACATAGTACCATAATGTGGTTCTTCTTCTGGATGCTTTTTATAGTAATCCTTTCGGATCATACAAAATACAAAGCTGCAAACCACATGAATCATACATGCAGCAATTACAAATGCCACCCATAAATGCTCATATGTCTTAAAATACATTAAATCTGCCACTGTTTTTCCACGGGAAAATACATATAAAACAATCAATCCAACGATAAATGGAATGATAGCGATTGCTTCTTCTATGACGATTGACTGATAAAAACGTTGGGAAAAATTAAATATCATGTTATACACAAGATCAATTGCGATTACATATGCAGCAGCAGTCAACATGACATTTAAAATTGTACGAAATGTATGAGATTCATACAATGCTCCAGGTCCGGCATTAACACTTACTAAACCAGTAAATGCTGTAAATATCACAAAGCATAATGCAAATGCTTTTTCTCCAAACCATAGTCTGGATTTCCATCCTCTCTGTAAATTCAAGATTTTTTCCATAGTTTCAATTCCTTTCTTTATTTGATACTTAACAGTTACTTTTCTGTCTCTTAACAGATCTGCTCTATTTTAGCAGCACTATTCTTTTTTAATTTATCATTTTGATAAAATAAAGTTCTGATTAGACTCTGTCTTAACATAAACTTCATTCCTGCAGATACTTCCATTGGTACAGGTCTTTTAGCAACCCATTTCGATCTACGCTCTACGTTTACAACGATAATACCCACATAATATGGAATCTGTTCTTTCCATTCATACAAGGATTGCTTTAAATATAACTCTCTTGGAATAACCAAATAATTATAATTTCCAATCCATGTTTTTGCAGCTTTACTCTTAAAATCGGCCATGCTGACTTTAATCTCATAGCATCGAAATTCATCTTTTTTTGCGTTATAGCTTAGAAAATCAACGATTTCCTTTACTTTTTTCTCCTTGAGAAGAGTTACGGTAACTTCCTTTGTTCCATACTCTCTTGCAAGGCATGGGTTGGATCCAAACAGGTTTTGATATAAGACATCTTCAATGATCAATGTTTCTTCTGTTTTTGCCATTATTTATCTCCTTCTGTTATTTCATCAATGGAATATGCAAGATTATCGATATAATACAGCTTTAGATGTTCCATATTAGGGAAAATATCCGCAAACGTTTTATCTGTGTCCAAAAAGTCTGAATCTTCAATAATACAAACATCGTCTCCCAGTTCTGGATTTAGTAAGCGGATATAGCCACCAGCTTTTGTAAATTCATCGAAATCATATATTCCGACAATATCTCCTTCAACCCAGTCTTTTATATAATTTTCTTTTCCATCACAAACCAGACGAAAGCCAGATCCTTCAAATATAACTACTTGTGGTCCTTTACCACCAGGCAATAAAACAAAACGATATCCAAAAGCTCCATCTGCCATAGCTTCTTCTTCCGTCTCATATGTATGCGGAGATGGAATGTTAATTTCGTAATGATTTTGATCTGTCGCAGCAAACATACCTGACATACAGTATTGATATCTTTTTTGCATAAAAAACCTCTCTTTCATGGAAATTATTTAATGTTGATTCGTTCAGTGAATTACCTCTCCCATGCGGTACAGTAGTTCCTATGGAAGAGGCTTCTGACAGTCGTAACAATTACTCATCTCTGACCAGAAGATTCTGGCTGTTCGTACCGATCAGGGCATATTCACTTATG